>Ga0105046_10013493_pt1 | contig 12648 bp, 16 predicted proteins | sample MAT03_FD_78385 | JGI IMG/M metagenome (GOLD analysis project Ga0105046, IMG submission 78385) | Freshwater microbial communities from Lake Fryxell liftoff mats and glacier meltwater in Antarctica - MAT-03 (megahit assembly) | ecosystem: Environmental > Aquatic > Freshwater > Ice > Liftoff... | reverse complement strand
TTCGGGCGAAGGTATAAGCTGCAAGGACGTCGGCGAGACGGGTGCGCAACCGGTCGTGGCTGTCGTAATGTAAGCGCTTGACGATTGCGTCCTTGATCGTGCGGTTCATGCGTTCGACCTGGCCGCCATTCAGGAAAACGGTCCCCCGGATCGGTTTCTGATCTTCATGGCTCCAGGGGTGGTTGGGCCTGGTCAGCCGATGCTCGATCCCGACAGCCACGGTTCCTCGAACCAGCGGCGAAACCATGTCTCGACTTCGCAGATCATGTCGAAACGCATCGGCCGGGAATGGATCGTGTTGCGGTTTCGGGGTTGCCCGGCGAACCGGATGCCCCTCGCAATCGTCTCTCGGACCAATGGCGCACCATTGCTCGATCGTGGCGCTCCTGTGACGGATCTGTTTCATGTTGCTTCCTTCCATTCCTGAGAAAGGATCGCACCATCAAACCGTGGGATCAAATACCTAGGGTCACGCGGTGTGGCCCGACCCAGTCGCGGCGCGCCGCGCTATCCGTCGATGCGAGCGCCCATCAGAGCGATGGCCTGCTGATAGACTTTCGCCGCATTCCACTGCTTGATCACCATGAAATTCGGCTCACCTTCCTGATACCCGCGGCCAAGCCCCCAGCCTTTCTGACGCAGGAAATTCGCAGTCGAGGCCATAGCATCGGTCAGGTTCGACAGATCGACCATCCCGTCGCCGTCACCATCCACGCCAAAGGCCAGGGCGTTGCCGGGCAGGAACTGTGTGTGGCCCAACTCCCCATGTTTGGCGCCCACTGATTGCGTGCTGATCGAACCCCGATCCACCAGCATCAGTGCCCCGATCAGATGCGGCATGAAGAAATCCGACCGCCGGCAGTCGTAAGCCAGCGTCGCGATGGCCGAAACGACATTCGTATCGCCCATGAAGTTGCCAAACCCGGTTTCCATGCCGTGAATGGCAATCAGCACCCCTGCAGGGACGCCATACTGCTGCTCAAGGCTCGCGTAAAACTCGGCGTTCTTGGCCTTGCGTGAGCGGCCCTGCGCGACGATGGCGTCGGCGCCTCGGACCTGAAGAAACTTCTCGAGGCTGTACTTAAAGCTTCTCTGATTACGGTCGGCCGCGATGGTCGGCTTGGAGTAGGAAGTACCCGCAAGCGCCGCGAGCCCGCGCTTGCCGACGCCTGCGGCAGCGGCTTCGGCGGCCATCGCGGGTTTCCACTCCTCATACGCGCTGCCGGTGTCGCTGCAACTGACGGCATGGGCGGCGGGTGCCATGGGAAAAAAGACGCAAAGGCTGAAAAGGATTCTTCTGATATTCACCGTGGCTACCCCAATGGACCTGTTGTATCCATTTTCGGGGAGAAGGTCGCCATAATCAAGGCTTCCGCGGGCCCTCCCGACCGGCTTTGATCACGAAGATGTGAGAATGGCCGGGGCCTCAACCGGAGGGGTCAGCACCAACCCGCCTTCTCGTTCCAGAAACGCCACGATTGCCTCTACCCCGTGGCCCTGCCGCAGCCGCGCCATTACGTAGGGGCGTGCGCCACGGGCACGCCGGGTGTCCTCCTCCAGCTGCTGCAGGTCGACGCCGACGTAAGGCGCAAGGTCGGTCTTGTTGACCACCAACAAGTCGGATCGCGTAACACCCGGGCCGCGCTTGCGTGGAATATCCTGGCCTGCGGCGGTGTCGATGACATAGATCGACAGGTCTGCAAGCTCCGGGCTGAAGGTGGCGGCAAGGTTGTCGCCGCCCGACTCGATCAGGATCAGGTCAAGCTCGGGAAAGGCGCGGTTCAGGTCTGCCACCGCGGCGAGGTTGATCGAGGCATCCTCGCGGATGGCCGTGTGCGGACAGCCCCCGGTTTCCACGCCGCGAATGCGCGCGGCGGGCAGCACCTGCGCGCGCGTCAGGAAATCCGCATCCTCGCGTGTGTAGATGTCGTTGGTGATCACCGCCATCGAACAGCGTGCGGCCAGCGCCCGGCAAAGCCGCTCGGTCAGCGTGGTTTTCCCGGCGCCGACGGGGCCGCCGATACCCACGCGCAAAGGACCATTGGGGTTTGTCATGACCGGTAAATCCTCGTCTGCAGGGTTTCATGCCGCATCGCCGCCAGATCGGCGCGGGGGGTCGAAGAACTGAGCGCCGACAACGGCGCCTTCTCCAGTTCTGCCGCCAGCGCCACAATGCGGTCTGTAAGCCCGGCAAGCACGCGCTGCCCGTCGGTCTGCCCCAGCGGGATGAACCGCACGCCAACAGATACCAGCGTCGCCGCCAGCCCCTGCAGCCAGAGGGTCAGCACCTCCTCTGTCGTGACCTGCAGGGCGCGCGTTGCACGGCCCACGGCGAGCGGATAGGCGAGGGAGGCCGTCTCCTCCCCCGTCAGCGCGGCGATTGTGCGGGCAAAGGCGGTGCCCTGCTCCATCGTCTCGGCCGCGCGCTCGGCGCAGGGAGCAAGGGCGAGGGCGAGGTCCTGAAGCGCGGACAGATCGTCGGTCGCCCGCGCCTGAGCCAGCAAGATCGCATCGGCCCGACCGGTGCCATGCGTCAGCACGGCTGCGATCCAGCTGTGGAGCGAGGCGGCATCGGTTACGTCGCCATCGACAATCGCCGTCTCCAGCCCCTGCGACCAGGCAAAGGCGCCGATGGGAAAGGCGGGCGAGAGCCATTGCACCAGCCGCAGCCGGTCTGCCGAAGCCGCGTCAACCATGGGCGCGCGGAAAGATCGAGGCGACAAAATCTGCAGGCCCATGCTCGTGCCCGAAGGTGCGGCCATGGCCATAGGCGCCGCCTTCGGGTCGAAAGGGGGCAATGACATGGAGTGTCTGCGCGCCAAGGCCCTTGAGCATGCCTTCGAGCACATGGTCCTGCCGGATCACCAGATGGTCGGGCGCAATCTGGCAGGGCGTATGGCGGTTGCCGATGTGCCATGCAAGGCGCGCAAGTTCCCCCTCGATACGTACCACCGGCTCCTCTGCCGCCACGACGGCAACATGGCGGCCATCATCCAGAACAAACGCGTCGCCCTCATCGAGGCTGGTGGTCTGGGCGAGGTCCACCAGAAAGCTCGCACCGCCCTCGGTCATCAGACGTTTGCGGCGCAGGATGCGTTCGTCATAGCTGAGCACCACGCGGCCTGCGGTGGCGGGCAGCCGAGGTTGGCGGACGATGCTGCGGGCGGGGAGCAGAGTTGTCATGGCGGCTCAGAACAGGAAATAGCGCTGCGCGAGCGGCAACTCGCGCGCGGGTTCGCAGGTGATCAGCTCGCCATCTGCGCGCACCTCGTAGGTTTCGGGGTGCACGTCGATATGCGGGGTAGCGGAGTTGTGGATCATGTCGGATTTGCCGATGGTCCGCGTACCGGAAACGGCAACGGTTTCCTTGGCGAGACCGAGGCTCGTGCGCAGCCCGTCCGCCTGCGCCGAAGCCGAGATGAACATCACGCTGCCCGCCGCGACGGCTCCGCCAAAGGCGCCGAACATCGGGCGCGAGGACACGGGCTGTGGCGTGGGGATCGAGGCGTTGGTATCGCCCATCTGCGCGCAGGCGATGGTGCCGCCCACCAGCACCATCTCGGGTTTGGCGCCGAAGAAGGCGGGCCACCACAGCACGAGGTCGGCGCGCTTGCCCACTTCGATGCTGCCGATGTGTCGCGACATGCCTTGGGTGATGGCCGGGTTGATGGTGTATTTCGCGACATACCGCTTCACACGCACGTTGTCGTTGGCGCCCGTCTCCTCGGCCAGACGCCCGCGTTGCAGCTTCATCTTGTGCGCGGTTTGCCAGGTGCGGGTGATCACCTCGCCCACCCGCCCCATCGCCTGGCTGTCCGAGGACAGGATCGAGAAGGCGCCGATGTCATGCAGGATATCCTCGGCGGCAATCGTCTCGCGCCGGATGCGGCTTTCGGCGAAGGCCACATCCTCGGGGATTGCGGGGTCGAGGTGGTGGCAGACCATCAACATGTCGAGATGCTCTTCGATCGTATTGACAGTGTAGGGCATCGTGGGGTTGGTCGAGGACGGAATGACATTCTGTTGCGACACCACGCGCATGATATCGGGCGCATGGCCGCCACCGGCGCCTTCGGTGTGAAAGGCATGGATCGTGCGCCCCTTGATCGCGGCGAGGGTGTTCTCCACGAAACCGCTCTCGTTGAGCGTGTCAGTGTGGATCATCACCTGCACGTCCATATCATCGGCGACACTCAGGCAGCAGTCGATGGCGGCGGGGGTGGTGCCCCAATCCTCGTGCAGTTTCATCGCACAGGCGCCCGCCCGCACCATTTCCACCAGCGCCTCGGGGCGGCTGGCGTTGCCCTTGCACGAAAGGCCGAAGTTGATCGGAAAGGCGTCGAGCGCCTGCATCATCCGGGCCAGATGCCAGGGGCCTGGGGTGCAAGTGGTGGCCAGCGTGCCATGCGCGGGCCCGGTGCCGCCCCCCAGCATGGTCGTGATGCCGGAATGCAATGCGTCGTCGATCTGTCCGGGTGCAATGAAGTGGATATGCGCGTCCATGCCGCCTGCGGTAAGGATCTTGCCCTCCCCCGCGATGACTTCGGTGCCGGGGCCGATGATGATGGCGACACCGGATTGCGTGTCAGGGTTGCCCGCCTTGCCGATGGCATGAATAAGGCCGGAACGCAGGCCGACGTCCGCCTTGTAGATGCCCGAATGGTCGAGGATCAGCGCGTTGGTGATGACGGTATCCACCGCGCCGCCCGCCCGAGACACCTGGCTTTGCCCCATGCCGTCACGGATGACCTTGCCGCCGCCGAACTTAACCTCCTCGCCATAGGTGGTCAGGTCGCGCTCCACCTCGATGATCAGGTCGGTGTCGCCCAGACGGACGCGGTCGCCGGTGGTGGGGCCATACATGTCGGCATAGGCCGCGCGGGAAATCCGGGTGGGCATGGACGCCTCCTTAGTCAGAGCGGGCCCATCACGGCCGCATTGAAGCCATAGACCGTTCGGGTGCCGCCGTAAGGCACAAGGCGGACCTCACGGCTTTGCCCCGGCTCGAACCGCACAGCGGTGCCAGCGGGAATGTCGAGCCGCATGCCGCGGGCGGCCGTGCGGTCGAAGGCGAGCCCAGGGTTGGTTTCGGCAAAGTGGTAGTGCGAGCCGACCTGGACCGGGCGGTCGCCGGTGTTGGCGACCATGACCGTGATCGCCTCGGCGCCCGCGTTCAGGAGGATATGGCCCTCTGCGGGCAGGATCTCACCGGGGATCATGATGCCTCCCTAGACGAAAGCAAGGGCGAGGCCGCCCATCGCGGTGCCCGAGCCAAGGAGCCGGGCCGGGATACCCTTGAATGCACGGCCAAGCCCGAGCCCGGCCAGGTGCAAACCCGCCGTTGCAAGGGTGAAGCCCGCCGCGTAGCCAGGAAAACCGGAGGCCGGGCCCTCGGTACCATGCGCATGGCCGTGGACGATGCCGAAGATGGCAATCACGGGGAGGATCGCGACCGGAGGCAGGTGCACCCGCAGCGCGACAACGGCCCCAAGCAGGACTATGGAGGCAAGGATCATCGGTTCCACCGCTGGCATCATGATCCCGCTGGCGCCGAGTCCGGCGCCCGCGAGTAGGGCCGCGAGGAAGGTCACCGGCATCGTCCAGACCGCGCGCCCACCGGTCACCCCGGCCAAAAGGCCGCTGGCGAGCATCGCAAGAATGTGGTCAAGCCCGCCCAACGGGTGCAGGAACCCCGAGAGCAGCGTCGCGCCATGCGCCCCGGCATGGGCGAAGGCGGTGGAAGGGGCCAGAAGCAGTAAGAGGGGCAGCAAGCGTTTCATCGGGGTCCTCTCAACGTATGGGATGGTGGACGGTGACGAGTTTCGTTCCGTCGGGAAAGGTCGCCTCGACCTGAACCGAAGGGATCATCTCGGAAATCCCGGGCATGCAATGCTCGGCTGTGATCACATGGGCACCCGCCTGCATCAGGTCGGCAACGGATCGGCCATCGCGCGCGCCCTCGACCACGAAATCGGTGATCAATGCCATCGCCTCGGGGTGGTTGAGCTTGACGCCACGGGCCAGACGTCCGCGCGCAACCATGGCCGCGACACTGTTCAACAGCTTTTCGCGCTCGCGCGGGGTTAGGTTCATCTCGTCTCTCCTTGCATTTGCCAGGCGCGTGGCAGCGGGGCTTCCCGCAAGGCGTCGAGCACGCGGGCCACCTGACGGCGCAGTGGCCAGCCGTCATGGGCGATCAGCCGGGTGATGCACTTGCCGTCCCACCCCGAGACCGCGGCTTCGCAGTCGGGCTCGGTCAAGGTGGCGCGGACGCGCGGCGCGGCGGCCTCCGCACCGGGGCCGATCAGGGCAATGACGGAAAACGCGCGCGCTTGGCCAAGCAGGGCTGGCGCCGCGCCTTGGCCCAGCCAGTCCGGGGTCAGGCGCAGCGCTTCGGCCCAAACGGTCCGCCCTTCACGGCGCACCAGACGGCGGTCGGTCAGGCGGGAAAGCCTTGGATCCTCCCCCATCGCATGACGGCCCAGAACGACGGTTTCGACCAGGAGAACCGTCGCATCGGCGGCCAGATCGACAGTGGTCTGCCGGGACAGATGGGCGTCTTCATAGACCAGCAGTTCCTGTGGCAACCAGTCAAGACGGCTTCCAGCCCCGATGTCCGCGGCAAAGCTGAACGAGGCCACAGCCCCGGTGCTTGCATAAGCGCGCTCGGCGGTCTGGCTGGTGGCCACCGCCCGGCAGCCTGGCCCGAGCGTCAGGGCGTAACCGACCCGGTCACCCCCGGTCAGCCCGCCCGAGGTGTTGAGGAACACGATTTCCGGCACCGGGCCCGGCACTCGCGGCAGCATCGCCTTGGCCGAGCCGGATTGGTAGAGATCGGCAAGCGCAGTCTGCCCGCGCCGCACATCCAGGCTGACCGCAGCGTCGCCGCGGCTTCGCTGCATCCGGAGCTGCGGTGTCAGATCAACCATTGTTCCCCCGCCGGAGGCCGGCACCGCCAGCTCTTGTGCCCGCCCTGTGGGGCCAACCTTTCGAAACTGCGAGGTGGGCTCAATTCCGCTCTCGCGCGCGATGCGGAAAGACCGGATCAGAAGCAGTCAAGAGATCAAAGATGCGGCGCATCGCATGTAAAATAGGCGAACCGAAAATCTCTGCGCCTATTCCTGCAGGCTTCGCAGTACAAAGACGCGGATCGCGGAAGCAAGACCCACATCAGCATCGCGGGCCGCGTCAATTTTGGCGGCAAGCGCATTGAGCGACAGGCCTCGGCTGGCTGCGAGGTCACGAAACGCCGTCCAGAAAGCCTCCTCCATCGACACGCTGGTGCGATGACCGTGAATTGTGAGCGAATGCTTGACCGGGCGAGCTGTCATCCCCGAGAGGTACCCCAGATCGCGCCCGCGTGCAAAATCCTTGAACAAGGATTTTGGCGAATTTCCATGCGAGGGAATTCGCGTGAGGAATTTGCGCGATGGAAATTTCGGTCGAGGACTTCAGGCCAACAGGCGCGTCGGTTCTGCGTTGCAAAAGATTACGAAATGGCCCGCGTTTTCGATGACCCGGTAGCCGCGGGCGCGCATCAGGGTGAGGAACGGGTCTCGCCCGACCAGCCGCTCCACGTCAGCGTCCTGACGTCGGACGATGCCGCCGTCGATGGCTCTGCGGCTTGACAATATCTGGCGCAGCCATTCCTGCGGTGAGACCGGCAATGGGGCTCGACTCATGGCGTATCCTCCCTCGACGGGAGATTTGGCCGATCACCAATAAGGCGAGGTCAATCCGGATCGCGCCGATGCTGGTCCAGATCGCGCGCGGCTTTTTCCGCCCGCGCGGCCTCCAGCGCTTTTTCGGCTTTGGTGCGGCCATGGTGCGCTGCGTTCTGGTCCGCGGTCTGGCGGTCGGCCGCGCGATCGGCTGCCTTGCGCCGGGACCGCAGATTGATCACTTCGGCCATGGCTCAGCCCTTCGGTCCGATCATGTCCTGCGGGCGCACGACACGGTCGAAGGTTTCACCGTCCACAAACCCAAGGGCGATGGCCTCCTCGCGCAGGGTGGTGCCGTTCTTGTGCGCGGTCTTGGCGACCTTGGTTGCGTTATCATAGCCGATTGTTGGGGCAAGGGCGGTCACCAGCATCAGCGACTCGCGCATCAGCTTGTCGATCCGGGCCGTATTTGCCTTGGTGCCCTTGACCATGTTGTCCGTGAACGACCCTGCGGCATCCCCCAGAAGCTGCATGGACTGCAGCACGTTATAGGACATCATCGGGTTGTAGACGTTCAGCTCGAAATGCCCCTGACTGCCCGCGAAGCCCACGGCGGCGTCATTGCCCATGACCTGGATGCACACCATCGTAAGCGCCTCTGCCTGGGTCGGGTTGACCTTGCCCGGCATGATCGAAGATCCCGGTTCGTTTTCTGGCAGGATCAGCTCGCCCAAACCGGACCGCGGGCCCGAGCCCAGAAGCCGCATGTCATTGGCGATCTTGAAGAGGCTCGCGGCCACGGTCTTCAGCGCGCCCGAGAACATGACCATCGCGTCATGGGCGGCCAGCGCCTCGAACTTGTTGGGGGCCGTGACGAAGGGGAGGCCGCTGATCTCGGCGATGCGGGCGGCGATACGGGTGTCCCAGCCGACCCGGGTGTTCAGCCCGGTGCCGACCGCCGTGCCGCCTTGCGCAAGCTCGTAGATCTCGGGCAGGATCTTCTTCACGCGCATGATCCCCTGCCCCACCTGATGGGCATAGCCGCCGAATTCCTGCCCCAGGGTCAGGGGCGTCGCATCTTGCGTATGGGTGCGGCCAATCTTGATTATGTCCTTGAACGCAATAGATTTTTCTGCAAGCGCCGCATGCAGCTTTTCCAACCCCGGCAAGAGCACATCGCGTGCCATCATCCCGATGGCCACATGCATCGCGGTCGGGAAAGTGTCGTTCGAGGACTGGCCCATGTTTACATGGTCATTCGGATGCACCGGCTTTTTGGAGCCCATCACGCCGCCCAGCATCTCGATCGCGCGGTTGGAGATCACCTCGTTGGCGTTCATGTTCGATTGAGTGCCCGACCCGGTCTGCCACACCACCAACGGGAAGTTGTCGTCGAACCGCCCGTCGATCACCTCCTGGGCGGCGGTTGCGATCACGCGGCCGAGGTCGGCAGGCAGATCGCCCTGATCAATGTTGACCAGCGCGCAAGCTTTCTTGATCACACCGAGCGCGCGGATGATGGCAGCGGGCTGACGCTCCCAGCCGATGGGAAAGTTCTGGATCGAGCGTTGCGTCTGTGCACCCCAGTACTTGTCTGCGGGGACCTCCAGCGGGCCGAAGCTGTCAGTTTCCGTGCGGGTATGTGCCATCGTGGCCTCCACTGCGAACCTCCGGTCCTCTTAGTCGGCATATACCGCGAAATCAATCTGCACACCGTCGCATGCCGCGAGCAATCTCAGGCTTTGCGGAAGCGGTAGACGCGGGCCGGAGGCAGGTTGGCAAGCACCAGGGCACCGATTTCGACCGAGAGGCCAAGCTCGGCGATCAGGGAATCGGGTAGGGGCGGGTGGCGTCCGTAGGTGAACTGGACCAGGGGCGCGCCGGGTTTCAGGATGGTGAAGGCCGCCTCGACGATGGACTGGCGCACCGCGACCGGCATCGACAAGAGCGGCAGGCCAGAGACGACCGCACCGACACCTTGCGCCACGCGTTCACCCGCTGTCTGGGCGCCCGCGACATGCACTGTCACACCCGGAAAGCAGCCTTTCAGGAAATGGGCGAACTCGGCATCCATCTCGAACAGGGTGAGGTTGCGCGGTTCCACCCCGCGGGCAAGCATGCCGCGCGTCAGCCGCCCGGTTCCGGCGCCGAATTCCACGATGCGGCCGGTTTCAGGACCGAGGCCCTCGCTCATCGCGCGGGCCAGAAAGCGGGATGAGGGCGCGATGGCCGAAACCTGCCGCGGATTGGTCAGAAGCCTGCGACGGAAGAGGCCAAGGTCGGACATCGTGCAGACCTGACTTTCGGGTTTTGCGGGGCACCCGCGCTATTGCTTGCGGAACTTGTCGAGGCTTACGACTTCTGCATCCGGGCGCGGGCTCGCGTCGTCTTCGCCGTCGTCCTCATCGTCATCGCTGGCTTCGGTGCTCGTCTCGAACCTCAGCCCGAACTCGACCGAGGGGTCCACGAAGGTGCGTACCGCGTCAAACGGAATGACCAGCGGTTCGGGGTTGTTTCCGAAGTTCAGCGTGATTGAAAACCCGTCGTCCGTCACGATCAGGTTTTCGAACCAATGCTGGATGACGATGGTCATCTCGGCCGGATAACGGCTGCGCAACCAGTCGGCGATGGCTACATCGGGATGCGTCGTGTCAAAAGTGATGAAGAAGTGATGCGCGCCGGGCAACCCATTCTTGCCCACATCCGTCAGCACTGATTGGATCAGGCTGCGCATCGCGCGGTGCATCAGATTGCCATAATCAATCGAACGGGACATCGACACTCCTACCGACTTTTACGCAGCATAAGGGATTCGCGGTTCAAGGGAAGGGGCGTTGCCGCCCAAAAACGGGGGCTCAGAACAGAAGTGCCGCAGCCGAGGCTGCCGCTGCGGCAAGAAGAACCCAAGCGAGGTTCCAGTGTGCGCGCAAAAGCGCCCACGCCGCACCAAGGCCGATGAAAAGCGCGAGCGGCCGCAACGAGCCGGGGTCAGGCAGGGCAAGGTGCAGCGGCCCGGCTTGCCACGTCGTTACTGTCGCAAAAACCACATGCAGCGCGAACCACAGTGACAGGTTCGCAATCACCCCAACCACGGCGGCGGTGATTGCGGCGAGCGCTCCGCTCAGCCTCGGCTGGCCGGTCAGGCGGGTAATGTAGGGGGCGCCTGCAAAGATGAAGACGAAGGACGGCACGAAGGTCACCCACAGCGTCAGCGCCGCCGCCGCAATGCCGTTTGCGATGCCGCCCTCGCGGTAGGCCGCCATGAAGCCCACGAATTCGGTCACCAGAATAAGCGGCCCGGGCGTGGTTTCGGCCAGCCCGAGCCCATCCATCATCTGCTTCAGGGTGAGCCAGCCCTTGTCCTGCACCACCTCCTGCGCCATCCAGGCGAGCACGGCATAGGCGCCGCCGAAGGTCAGGATCGCGAGCTTCGCGAAAAAGGCGCCGATCTCGACCAGCAACCCCGCATCCATCGCCCAAAGAAGGCCGAGCGGGACGAGCCAGATCGCCGCACCGCCCCCCAGAACCGCCAGCGTGCGGGTCAGCGGAACAGGCGCTGCGAGGGCGCTGACAGGGGCGCCCCGGCTGCGTATGAACCCCCAAAGACCTGCCGCGATGATGATCAGCGGAAACGGCAGATTGAAGACGAAAAGGCCCGCGAAGGCCAAGGCCGCGACGCCCCAGGCCTCGGTCGTCTTCAGCGCGCGGCGGGCGACGCGCAGCAGCGCCTCTATCACGATGGCGACGACGGCGGCCTGCACGCCCGCAAAAAGCGCGGCCACAAGCGGCACCTGTCCAAACAGCGCATAGATGATTGAAAGGGCCAGGACCACGATTGCGCCCGGCAGCACGAACAGCCCCCCCGCGATCAGCCCGCCGGGGACCCCGTGCATCCGCCAGCCGATCCAGGTCGCGAGTTGCATCGCCTCCGGCCCCGGCAAGAGCATGCAAAACGACAGGGCGCGCAGGTATTCCTGCTCCTCCACCCACTTCTTTTCGTCGATCAGGGTCCGGTGCATCAGGGCGATCTGTGCCGCAGGCCCGCCAAAGGACAAAATCCCGATGCGGGCGAAGGTGCGTGTAAGTTCGGGCAGTGAAACGGTCATCTCATCTCCGCGCCGCGGGCCGGTCGTGGCCCTCGTCATGCCCGTCGCGGGCCCAACGGTAAAGCGCGTCATAAAGCGCGATCCCGGCGTCCAGTTGTTGCAGATCATCGCGATATATCCGTGACAGTCCGACTGACAGCGCAAGCAGACCGGCCGCCTGCTGCGACAGATCGTGCCGGTCGGTGTTTGCGGCGCGCACCACCGTCGGAAGGTGGGCAAGCGGTTCGGTCGTCAGGGCGATTTCGGCCAGCATGGTGTCAAAGGTGCAGCCGTCGCCCCGGTGCGACCAGAAAACGCCCTCGATGTCGAAGGGGATCGCGCCGAACCGCTCTGCCACCGCGGTCACCTCGGAGGGGGTGACGAACAGAAACCGCGCGGTCGCATCGACGAAGCGCCGGATCAGCCAGGGGCAGGCGATACGGTCGATCTTGGGCCGATGTCGGGTGACCCAGAGATTGCCTTTGGGCAAGGCGGCAAGGGGAATCATCGGCAGTCCCGCCTCAGTCCAGGCCAGAGCGCCGCCCTCCAGCACTTCAGCCGGGATCGACTGTGCCCGCAGCATGGCCGCCACCCCTTCGGACAACTTGCGCCCGCGCGCGCGGATGACGACGGCGCGCCTGCCGGTCAGCCGCACCGGCGCGGCGTCAAAGGTGGTGTGGGGCAGGGCGATGCTGCCGGGGACAATCCTTGGGTCGGCGGCCAAGTCTGCGGCCAGGCGTACATCGACCAGCGTGGGCGCCTCGGGCGTGCCGATCAGGCGCATCAATTGTGCAGGCGTAATCTCGCTTGGTCCGGGCATCACGGGCATCCTTTTGCTGGGTGCGGGGGATGCGAGTCTTCGGCTGGCGCCTCACAGGGCGTTCGCGGACCCCATGAGACGG
>Ga0105046_10013491_pt1 | contig 12649 bp, 12 predicted proteins | sample MAT03_FD_78385 | JGI IMG/M metagenome (GOLD analysis project Ga0105046, IMG submission 78385) | Freshwater microbial communities from Lake Fryxell liftoff mats and glacier meltwater in Antarctica - MAT-03 (megahit assembly) | ecosystem: Environmental > Aquatic > Freshwater > Ice > Liftoff... | reverse complement strand
GACACCAACATCTTCATCACGCCGGGCTTTGACTTTCAGGTGGTGGATCTGCTGCTGACCAACTTTCATCTGCCCAAAAGCACGCTGATGATGCTGGTCAGCGCCTTTGCCGGCTACGAGCACATCATGGCGCTTTACGAGCATGCGATCGCGCAGCGCTACCGCTTCTTCAGCTACGGCGACGCGATGCTGCTGCAGCGCACCACCGCCTGAGACAATCAATACATGCTGAACTTTGAAGTCTTAAAAACCGACACCGCCGAAGGTGCTTCTCGGGGCTCCTTTGCCAGGCGCGGCACGCTCACGCTGAACCACGGTGTGGTGCAGACGCCGATCTTCATGCCGGTCGGCACCTATGGCACGGTCAAGGGCGTGATGCCGCAGTCGCTGCACGAGATGGGCGCGCAAATCATTCTGGGCAACACCTTTCACCTGTGGATGCGGCCGGGGCTGAACGTGATGCAACAGTTCGGCGGCCTGCACAGGTTTGAAAGTTGGCACAAACCGATCCTCACCGACAGCGGTGGCTTTCAGGTCTGGTCGCTCGGCGAGATGCGCAAGATCTCGGAGGAAGGCGTCAAGTTTGCCTCACCCGTCAACGGCGACAAGCTGTTTCTGACACCCGAAATTTCGATGCAGATCCAGACCATTTTGAACAGCGACATCGCGATGCAGTTCGACGAATGCACACCCTACGACACACAAGGCCACATCACCACCGAAAGCGAAGCCCGCAGCTCGATGGCGCTGAGCCTGCGCTGGGCTGGCCGTTGCATCGCCGAGTTCAAGAAACTGGAAAACCCCAACGCGCTGTTCGGCATCGTGCAGGGCGGCATGTTCGAAAACCTGCGCCAGGAGTCGCTCGACGCGCTGGTTGAGCTGGACCTGCCCGGTTACGCCATCGGCGGCGTCAGCGTGGGTGAGCCCAAAGAAGAAATGCAGCGCATCATGGCGCACACGCCGCACCGTCTGCCCGCGCACAAGCCGCGCTACCTGATGGGCGTCGGCACACCGGAAGATCTGGTGGAAGGCGTGGGCGCCGGGGTAGATATGTTCGACTGCGTGATGCCGACACGCAATGCGCGCAATGGCCATATGTTCACGCGCTTTGGCGACCTGAAAATTCGCAACGCACGCTACAAGACCGAAGACCAGCCGGTGGATGCGACCTGCAGCTGCTATACCTGCAAGGGACGTGTGATGCCCGACGGCACTGCGTCGGGGGGGTTCAGCCGCGCCTATATGCACCACCTGGACCGCTGCGGCGAAATGCTGGGCCCCATGCTCAGCAGCATTCACAACCTGCACTATTACTTGAACCTGATGCAGGAAGTGCGCGATGCGCTGGATACCGGGCAATTCGGCGTGTTTGTGGAGCGTTTCCGGCAGGACCGGCAGCGCGGGGTCTAGTCCTTTCTTCAAACTCAGGATCTCCCATGCAATACCGCCGCCTCGGAAACAGCAACCTGAAAGTGTCTGCCCTCTGCCTGGGCACCATGATGTTTGGCCAGCAGACGCCTGATGAAGAAGCGGCGCGCATCGTCGCCTCGGCGAAAGCGCAGGGCATCAACTTCATTGACACAGCCGATGTGTACAACGAAGGCCGGTCCGAAACGGTGCTGGGAAAAATTCTGGCTGGTCAGCGGCAGGACTGGGTGCTGGCCAGCAAGCTCGGCAACAAGGCGGGCGCTGGAGTCACCCAAGGCCACTATTCGCGCCAGTGGTTGCTGTCGCAGACCGACGCCATTTTGAAGCGGCTGGGCACCGATTACCTGGACATCCTTTACCTGCACCGCGACTACCCCGACGAAAACTACGACGAGGCCGTGCGCGCCCTCGGCGACCTGATACGCGGCGGCAAAATCCGCAGCTTTGGCCTGTCCAACTTCCGTGGCTGGCGCATTGCAGAAATCATGCGCCTGTGCGAGAAAACCGGCGTGGCGCAACCGGTGGTCTGCCAACCCTACTACAACCTGCTCAACCGCAGCCCCGAAGTCGAGATTTTGCCGGCCTGCGGTCACTACGGCCTGGGCGTCGTGCCCTACAGCCCGCTGGCGCGTGGCGTGCTGACCGGCAAGTACCCGCCGGGCCAGCCGCCCGCTGAAGGCACCCGGGCTGGCAGCGGCGACAAGCGCATCCTGGAAACCGAGTTTCGCGAAGAGTCACTGGTGATTGCGCAACAGATCAAGCTGCACTGCGAAGCCAAAGGCTGGGTACCAGGGCAGTTTGCAGCCGCCTGGGTGCTGGCCAACCCGCTGGTCAGTTCAGTGATCGCCGGGCCACGCCTGCTGTCGCACCTGGAAGACGTGTACGGCGCGGTGGACCTGGTGCTGGACGACGAAGACGAAGCGTTTGTCAACGCACTGGTGGCGCCGGGGCACGCCTCCAGCCACGGTTACAACGACCCGAGTTACCCGTTTTTCGGCCGACCGCAGCGGTGAATCTGCTATTAAAAAAGTAGCGACCTTACGAGGCAGAAAAAGGGCAGGGAAGCGATTTCCCCGCCCTTTTCTGATTCAGGCTCACCTCTGGAACAGCACCAGACGGGACTCGGTCGGCGTCATGCCGTCCTTGCTGGAAGTCATCGAAACCTCATAACGCGTGGTCGGAATCGGGAACTGTGGCGCGAAGCTGAACGAGAAGTTCCCGCCGGCATCGGCCTGGATGCGCTGCGCAAACACGTTCTGGTTCATACCGAACAGGCCGGCAATCGCACCGACGGCGCCTACCTTGACATCGACCAGCGCGCCGGGTGCGGTGCGTCCGCGTACGACCACTGGGCCGCCTTCCACCGTGGCGTTGTTGCTATGGCTGGTGATCTGCAGTGGCACTGTCGTGGGTGCCGCACTCGCGGCAGCCACCACGTCAAAGGTCCAGGTCTGGCGCACTGCATTGCCAACCATGTCCCTGGCGGTCAGGTCCGCCGTGTAGCGGCCAGGCGGCAGGTCAGCGCGGTAAGTGAAGAACTGCGGCGTGATCTGCGTTTCTGCGGTCACATTGCGGCCAGACAGCAGGAAACGCACGCTTTTCGGATCCACGCCCACGCCGCCCGAATCGTCAAAGGTACCGGACACCGAGGTAAAGGCGCCGCGCGGCAGTGCCTCGCCATCGCGCGGAGCCATGTTACGCACCACCGGCGGCTTGGCGTCGGTGATCAGCGGTTGGGTCAGCGTCGAGCTGACCGCCTTGTCTGCAACACGCAAGGTCGCGACGACGGGCCGCGAGGGTGACAGGTTGTCCAGGCGGCGGATGGTGTAAGAACCCTCGTAAACGCCGGGCCGGGTTTCGCGCAGGGCAAGATTGTTGATGACACCCGGAATGTCCACCTCGGCAACACCGCCAGGCGCGCCATTCAGCGTAAACCGCAGGTCTGCGCCTGGTTCGATCTTGTCGACCGGAGCCACGGTGAAGCGGTCGATTTTCAAGGCGACCGGCGGGGCAAGCGCAACGGGCGGAGGAACCGCGACCGGCGCGCCGGCAATGCCCGCCGGAAAACTGTAGTTGGCCACGACGTTGCGGTTGCGTAAGCGCAGCGTGGCACGGATGGTGCTGTTCTGGGCAGGCCGATCCTTGCGCCTGACGGTGTAGCTTCCCTCATAAACGCCGCGCTCGGTTTCCTTGAGCACAATCGTGCGCGGAATACCGCGTATGTTCAGGCTGACCTGACCACGCGGCGTGCCTTCCACCGTGAAATTCAGCTCGGAACCGGCGGCCAGTCCACCGTCGGTGTCGACTTCCAGCGACCGCACCTCGGGCGCGGCGGGTTGTGCGACTGCGGCACCCGGCAGCGCCAGCAGAACGGTCGTGGCGGGAAGCAGCAGAAAAAAAGCTGCCACCTGGTTGCGTATTTGCGTTTTCATGATCAAACCCCTTTGTGGTTTGATGACTGTGAACGTTTGACGCGCGGCGTCTGTAGGTGAACGGTTACGCTGGCCGTAAGCGATCAGGCGCAGCGATCAAGGACAAGGCGACAATGGCAGGCGCTTACGCGGGCGCGCCAACCACCGGCACGGACGGCGGCTTGGGGCGCCCGCCCTCGGCACCGCAAACGTGGCAGAACTTGGCAAACGCACTCTTGCGCGCGTCGCAAACGCCGCAATGGTCGAACAAACCAATACCGCAATGCGGACAAAAATCAATCAGCGGATTTTTCAGATCGACGACGCGCTCGCAGCCCGGGCACACGCCCTTGGACAGGCGTGTCAGTGCCGTGTCGTAGCTGAGCTCCTCCCGGCGCTGCGCGTCGGGCAACTGCTCGGCGAGTTTCTGTTTTTCCAGGTAGCGGTTCAGCGAAAGAATCGCCTGGCGTCCGACCAGCACGGTGATGACAATACCGACGATGTAGCGCACATAACCGCCATAACTGGGCAGGTAAGGCACCAGCTCGACAAAAAACGCGAACAGCGCAAAAAAGATAAAGCCCCAGACAAACGGCCAGTAAGTGCTTTTGCGTTTTTTCGCGAACAGCCAGCCCGCCGCCGCCAGCAGCGGCAGGGTCAGCGCCAGGCGGTATAAAAACACGCGCAGCTCCTGAGCGCGTTGTGCGCGTTGCCATTTTTCCTGCGCGACCCGCTCCAGCTCTGCCAGGCTCTCACGCGTGCGCGTGGCGCCCTGGCCGGTGTCCAGCGCTTTTTGCTGCTGCGCTTCCATCGCTGCCAGCGCCTGGCGCTCGGCCGCCTTGAGGCCGTCCAGCGCGCGCGTACGCTCCAGCAGCTCCGGGTCTTGCTCGGCGCGCTCGGTCGCGCGCCGCGTTGCCAGCCAGTTGCTGAAAGTTTCACTGGCCGAGCGCGAGTTGGCCTGTGCCGCGCGGTGCTTGAGCCGGGCCTGCTCCAGCGCCTCCTGCGCCTCGCGGCCCGTGCGTTCAGCGCCTTTGAGGGCCTCGCGCAACTGGGTGGTGGCAGGTTGTGCCATGAAATCCTCGACCGACAGGTTTTTTTCAACCTGTGGCAGGTCGCCCACAACGGTGCCACCCAAACCGATCAGAAACCCGGCAAAGACCAGCGCCACCAGCCACAGGCCGCGCTGGAACCATTTCTCGGAGAGCCGCAGGGCTTTGCTCATGAAGATGTCCTCCCGATCATTCCAACGGATGAAAATTGCAGCCAGCAGCGCCGACCCCGGCCGCGACCTTGCTCCGCCATCCGTTTATTCTGCCGCGGTAAACACCGTCAACACCCCGGTGTAGCCATACAGGTGATGGCGCGCGATTTCGCCACCGGCAAAAAAACCAACCAGCGGAACGTCGCCCAGTGCGCGCCGCACGATCTGCAACTCAGCACTGGGCGCGCCGAAATGCGGCCCGCCCCGGCCCGAGCAGCTCACATAAATCGCGCCGGCAATGCGGCGCGCCGGGTGCGGCGCGGAGTCGGCGTGCACACCACTCAAGGCACTGGCAACTTCGAGCGTGCGTTCTTCGGGCTCCAGTTCTTCACGGATTTCCGCGCAGATGCGCACCAGGTCGGCACGCGCCGCCTCGGCGTTGCGTTCGCAAAAAGCCAGCTTCATGCCCACGCGGGGCATATCGGCAATCGCGATGCCGTTGCGCGCCGGGTCCAGGCCGATGATGTGGCGGACCACCACATCGGCACCAAACTGCCCGCGCCGCTGGACGCGGCCGTCCTGCAGCGACGCATCGGCGCTGCGCAGGCCGACCAGGGTGCTGCGCACCTTCTCCAGGGCGTCGCGCGGCTGGTCCAGCGACACGCCGAGGTCGGCCAGCATGACGTCCAGCGCACTCTGGCCGTCCAGGCCGGTCACCACATTGGCCTCGCAGGCGGTGATCTCATGCTCGCCGGAGGTCGGCTGGCAGCCCTGGGTGATGCGCGACATCAGCGCCGCGCCCTGCGCGAAGGCAACGCCGCTCAGACCGCCGCTGAACACGCCGCCGGCCGCGCCATGGCCCTTGACATTGCCGTTGCCGCTGAGCGCGAACTGGACCACCTCCCGGCGGCTGGACGCCAGCCCGCCAAACACATAGCCGCTGCCGGTGCGCTGCGCCATCTCGTCGATCAGCTCGGCCACATCGGGCGTGCCGGCGTCGGCATGCACCAGCGCGGTGTGCGCCTGGAAATGACTGGCACCCACCGGCGGCAGAGGCGACACGCCGGAAAACACGCGGTACTGGTCGCTTGGCAGCTCGCACAGCATGACGGCCAGCGCCGGTTCGTCGAAATACTCGACATTGTTGGACGCGATGCCGATGCCGACGGTGCCGGCCCAGTCGGTGATCTCGGGCAATTCGCCGCCCAGAAAATCCAGGATGGCCTGCGCATCGCTGGCGTAGTGGTCGGTGATGTAGAGCAGCCCCAGCGTGGGCGTACTGGCATACGCAGGCAAGGTCATGTGCGCGCGCAGCTGCGCTAGCACCAGGCCGGCGGCCATGCGCCATTGCGGATGGGTGGCGTGGCCGTAAGGGAAAAGCTTCATGGTGTCCTGGGCGAAGAAATAACGATGTCCAAGCGGCTGATTTTCGTGCCGCTCACCGTATCACGGCCTGTCCATTAACGCGCCGGTTTCCGGGCGGTCTTTCCAGCCGCCGTCTTGCGCGCTGGTGCCTTGGGTTTAGCTTTGGGTGCCGCCCGTGTTGCGGTTTTGGCCTCGGCCGGCGTGGGCCAGGCCTGCGCGCTGCGCAGCGCCGTGTCCATCGCCGAACGCGCGCCGCGCGCAACCGTTCTGCTGGCCGAGTCGGCCATGCCTTTGGCCAGCCCCGTCGCCATGCCGGTGGCGGATTTCATCGCGTCCTTGGCCAGGCCGGTGGCCATGTTTTTGGTGGCGCTCATGGCGGTTTTCTTGGCCGCGTCCTGCATGGCCGTGGTGGCAATGTTCTGGAACTGCTGCGTCAGCGCGCCCCACCACTGCATCGGGTCCACCACGCCAGCGGCCGGGGCTGCGGTTTCCGCGCTGGCTTTGGGTTTTGCAGTCTTTGCGCCCTTGTCATAACTGGTGGGCGGCACTTCCAGGCCGGAAAACGTCTTGGCCCTGTCGGCAACTTTCTGCACCCCGCCGGCCACCGTGTCGGCCACCTTGAGCTTGAAGGCGTTGGCGACATCGCCCATGTTGAAGTTCATGCCCTTGAGCGTGGCGAGCGTCATTTTCTGCACCTCCAGCGCCTGGATGGTGGCTTTGAGCGCCATGGCGTTCTGGTCCAGCCAGAACTGCACGGCCTTGAGTTCCTCGATGCGTTTGTCGAGCTCTTCGACATTGAGGGTAGGTGCGATCCAGTTACCAAGGTTGGGCAGCTGCGGAATGCTCTGCGCTGCGCTGCCAGCCGCCTGCTTGGCCAGGTTTTGCAAAAAATCAAAGCCAGGAACCATCTTGCCGAAACCGGCGAAGGAAGAATTGTCTGCGTCACTCATGTTTGTCTCCTGGAGTTGTGGTCAGCGTCTGAAAGGTTCACGATGCTTTCATTGTGCAGGGTCACAGCGCGACGTCAACCCGTTTTATCTGCCCGCGCCGGACCGCACGCCGTTTGCGATACAAATCTGCCTTCAGCCCCTATTTAATCTACCCAAGCAACTACTGGTTTACTAGCAACTATAAAGCCCCGGGGCCGTAACTGGGTGCCCGCCGCTCGCGCAGGCTGGCCACACCTTCGCGCACATCGGGCCCCGCAAAGCCCATGAACTCCAGCGCCAGCGAAGCGTCGAAGGCCGGCCCGGCCTGGCGCAGCCAGTTGTTCAGAGCATATTTGGTCCAGCTGATGGCAGTTTGCGAACCCGCCGCCAGCCGGTCGGCCACCTCATAGGCCTTGGGCAGCAGTTCGTCGTCATTGACGGCCAGCGAGACCAGGCCGATGCGTTCGGCCTCCTCGCCGCTGATCGGCTCGCACAGCATCAGGTAGTACTTGGCCTTGGCCATGCCGCACAGCAGCGGCCAGACGATGGCGGCATGGTCGCCGGCTGCCACGCCCAGGCGCGTGTGGCCGTCGACGATCTTCGCGCTTTTTGCAGCAATCGAGATGTCGGCCAGCAGGCCGGCCACCAGCCCGGCGCCGACCGCCGGGCCATGCAGCGCGCTGACGATGGGTTTGTCGCAATTGATCACGTTGTAGACCAGGTCGCGCGCCTCCTTCCAGACGCGGGTGCGGGTGGCAAAGTCGTCGGCCATGTCCTGTACCAGTGCCAGGTCGCCGCCGCCGGAGAAGCCCAGCCCTTCGCCGCGCAGCACGGCGCAACGCACCGAGTCGTCGCTGCCCACGTCACGCCAGATCTGGGCGAGCTCGCGGTGGCCGTCGTGCCCGGCCGTCGGCAGCTTGCCGTTGAGGGCCTTCATCTGGATATCGAGCACGCAGCCGATGCCGTCCACCTGCAGGCCCCGGCGGCTGATGGAAAGGGTGGTGTAAGCGCTGTAATCGGGTTTCATGCCGCCATCATGCCTCGCTGCGCCCTGCGCTGGAATCAGGGATCGCCCTGCACGCCCGGGCGGCGCCGGGCTTTGCTAAGCTTCAGGCATGAAAAGCCTGTTTCACTTTGCCTTCAACGTCACCGATCTCCACCAGGCCCGCCGTTTCTACGGCGACGTGCTGGGCTGCGCGGAAGGCCGCAGCACGGAGACCTGGGTTGACTTCGACTTCATGGGCCACCAGTTGTCGCTGCACCTGGGCACGCCGTTCAAGACCGAACGCACCGGCCACGTCGGCGACATCCTCGTGCCCATGCCGCACTTCGGACTGGTGCTGGGCCTGGCCGACTGGCAGGCCATGGCGCAGCGGCTGCAAACCGCAAATACCGATTTCCTGTTTGCGCCGCAAGTGCGTTTTGAAGGCCAGCCCGGCGAGCAATGGACCATGTTTTTCTGCGACCCCTTCGGCAACCCGCTGGAGATCAAGGGCTTTCGCGACCCCACTGCGGTTTATGCCGCATGACATATACCTTCGTCTCGGCCACCATCCTGCTGCTGCTGATCACCGATCCGCTGGGCAACATCCCGATTTTTGCCAATGCCCTGCGCAATGTGGCGCCGGAGCGGCGCGCGTTTGTGATCCTGCGCGAGGTGCTGATTGCCTTCCTGTTGCTGCTGGCCTTCATGTTTGTCGGCGACAGCTTTTTGCGTGTGATGAGCCTCAGCGAGCTGTCGATGCAGATCGCCGGGGCGGTGGTCCTGTTCCTGATCGCGCTGCGCATGATTTTTCCGGTGGCACATACCGATGCGGAACCGATGCAGGGCGAGCCGCTGATCGTGCCGCTGGCGATTCCCGCGCTGGCCGGGCCGTCGGCTCTGGCCACGGTGTTGCTGCTGGTGTCGCAGGCGCCCGCGCGGCGCATGGAATGGGTCGCGGCGCTGTGCGTCACCATGGCGGTCTGCGCCGTGGTGCTGGTGCTGGCCGAACGCATCCAGCGTGTGCTCGGTGAACGGGTAGTGATGGCTTTCGAGCGGCTGATGGGCCTGATCCTGGTGGCCATCTCGGTGGAGATGCTGCTGCGCGGCATCCAGATGTTCATTGCGCAGACCCGCGCAGCGGGCTGAGGCCCCCGCCGTTATTTGACCGGCGCGGCCGCGACGATCTTCTGGTCAATCGCGCCAAATACCAGCTCGCCGTCCTTGCCCTTCATCTCGATGCGGATGGTGTCGCCGAACTTCATGAACTCGGTCGAGGGCTTGCCGTCCAGGATGGTCTCTATCGCGCGTTTTTCGGCGATGCAGCTGTAGCCCTTGGGCCAGTCCGTCTTCCCCTTGACCTCCACACCCTTGTTGCTGACGGTACCCGAGCCAATGATGGAGCCGGCGCGCACATTGCGTGTCTTGCAGACATGGGCAATCAGCTGGCCGAAGTGAAACGTCATCTCCGGCCCGGCATCACACATGCCGACCTTGCGGCCATTCCAGGTGCTTTGCATGGTCAGGTTGACGCGGCCCTGGTCCCAGGCGTCGCCCAATTCGTCGAGCGTGACCGCCACTGGGCTAAAGGCCGTCGCCGGCTTGCTCTGGAAAAAGCCGAAGCCCTTGGCGAGTTCGTTGGGAATCAGGTTGCGCAGGCTCACGTCGTTGGCCAGCATGACCAGGCGTATGCCCTCGAGCGCCTGCTCAGGCGTGCTCGTCATGGGCACGTCGCCGGTGATCACCGCCACCTCGGCCTCGAAGTCGATGCCGTAGTCTTCGCTCGGGCACACCACATCGTCGCAGGGGCCGATGAAGTCGTCGCTGCCGCCCTGGTACATCAGCGGGTCTTTGTAAAAACTGCCAGGCACATCGGAGTCACGCGCCTTGCGCACCAGCTCGACATGGTTGATATAGGCCGAGCCGTCGGCCCACTGGTAAGCACGCGGCAGCGGTGCCATGCACTGGGCCGGCTCAAACGGGAAGGCATGGCGCGCCTTGCCGCTGTTCAGCGTGTCGTACAGGTCCTGCAGCTGCGGCGACAAAAAGCCCCAATCGTCGAGCACCTGCTGCAATTTGCCCGCGATGCCGGTCGCATAATGGGCCGTCGTCAGGTCGCGCGACACGACCACCAGCTGGCCGTCACGCGAGCCGTCTTTGTAGGTTGCGAGCTTCATCAGTTTCCTTGTGGATTATTTGGCGCGGGGCACTGGCCGAGGCGCGGCACTGGAGTTACGATAAGTGAAATCAATTTACCTAAAAGTAACTTTAAATTCTATTCGAATTCCATGAAAGAGCGAAAAACTTCCCCGGCCCGCACCCCCGCCCTGCCCGCCGGTCTGGCCGCGCAGCGCGCCGGCATTCAGTCGGTAGAGGTCGGCTTCAGCCTGCTGCAGGTGCTGGGCGCCTCGCCCGGCCCGCTGATGCTGCGCGACCTGGCGTCGGCCGCCGGCATGAGCGCGGCCAAGGCGCACCGCTACCTGGTCAGCTTCCAGCGCCTGGAGCTGGTCACGCAGGACGGCGGCACCACGCGTTACGACCTCGGCCCCGCCGCGCTCAAGCTGGGGTTGGCTTCGCTGTCACGGCTGGACAGCGTGAAACTCGCGCGCCAGCGCATAGCGCCGCTTATGGAGCAGATCGGCCAGACCCTGGCCCTCGCCGTCTGGGGCAATCAGGGCCCGACCATCGTGCACTGGGAAGAGTCGCCGCAGGCCGTGACCGTCAATTTGCGCCTGGGCGACGTGATGCCGCTTCTGTCTTCCGCCACCGGCCTGTGTTTTTCGGCCTTCATGGCGCAGCCTGCGGGCGGGCGCAAGGACAGCGCAGGAAAAAGCAGCAACAACAGCCACCAGTTGCACGACCGCTTGCCGCCCCTGCTCAAGGACGAGTTGGCCCGCATGCAAAAACTCGCGCGCAAGGACATGCCCAAAACCATGGCCGAAGTGACCACCCTGCTTGACGATGTGCGGCACCGGGGCCTGGCCCGCGTGGTCGACACCCTGCTGCCTGGCGTAGCCGGTTTTTGCGCCCCGGTGTTCGACGCCGACGGGCACCTGGCGCTGGGCATGGTGGCGCTGGGCTCGCTGGCCACGTTTGACCCGGCCTGGGACGGTGCGGTGGCCAGGCCGCTGGCGCAAGCCGCGCGCCAGCTCAGCAGCGACCTGGGCTACGCCGCAGCATGAACACCCTGCCGGTGCAGCCAGCCTCAACGCCGCCGCTGCGCCCCCTGCTGATGCTGACCACGCTGGTGTTGCTGGCCCATGTCTGGGTCTTGCAGGCCGCGCCGATGCAATGGGCCATGGAGGCCGAACCGGCCAGCCGCTTGCGCCCCCTCATCACCCGCACCATCGAAATCAAGCCGGCCAGCACTGCAGCGGTCGCACCGTCCCCGCCACCGGCGCGCCGCGCCGCCCGGGCGACTTCGCCCGTTTCACAACAAAATGGGGCTCCAGCCCTTGTCGCACCGGCACAAGCAGCTATTGAATCCATAGCACCTCCGCTGCCCCCGCCGGCCGAATCCAGCCCGCCGGTCGCCGCGCCGGTGCCAGCGGCACCGGTGGCTGCGGCCAGCGCGCTGACCATTCCGGGCTCCGTGCGCCTCAAGTACGCGATGACGGGGCGCTCGAAAAACATGGACTACCACGCCAGCGCGCAGCTCGACTGGCGCCAGGACGGCCAGAGCTACGAGGCCAACATGGCGGTCAGCGCCTTCGGTCTGGGATCGCGCTCCATGGCCAGCAGCGGGCGCATCACCGGCGACGGGCTGGCACCCACCCGCTTCCTGGACAAGTCGCGCAGTGAACGCGCGGCGCATTTCGACGCCGACAAGGGCAAGATCAGCTTCAGCGCCAACACGCCCGACGCGCCCTGGCGGCCGGACGCGCAGGACCGCGTCAGCGTGTTTGTGCAGCTGGCCAGCCTGCTGGCCGGCAACCCGGCCGCCTACCCCCCGGGCAGCAGCGTGTCGCTTTACACCGCCGGCCCGACAGCGGTGGACACCTGGACCTTTGTGGTCGACGCGCAGGAAACGCTCAACCTGCCCATCGGGGAAACCAGCGCCGTGAAGCTGACGCGCAAGCCGCAACGCGACTACGACCAGGCGGTGGATGTCTGGCTGGCACCCGCGCTGGCCTGGCTGCCGGTGCGCATTCGCATCACCCAGCAAAACGGCGATTTTGTCGATCAGCAGCTGCGGGTGGCTGAGTAATGAAGCCCCCACGGTCGCGCACTGCGTGTCGCTCCCTGCCCCCCGAGGGGGCCGCTGCGCCTGCGGGCCGGCTGAGCCGGACCCGCGGCCCCTGCTGGTCTGAAGAGCCCCCACGGTCGCGCACTG
>Ga0105046_10013490_pt1 | contig 12650 bp, 12 predicted proteins | sample MAT03_FD_78385 | JGI IMG/M metagenome (GOLD analysis project Ga0105046, IMG submission 78385) | Freshwater microbial communities from Lake Fryxell liftoff mats and glacier meltwater in Antarctica - MAT-03 (megahit assembly) | ecosystem: Environmental > Aquatic > Freshwater > Ice > Liftoff... | reverse complement strand
GGTGGATACTCACACTTAGTTTCAATACCCTCAATCGGGCGGGGTGAAGCGGAACCAGGCCGAAAGAGTTTCACGTGGTTTCTTTTCCAGGTTTCAATACCCTCAATCGGGCGGGGTGAAGCGGAACCTGATGATTGCCGCTGCTGAGGGCCGCAATCGCAGGTTTCAATACCCTCAATCGGGCGGGGTGAAGCGGAACTTCTTAAATCCCTTCGCCATGTGTGACATGTGTTCGGTTTCAATACCCTCAATCGGGCGGGGTGAAGCGGAACGGAAGGGGTACGGACATACTATGTAGAGGCAGAGGTGTTTCAATACCCTCAATCGGGCGGGGTGAAGCGGAACCTGGTATAGGCCCCAGGAGTGACGGCTGTATTGGCAAGTTTCAATACCCTCAATCGGGCGGGGTGAAGCGGAACTTGCTTGGGATTGAGTCGTGTGATATTCAGGCTGAAGTTTCAATACCCTCAATCGGGCGGGGTGAAGCGGAACTACAGTCTGGCTGATTTGCTTTCGCCCTTCTCTTGAGTTTCAATACCCTCAATCGGGCGGGGTGAAGCGGAACATCGTTTGTATATCTCTTACGATAGGTCATAGATGACCTACTGTCAAGTTTTTGGCCTGAAATCAGGGTTTTTGGCCCATGTCACTCTGAGGAATACGAGTCAGAAAAGGGCAAAAATTTTCTTAATGTCAAATCATGTACAAAATAGGTTTTTGCAACAAAATGAGCAGGGTTTTTATAAATGATTCCTCTATGAAATTACGAACACACATTCTATTTAGAACATATGAGTGATGTGGAGAAGAGGGTTTTTGCAATCGGCTTATAAAGAGGCTGTTTTAGCACACATGAAGGATTGCTATAATATAAAACACCCCAGGATCAGCGGGGTGTTTTGTCTGAGTACCTCCTCATATCACATCGTTGCAAAATCGCCGAAATTCGCATCCAACACAGACAGCACGCTTTTCCATGGGCATTGGTGGGGGCATCTCCTCATGCTCAACAATCTGACGCATATAAATGAGGGCTTCCTGAACCTGCTGACGTAACGGCGCTGTAATGGCAACACGGAGGGCTTTGCGTTTGGGGATAAGGTAGATGAAGCCGTGTGAAATTGGGATGTTCCAGACGTCCTCTATGAGCAGAGCATACGCCGTGAGTTGAAGCCTGTGAATTGTACGAATCGACGACGATCCCTTGTAGTCAATAGGGATGACTTCGTGGTTGGCCGTGCGCACAACTTCATCGATAGTTCCAGAGAGTGAATACCGCTCACTCACCAGCGAGACATCAAACAGACGCTCACCCTCCAGCACCTGATAGGCGTTTAAACTACGGCGCTTTGCTCGCCCTTGTTCTTCCTCATGCTCTAAAACGCCGACATCCATTTTGTAGGTGCGTGGACGGACATGGCTCAGACAGCGTTCATAGTAGGTGATGCGTGGACAATGAGCATGCTGCTTAATGTCTGTCACGATAAAAAGAGATCGGGCATTCGCTTCAGAGATCATGATCTAATATCTCCTCAAGCATCTCCTGGTCATCGTCCGAACGCGTCCAATCATCAAACTTCTCGTCCTGTGAATCGTAATTGGCGATCTCGATGCGTTTATCCCACTCTTTAAGCGAGATGGGCATAAGACGAATATTGCCTGTCTGTCGACCCAATAAACGTTTGATCTTTAACATCAACTCTTCCTGATGTGTGCGTGCCAATCGTCCCTCAAAGGCTGAGTACTGAATACGGTCAAGGCCGTAATCCTGGCAGGCGTTGGCAATCTTCGTTCGGATGCGGTCGTCACTGATGTCATAAATCAATAGAAGGTACATGAGTTAACCTCCTGCCAGATAAGGGATATAGGCTGTTACATCCCGGCGCAGATAACGGGCTAAGAGCCGTGCCTGAGATTGAATGACATGACGAAGCGGGTGACGTTCACTCCGATAACGCACGGGCGTATCGAGATGACCTAAAATGTGTTCTGCAAACGTGCGGCGAGTGTCGTCCGTGAGTTGTCCATGCTCATCCTGTCCCACCTTAAAATGGCGATTTGCCAATCCAAAGACGACCCGATCCACGGCGATTTGGCGAAATTCCTCGATGAGATCAAAGGTCAGTGTGGGTTTTCCTGGTCGATCTACGTGGATGAATCCGCAGTAAGGGTCCAGGCCAGCCAGCACGAGCGCCCGTTCAATCTGGCTGTATAAGATGCCATATCCATAATTTAATAAGCTGTTGATAGGATCATGTGCTCCCTGGGTTTCACGCTGGGTCCAGGCATAGGATTGTGGCAGAACCTGACGCACAGCGGCCCAATATCGCTGTGCCGCGCTTCCTTCGATACCCATGAGCGTATTACGCAAGTCATCAAGTGGGTGGATCTGGCCCTCAAGGGTACTCAAACGTCCTTGCAGACTTTGAATTTCAGTTGCGGCCTGCATTAATGGAGCAGCAAGAGGTGTGTCACGACGCAGCTTAGCAAGATACAAAAGTGTGTGTGCCTGATTGTAGAGCTTGCCTTGCGCGAACTGCACAGCGACATGCACACCCCGCTCATCATCGTAAGCCCGCAGCTGTTCGCGCCGTGTGATCACTGTTGCCCCTAAACCGGCTGCATACAGATTCGCATAAGGCCGCCCTAGACCATCTAAAAAGAAAATGGGGATTCCGCGTTGACAGCAAGCGTCGATCACATCTGAAGAGATGCTGATGCCTGAAGAAAGAATATGAACAGCTTCCAGATGCATCAGAGGGGCTTGTGTCAGGACGAGTTTCTTCTGGGTGAGCTTAAGACGTTCGTTGTATTTGCCCAGATGGGTGCCAAACGTTTCAGCGATGAGATGTGTGATGATAGACATAAAAACGCTGCTCCTATATGTTTAGTTACAGGATACAGCGTGGACATTGCAGGTGATGCAAAGTGTCAATACCCACAATCGGGCGATGTGCCATACTCCCTAATTCAGGACACGATACCATCCATTGCCTTTTACGGCGTCCTTTCCAACATGGAGCGACTGTCCCCAGAGAAGCCAGGGACGCAGCACTGTGACAGATGGCCCTTCCCAACGCACATCGCCTATGAGTCCCGAAACGGGCGACAGCGAATTGTTGCGCTGGCTTCCACTGTAGATGTCCAGCCACTGCGTATCATTGAACGCCAGTGTCGTCTGTTGAGCTGCTGTACAGAGTGTATTTTGTAAGGCAATCCATTGATCCCGTTCTGGCATTGCTTCCTCTGTGCCATAGTAAGCTCGCATATCTTGCATGCGCTCGACAAGACGCTGAAGCAAAATATCAAGCGCAGGGATACGAATGGCTTTCTCCTGGGTGATGAGGCGGAGAGGTGAAAGGAGTTTGAGGTTAATTCGACCAGCCTCGCCGAGGGCGGCTGCTTCGCTGATACGCAAGGGGGTTACATGGAGGGTTGCCCGCCGAATCACATGATTCTCTTGCAGCGAGCGTGATGCATCCAGGAGCGGGCTGTATTCTTCAATATCCCGCAGTGAAAATGTCCCTCGTCCACGACCCACACCGAGTTTGCCTGCGGCCTGCACAGCTCTTAGCAGATAAGGCAGAATTTCTTGTGCTCGCCCGATGAGGCCCAGGCCAAACGTCCATGTTTCACCCGTGCGAAACTGCTGTGTGAGCGGCGGTTGAATGGTGAGGGGGCGCGGCATATTCCGCCCGCGTCCCCGGCCATCGTCTTCCTGAGCCATCAACCAGCACACAGGGCATTCCTTTTGATGATTTAATCCCGCAAACCCCGTCACTGCACTGCAATAATGCTCACGCAGCGCATGATACAGCGCACCACGTAGGGCAGTTCCTGGTTGCGCGTCAAACACAATAGGCGACTCGGTGCGCACAATGAAGCGTAAGTGCAGCACCGATAGACCAGCCATAAAATACTCATGGTTCATGGGGGTCTCAAGCGTCATAAGTCATCATCCGAGATAAATAGTGGATTTAAAGGTGTTGTTCGTGTGAGCGGTTTATTAAATTGCAGTCCAGCCTCTGCATCATATGTGACAAAAACCTGATCGAGATAGTCATCTTCTTCGGCGAGCTGTATCAAGCCTTGGGTCTTCATCATGCAATACTGTCCCCAGTTGATATTGACGGCATACTGACTGGCACTGAGCCATCCTTCCTTCTCGCGGGCATCGCTGTAGGCGTTGGCCAGATCAGCTGGCAGGACATCAATACCATCGAAAAGTGCATAAAATGCCCTCATTTGATGACTATCTGCTGACTCGAAAGGGATCATGGTGTCTAAAATGGCATTGCTAAATTCTTGTCGGGTCTTGTCATAATCCTCCCTCCACTGCGTCGCAATCTGATTGTCGCGATAAATCGTCTCAAGCATGGTGGTAACATGCGCTTCATCAAGGGCTTGACCCTCGTAAGACATGAGTTGCTGAATCGCGAGTTCTACGGGACGCACATCATAGGGTCGCGATTCTTTTTCGCCAATTGGCCTTTCACACACAAAGACATCACAGAGTTTGTGCTCTTTCCGCCCACGATTCACGCGGCCGAATCGCTGTACAAGGGCTTCAAGCGGAGCCGGATCGGTATAGAGGGTGTCGAAATCCACATCCAGACTCACCTCTACCACCTGAGTGGCGACAACAACGATTGGCTTCCGGGGTTGCTTTCCAACGCCAACACGCCTCATCAGCATTTCTTCCTTAAGACGCCGATCCCGCCCGTTGAAGCGGCCATGCAGTAAAAGAAGCTCTCTTGTGTCTTCTGGTTTGTCGGTGAGTCCAGCTACCTGGAGCAGACTATACAGTTCTTGAGCTCGATTCACTGTGTTGCATACTACCAGGACAGACTGCCCCGCATGAAAGCGTTCGACAATGTCATCGACATAACCAAAAATCTCCCCTGCTAGCACATGCACCCTGTGACGCTGGGACTCAATGAAAGTTGTTTGATCAGCTCTGACAATACGGGGGGTGCCAAGCATCTGCGTGAGAGCATCGTGGACAAGAGGTGGTAAGGTCGCTGTCATGAAAAGGCATCGAGCGTTGTAGTGTGTAACAAGCCAGCCCATGAAGCTCAAGATGAGAGCCAGGCGTTTTGGCTCATAAGCATGAATCTCATCAAAGATAAAGAGAGCATCAACATAATCCAGCAGCAGCGTCTCGTAGCCCTTCAGCCTGTAGGCTGCTTTCAGCATTTGGTATGGGCTGAACACACGCACGGGATGAAAATTCAAGTTACCCAGATTTTTCCGTGCATCGGCTTTATCGCGGGCGAGACGGGGATCAGGCTCGGCATCCATGTGCTGCTGGAAAAATTTGAGGGTGGCTCGGCTGTGTTGAATTGTCAGGATTGTATTCTCCTGACTCGTGAGCGTGAGAGATGGTGACGAGGCGGGCGTGAAATAGGCTTTCAGCAAACGGTCGGCCATTGCGTTCATACTGGCTTGATAGGGCAGGGTGTAAAACAGACGGGCCGCTGGTTGCTGCATGTGCTGAACAGCTGCCCATAACAGCGCTGCCTCGGTCTTCCCACTACCTGTTGGGGCGATGAGCAGCGTCCAGTGATTTTCGATAGGAGTGATCTGCTGCATCTCGCGCTGATGATGGCGTATGGTGCGTTCCTTAAGCGGCTTAGAGGCGTTATCGAGTGTGAGAGGCAATGATGGGAAAACAGGCGTTCCGGCAGATGCGGCATGATCTGCTGTCAGAATGAGACCTCGCACGAGATGTGCCACGACCTGTTCATGAGGTGTAAGACTTTTTTGCCATTGATACAGCTCATGCAAGGCTTTGAAGATAACTACGCCTGGCTTATCAACAAAGGCAAAGTTTGCTGTTCGAGCTACGGTGAGTGGAATGCCAAGCTGTTCTGCCCATACATGGCCGTAATTTGACAACCATTTCCATAAACATTTTTGGGTCTCCTCCTCTATCTGTGTTTTCAAATAGGGCCCAATGATTTTGTTTAGGCCGTCAGAAAGGACGTTTTTAGCCAGATATTGTTCAGACGGAGAGAGTGTGCCCCCATACATCTCGCGCATATAGGAACTGTCTTTATGATGTGTTGCGATCACCGCCATCACCCAGGGTCGATGCGGGTCGCCCTTTGGAAACAGCCAATCGACAAACAGGAGTGACAGAGCCTCGTGACGATGTTTTTGGTCTGACCAATCCCCTTTGATCCCTTTAAGCAACAACTGAAACCCTTCAGCTGTTTTGCCGAAGTCATGGAGAAATGCGCCCCAATACAGCCAGTCCCATAAATGAGGCATCCCTAATTGGTCAGGCAGTGAGGGATGCAGACGTATTTGATCGGTAAGGCGGCGCAAGACTTGTTCTGTGTGCTGTGTGAGTGTTTCACCACCACGATCAACACTTTTGGCATACAGAGTAGTCATACAAGAGGGAGAAGGGAGAAAAGCCATAACTGCCACCTCTAAAAGATAGTAGACAGGATAGGGAAGGGAAGGGAACAGGAGATCTTTGGCCGTTCCCCATTTGTATTAGTCTTTGAGAGAGTGCCAGCATATAAGGCGTGGCTGACCCTGTCGTGTTTTGACCGTTTCATCCGCGAACCAGAGCGTCTGAGGATATAAACGGCTCATGTCCAGTTCAGCCTCTTCTGCAAACATATCCTCAGTATCAGGGGGTGCTGGATAAGGAGTACTGCTCGTCAGCATGGCATAGACACTCCAATTCACATGGCGGCGTTCATCAACGTAGCGTGGCATGGTCGCAGCGACTGTATGCGCTGCCAGCACAGGGGCCATATCCAGCGGCAAAAGGGTATGGGCAAACACTCCCTGCGAAGCCTCTATCAGGTCAATCTCTTTCAGGCTTGCAACACGCACAAGATCTTGCGAACGCCCTAATGTGAGACTGTAGTACGGACGGCGAAACGCTTCTGCTAAAGCTAAATCTTTCAGATAGAGGGTTAGACGCGGTTTAAAGAGCAGTTCCCGATCCAGGGGATTGGGCTGGATGGGATCGAGATAATGCAAATGCTCTTTATAATCCACGAACTTGCCACTGTGCTGAAAGTGATAGCCAAATTCAAAATCAGCATGTTCGATCAGAGCACCAACCGCGCTGCACACGAGGCCATAGATGGTTGAGGGCGGCGGCATGTCGTATGTGGGTTGGTAGCCCTGGGTGAAGTGAGGGTAACGAAAAGATGTCACCTCACCCTCAATCTCGATCTTGAGCACGCGCTGCGTGCGCCCATCCGCGCTCATCGTTAGACATCCAACAGATCAGGATGCTCAGTGAGCCACTGTGCCAGCCCCTCATAGGCGCGGCGTGGGGTCATGAGAACGACATCAGCATCGTTCAGTGCTTCTAACTTGGCACGTTCATCAGGGAGATAGCCTGGTTTCCAGCCAATCGCAACAGGCGACAGCAAGAGATTATGCTCCCGTAGTTCTGCCATCACATCATGGAATGACTTGACATCGAATGTCGGGATCGAATTCTTGTGCTGGAAGACATAGGCAAACGGATTGTTACCACCGCGTATCACGGCAGCAATCACCACCACAGGCGACACATCGGTGTAGTGCAAGCTCTGTTTTGCGCCGCCATCCAATCGTGCCAGACCGCGTAAGAGGGTTGCCACTCGCTCAATCCGCTTTTCTTGCGAGAGTCGATAGGCGAATTGCTCCGGTAAATGTGTGAAGTTTTCGTCAGCCTCGGCTTTATCGCGGCGTATCTTATCGAGATTCTGAAAGCCTGTGCGCCGCTTATAAGTGAAGGTGCCAACCATACCCAGATCCAGCGATAAAGCCCCGCGCAAGGTTGTGCGATAAAACTGATGCTCATAAGGTGCAGGATCTCCATCATGCCGCGACATCGTGCCAAAATCGGCGGTGAGACTGACCGGCGCAATGGAAACCAGCGTACTCACACGCAGCGGGGCTGCGCGAGTCACCGTCATCACTTCCCCTTTGTCATTTTCCAACGGGGTTTGAAGCTTGAGATCAGGGTCTTGCGTGCTGGTTGTCTCTTTGTCCTTCTTCTTTTTGGAAGGAGCCCGCATATAGCCGAACAAATCATCATCCCAATAAAGCAAAGGGTTGGCGTCGGTATAAGCCACTTTTTCTTCACGATAAATCGGCGAACTTTTCCAACCGAGTTCGGTTGCATTCTCTAGCGTGCTGCGAAGCCAATAACGAAACGCTTGCGCTGAGACATAAGGGTAATCTCCGTCTTTCGCATCAATGAATTTGACAGCCGTTGTATTGTCAGTGCGTGATCCAACAATCCCCTGACCCGAATTATTCAACGCAGAGGCAGGCGCATCAATGAGAAACATAGCAGAAATGAATGACATGATGATCTCCTGAATAGAGTAGCAAAATAAAAATTACTCGTCTTCTTTGATGGGTGTTTTTTCAATGGCCTCCTCAATGTCACCACCATATTCCTGAACCCAGTCACTGCTCATCTGCTCAATCATTGCGATGAGCAGTAAATCAATTGCCAGATACCAATCGGATTGCAGAACACCATCCTCTTCTACAAAGAAGATTTTGATCACATCGTCATAAGGCAGTAACGAGGGACGGTTCTTTTCTTTTGCATGATGTGCTGCATTGAGCAGCAAACGGCGCAAATTGCTTTCACCACGCGCCATATAAAGCTGCCGGTAAAAGTGAGGATTTTCCTTGAGATAGCCGACCAATCGATCTGCTAAAGCTTTGATGGCGTCTACACGCTCCCGATCAATGCGCATAATGTCCTCCAAGAAGAGACGGATAAGCTCCCATGAAATCACCTCTCGTTCACGAATAAAGGAATATTGAAACCGAGGATCGGTTTTGCTGGCTTTGCCTTTGGAGCGATAGCGCAGCAGATAGCGCCGCAAAAACCGTCTCGCTCGCTGCGGGAGTGTGAACATATCTTCATACACAAAGTTGCGTCTTTGACTGCCTTCCTCAGTATTCCTCTCCCATGCGCTGCTCACAATGTTGTTCCATGCGGTTTCTGTCTGCCGAGAATTCTTTACTTTTTTGATAAACCGCAGCACATTCATTGAGAGGGGATAAAGATCGATATTGGGTGTCTGTCCACCGCTTACAAAATGATAGGCCGTAATCGGTGTGCGCACGGTGTCATGATTGATAATGTCCAGCAAGTCACCTATGAGCTGCGTCTTGGGAAAGCTGTAATTCGGGCGTTTGTCCAGAGTTTGATTCAGAAAATCGTGTCGGTTACGCTCCCAGTTCTTTTGAAGCAAATCCCGACGCACAGCAGCATCGTAGCTAAAGGGCAAAAATGCCTTGCCCGATGAATTGAGAGTCGCCATCGGCATTGCCAGAAGTGCCAGCAAGCACCAACCGCTGACAGGAAGTTTTGGTCGTCCCTGGGGAAAGAAGTTAATCGCATCCCGTCCACCAATCATCGGCATCAGTGTTTGTGAAATGCGCACCACCGCCTGATCGCCGCTAAAAACGCATTGTTCAATAGGGGAGGCACGCTCCTCTGTTTCTGGAAATGGGTCATCAGGTGTCCAGCGCCATAGATTGAACACGTCCCGCAGAATTTTTTCACGCTTGGGACGATACTCTTCCTTATTGATCTGGGCGGGATTGGCAAACGAGGCATTGGGAAATATCACAAAGGTGAGAAATCCCGCCATCGAACTTGTCAAATAGATCGGCACCGCCCAATTGATGAATGATGTTATATGTGCCTCTGTCAACTCATCAGGTTCATGAACTCCTGCATGGAGCATCAAGACTGTCAGGCCGCTGTCTACAAAGGCGTTTTGAGTGAAGCGAAAATGCGATTTTTGTCCGAGCATAGCTTGCCTCTCAATGTGTGGAGAAGCCTGTGGCTAATGATTTTTATTGGTCACAGGCTCTCATCATAATCTTCCCAGTTGCATTGGGGGTAGGTTTCGCCAAGGCGGGAGAATTTGCCTAGTTCAGCGTTCAGAATGTTCTGTAACACCTTTATGTGATTGCACAATGGATCGGACGGATACCATTCTTGGGCCTGTTCATATCTCATCTGAAGATCGGCAAGGGTAAAAATGAGATCGTATACAATATGATGGATCATCTGATATTCAGTCATTTCCGTGCCTATGGTGGAGTAGAAAATGCGCATGTAGATAAAAGCACTATAAGGCATATACGTCAAGGGAGTCAAGCTATACGCACATATATTACAATTTATATACTAAAAGATAACATTTGTAACACTCTTTACAATTTTCACTCTATCGTTAGAATGTATCTTCGAGATCGAGGGTATTGAAACTGCCTTTGGTGAAGTAGCTTCACACCAAATTTTATTTAGCCCGACCCATCTCATTTGATCTAACTTCTATAAAATTGTAAGGCTTTCTCCAAATCGGTCTTCATTTGAGCACGTAAATCAGAAGGCTCTAAAACTTCGACTTCCGCAGCCCATCCTCGAATCCATGACAGCATCTCCATCCAGGTATGAACCTCAACACTCCACAGCAGGCTTCCATCAGCCTGAAGCTCTTTGGACTCACTTGTCATATAGGTCGATTCTTGCAGGCGTCGGGCCACGTTAGGGGAAAATCGCAAAATAACGCGTGTTGTAGCTTTGCCATACCAGATACCCCATGCCTGACGAAGTAAAACATCAATCTGGAGTTCCATCCGCTGCTCAAATGTCTCATTGAGCATCACCACTTTATCAATGCGCTCCGGCTTAAATGTGCGCAGATCATTCCGTGTGCGATCCCAGGCGATAAGATAAACCCCATCTCCAAATGCCATCGGCTCAAACAGGTATGGTTCAACGAGGTGTTCAACACTCTCACTGCCTTGCCATTTGGTATAGCGGATGCGAAGCAGGCGTTTCTGCCGCCATCCGTCAATGAGGGTTTGCCAGACTTGGGTGTGCTCAAGGGAAGCTGGACGTTCAGCCTCAAGAAGATCGATTGACGGTTTCAGGGCTTCAAATAAATCTTTACGCTGTAACGCAAAAGAGACTTTTCTCAGCGCTGAAATCATAAATTTGGGCGCTTGACTTGTGTGACGGATAAAGCGTCGCAGCCCCACGTAGATGATAAGTGCTTCGGAAGGATGGAGGCTGACCTGGGCTAAACCAGCATCAGGCTCTAAACGATATTTCCCACGTTCCATTTCTATGAGATCATGGGTTTGCTCAATTTCTTTGAGATAGCGATGGGCAGTAGAGGGATCACAATCCAACTCTGCCGCAATCTCATAGATGCTGATGCCTTCACTGGTATTGCAAAGCATGACAACTGCTTCTTGAATAGCAAGACGCTTGCTGTTGGCATGGCCCATTGATGTTTCTCCGTATCACTTAAGAAACAGTGTACAGGTGTTTCTTGCAAGTACTGCAAGATTCCATTTCTACTTTGGGCATTGAAGATCATTATGATTATGGAAGCACAAATTAGAGGTGTCTGGAACAAGCGCCCTGTCGTCTGGGCTTAACCCGATATAGGGTTTCTCCCACTTCGGAAGAACCCCTAAACTGGAGCTATACTCAAAATGGGGACAAAGTGCGGTTTAAGCACTTTGAAAAGGCGCAATTTATGACCTTTTAGAGTATAGACCAGTATCATGGTGACTGGGGAGGATCGAGTTGCAACTCATCTAGAATGAGTACACGAAGAGTGGTCACACGCTTGAGGCCGAGATCATTCGTTAGGAAGGCATCACAGCCGATTTCCAGGGCCGTGGCCATATGGATGGCATCTGCTGTCCGGAGATTATACTGAGCTCTCAGGCCAGCAGCACGGCGGGCAATCTGCGTTGTCATCGGCTCTAAACGAAAGCTGCGGCTGCCTGTGAGAATTGTTTCATAGCTGGTCGCAAGGCCAGCATCTCCTATTTTGAGGGGGTGGACTAAAACTTCAGTGAGAGCAATGGTCGCACTGACTCCAGCAATTGCCCCTGCATCAATCGCCTGCATGATCACGACCATGCGATCAAAATAAGTTGGGTGCTTCTCGATAAAGTAAATGAGAGGGGAGGTATCTACAGCAAGCTGGCGAACACCGCGTAAGGCATCCGTCATCTTCACAGGCAGTCGTCCTCTTCATCGCGTAATTGGTTGATATAAGTCTCAACATCTACATTGTGCCAGATCTGTGCACCCAATCCGGCGAGTTGAAGAATGCTATGTGTTGGAGTACTGGCCTCAGTCAAGACAGAGTCATTGAGCAGAGTAATCAATTCGCGCCGTTCCTGGACACTGAGCTCACGTGCTTTTTCCATAATTTCAATCAAGTTCATGCGAGTCTCCACTTTTCATTTGATTATATACTCTTTGCCAAGTTTTTCCGCAAGCGCGATTAAAGATGGGATCGCCGGCTACGGTAATAAGTCGGCTGATCTCTATTTTAAAATAGAGAGTGTAAAGGGCTGACAGAATTGTCAGCCCCTGGACTTTGGCGCTTTGAAGCCACCGTTGCGGGGGTTGGCAGCGGCTGAAATCGGTTATGTTGCGTTAGAAAGGGTCGAAAAGGCGTGAAAAACGCCTTACGATCGGGTCGAGCCATAGACGGCGTTGCGTAAACCGTGTAACAGAGCCTCTTTTTCAGGCCAGTCGTCCGTGATCACGGAGGAGAGGGGGCGAAACACAGGCGCGCCCCATAAGGTAGCGCGATAAGCGCGCCACAAGGTATTGAGCGACC
>Ga0105046_10013488_pt1 | contig 12652 bp, 8 predicted proteins | sample MAT03_FD_78385 | JGI IMG/M metagenome (GOLD analysis project Ga0105046, IMG submission 78385) | Freshwater microbial communities from Lake Fryxell liftoff mats and glacier meltwater in Antarctica - MAT-03 (megahit assembly) | ecosystem: Environmental > Aquatic > Freshwater > Ice > Liftoff... | reverse complement strand
TTTCGTCATCGCTGTGCCTTTCTGTCAAGAACACAGTGTGCCGAATCACGGATAAACTTACACGCACCTACTTAGTTCCTTTTCGCTTCGCACCGAGCCACGGTCGAACGTACGCTTGGTGGCCGTGAGATCCTCTTCGTAAACGGGCACCCGAGTCGCTTCGGATCCGGTTACAGCCTTATCCGAGGCTGCCACGTAGTCCGGCGAAATGACCTCGCTCGCTCCGTCGGATTGCAGTCGGCTGTCTGCCAACATTTCCGTATCGACGAACGATGTTTCGGTATCTGCATACCCGAGATCATCGGCGCCAAAGGAGGTGCTGCCGGCCGACTCCGGAACGGTATCCCAACCACGGTTGAGGGCGTCCTCTTTCGTTACGCTCAAATAAACGCGATTATCTTCATCGACACCCTGAACGGAGTCGATCGGGATGTAGTAGTCCTTCGGGAAGAAGAACCCTTTCGCCACCATGATGTAGCTCTCGTAGGCCTCCTGGATTTACCCGATCTTGTCCCCATCGGCACCATAGACGTCCATTCCAGGTTGCAACGTAACGCGTGCGTCCATATCGACTCCTTTTTATCCGCTGCGGACAGCATCGTAAACACTGGCCACTGTCCATTGGGTAATAGTCGCGAGAGGTGATAAGTGTCACCCCGTCACGGAAATGCACATTCGGTGCCCGAATTCAGAACCGGGGAGCCGTTATCACGTTGTCTCCGCGATAAAGCTTTCCGGTCAGGCACGATTCAAGAGGGATTTAACGAGGTCGGATAGGTAGTACACTCATCCGCTGAAAGCGAATGGAAAGCGCCGATACGAGGTGTGGGGATGACAACGGTTCCGGCGAAGGGCAGTGAAAAAGCGTGGGGCGGACGGTTTGCGGCAGCGCCGGACGAACGGAGCGAGGCGTACACGGCATCAATCCGGTTCGATGTTCGTATGGTCTGGCAGGATATTCGCGGTTCGATCGCGCATGTCCGCATGCTTGGTCGCCAGGGAGTCATTCCAGTCGAGGATGCTGCTGTCATCGAAGCCGGTCTCTGGAGCGTTTGGGACGAGGCAAGTGATGGTTCGCTCCAGTTCACGATCAAAGATGAGGATGTTCACACAGGAGTTGAACGGCGGCTCCGTGAATTGATCGGTCCGGTTCAAGGGAAACTTCACACGGCCAGAAGCCGCAACGATCAGGTTTCAACCGATACCCGTCTCTGGACAAAGGGTGCGCTGCTGGCGATTTCTGGTGGAGTGCTCAATCTCATGGACGCATTGCTGGAGGTTGCGGCGAACCACTTCGAAACTGTCATGCCCGGGTACACACACACGCAGCGAGCGCAGCCAATTGTGCTTGCGCATCACCTCCTCGCGTATGTCTCGATGTTTCAGCGGGATACCGATCGCCTGATGGATGCCTACCGGCGAGTTGACCGGATGACACTGGGAGCGGGTGCGCTCGCCGGGGTGACGTACCCGGTTGATCGCGAGTCCGTCGCAGCCGACCTAGGTTTCGCCGGAATTACCGCGAACAGTCTCGATGCCGTTTCTGACCGCGATTTCGTTCTCGATACGATGTTTGCCTGCTCGACGATCGCCGTGCACATCTCCCGGCTCAGTGAAGAATTGGTGATGTGGTCGTCCGGTGAGTTCAAGTTCGTCGAGTTTTCGGATGCGTTTGCCACCGGAAGCTCGATCATGCCACAGAAGAAAAATCCGGATGTGGCGGAACTCTCGCGAGGAAAGTCTGGACGTGTTTTCGGACATCTCATGGGTACGCTGGCGATGCTCAAGGGGCTCCCGCTGACTTACAACAGCGATATGCAGGAAGATAAGGAAGCACTCTTCGATACCGTCGATACGGTGCTCGCGGTGCTCGGCGTCTATCCATCGGCGATTCGCACCCTTACCTTCAAGAAGCAGCGCATGGCCGAGGCCGCGATCGCCGATTTCAGTCTCGCGACTGACGCCGCCGATCTCCTTGCCCGCAAAGGCATAGCGTTCCGCGATGCGCATGAGGTGATCGGCCGGCTCGTCCGAACCTGCATTGAACAGGAAAAGACCTTCAGCGATCTCACCGACGACGAGTGGGCCGCGGTTCACGAGGTCTTTGCCGCACAAAAGCCGCCCCTGACCGCGCTCGAAAGCGTAAATGCTCGAGACGTGCCGGGAGGAACCGCGGTCAAGCAGGTGCGGGCCGCCCACGCGACCGCCGTTGACACAGTAACTGGTCTTCGCTCGTGGCAGCGGGATAGCCAGGCACTGCTCGATTCGGTGATGCGTCGCGACAGTCAGGGATCGGCTGCATGACGGCAATTTCGCCACCGGTGCGTCACACGATCTCGACCGAGTACGAGGTACGAGTTGCACGAGATCCAAACGAATTTGCCGCAATCGTGGCGATCCGCGAGCAGGTTTTTCGCGATGAGCAGGGTATTGTTGATGTGGTTGTTACTGATAGTGACGACCGCTCAAGTGTCCATGTTTACGTGGTGATCGACGATGTTGTTGCGGCAATCGGGCGGCTCACCCCCCCGACCCGCAAGCGGCCGGAGGGTCAGATTGCCTGGGTCGCCACGTTGCCGGATTTCCGGCGCAGGGGCGCCGCTGCCGCGGTGATGGCCGCCTTGTTGCAGGTCGCGGACAACCATCACTTCCCGAGTGTGTTGCTGAGTGCGCAAACTCATGCGCTCCCGTTTTATGCACTCTTCGGCTTTGCTCCGTACGGGAATCGGTTCGAAGTTCGCGGGATCGAGCATCAATACATGGAACGAAATCCACCCCGCTAGCCGGGTCTCGAACGATGGGGATCAGCCTGACGGGCCGACGAGTTCTTCGAGTACCGTCTCCCTTATTGCCTCAAGGAGCATGGCTTCCTGCTCCTCAGCTGTTGGCCATTCGGTGCGACTCGCGTCTCCAGGAGGTCGACGTCGACTTGATTCTTCATGCGGACCTGGAATCGGCACGCAGTGGGTGCGATTGGCTGAACCGGGAGATTGACTCGCCATCCGGGGACCACGGGTCGCCTACGATCCCCCACCGAATGCCAATTGATTCCTCCTCGTCGGAGATGAAGTTGCGCTTCCAGCGATCGCAGCGATCCTGGAGCACCTTCCGGCCGTTGTCACCGAGCGCGTGATTGAGGAAACGGATCGCGTATTCGACGGCTACCAGCTCGCATCGGCGCCCGATCTCAAAATCATGCGGATCGACCGCTACGGAAAACCTGGAGACGCCCTGATCAATGCGGTTCGAGGTATGTCGCTCCCCGATGCTGCTACGTATGCATGGGGTGGTGGTGACACTCGGACGATGCAAACGATTGGACGAATCCTCCGCCGGGAACGGCGAATTTGAGCAGGCGATGTTAAGACAATCGGTTACTGGTAATCGCGCACTTCGGAATGCGCAAATAGAACGAGTCCGGACGCGAAATCCCCGGACTCGTTCTGAATTGGCGTCGTGTCGTGTTTAGTCTGCGGCGTTGGCGGTGGGTGCGTTAGTAATTGCGCGCCACACCTTTTCAGCCGTGAACGGAATATCGAGATGGCTAATTCCCCACGGCGACAGTGCATCGATCACTGCATTGGTCAGCGCGGGAGTCGAACCGATTGTGGCCGCCTCGCCGATGCCCTTCGCGCCAAGCGGGTTGATCGGAGTCGTGGTCGTGGTGTGGTGCGTTTCGAATTCCGGGAAGTTTGCGGCTTTGGGCACCGCGTAGTCGTTGAGGGTACCGGTGATCAGTTCGCCGGTGGAGTCGTAGTGCAATTCCTCCCACAACACCTGACCCATTCCTTGGGCAAGACCACCGTGAACCTGTCCGGTGACGAGCATCGGACTGATGATATTGCCGCAGTCGTCGACAGAGACGTATTTGATGATCTTGACTTCGCCCGTTTCAGGGAAGAGTTCGACCATTGCGAGATGAGCACCAAACGGAAACGTTTCATCGGCCGGTTTGAAGAAATCGGTCGAGGAGAGACCGACTTCAATGTCGTCCGGCAGATCGCCACTATAGGCCTTGCCGGCGATATCACCGAGTGTGACACCCTTCGCGGGCACACCCTTCACCCGGTACTTACCTTCGGCCAGTTCGATATCCTCGACGGCAGCCTCGAGCATGTGCGCAGCAATTCGCTTCGCCTTATCGGCGATCTTGTTCAGCGAGAGCACCAGCGCGGCTCCACCGACGGCGAGTCCGCGGCTGCCCATGGTGCCATTCCCCTGCGGGGTGTTCGAGGTATCGCCGTGCTGGACAAGCACACGGTCGAAATCGGCGCCTATGTAATCCGCCGCAATCTGGGCGAAGGTTGTTTCCTGTCCCTGACCATGTGGTGAAACACCGGTAAAGATCGAGACATCACCGCTCGGTTCGACCCGTACCGTCGAACTGTCATAGGGACCGAAGCCACAAATTTCAACGTACGAGGAGATACCAACGCCGAGATAGCGACCGTGCGAACGTGCCTCTTCCTTCTCTTTGAGAAGTTTCTGGTATCCGGCGACCTCCAGCAGGAGGGTAAGGGGTTTGTCGTATTCGCCAGTGTCGTAGTTTTCGCCGGAGATGGTGGTATACGGGAATTGATCTGGTTGGATGAAGTTTGCGCGCCGGACTTCGGCCGGATCGAGTCCACCTTCATCCGCAATCATGTCCATGACACGCTCGAGGTAGAATGCCGCTTCCGGCCGCCCGGCTCCGCGATACGCGCCATTCGCCATGGTGTTGGTATATGCGCCGGTGACCTTGTAATCGAGATTCGGCACAATGTACGGTCCGGTCGACATGACCCACGTGCACCAGGCGAGATCGAGTGCCTTCGGGTAGGCGCCCGAATCGAGCACAATCCGCGCCTTGATCGCCGTCAGCTTCCCGGTTGCGTCTGCTCCGGCTTCGAATTCGGACCACTGGTTCCGGCCGTGGTTGGTGACAAGGAAGTTTTCACTCCGGGTCTCCATCCACTTGACTGGTTTCTTAAGCATCATCGCGGCGGCCGCCACAACGAACTCTTCCGGATATGCTCCAATTTTGCAGCCGAAGCCGCCGCCGACTTCCGGTGCAATCGCGCGAACCTGTGCCTGCGAAAGTCCGAGTGATTCCGCGATCGAGTTGCGATTCCAGTGCGGTGCCTGGGTGGATGTCCAGAAGGTGAGCCCCTGGCTCATCGGATCGAACATCGCCACGATTCCACGTGGCTCTATCGGCATTGGATGACAGCGCGGAGCGCGGATTTTCGCCTTGATCCGAATGGCGGAGGAGGCGAATGCCGTTTCGACGTCGCCATGCACCGTCGATTCGATCACGCTGATGTTGTTCTTGACTTCGTCATAAAGCAACGGAGCGCCATCGGAGATCGCTTCGTAAGGATCGATCACTGGTTGGAGCACTTCCCAATCGACTTCGACGAGTGCCACGACATCTTCCGCGATTTGAGCGGTATCGGCGATCACAGCCGCCACTGCTTCGCCGACATAGCGGACTTTGACATCGGCCAGGGGCGGGACTTGCGGGACAACGATCTTGGCGTCCGCGGCGGCCTCTTCATTCGAATCCTCGCCGGTTTCGCCACCGGTGGGTGCCTGATAAAAGTTCTTCAGCACTTTCTTGAGATCTTCGGCGGTGATAACCGCGTGCACACCGGGAACTGCCAGGGCAGCGGAACCATCAATACCTCTGATCTCTGCGTGCGCGTATGGACTACGCACAAACGCCACTGAGAGTAGCCCTGGGAGTTTCAGGTCATCGACGTAGGTCGACGACCCGGTGATCAAGCGTGGGTCTTCTTTGCGGCGTACCGTCGCGCCGATGTAGCTGCTCAATACCATGGTGAAGTCACCACTCCTTATAAGACATTGGCGATGCTCAAACTTGCATCAACGAGTTCGGATTGCCACCTATTGTACTCCGGGGGCCAACAGAGAACATCGAACGGCTGACAGGAAACGGCAAACGATGATCGGGCATAGGCGATCGACGATCTGCTCTCGAATCCGGGAGGCGTGGTAGTTGATGAAGAGCCGGCGAACCGGAAAGAGAAAAACCGCCGACTCCGTGAGGAACCGGCGGAAGAAACATATAATCTTGCTGTACGCTGTCAGCCGTATGCTATCGCCCTCGTTCACCGAATGTTGTCAGTGATCCGCTGGCGACGGAACCATTCCGGGTTACGCCATTTGGCATGCTATCGTCGATCGAAAGCCACCCCCGCTTGAGTGCGGTCACGACCGCCTGCGTACGATCGTTCACGGCCAGCTTACGGAGGATCGACGTGACGTGGTTTTTGACAGTCTGCGCACTGATACCGAGGGCATATCCGATTTCGGCGTTAGTCAACCCGTCGGAGACCTTCTTCAAGATCTCCAGTTCACGGTCGGTGAGTGGAGCGAACGCGCTGGTAGGGGCAAGTTCACTGGCGGTTGCCGAGCGGAACTGCTCCAGCACGCGAGCCGCCACGTACGGCTTGTCGAGCAACTGCTCGTTGATCACATATTCCCCGGTGGCAGATCGCTTGATCAGTTCGATCAACTTGATCTCTTCGATGTCCTGACCGCAGTATGCGGATGCGCCGGCCCTGATCGCCGCGAAGAGTTCATCGTCGCTCTCCTGGGCGGCAACGACGATCGTCGCGATCGAAGGATATCGCCGGCGAAATTCGGTGGCAGCCGAAAGTCCGGGGGCATCCTGAAGGGTGGTCCCGACCAGCACGACATCTGGGAGGTGCTCATCGGCCAATCGGAATCCCTCGTCGGCATTCGCGGCCGAAGCGATAACCTCGGTCGAGTTATCAACCGCCAGGCAACCTGCGAGTCCACGACGGAAGAGGGGCTCACGCTCAACAATCAAGACGCGGATCATATCGCTCATCGCGTTTCCTTTCGAAATCCGGTTAGGAACACAGTTTGCCGGCCACCTAGACAGACGCATGGGTTTCGCAAAGTGCCGTTTATCCCAAACAGACAACTCATTCGTCTGCATTCTCGGCGCAGTGGCAGGGTAATGCCTGACATCTGGGAGTGTACGGGCACCACTCATCCTTCTCAACCGGACAATAGTCATCACTTCCGAACTATGACCATGGGACGAGGTCATAGGTGCTTCGGGTCACACCCCGTTTGGGGGAGGGGGGTGCGGTCTATGACGCTGAACGCAGCATATCACTCATGGAGTAAAGACCGGGCTGCTTCTTGGATAGGAATTTGGCAGCGCGGACGGCTCCAAGTGCGAAGGTTCGTCGGCTGAGAGCGCGGTGTCCGACGCGGATCTCCTCTCCATCATCGGCGAATATGATCGTGTGTTCCCCCGAGTTGCCGCCCCCGCGCACCGCGTGAATTCCGATCTCTCCTGGTTGGCGCGGAGAGACGCCTTCCCGACCAAACGTTGCGTGCGCATGGAGATCTTTGTCCAGTGCGGATGCGATGACCTCGGCAATGGCGAGCGCCGTCCCGGACGGGGCGTCCGCCTTGTGCCGGTGATGCATCTCGACGATTTCGATGTCGTACGAATCGAGTGCACGAACCAGACCAGGCAAGACGGCCAGTAATGCGTTGACTCCAACACTCATGTTGCGGGCGTAAAAGATCGCTGTTTGGGTCGAGATATCTGCGAGTTCGGCCAGCTGAGCGGCGTTGAGTCCGGTGGTCCCGGCAACAAGTCGACAACCGCCGTCGGCGCACGCGCGGGCATTCGCGAGAGTCGCTTCCGGAGTGGTGAAATCGATAAGCACCTCGATGAATGGGATCAGTTCGCTCACGCTATCAACCACGAGTGTCGACACGCCGAATGTGTCACTGAGTTGGGTCGCCCGTTCCGGACGTTCGGTTCCGCCCGCTACGGTGATGAGCGAATCGCCGGAGGCGACCGAGAATATCTCGCCACCCATCCGACCACCGATGCCCGCGATGCCGATTCTGACCATGTTGGGAGCTCCTTTGCTCGCTCGCGTGAGGGGTGCCGGGGAAAGAAGCGGACCAGCTCCGCCACCAGGCGGTTTCTTCCCCCGGCCTGATGATCGAAGGGTTGGATGCGGCGTTACGCTGCCGCGAGTTGTGCGAATCCCCACTGCTGGAGAACGGCCGCCACCTTGTCATAGTTGGACGCGGAGAGATCGGTCAGCGGGAGGCGAAGCTCACCAGTGCAAAGACCGAGCAGGGCAGCAGCGGTTTTGACTGCGGTCGGATTGTTTTCCAGGAACATCACGCGGCAGAGTTCGAAGAAGCGGTGGTGGACCGTTCTCGCTGCGATGTAGTCGCCACGCAGGGCGGCAGCGGTCAATTCCGAAACCGCATCCGGGATGATGTTCGAAACGACAGAAATGACACCATGACCGCCGACACTCATGATCGGCAGCGTGAGTGAATCATCGCCCGAGAGAATGGTGAATGTGGGCGGGGCGCTGACCGCGATCTGACTGACCTGATCGAGCGAACCGCTGGCCTCCTTGATTCCGGCGACCGTCGGCAGTTCGGCCAGTCGCAGCACGGTCTCCGGAAGGAGATTTACTCCGGTTCGGCCGGGGACGTTGTAAAGGATGATCGGGAGATCGGTCGCGTCGGCCACAGCGGCAAAGTGGCGATACATTCCCTCCTGGGTTGGCTTGTTGTAATAGGGAACGACCACCAGCGCAGCATTTGCCCCGGAGTGCGCAGCGTGAATGGTGTGGTCGATCGCGGCCTTCGTGTCATTTGATCCGGTTCCGGCGATGACGGGCACGCGGTCGGCGGCCTGGTCGATCACGATATCGACCACACGATTGTGCTCCTCGATGGACATGGTTGCGGACTCACCGGTGGTTCCGCACGGGACGAGTCCGGAAATCCCTCCGGCAATCTGGAAATCGACCAGATTGCGAAGTGCCGGTTCGTCGATCTCCCCATTGCGAAACGGGGTAATCAGGGCGGTGTAGGCTCCGGTGAAACGAGGTGCTGGAAAAGCGGTCATGAACATGCTCCTTCTTCTACAAAGATGACGAAAAGGGCAAAGCAAAGCTTGTGAAAGGCACGGCAAATCAACTGCCTGCCAATCGATCGAATAAACGAAATTTCCGAAAAAGAGGTGTCGCGGAGGCGCCCCGGCAAACTACGGCCGAGGCGCCTGGCGCTTGGCCGTCGTCGGACGAGAAGAGGCTGGAGACTTCAATACTGAAAAGTGATGGAACATCTGTCACCCCCCGCGGTCGATTTCGACCAAAGCGAGACGCGACACCCAAAGACGGGAACGACAGGCACAAAAAAACCGCCGGTCCCGACTGGGGACGAGCGGTGTCTAGCCCGTGGTACCACCCCACTTCACCACCGGGCTGAACCGCCGGTGGCCTTTGCCCGCCACACCTGCAAAGGTGCGCGGCTGCTCTGTAACGGGAGCTTGTCCACCCTGCTGGGTGCCCCGGCGCTGCCTACTGGAATGCATGGCATCCGTTCGGAGCGCGGCTCAGAGGTCTTATTCTCCGTCGTTAGAGGTCCCGCTTTTCAGCTGCCGCGGTTCTCTGGCCCGATCTCGACGGGTACTTGTCCTCTTCAAAGCCTTATTCTTGATTTGTGTATTCACGTTATCAGGGGCAACGGATCGCGTCAAGTATTTTCAGCACATCGGGTGCTCCCCATTGTCGCTTCGCCTTTGCTGAAACCTAGTAATTCGCCTGAGTGAGTCTGAACCCGATCATTGTTGACGATTGAACGACCTGGAGAACGGCGAACTCTGGTGAATGCATTGCTCGTCCACACTGGCGTGAGCACGACTGATCTCAATCGTTCCGTAGGCTTCTGGAGATATCTGCTCGGAATGCGGATCGAGGAGCAACGTCCAGGGCCTGGTGATCATGAGCGACGGGCTCCACAACGTGACCCTGATCAAGCGATCCGGGAAGCCGGAGATCAATGGCGAATCAGCGACATTTCACATCGGGGTGTGGGTCGGCGATCTGGCGACCGCACTTCAGGGCTGTCTCAACCTGGGTCTCGAAATCACCTGCGGCGATATAGACAACTCCACGCCATTTGACCCGGCGAGCCCGCCGAGAGCCTCGTTCAACGCACCGCATATTGATGACCTGCTGGTCAATTTCACCGCGAGTCGATCGCAGTGGTTGGGAGTGCCGCTGTAGATTGATGTTGGGTAGGGACACGGCATGCCGTGTCCTCCCTTTACGCCAAGGTTTACTTTTCGGGTTGCTCGATTGCGATGCCGACCCGCGGTTTGCGCGTTCTTTTCGGCGCTGGTCCCGGCCCGACCGTGTCGGTCGTTTTGACACGTCGTTTGGGTTTGTCCGCGACTGCAATTGTCGCGAGGGCATCCTCTGGAACAGGTTCCGTTGATTTTGGGCGACGTTTCTTTGGCGCGGGAACACTGGCTTCGACAGGAGTATCCTCAGGTTCCACGTACGGCTCGTCGATGATGATCGGGGCGAAACCAAGCGTCAACGATTGCTCGACGATTCCACGACGCAGTAGATGTTCCGCTTCGAGCAGACCGTACCGGAGCGGGTGTTCTGGCAGGACGTCGATCAGCATTTCTCGAACCTGGCGCATCAGATCGATCGTTTTGTTGAAGGTGAGCACGAGATCGCCTTCGGAGAGTTCGATCACGCTGCCGATTTCCGCCATGGAATCGCCAAGGCACCATGCGCGTGCGGCGCCATAAAAGGTCGCGTTGTGCCCCTCGGAAATGAAGAGGTTGTTGTCGCGTTCCTGGCTGAGCACCGCGTGTTCGAGATCCTCGAGGCGACGGCGGAGCAGCACCATGTGATCCGGCAAGGTGTAGTGGTTGGTGTACCGAAAATCGCGGTCGAAACTGAACCATGAGAAGAGTTCCGCCAGATCCTCCGGCGCCATGCGATCGACCAGTCCGCGGTCGATCATTTCACACAGAATCAACCCGTCATTGTCGAAAATGCCAGCGAGCATATCTGCTTTAGGCGTGGCGAATCCGCGTCGCAGATAGCCGAAGTGGTGGAGCACTTCACGGATACCCCAGATCACTCCGCGAATCCGCTCCTCTTCGGCTTCGGTTTCGCGAAGCAGGATCTCTTCAAGAGCGCGACGCTCCTTGTCGAGTCGTTCGACTCTCGCCAGGTAATCGCGGTGCTCTTTGCGAACCGGGCACTCATGACAGGGATGCTGCTGGCGGGAGTCCTGCAGATCGAGTACCTGTGCTTCGGCCTCGGTGTATGAATCATGAAGTCCGCCGAGTTCTCCCGTCAGGCGTTCCTGTTCACGTTCCTGATGTTCCTTCAGCAGAAGCGCAAGATCGGGGAGTTCGAGACATTCGATCCGGCGGTGGACCTGTTCGATCGCTTCGATTGGTGCGAGCGCGGTCGCATCTTCGATCGCCTCGCCAGCTTCGCGGAAATCATCGGGAATGCTGACCATTTTGCCGTCGGTCAGATAGTCGATGTGCCGATATTCGGCGACCAATCTGATCGATGTGCCAAAGAGAAAGAGGCCGACCCCGCCGCCCTTGCCGCGACCGAGATAGACACCCCATCCAAATTCCTGGTGGTGCACGACCAGTCCGGGCTGCGCAAAGCGAAACGCACGCCGAAGTGCCTGCCGACCCGGTTCGGGCCATGGCGGCGCGATCGACTCACGCTCAAGCAACTCCAGTTCTTGTTTGATCCGGCGCTCGCGATGCTGCGCAGTCGACAATGTGCCATTGAGCCGCCGGTAATCATCAAGCAGTTCGTCGCCGCCTTCGAGACCGATCAGACAACCAGTCGGGATACCCGCAATATCTCCGCCGATTTCGATGATGTCATCTTCGAGCTGGCGAATCCGCTGGCTGGTCTGGAACTGGGCAAGACTCTGCTGGAGCATGTTGCGAACGCGGTCGCCACGGGGCGGATCCCAGAGATGCAACACGGTGTTGTAGCGAACCGCGAAGGCGGAACGCACCGGTTCAAGCGGACCGGTCGCGACCTCTGACATGTCCCGAAAGGAGATCCAGGGTGAATATGGAACGACAACGTGGCCGTACGCATCCATCCCGCGTCGACCGGCTCGTCCCGCCATCTGCTGGAATTCGTTTGGAATGAGCACGCGCCGCCGCCGACCATCCCACTTGCTCATGCGGCCAATAACGACCGTTCGTGCCGGCATATTCACGCCGAGGGCGAGCGTATCGGTCGCGAAAACGACCTGGAGCAGACCACGGCCAAAGAGCACTTCGACAAGTTGCTTCAGGACCGCGAGCAGACCGGCGTGATGGAAACCGATTCCTTTGCGAGCGAGCGAGGTCAATAACTTGACTTGCTCGAGTTCGCGATCCTCTGGCCGCAGTGCGTTCAGATAGGTATCGATCACGCTCTCGATCTGGGCGAGTTGTGCGGGATTCACCAGATGTGGGCGCATGACCGCAAGGCGTTCGGCAAATGTCTGGCAATCATTTCGGCTGAAGAGGAAATAGATCGCCGGAAGCATATCTTTGGCCGCTAACGCGTCGATGATCTCGCGCGGTTGCGGTTCGCTCATGCTCGGGTCGTTGCGTTCGTTGTGACGGCGGCCCCCACTTTGCCGCTTCATCTCCCCGCCGGTGTGTGGGAAATCGCGCAGGACCGCTCCGGTGTGATCGATCACCTGATGAAGCTTGCTGTCGATGAAGTAGTAGAGAGAGAGCGGCACCGCGCGTTCGAGGTGCGTGATCAACCGGATCGGACGATGAGTGCGGCTG
>Ga0105046_10013486_pt1 | contig 12653 bp, 8 predicted proteins | sample MAT03_FD_78385 | JGI IMG/M metagenome (GOLD analysis project Ga0105046, IMG submission 78385) | Freshwater microbial communities from Lake Fryxell liftoff mats and glacier meltwater in Antarctica - MAT-03 (megahit assembly) | ecosystem: Environmental > Aquatic > Freshwater > Ice > Liftoff... | reverse complement strand
TGCACCCGAGTGCGCGATGACCGGGGGAATGAGGGTGAGCGGTACTTCGCGCCCCACGGCCGGGTCCATCGCAAGTTCCACCAGCGCGCCATCGTTGGGCACCAGATCGGTGTCGCCAAGCCCCGCCAGCAGGGGGTCTTCGCGCTGCTCCAGCTTTGCGTACGACGACTTCAGGTCGCGCCGAACCCCGGTGCGTCTGGCGCCGATCAGCGCATCCAGGGTGGGTCGATGCGCCGGGTTGCCATGCTCATCGTAACGGCCGGTCTCGAAGCTCAGTACCAGCGCGCCGCCGCCCTCGACATAAGCAACCAGCGCATCCACCGCGGACTGGGTCAGGCAGGCGGCGTTCGGAAGCACGACAGCCTGGTAACGCGCCAACGTCGCCGCGTCCAGGAACTTGTCGGACAGCACGTCGAACGGGACATGCGCTTCCTGCAGCGCGCAGTACGCACCGCGCACCGGATCGAGGTAACGGCTGGCTGGCTTGTCACGGCCGTAGTTGTCCTGGCTGTAGCGCGAGAACACCAGCGCCACCTGCGCCGCCGAGCGTGCGCCGTCGAAGTACGGCGTCCACCGGGCGAGGCGGGCGAACACATCGCGCATCGGGTCGAGCGACCGCCGGTCGAACAGGTCGGAATAACCACCGTTGATATGCAGCCAGCTCGACACGCCGTTGGCGAACTGCTGGGCGATCCAGGCCCGGTTCTCGGCCTCGGGTGTGGCCGACAGCCGCCACCAGGGATAGAAGTAGCTCACGGTCATCCAGCGCGGCCGGTCCGGGCCGAGTGAGGCAAGGTACTTCGCCTGAAGGCCCGGCCACCATGGCGCGGTGTTGCGCCGCTGGCATTCGAAGGTGAGCACATCCTGGCCATTCAGCCAGTAGTCGATGTCCCAGCCGCCGATCTGGATCGTCTCCAGCGACTCCATCAGCTGAACCGCCGAGATGAAGATTGCCGGCGGGCTGGCACGATGGATGGTGTCGTGCATCAGCTGCACCCAGCTGGCGATCTGCCGGTAGCGCCATTCGTTGAACGCGCGCCAGTGCGGATCGTTCCAGTCCTCGGCGGCCGGCAGTTCAGCGCCGGTGTCGGCGCGAAAGCGGGTGCGGCAGGACGCGCAGTAACAGACCGCGGTATCCCAGGCGCCGAACTTGCCCGCGTTGTTCCAGATGCCATCAACCGCATGATCACGCAGGATCTCGGTCACCACCTGCGGCATCCGCTCGCGATAATACGGGGCGCTCGGGCAGGTGACGAAATGGTCGCTGACTTCGCACAGCGCGCCGTTGCGGTCACGGGTGAACCAGTCCGGATGCGCTTGCGCCAATGCCTTTGGAGCGCAACTCGGATCGATGCGTGCGAGAACGCGCAGCCCCTCGCGGTGGGCGACCGGCACGATCTCGGCCAGCAGATCGCGCCCGGCCAGACCGCTGCTGATGCGCTGCCCGGGTATCTTCGTCTGGTAGAACGCAACGATGCCGCCACCGCTGATGCAGAACGCGGTCGCGGAGAAACGCTTCGCATCGGCGACCAGTGCCTCGGCGTCTATCTTCGGCTCGTCTCCTTCGCGCAGGTTGATCAGCAGTACCCGATTGGGTCGCTGCCACCATGCGGCTGTATCGTCTGCCATCGTGTCTCCAGTGTTCGGTGCTGGCGCGGGCGGGCGATGACCACGACCACCTAAACGACCGCCACCACGACCGCGACCGCGACCACGACCGCGACCGCGACCATGACCGCGACCGCTTCAGCGTCAGCGTCAGCGATCAACCCCCCCGCGGCCGGGCATCGGGCGTCCCCAAGCAGCTTTTCCGGTTGCCGAGGGTACACCAGCGGTCGCGGGCCTGAATCGCCGGACGCCGCTTGCGGTAGAGTCCGGGCCAATGTGCCCGAACGAACACCACCGTCCTGCATCGACCGCCCCGGGCCTGACCCGCGCGCTGGCAGCGTTCGTCGCCGAGCGCGCGACGCAGCCATTGCCCGACGCGGCTGCGACAGCGACTGCACGCGTGTTCGCCAACTGGATCGGCTGCGCGCTCGGCGCCGCGGGTGATCCGGCGCTTGCCGCGGTGCTGCGGGTAGCCCGTGCGCAGGGCGGTGCTGCGCAGTCGTCGATCGTGGGCGCTATCGACCGGTTCGACCCGGTGAGTGCGGCACTGGTCAACGGCTTTGCCGGCAACACGCTCGACTTCGACGACATGCATGTGCCGACCCTGATCCATCCGGTCGCGACGATCGCACCCGCCGCGTTCGCGCTGGCCGAGGCGCGTCATCTGTCCGGCGCGGCCTTCGCCCGGGCGCTGGCGATCGGCGTGGAGGTGACCTGCCGGGTCGGACTGGCGATGTTCCCGGCGCACTATGACGCGGGATGGCATGCGAGTTCCACCCTGGGAACGCTTGGTGCGGCGGCGGCGAGCAGCGCGCTGCTCGGTCTGTCGGCTGAGCGCGGCGCGCACGCGCTGGGCATCGCCGCCACCCAATCGGCCGGGTTGCGCGCGATGCTCGGCAATGACTGCAAGAGTTTCAACCTCGGGCGGGCGGCCGCCGCGGGTGTCACTGCCACGCTGCTGGCCGAAGCCGGGCTGGACAGCGATCCGGCCGCGCTGGAGGCCCGACATGGGCTGTTCGACGTGTTTGGCTGGCCGACCAACCCGCAGGCGATCCTGCCGTCGCCCGGTGATCCGCTCCTGGTCTGCGCGGTGAGCCTCAAGCCTTATCCCTGCGGGGTGGTGATCCACCCATTGCTGGATGCCTGCCTGCATCTTGTTCATACCCATGCGCTGGACAGCACGCGCGTTCGTCGGGTCGAGCTGTTCCTGCACCCACGGGCACTCGATCTGGCTGGACAGCGGCATCCGGCGTCGATGCTGGCCGGTCGCTTCAGCGTATTTCACGCGGCCGCGCTGGCCATCGATCGCCGAAGTGCAGGCCTGACTGCCTTCGATCAGACCGATGTGCACGCGCCGTCGCTGCATGCGCTGCGCGAACGCATCATCGCCACGGCTTCTCCGGGTATCGGTCCCGGGGCAGCGCGGGTAAGGGTACAGATGGACGATGGCCAGGCGTTCGAGCATTCGGTTGAGCAGCCGAGCGGCAGCCCGGCCCGGCCGCTGTCCGAGGCCCGGTTGCGCGAGAAGTTCACCGAGCTTGCGCTTCGCTCGGTTGACCGGCACCGGGTCGACCCGCTGTTCGATGCCTGTCTGGACATTGCCCGCAGCCCGGACGTGGCCAGCCTGCGTACGCTATGGGTCAGTCAATGAATCTGCCGAGGTAACGCCATGCGCAGCGCCCCGTTTTTCTCGTTTCGGTTTTCGTTTCGGTTTTCCTTTCGCGACATCGACGTGACTGCACTGGCAGCCGGTGCACTGGCCGCGGGCCTTGCCGCTACCTGTCTGATGGCTGCGGTTGTCGCGCAGGCCCAGCAGAAGTATCCGTCCCGGGCGATCCGCTTGGTGCTGCCGTTCCCGCCTGGCGGAAGTACCGACATCGTGGCGCGGGTGGTCACCCAGCGGCTGTCCGAGAACTGGGGCCAACCGGTGCTGATCGACAACCGTCCGGGGGCTTCCGGCAATGTCGCCGCCGAACTGGTTGCGCGCGCGGCACCGGACGGCTACACGTTGTTCCAGGTGAACGTCGCCAATGCGATTGCAGCCAGTCTGTTTCCGAAGCTCGGCTACAGCCTCACTGGCGACTTCGTCGCGATCACCCAGCTCGCCACCACGCCTTACGCGCTGCTGGCCCATCCAGGGGTGCCGGCGAAGACGGTGCGCGAACTGCTGGCGCTGGCCCGGGCGAGGCCCGGCCAGCTCAACTACGCATCGGCTGGACCGGGCAGCGCGACGCACCTGTCCGGCGAACTCATCAACGCGCTCGCTGGCGTGAACATGGTGCACATTCCCTACAAGGGCACCGGGCCGGCCCTGACCGCGCTCCTGTCCGGCGAGGTGGACCTGTACTTCGCCACCGTGCCCTCGGCGGTACCGATGGTGAAGGCGGGCAAGCTGCGGGTGCTGGCAGTGAGCAGCGCCAAGCGCGCCAGTCTGATGCCGGAGGTGCCGACGATGGCCGAGGGCGGCTTGAAGGGGTTTGATACTGGCACCTGGCATGGTGTCCTCGCGCCGGTGGCCACACCGCGCGAGATCGTCGGCGCGCTCGCCAGCGAGCTGGTGCGCGTTCTTAACCAGCCGGACATCCGCGACCGGTTGATCACTCAGGGACTGGAGCCGGTGGCAGACACCCCGGAGCAGTTCGCCGCCTTCATCCGCGCCGAGATCGTGAAGTGGGAGAAGCTGGTCAGGGCGTCCGGGGCGCGCCCGGATTAGCGGGGCGCTCGATGGCTGCGCCGGTCGGGCGCCGCCTGTTCAGGGCAAGCCTGACGGCGCGCAGCAGGTCATCCGTGCTCACCGGTTTGAACAGAACATCGAACCCGCTGTCGCCGATCGGCTCTGGGTAGCCGGTCATCAGCACCACCGCGATATCCGGTTGGCGCCGCAAAGCCTCGAGGGCCAGTAGATCCCCCCGGGTGCCCGGCATCCGCACATCAGTGAGCAGCAGATCGAATCGGATCGTCTCCAGAAGCCCCCGCGCTTCAGCGGCCGAGCGGGCGGTATGCACGATCGCGCCCGCCTCACCGATCAGTGCGCTTACGGCGACGCCTGCGTCCACCTCATCGTCCACCACCAGTACGCTCGCGCCGATTAGCGCCTCCGGTCCCTGTGCGTCGACCTCATCGACATCGTCGACATCCTCGATCTGGCTGCCTGCAGGCGGGAACAGCAGGGTGAAGCAAGTGCCGCGGCCCAGCGCGCTTTGCACGCTGACGCGCCCCCCGGACTGGGTGACGAAGCCGTAGACCTGGCTCAACCCGAGACCGGTGCCCTTGCCGATCGGCTTGGTGGTGAAGAACGGATCGAAGATGCTGATCATCGTCTCGGCAGACATGCCGCTGCCGGTGTCGGTGATCTGCAACGAAACCTTGGGGGCCTGCAGGGCCTCGCCGTCGACCACCGTGCCGGCCGGCATGTTGAACGCGCGCAGGGTGAGACGACCACCCTCACTCATCGCATCGCGTGCATTGTTGGCGAGGTTCAGCAGCGCGAGTTCCAGTTCATCGGGATCGAGGTCGACTGGTGCAGTATCCGCGTCGATGTCCAGAGTGAGCTCGATCCTGGCGCGCAGCACCGCGCGCAGCAGGTCCGCCATGTCCGACAGAAAGGTGGTCAACCTGATACGCCGTGGCGCCAGACTGGCGCGGCGCGAGAACGAAAGCAGCTGGCGGGTCAGTCGCGCGCCATGCTGCGTAGCCCTCTCCATCGCCGCCAGGGGGCGCTCATGAATATCGCCGATCGGCTCGTCCTTGCGTTCGTCCATGCGCCTGCGCAGCACCTCGATGTTGACCACAAGCACCTGGAGCAGGTTGTTGAAGTCGTGCGCGATGCCGCCAGTCATCCTGCCTACCGCGTCCAGCCGCTGACTGCGCCGCAGGCCTTCCTCTGCAAGTTTGCGCAGCTCGAGCTGCTCGTCGCGCGCCGCGACGGCCAGCATCGCCAGTCGTGCGTTGCGCCGGACCAACGAGAGGGTTGCGAGCAGCGTGCTGATCACCAGCAAGGTCACGATCGAATACAACGCGAGCGAGCGTCGCCATTGGGCGTCTACCGCGCGCATCGACAAACCGTAGGTCACGTACAAGGAATAGTCGCCCACCTTCGCATAACCATACAGGCGCGGCACCTGTTCAGGCTCTGTGCTGGCCTGAAACACCCCGTTCGCCGAGTCGAGGATCGCGCGCATTACAGATGCATTCCCGTCGCGCGCGGACTCTGCGTCGGCGCGTGGCGGGTCTCGCACCAGATCGACTCCGTCCTCGCGCATCAGGCCGATCACGTCCAGCGGCGATTCACGCAAGCTCTGGTAAAAGGACCGAAAGTCCGCGATATCGGCCGACACGGCAAACACGCCGTCGAAGCTGCCGCCCGGGGTCAGACGCGCCCGGGTCACTGCGAAGAACGGTTGACCAGACCGCCAGGCGGGGGCCGGGGCCCCGATCATCAGCCTGCTTGGCCGCTGGCTCTGGTCGATGAAGTAGTCGCGATCCCGCGCATCGATCTCCGGCATCGGAAAGCGCTGGCTGCTGGCGAAATGCCGCCCGGTCGGGGCCAGGTAGAACACGCTGCTCGCTGAGCGCACCGGTTCGCTCAGGCTTCGCAGGTCTTCATGAAGGGCGCGCGAGCCGACCAGTCGAGACCAGGGCTGGTCGCCGGCCCGCCGCTCCACCTGCCCCAGAATCATCTGGTACGTGTCGAACACGCGCAGGGCGTGCTGGCGCAGAACTTCGGTCGAACGCACCACCCTGCGCTGGGCGTCTTCCTGAACAAGCTGGCGTGTCAGCGTAGCTGCGACTGCGAGAATCGCCAGCGGTCCAATCACCGCGGCCACGACCAGTATCAATGTCGGCAGGGAAGGTGATCGGGTCACGGGAGCGGTGGTTCCCCAAGGCTCTGGATCGTGCTGTGGATTAGCCGCATCTTTCTGGCGATCGCTTCGGTGAGCACGAACGGGTAAGCCTCGGCGTTACCCAGGCTGCGCGCGAGCTCGTTGGCGAACTCGGCAAGCGGTAGCCAGCGATCGAGCATCAGGTCGAAATCGCCCCGCTCAACAGCCTTGTTCTGCCCGACCCAGGGTGGCGCAGTGACCCCGGCCTGCGCCGCGGACTGCAGCGTGTCCACGATCATCAGATAGTGGGCCCAGGTCTCGGCCCAGTCCTCCTGTGGATGTGATGCCGCATAGACGCTGATATGGCGCTCAGCCCAGTCTGCCGGAGCGCCGTGCGAGTAGAAAACATCCAGGGCCTGATCGTAGCCGCCGAGCATGTCGCCGAAGGTATCCTCGATGCTCGCTATGATGTCAGGGGCCCGGCACAGCAGCCCGAGGTAGTAGTGGCCGCTCTCGTGGCGGAAGTGGCCAAGCAGGGTTCGATACGGCTCACCATGCGAGGCGCGAATGCGCTCTCGTTCGACATCGTCTGCTTCTGCAACGTTGATGCTGATCAGACCCTCGCAATGGCCGGTGACGAAGCGATGCCCGGGATGGATGTCGGCGCCGAAAGCGAACGACAATCCGGGCTCGCGAGTGCCCGGCCCGCGTTCCAGTGGCAGCTCGAGCTGGGCGAGCGTGAACAGCAGCCGTCGCTTGGCGCGCTCGAGACGCTGCCAGTACTGCAACGAGTTATGTGCGGCGAGCGACGGAATCTGCGCCGTGAACCGGCAGGCGCGGCAGAGTGTCCCGGTCTCGGCAAGCGACACGATGCCGTTGCACACCTGGTGCATTGTCGAGTTCGAACAACGCGTGTAAGCAGGCCCGTACGGATCGGTCGCCTCGACCCAGGTGCCATCGTAGCGTTCGATGATCGCAGTCATTTGCATCAGGTCGGGCATGAGTGCGAGACGAACGCCACAGCTCAGACATGACCAGTTGTCGAAGTAGACACGCTTGCCGCATCGGCCGCAGCTTTGGTTCAGCATCCGTGTCATTCAGCAGTGGGGCCAGGGATACACCACCCCCGGTGTCGTACACTACCAGTGTCAACCTCCGGCGAATGTGCGGTGTCGCACTTTAGGACGGGACGGCGGCCTGTATCATGTTTGCTTCGGGGTGTGGCAAGGTTGCACTATGTTTGCTGAAGCCGTCAGGCCAGCAGGGTTCTCCGATGGCCCCTCGGTCGCCGCGAGGTGCAGTGCGCCCTTCGCCCTGATCGTCGAGGACGAGCGTGACGTTGCATACGCGCTTGCCGAACTGGTGCGCGGCAGCGGGTTCCGGACGGCGATCGCCGGTTCGCTCGCCGAGGCGAAGCAGCAACTGGTGTTGCGCACGCCGGATCTGGTACTGCTCGACCTGCTGCTACCGGACGGCAGTGGCATGGAGTTGTTCGACAGTCGCGAGTCACTGGGCGATGTCGATATCGTGCTGATGACCGGGCATGCCAGTCTGGAAACCTCCATCCAGGCGCTTCGCCTGGGCGCGGTGGACTATCTGGTCAAGCCGGTGAGTGCCCGCCAGCTCGAGGCAGTGCTGACCCGCGTCGGCCGCCCGGTCGATGCACGCGCCGAGCTCGCCGGACTCAGGCATGTCGCAGACGAGGAAGGGCGCTTCGGACATCTGCGTGGCCGTGCCGAGGTGATGCAGACCGTCTACACCCAGATCGGGCGGGTGGCGGGTACCGCGGTGACCGTGCTCATCGTCGGCGAGAGCGGCTCAGGCAAGGAAGTAGTCGCGCAGACCGTGCATGACCTGAGTCGACGACGCAAGGCGCCTTTCCTGGCGGTCAATTGCGGGGCGTTCTCGCCGCAACTGATCGAGAGCGAGATGTTCGGCCACGAGAAGGGCAGTTTCACCGGGGCGAACCGGCAGCACAAAGGGTTCTTCGAACGCGCCCACGGCGGCACCCTGTTCCTTGACGAGGTGACCGAGATGCCGCTCGACCTGCAGGTGAAGCTGCTGCGTGTGCTCGAGACCGGCAGGTTCATGCGCGTGGGGTCGGACGAGACGATCGAGACCGATGTTCGTATCGTCGCCGCGACCAACCGGGAGCCGACCGAGGCAGTGGCGCGTGGCAAGTTGCGCGAGGACCTGTTCTACCGGCTCAACGTGTTTCAGATCAGGGTGCCCCCCTTGCGCGACCGGTGCGCTGACGTGCCGCTGCTTGCCCAACACTTTCTGGATGCGCTCAACCTGCGGGAAGGGGAAGCGCGCAGCTTCGCGCCTGGCGCGCTTGACAAGCTGGAGCGACACGCCTGGCCGGGGAACGTGCGCGAGCTGCGCAACGTCGTGCAACGCGCCTTCATCATGGCTGATGGCGATTCGATCACCGCGGCGTGCATCCCGTTCGACAGCGCTGTGGTGCCGGCGTCGGAGCCTTCGGTCACGGTGCAGGTGGGGACCACGGTCGAGCAGATGGAGCGGCAGCTGATACTCGCGACCCTTGACTCGGTCAAGGGCCACAAGGGGCGCGCGGCCGAACTCCTGGGCATCAGCCAGAATACCCTCTACAACCGCCTTCGCGACTACGGCCGGGAGCCGGAAGCCGGCCCGGGTTAGAGACAAGGGTCAGGCGGCGGCGAACGCCGAACTCGACGACAGCCGGCGTGCTTTTACACGCTGCGCCGGGGCACAACTCCCCTTTGTCGGCCAGGTGCGAAGCTTGCGCGTGCCTGGAGGGCGGTATCGATCATTGAAGCCTTGCGAGTGCGCACGGGCACCCAATCGTCCGCAAGCCTCTTCCCAGTGCTCCGCCGTGCACCGCGCGGCGTGGGTGCAACGTTGCAAGCGGCTGATCCCGATGAATATTGCCGGGTCGTTACAGGGCTGCGAGGTACCTTTGCCGGGCTCGCGGCCGTATCCGGCCGCGAGGTGTTCGCAAAGCTTGCGTAACCGGTCGGCAAAAACTGAGTGGCCCGGCGCGAGTTCGGGTGAGCCGGTCAGAGGCTCGGCCCCCGACGACCCATGATTCCGAACACGACCGCCAAGATCAGCCCGACCACGAACAGCGCCCAGGCGATGTTCGCAGCAGTGCCAGCCAGGCCGCCGACCCCGAGAAGCGCCGCAACGACGGCGATGATGAGAAAAACTGCTGCCCAATAGAACATGTGGATACTCCTTATGGTGAGGAAGGACACTGGCGACTGTGTTCACAGTGGTCGGTGCGCTTATCCACCCGCATCCGGCGTGCCCGCTCCCAGAGGCGACCGTGAGGCGGCGCGACCAGCACGCTGTGCCCGCAGCTGGGCCGTCCGGGAATGCACGGGCCAGGCCACAGGCACAGGCCGCAAGCACGGGCGCGGGCGCAGGCGCAGGCACAGGCCTTGCGATGTCACTTGGTGCGGCGATATCAGGTCGCATCCACAGATCGAACGAAATTCAGAGGAGAAACCTATGTTCAATAAAGTAGGCAGGCTGGTCCTTGCCGCCGTGGTTGCACTCACCGTTTCCGCTTGCGGAGTGTTCGGCGGGCAGCAAAGCACCGGTCAGTACATCGACGACGCCACGATTACCTCCCGGGTGAAGGCACGCTTCGTCGAAGACCCTGCCGTCAGCGCGATGCGGCTTGGCGTCGAAACGATGAAGGGTACGGTTCAACTGAGTGGGTTTGCAACGAGCAGCAATGAGCGCAACCGCGCTGCAGACATTGCGCGCAATGTCCCCGGGGTGACGTCGGTTCGCAATGACGTCGTGGTGCGTCCGCCAATTAAGTAGAGCGTCAGCTGTAGTGTCAGGTCCAGCGGCCCGAAGTCGTCAGTCTTCGGGCCGCTGGGACTTTGAACCGTCCGTACCCTCCACACAAGCCGCTCGGCCTGACTAGCTTCGCTGCGTTAACCTGTATTATCATTTTCACTGATCGCCCGCCCATCCAACCGAGGGGTTCGAATGCGCAGTGAACGCTCGTCCTCGATGCCGTTCGTCGCTGAAGTTGCGGGTGATGCACGCGCCGAATCGACCTCTGGCCGGTCCGCGGGGCGCGCACGGATCGACCCGAGCTCGCGGGTGGCTTATCCGGCCGAGCTCGATACTGGCCGAACGATATGGGCCCACTTGATGGAACGAATCATGGCGGAGCTGGGTCATCCGCCGTTTCAGGTATTGCTGTGGACCGGCGAGCAGGTCCCCCAAGTGTCTGTCAACCCGGTCGCCCGGCTCAGTATCCGGAGCGTCTCCGCACTGATCCGACTAGCGCTCGATCCGCACCTGCAGTTCGGTGAAACCTATTCGAGCGGCGAGCTCGAGATAGAAGGCGATCTTCCAGCACTGCTGGAAGCAATTTACCGGGGTGCCCATCGCGAGGGCGGCAGGATGCCCTGGCTGCGTGAGGTTGCGCAGCGGCTTCATCGCGCCCGAACCAACTCGCTGCCGGGCTCGCGAAGAAACATCCAGCAGCACTATGACCTGGGCAACGATTTCTACACGCTCTGGCTGGGCCGAACCATGGCCTACACCTGCGCCTATTATCCAACCCAGGATACCGGCCTGGACGACGCGCAGGTTGCGAAGATGGATCATGTCTGCCGCAAGCTGAGGCTCCGTCAGGGCGAGACGCTGGTCGAAGCCGGCTGCGGCTGGGGCAGTCTGGCGCTGCACGCGGCGCGCCACTATGGCGTGAAGGTGCGCGCGTTCAATATCTCGCGCGAGCAGATCGCGTTCGCGCGCGAGCGGGCGCGCGCGCAGGGGCTGGGCGGGCAGGTCGAGTATGTAGAGGACGACTACCGGAACATCAGTGGCCGGCATGACGTCTTCGTCTCGATCGGCATGCTGGAGCATGTCGGCGTGGAGCATTTCGCGGGGTTGGGCGAGGTGCTGCACCGGTGCTTGTCTGCCTCGGGACGAGGTCTGATCCACACCATCGGCCGCACCCGGCCCCAGCCGATGAACCCGTGGATCGAGCGCAGGGTGTTTCCCGGCGCCTGTCCGCCGTCGCTCGGCGAAATGATGCAGATCTTCGAACTGCGCGAATTCGCGGTCGTCGATGTGGAGAACCTGCGCCTGCACTATGCGCGCACCCTGGAAGACTGGCTGCAGCGGTTCGAACAGTCGCGCGACGCCGTGGCCAGGCGATTCGATGCCGGATTCGTGCGTATGTGGCGGCTGTATCTGGCCGGGTCGATCGCCTCGTTTCGCTCGGGTGATCTGCAGCTCTTTCAGGTGCTGTTCGCCACTCGCGGCAACAACGATCTGCCGTGGACACGCGACTTCCTGTATCGCGATTGATAACGATGGATACGACCGACGTTCTGATCGTGGGTGGAGGACCAGCCGGATCGACCTGCGCGCGCGTGCTGCGCGATCTGGGGGTCGATGTCACGGTGCTCGACCGCAGCGTATTTCCGCGCGACAAGGTCTGTGCCGGCTGGATCACCCCGCAGGTGGTACAGACTCTGGCGCTCGACCTGGATGACTATCGGTCTCGAAGGACGCTGCAGCCGATCCAGGCGTTCAGAACCGGCCTGATCGGCGAGTCGCCGGTGGGCACCCGTTACGGCCGGCCTGTCAGTTATGGCATCCGTCGCAGCGAGTTCGATCACTACCTTCTGGAGCGAAGTGGCGCCAGGTTGAGGCTGGGCGAGCCGCTCAAGTTGCTGGTGCGCGAGAACGACACCTGGCGGGTGAACGACTCGATCCGCGCGCGGGTGGTGATCGGCGCTGGCGGTCATTTCTGTCCGGTCGCGCGCCGGTTCGGGGCGCAGCTCGGGTCCGGCGAATCGGTGATTGCTGCGCAGGAGCTCGAGTATCGGCTCGATGCGCGCCAGGCGGCCGAATGCGCGATCGATCCGGAGCGCCCCGAGCTGTATTTCTGCGACGATCTCAAGGGATACGGCTGGTGTCTGCGCAAGGGTGACTGGCTCAACGTCGGTCTGGGTCGGGAGGACAAGCAGCACCTGTCCTCCCATGTCGAGGCATTCTGCGACTGGCTGCGGCAAGAGGGGCGGGTGCCGCCCGACCTGCCGGCGCGGTTCAAAGGTCATGCCTACCTGCTCTATACCCAGGCGCCGCGCCCGCTGGTGATCGACCAGGGCACACTCCTCATCGGCGACGCGGCCGGGCTGGCCTATGCGCAAAGCGGTGAAGGCATCCGGCCAGCGATCGAGTCCGGCGTTCTTGCCGCCGAGG
>Ga0105046_10013482_pt1 | contig 12654 bp, 11 predicted proteins | sample MAT03_FD_78385 | JGI IMG/M metagenome (GOLD analysis project Ga0105046, IMG submission 78385) | Freshwater microbial communities from Lake Fryxell liftoff mats and glacier meltwater in Antarctica - MAT-03 (megahit assembly) | ecosystem: Environmental > Aquatic > Freshwater > Ice > Liftoff... | reverse complement strand
TGGGTACGATCGCGATCGTTGGAATTACGTTTGGTATCGCAACATTTTGGCAGCGTACAATGATGTCGTTGTGTATGATCGCGACGTTCATTGGCTTGATAACTGCGAGTCCGTATTGGTTATCCAGTTTCAATACACTAGCTGGCGGATTCCAGACGGGACCGAATAAATTGACTAATGATGCATCAGATTGGGGGCAAGAATTGTATACGCTATCGAACTGGATGGACGAAAAAGGACGTGATAGATGCGTTCTAATCTCCGATTTTTACTTTTACGAAGTTGCACTTGCGGTATCGATACCCATTTTGACGATCGACGAAGCTTTGGAGCAGCAAAAAAAATCTGATACGCAACGACTAAAGGCAGACTTGATCGTGATCAGTACGACGGATCTCGCTTTTAACGTTAGTTTTGAGTCGTTTTGCGAAGACCTGGAGCTTGTCGATTCGATCGGTGGAGCATATCGAATCTATAGTGTCCCGAGCATACCCGTCGTAAGCTCGCAGCCACATCCTTGAACAGAAGATGGTTATTATACCTACGACCTATTTAGTCGCTTCCAGTCATGTCGATTTGTCTTGCAACTGGCTGAATCCAAATTTTGCCGTCGCCCATTCGACCGGTTTTGGCGGCTTCCACAAGACAGTCGACAACTTCATCAACCCGATAGTCATCGACCCACATTGTGATTTCTACTTTCGGTAAAAACGCCAGTTCATATTCGGTATCGCGATACTGTTCCAGATAGTCTTTCTGCCGTCCAAACCCTTTGACTTCGACGACTTGTACAGCCTCTAACGGAGCAAGTTTCAAACTCTCAAAAATCTTGTCAACGAGAAATGGTCGAACAACTGCAACAACACATTTCATTTGTTGTTCTCAGAATTCGTAGAGTCCGATTCGGTCTGTGTCGACGTCTTTTTCTTATCAGGTGATTCGTCAACTTCGGCGATTAACTTATCCTCGCTTACCGGAACACTGATACCCAAACGAACTGCCAGTTCTCGATACGTTGTCCGCTGTTCGTCAGACACATCGGGATAGCGAGGATCCATAGCCGTCAATTGATGTGTGATGATGTCAGCAATCGCTGCACGGGCGTACCATTTATCGTCGGCAGGAATAACATACCAGGGAGATCGTTTCGTACTGGTATTTTCCATCATCTCTTCAAATACTTTCTCGTATTCCTTCCACAGTTCGCGTTCATCGAGATCACGAGCATTGAACTTCCATTGCTTTTCAGGGGTACTTAAGCGTTCAAGTAAGCGCGCCCGTTGTTCTTCTTGTGACAGGTGAAGATAAAACTTGACGACTTGTGTCCCTTGATTCGTCAAGACTTCTTCAAAATTTCTAATCTCTTCAAATCGCTGAGTCCAAAGGTGCGATAACTTCTTGATTGGCGGTAAATTCTGGGGCTCCAGAAAATTCGGATGTACTCGAACGACAAGCACCTCCTCATAGTAGGACCTATTGAATATCGTGATCATCCCTCGCTCGGGTAAGAACCGCATTGGCCTCCAAAGGAAATGATGCTGTAATTCTTCTGTATTGGGGGCTCTAAAGCTGTGGACCCGACAACCTTGCGGGTTAACTCCGTTCATGACGTGGCGAACCGTTCCATCTTTGCCCGCAGCATCCATGCCTTGCAAGATGATCAGAAGTGACCGCTTTCCTTCAGCGTAAAGTTTGTCCTGACTTTGAAAGAGCGTACTAAGATCATCAGCCAGAGCTAAGGACCCATCCTTCTTTCCGTCGAGCTCTTTCCCAGCAGCCGTGGATATCTTAGACAGCTTAACTTTGTCGCCTTCGGAAACTCTGAATTTTTTATGATCAAATCGATGTTTGTTACCCATGTTTGTTACCTTTGGAAGCTAGCTTTCGTCGCAAATTGCCTAATTTTTTGATTAACGCGACGCGCAAGCAATTCACCGTGGGTAGCCACTGGCTGTTACGTCGTTTTTCGTAGATTTGAGTCTGCCGCAGCCCTCATACGTAACCCTAGTATAACCCATGTCGGGAGTGACTCGCGGGTTGCTTACGGAACAATTCTATCTGATAGGGACCTCGAAACATTAAAAGTAACGCGTTCTCGGCTGCATACCGCCGGAATACCTCTCGCAGAAAGTGATCTTCTCCTGGCCACGGGTAGGCAAAAACGATACCAAAGTCCGCCAGGTCGCAATCATATTGAGAGTACGCTGGAGGCACTCGGTGGAATAAAGATGCATAGTCGGATTGGCAATCGGCAATCGTTTCAGCCCCCTTGGGAAGAAAATTTCCTTTCCAAATCTCAGCCTGAATCGAATGTCGGCTCAAAAGTTTTTTCGCCTCGTCTACTAAAAATCCCTCGGCCTCGATCCCGACCGCTCGAAGCCCTGCCAGCCAAGCCATGGCTGTTACCACCCCAAAGCCGCATCCCCACTCGACGAATGCTCTGTGATTCGCATTCTGTTCTTTGAGCGTTGCTTGAAGTGCGTGCCAGACATAGTTGAAGTCACAAGCGACGTATTGTTCGATTGGACGGTTGTACCAATCATCCCAAAACTGCTGAAGCAAACCGTTGGCATCCAATAAGAGTCTCGAGACGGCATCTGGCAGGATTTCTGAGTCATCGAACTTTAACGGTATTTCGAATAGTTTCATGTTAGTGGAATTTACGCCCTCTTTTCCTTTCGGTGAATAACCTGTTGATAGCTTGATGACGCTTGTCTATCAGCCCGCTATTGAAACGCTGCCTTCGAAAACCCAATCCCCAACCGTCTCTTCCATGCTCACCAATCGACGGTTAATAGACGAAATAGCGACAGGTTACACACCTAGGATATCGTGTTAGCCTATGATCTTAAGTCCTTTATTAGAAAAGAGATACCGCTAAAGACACTATCCACAACCATCAAAAAAGACGGTGCTACATATACTACTACAAGTTTTAAGAAAACTATTTATTAGGGTGCAACAACCCAACTCCGCTTAGTTAGCAAACTCCTTCAACGGCCCCGTTTTGCTTTATGGTCTATTGCGTTACAACATTGCAAACCTTTTTGCCTGGAGCATTTGATGAAAATATCGTTTAGCCGCCCGAGTTTCGCACAAGCTTTTCAGATCGCCGCCGCCGTTACGTCGCCGCGATCACCCAAGGAAATTCTTACCAACGTCAAGGTGGATGCCACAAGTGGCAAGGTCACGTTGATGGCGACCGACAGCGAAGCGGGAATTCGTATCGAACTGGACGACGTCGAGATCATGGTACCTGGAAAAGCTCTTCTCCCTGTACTACGTTTTGGGAATATCTTGCGTGAGAGCAGTGATGATCGATTAGTTGTTGAATCCACCGAGAACCAGCTAAACATCACTGGTTCGCAAAGCGAGTTTCATCTGCCCAATGTTAACCCTGACGCGTTTCCAACCGTGGCGCCGTTTGTTGAAGAAGCCTATTTCGAAGTGAGTGCAAAGCTTTTCCGCGAGCTCGTAAGACGAACAGTTTTCGCGACCGATACAGAAAGTACGCGATACGCGTTGGGAGGAGTATTGCTTGAGATGGCTGGCGAAGAGATTACGGCTGTAGCCACTGATGGTCGCCGCCTAGCGAAAATGTCTGGTCCGGGCAAATCAGTGGGCGGTTTTCAAACTTCGGGAAGTAACGTGATTGTTCCGATAAAAACTCTCAGCTTGATGGAAAAGTCAATCGGTGACAAAGACGAAGTTGTTCAGATTGCGGCTAGACAAAACGACATCCTCGTCCGAACACAGCGATGCATGATTTTTTCACGCCTCGTCGAGGGACGTTATCCCAATTGGCGGCAAGTCATCCCAAGTCGAACAGAGTCCTTTAGCGTCGGATCGATCGTAGGTCCATTCTTTACTTCTGTTCGTCAAGCGAGCATTGTTGCAGATCAAGAAAGCAAGGGCGTTGAGTTTAACTTTCAAGCTGGGAATGTTACCATGCAGACGGCTACGGCAAACGTTGGGGAGTCGACTGTCCAGCTACCAGTTGCGTACGACGGGCCGGATATCAAGATGACTCTCAATGGCTCATACGTAGGTGATTTTTTTCGAGTGCTAGAACCTAATGTAAATTTCTTCATCGATCTTAGCACCAACACGGAGCCGGCTGTTTTTAAATTGGAAGACGGATACCTCAACGTCATCATGCCTATGGCTCGCGATCGATAAGTGTCAGTAAGGATCGTTCGGAAAATTAGTGTCGCCTTTCGCTCTGCGAAAGTGGCGTTCATTCGTGGAGCGAAAGACGACTATGAGACAGTCAATCATCGAACGAACTTAAGTTCTAGTTCAATAACATCTAAGTCTCGAGATTTAAAGTAAAAGCAACATGTCAATACGCGAATTTATGGAGCTCAACTATAGGCATTTCAACGCGAGAGAGACGCTTGCAGCAGCCCGAGGATACGTTGATTTTTTAGAGAAGCAGAATGGCAAAATGTTTCTCTCTATGGCCGGTGCAATGAGTACAGCTGAGATTGGCATTTCTCTAGCAGCAATGATTCGCGAAGACAAAGTACATGCAATTAGCTGTACTGCGGCCAACTTGGAGGAAGACCTTTTTAATCTATTCGCTCACAATGATTACAAAGTCATCGAAGACTGGCGAGCACTCAGTGTTGAAGACGAAGTGAACCTCCTCAAAAGTGGTTTCAACCGAGTTACCGATACTTGTATCCCCGAATCGGTAATGAAACATACTCAAGGTCGTCTGCTGCATTTGTGGCAAAAAGCGGCCGATGAGAAAACCGGATATTTTCCATACGAATACATGTACATGTTGTTGGATGATTTGGAGTTGGAAGAACACTACCAAATCCCGATTGAACATTCCTGGGTAATGGCAGCGAAAGAGAAGAACATGAAGATTTTTTCGCCGGGAATCGAAGACAGCACGCTTGGCAATATGTTTGCTGCGGCTGTTATGGATGGAAGCGTTTCCAATCATCAAGCGCTTCGAAGTGGAACGGAGCAGCTGCAGAAACTTGCGGAATGGTATCGAATCGAATCGCAGAACGCTCCAATTGGCTTTTTCCAAATCGGCGGTGGCATAGCAGGTGACTTTGCAATCTGCGCAGTGCCGATGCTGATTCAAGATCTAGGGGAATCAGAAACCCGGAGATGGGCCTATTTCGCTCAGATAAGTGATGCGGTAACGAGCTATGGTGGTTATTCTGGAGCAGTACCCAACGAGAAAATCACTTGGAATAAACTGACAGCTGAAGCTCCCAAGTATATGATTCAGAGTGATGCGACCATCGTGGCGCCGTTGATTTTTAACTACGTATTGAATCGATAGTAGGTGGATCCGATGAATTGTTTCGTGAATCGATGTACAGAAGATTTTTCTCGTGTTGCCAAAGTGCAGACAAAATCATTGAGTCATGTAAAAGTATTGAGTCTTACTTTTTTGACTTTTATCGTAGTATGTCTAGGTAATGCCTCGATGGTTTTAGCAAACGATCCGATCAAGCTGCTGATCATCGATGGGCAGAATAATCATGATATGTGGCCAAAAACTACAATGATGATGAAACACTACTTCGAAACCAGTGGCTTGTTTACAGTCGACGTCGCAAGAACGAAGTATACGTGGAAAGGTGATGAGTGGTTGGATAAGTATCCGTTGTCGGATGGAGTTACTCGCGAAGCCTTGAAGGAGCCAAAACCCGATCCTGATTTTGCTCCTGACTTTTCCAAGTACCAAGTGGTCTTGTCGAACTTTGGCTGGAACGCTGCCGCTTGGCCAGAGAAGACTCAAGCCGCATTTGAGGCCTATGTGGCTGCTGGCGGTGGATTGGTTGTAATCCATGCCGCAGATAACTCGTTTAGTGAGTGGGGGGACTACAATCGCATGATCGGCCTCGGCGGATGGGGTGGACGAAATGAAAAGAGTGGCCCCTACGTCTTTTATGATAACGAAGGTAACAAGGTAGTTGATACGTCGCCTGGTACAGGCGGAAGTCACGGGAAACAACATCCGTTCGAAGTGATTGTTCGTGATGCTGAGCACCCCATTATGAAGGGACTTCCGCGTCATTGGATTCATACTCAGGACGAACTCTATGACAAGCTTCGGGGCCCAGCAGAATCGATGAATGTACTGGCAACTGCGTATGCTTCCGAATCGTTTGGTGGAACAGGTCGTCACGAACCCGTCGCCATGACGATTGACTATAAGAAGGGACGGGTCTTCCACTCGCCTCTGGGACACGCCGACTATTCGTTCGAGTGCGTTGGCTTTATCACATTACTTCTACGAGGCACCGAGTGGGCCGCAACGGGGAATGTTACTCAACAAGCTGTCCCCGAAGATTTTCCCACAGCTGACAAAGAATCGAAACGAAAGTTTGCGGGACCTTGAGTGTGTCAGTAAAGTGTACCAGTGAAAGGATGAATCATGGACGAGCAAGATCGTGACGCTGAAAAAATGGAATTGTTGGAAGAAGCCAGATTGATTCATGATCTGGCGAGTCGTTCGAAACCTTATGTCCCTAGAGCCAAAAAAATAGGGACGATCGTCAGAAAGTTAATGGTTTCGCGAGGCATTAGCGACGAACAAACATCGCTGATGACGCAGCAGCAGTGGACGATCGCAGTCGGGCCCGTACTGGCTAAGCATACCTCGCCAGGTAACATTTCCCGCGGCGTCTTGTACGTCGCAGTTTCTGATAACTTAGTGTTGCAAGAATTGCATTTCAGTAAGCAAAAAATCCTGTCTAGCTTAAAAGCAGCATTGCCGGATTTTAAGATTCGCGATCTTAAGTTTCGAATTCAATAGTATTTAATTTTTTGGGATAGGTTTTTATTCGCATGAAGTTACCTCAAGGGTTTCGTTTTGCAGGTGTTGCAGCAGGCATTAAAAGTCGTGCTGGAGTTCGTGACTTGACACTGATTGTCTCTGATACTGATTGTACTGCCGCAGGGGTATATACGACCAATCAAGTAGTCGCAGCTCCCGTCGTACTATCACGATCCCGTACACCCAGCGAACGCTTCCGTGGCATTGTCGTCAACAGCGGGAATGCCAATGCTTGCACAGGTTCTCGCGGAATGAACGATGCTATAGAAATGGGTAAGATTGCGGCGAGGGCTGTGTCAGCATCTAATCCAAAACTGACGGTGGCTACCGAGGACCAATGGATCGTTATGAGTACCGGGATCATCGGCCGATTTTTGCCGATGGACAAGATTGCAGAGGGTATTCATGCAGCCGCGAAGAATCTGGCGAGTGGCGAGGAGGCCTACATGAACGCGGCTGATGGGATTCTCACGACAGATATTGCTAGGAAGATTGGGAACCGAGAAGTATCCCTTCCCTCAGGCATGAAAGTATCGATTGTGGGGATGGCCAAAGGAGCCGGAATGATTGGTCCCAAGATGGCGACCATGCTGGGGTGTTTGATCACTGACGCTTCGCTCTCGGCAAATCAAGCGCAGAAACTGCTTCAACGAGCTGCAAACCGGTCCTTCAATTGTATCAGTGTCGAAGGCCATACGAGTACCAATGACTCCTTGGTCTTGTTGGCATCGAGGCCATCGGTGGACCTGCCAGCACTGGACGCCGATGACGAAAAATGCTTTGCATCGGCTCTTACGGAACTATGTATTGAGATTGCGAAAAAAATTCCCGATGACGGAGAAGGGGCAACGCATTTAATCGAGATCGACATTGATGGTGCCGCCAGCGACGCAGATGCGGACAAGATTGCTCGCTCGGTTGCGATGAGTAACTTGGTCAAGACGGCCATCACCGGGGGCGATCCAAACTGGGGACGCATTGTTTCTGCCGTGGGTTATGCGGGCGTACCGATCCGACCTGATGTGCTTTCGCTACACCTAAATGGAATTCACTTGTTTGACAAAGGTGAGCCTCTGCCGTTCACAGCTGCCCAGGTAAGCGACTCGATCAAGTCTCAAAAACTAACGAAAATTGATCTTTTGGTAGGCTATGGGGCAGGAAAAGCGACTCATTGGACAACGGATCTGAATACCGAGTATGTTCGGTTCAACTCGGAGTACACGACTTAGTATTCACTCCTGACGAAACTAGCGTTGAAGTGTACACTAGATGAGTTCCCAGGAGATGGGCCAATTCCAGAAGATGAATCGGTCTGGTTCAAAAAAGATCTGAAGTCGAGCAATAAGTTGTCAACGCAATCCAATATTCAGTTAAGTGGTCGGTCAAGACTTGGGCAATTGATGGGAGTGAGGATTGCTGCAACAGGTTCTTACGTGCCGGAGCAGATTGTCACCAATGAAGACTTGAACGCTCTGGGCTGTGATAGCGACTGGATCGTCAAGCGAACCGGTATTCGCGAGCGACGACGCGCGGCGCCGGGACAAGCGACCAGTGATTTAGCCTATGAGGCCGCAGCTGATTGCTTAAGGCGAGCTGATGTGCCAGCTGAAGATGTTGATCTGATTTTGGTTGCGACCATCACGCCAGACTTCTTCACTCCTTCTACAGCCTGCTTGCTGCAGCGACGACTTGGCTGTATTGCACCAGCTATGGATATCAACGCGGCTTGTGCTGGATTTATGTATGGTTTGGTTACAGCAGCTAACTTCATAAAAACTGGTATGGCGAAACGAGTGTTAGTTATCGGTAGTGAAGTTATGAGCAACACGATCAATCCGTCGGATATCAAAACCTATCCGCTTTTCGGCGATGGGGCTGGAGCAGCCCTTCTAGTTGCAGATGATGTTGATGGAGAACGGTTGTCATCGCAAGTGTCAGGGTTACTTGCCTATACTTTGGGTGCTGAAGGTTGCGGCGGTCAAATGTTATGCATACCAGGAGGCGGCTCACGGGAACCATTGACTTCGGATGGTATTGTCAACGGTCATCAATACTTAACCATGGATGGCCGTGGGGTTTTCAAATGGGCGGTGCGGGTTGTAAACGACAGTTGTCGCGATTGCCTTTCCTATGCAGGCCTCGATTTTTCATCTATCGATCGAGTCATCCTACATCAAGCCAACATTCGAATCATCGATTCAGCCGTGAGCGATTTTGGAATACCGTCGGATCGAGTTGTCGTTAATCTAGATCGTTACGGAAATACTTCAGCAGCCAGCATTCCACTTGCACTAGACGACGCCAATCGTCAAGGACTTCTCAACCGAGGCGACAACGTTCTACTATGTGGATTCGGGGCAGGTCTTTCATGGGGTACCGCGCTCATGCGTTGGTAAACCCATTTAGGCGAGCGGCAACGTGGTTTATACCGGGAGGGAGAGGCTCCTGCCGAACCAAAACCAAGCTCGGCAGGAGCCTCGCTCTCCCATTCGAATCACAGGCTGGTAGTTTTCAGTCTGCCGCTCGCCTTGAAGTCGATTGCCGTACAAGAGCCAAAATCAGACGAGCCACGTTTTTGAGGTCGCAAGCTGGGAGCTTATATCACTTAAGAATCGTTTGGACAATTAGTGTCGCCTTTCGCTCCGCAAAAGTGGCGCTCATTCGCGGAGCGAAAGGCGACTATGAGACGGTTATGTACCGAACAACCCTAAGCTATTTGTCGGCAATCGTTTGTTCGAAGAACTCGCGATGGGCTGTCACTGCAGTATCGTCCGAAAACAGAACGTCGCACCGCTGAAGGATACGCTCGTGGAGCTCGCGTCTCCAATCCATATCTGTTGAAATGCAGTACGCTTTGTTCACATAGTCTTCAACGGATGAAGCGATCAAATCAGTGAAACCCATCTTCCGGTATGCACCCAACGCGTAGCGACTGCGATGGAACGGACTAGGCAGTGATACGACTGGCGTTCCACACGCAAAAGCATCATACAGCGAATTGGCTCCACCCCCGTAGTGGATAGTGTCGAGCATCACGTCTGCGTTGCCAACGATATGAAGATAGTCAATACGCGGCAGTCGTGGCAGAAAAACAATGCGAGACGCAACGTCGGGAATGCCCCTAGCGAACCGCTCTCGCAATTGCTGGGTAATCGACGGGTGCGAATCTTCAACCACAGCGACGTGGCCCGTTGAGTCGCGACGCAACAGCTCGCCGAGGACGAAATCGAACTCGGGATGGTATTTCCGTAGATTCTGCGTGCAAAGATAGATCGCTCCACTGGTTGGCATCCCCGCTTCGGCTCGCGAACGGAGCTGGCTTGGAACCGGCGGCTTGGCATACCATGTAGGCAGTGTCTTCAACCGAATAAGCTTCTCGGAATAGTGATTTTCGGCCTCTTCTGATTCGATCAGATCGCATGATAAAAAGTAATCGATCGATGGTAGCCCGCTTGTGACTGGCCATCCCCAACCAGTGCTTTGGATGCGGGCCGGTTTCAAAAACGGAAGGAAGTAGTTCAGCGAATCGGTACCGACCTCCCAATAATGTAGCAAATCGAAGTTCGCATAGTGAAGGCGCTGGGCCGCTTCGTCAATTCGATCGGGTATGACGAGATGCTTGACGGGCGACTCACCGAGCAAGTGCGTCAGAATGTTGGAACCGGCCGCGCTGCAAACGACGCTTACATCAAGATCATCACTCGGCAAGCGAGCGATTAATTTTCCGAGACACTCCGCGTAGACTCCTTCGTGCCCGTTCGTGACGACGACACCGACGTGTGGCTTGCAGGTGCCCGGCTTGACTGGCATCGGCTCGAGCTTCGCTGCGAACAGATTCGCATAAGCGACTTTCAGCGGCCGCATGTCCAGTCCATGGTAGGCCCATGCCATCGGAGCTTCCGCTCCGTAAGAATGCAGTGTTGCAAGATCAATCTCAAGATCCTGCTCACGCAATGATTCGATGTCTCGAAGCAAACGCTGTTTGTGTTGTTCAATCTCGTCACGACTGGAAGGGATCGCCGGTAGGATCGTGGCGATGCGCAATTTTGCGGGCAATGACTTGGGTTCTCGCGAGGCTAGCCGGCTGAGGTGTTCTCGCGCGACGGCGTCATTCCCGTGCGACCTTGCCAGGTTACCCAGCGTCTTGCAAACGGCATCGCTCTCGGGCTCCAACCGCGATGCCTGCAGGGCTAGCTCAGCAGCTTGGACGTGTTCGCCCAAATCCGTAAAAACTCCGGACAGAGCGAGCAACACTTCAACCCGAGGCGATTGAAGCGTTAGGACCATGCGGTAATGCTCGGCTGATCGCGAAAGCCTTCCCTCGGTTCGCAGCAAGTTTGCCAGATTGAGATGGGCTTTCGCATAGTTTGGACGAAACTCAACCGCGTCTTGAAACGAAGCGATGGCTTCATTCTTACGTCCGAAGTCGCGAAGCACGTTCCCCAGGTTGTAAGCAGCCTCGGCAAATCGAGGCTGCAGCTCGAGAGCTCGGCGCATCGATCGCTCTGCATCCTGCAATCGTCCTGCTTGACGAAGTGCTTCACCGACATTGTTGGATACTGCGGCGTCCATGGGCCTTAATACTTGCGATCGTTCCAAAGCGGCTACTCCATCGTCGAAGCGGCTCATTTTGCAAAACGCCAAGCCCATCAATTGCCAAGCATCGGCGTTGCCCGGTTCTCGAGTGACAAGCCGTTCAGACGAAGCGACCGCCTCAATCCAACGCGCAGCTTGAAAATGAATTAGTGAGTCGGCAAACGATTCCGGCATTACTGTCTCCGGGGCGAATAAGAGTCAGGCCACCGTTGCCAGCAGATTAGCTAACAACCGTCGTGTCGTACTCTAAAGCCAAGTCGATATCTCTTGAAACACGCTGTCAACATCCGCATCGACAAGCGTATCTCGCTGGATCGGTACGGCTCCTAACGAGTTTCTCAAGTACCAGTCCTTGCCAGTGCCGCCAGTGAGGGTGTCAGGAGCGAAGTCTTCTTTAACAGTCGCTGAGTTGAACGTGAATCCGGCGTTAAAACCACCGACAAGTGTTCCTAGCAAGTGGCCAACACGGTCGTTGAAGCTGCTGGCTGACACCCATTCCGCACGTAGGCTACTAAGCGCGTCGACGTCATTTTCTAGTAAGTAACGTGCGCCAAGCATTAGGTCTTCACTTGATCCGCCTGTCAGAGAATCCGCTCCGAAGCCGCCGAACAGCAGATTCTTGCCGGCTCCGCCGACCAGCGAGTCATTTCCTGCCAGCCCGGATAGAACATCGTCGCCATCATTGCCAATTAGAGAATTCGGTAAAGAGTTGCCGATCAGTATGTCGTTCAACGAGCCTCCCGTGGCGTTCTCAATAGAATTGCCGGCCGACAGGATTAGCGTTAAATTGGCGTTCACGATTTGGGCGACAGCCAATGACAAATTAACTTCAACGCCAACGGTAGTCGTTGTGCTAAAATCGAGCCTGTCGGTTCCATTTCCGGCAGCGTTTTCAAGGATGGTGTCAACACCGATCGCCGTGTCAGTATCGAATGAATAGACATCGTTACCGGCTCCGCCCGAAAGCGTGTCATTCCCGGCCAAGCCGATCAATGTATTGGCTAATGAGTTCCCAATGAGTGTATCGTTCTGCGAGCCACCGGCAACGTTTTCAATCGTCGTCGCTGACTGAAGATTCAACGCCAGATTGGCGTTGACGACCTGCACAGTCGAAAGCGATAGGTTGACAGCAACGGCGAGCGTGGTCGTCGTGCTGAAGTTTAATGTATCGACTCCTCCACCCGCTTCATTGATGGTGTCCGTGCCCAAGGCAAAATCTGTATCAAACAAATAAACATCATTTCCCG
>Ga0105046_10013481_pt1 | contig 12655 bp, 8 predicted proteins | sample MAT03_FD_78385 | JGI IMG/M metagenome (GOLD analysis project Ga0105046, IMG submission 78385) | Freshwater microbial communities from Lake Fryxell liftoff mats and glacier meltwater in Antarctica - MAT-03 (megahit assembly) | ecosystem: Environmental > Aquatic > Freshwater > Ice > Liftoff... | reverse complement strand
CGAGTTCAAGTGACCGGGAAATCCCGCCGCATTTGGAAAGTCGAATATTGAACAAATCGCACATTTCACCAGCGATGGCCCGCGCGGCGTCTTCACGGCAGCACAGGGATTCGTCGAGCATGATCGGGATGTTGATTTCCGATCGTACCTGCCGGAGTCCCGCAACTTCACGATGCGGGACCGGTTGTTCCAGACTGGTCGGCAGAAATGGCATCAGCGGAGAAATTTTTGAAGCCACTTCATCGCAATGCCAGGCTTCATTCGCATCCAGTCGCAGATCCACGTTGCGCCCGACAATCCTCCGCACACGTCGCAGTAAATCGATGTCACTGATGCCATCGGCACCTACCTTGATTTTCACCTGACGAAACGCAAACAACTTCATCCTGAGCGCCGAGATCCACTGACCTCGCGGCGTCATGGACGTTACGGCACCGCTGTAGAAAACTGCGTCGCAGGGTTTCGCAAAGCTGATCGCTGCGGGATGCTGCAGTATGAAATCACCCAGACTGATCTGATCCGCATGGCACGCGGCATCAAGGATCGCCAGTTCCAGTGCACAGCGGACGGAGTTGCCGAAACACTCGCGAACGTCAATGCCCGGATCAGCCGCCACGTCTGCGAACCGAAAGTCATCGATTGCAAGGCTGGCATCGGCGACACTGGAAAACGTGGCATCGCGGAGAGGTGTAAAGTCGGTCTGTTCCAGATGCCGCCACACGGAATCAATGGATTCGCCAGTCACATACGGTCGCGGCAAGCCCTCGCCCCAACCGCAACTTCCGTTGTCCATCACGCAGCGCAGGATGAGCGTTTCGTTTTCTCGACGCTCGTGCGACGCATGACGCACGGGCTTCTTCAAAGCGATGGGAATCTGAAATGCGGTAAGGCGATGAATTCGCATAAGATCGGGCCGCCTGGGATTCGGCGAATATGTTACAACTTGCCCTTAGAACAACGAGTGCTTCGGCGGACCAAATGGTGAAGGACTTTACATGCCCAATCAGGAACTTACGACCGGCGACGGTGTTTCCATCCATATGTTCGAACTGAAATCCGGTGGCGGACGTGACGTGCTCATGCTGCACGGAGTCGCCAGAGCAGGGCGGACTTTTTCTCCGTTTGCTGCCATGCTGCCGGATCAATTGACGATTTCGGCGATTGATTTTCGAGGCCACGGTCAGTCAGGTCGGGCAGACACGCGATATCATGTGACGGATTACGTCCACGACGCAGTGGCCGCTTTGCAGGCGATCGGTCATCCCACAATCGTATACGGACATTCGCTCGGGTCTCTCGTCGCGGCTGCGGTCGCTGCGCAGATGCCCGATGCGGTGTCGGCCATCGTTCTGGAAGATCCGCCGTCGATGGGGTATTGGCAGAACCTTGAGGCGACAAACTACCATCCGACTTTTGTGGCGATGCGGCAATGGGCCGGTCGCATGGATCTTTCGTCACGTGAAATCGCGTCGCAACTACGAGACGTCCCTATGAAGCCCACGGCGGACGGTCGCACCATGAAACTTGGCGACGTGCGCGACGCAGTTTCTCTGCGATTTACGGCCAGTTGTGTGCGGCAACTCGACCCAAACGTCATCAGGACAATTTTGGAAGACGACTGGCAGGAGGGCTACGACGCGGAGTCGATCTTCGGGGCGATCCGTTGCCCCACACTGCTCCTCCGCGGCAACACGGCGTTGGGAGGCATGTTGCCCGCAGACGATGCTGATCGCCTGGTCGGCCAGTTGTACGATTGCACGCGGATTGATTTTCCGACAGCCGGCCATCTGCTGCACTGGCAGATGAGAAGCGAAGCTTCGTTACAGACAGCGGCGTTTATGGAATCGCTGTGAGGTTTAGTTGGACAGCGCCACTTTTCCGAAATAGTAACACGAAGCGTCAGCGAGGGAACAAGTCAGGTACAATCCCTCGCTGACGCTTCGGGTTGCAAAAACGCTCGGTTTCCGCAAAAACTGGCGCTGTCCAATCAGGCTCCACGACATCGACTTGAGCATTCAGTAAACACTCAACAACAAGGACTCTCAGATGAAGCCCAAACGAGTACTCTTAATTGCCGGAGACTTCGTGGAGGACTACGAGATCATGGTGCCGTTTCAGACGCTGTTGACAGTGGGCGTTCAGGTTGATGCCGTTTGTCCTGACAAGAAAGCGGGGGACAGGATTCGTACGGCGATTCACGATTTCGAAGGCGATCAGACTTACAGCGAAAAGCCGGGTCACAACTTTACGCTGAACGCCGACTTCGCCACGGTCAATGAGGCCGACTACGACGGGCTATTGATTCCTGGGGGACGGGCACCGGAATACCTGCGACTCAACATGCGCGTCCTGGAAATTGTGCGTCAGTTCGATAAATCCAATAAGCCGATTGCCGCCATCTGTCATGGACTGCAGATTCTCACGGCGGCGGGCATTGTGAAAGGCCGGACTTGTACTGCGTATCCCGCGTGTGGTCCTGAGATTACGCTGGCTGGCGGAACTTATTCCCAAATTGCGATCGACAAGGCTCTCGTTGATAAGAATCTCGTCACCGCCCCGGCTTGGCCCGCACACCCTGATTTTTGCCGAGAATTCCTTAAATTGCTGGGAGTTCTGTAGTTGGACGGAGGCAATTTTAGAGAAATCTGAGTGTTTTTGTAACCCGAAGCGCCAGCGTGGGATATGACGCAACTCGTTCCCTCGCTTACGCTTCGGGCTACTTTTGGCGATCAGTGGCGCTGTCCAGTTAGGTCGAGCGATAGATTCTCACCATATTGAACATGAGAACAGGTTCGCAGAATTGCGAAGAGGGTTTGATGGTGAAATGACGACTTGACAGTTTGCCCCGATAGGCGTGTAATCACCAACGTGAAAGTTCTGTGACTCGGTACTGGAGCGGGGATGCTTTGTATTCGAACACAGAATTTGCCGACATCATTGAAAGCCGGATCGCCGAAACATTTCTTTGCGGGGGCAATGAGATGCACGAGGGTAAGGCGGGATGTCGCATACGATCAGCCTTGAGTTCGTGGGGAAACAGGGCCGATCTTTCATCGGAAAGGATTTTCCGATGAATCCAAGATGGGTCACATCTGCAAAGTGTTGAATCGCGATGCAGGTGTCTGATGTGAGGCGTTTCCATGGCTGGGCGCAACAGAATCCGGGTCGTTGTGACGGGTGTCGGTGTGGTTTCACCCATTGGCATCGGTAACGAAAATTTCTGGGACAGTCTTGTCCACAGCCGATCCGGGATCGGTTTCCTGCAATCGATGCCGTCTGATGGACTGCCTTCGGCATTTGGTGCCGAAGTTCGCGATTTTCATCCTGCCGACTATCTTCGCGACAAGAAATTCGTGAAAGTGATGACTCGGGCGATTCAGCTGGGCGTTGCATCGTCCAATCTGGCGGTGAAAGATTCGTGCCTGGCAACCGGGATGGTAGATCCTGAACGTTTTGGTGTCGTATTTGGTTCCGGGCGCATGACCTGTCACCCCAGTGAACTCGCTGCCGCAGCAGAAATCTGTCAGGCAGAAGGCGGCATTGACGTCAGTCAATGGGGCCAGAAAGCACTGGCTGAAATCGCTCCGTTGTGGTTGCTGCGTCAGATGCCGAATATGCCTGCCAGCCACGTTTCCATCGATCACAATGCCTGTGGGCCCAATAATACAATTACCTGCCGGGACGCATCGGCTTTGCTGGCGTTGTCGGAAGCGGTGCGTGTGATCGCAGCCGATCGCGCCGACTGCATGATTGTGGGTGCCTGCAGTTCGAACATTCATCCGGTGGATATTGCGAAGTTCCATAGCTTTGAAGGCTTATCGCGTCGATCTGATGATCCGAAGCGTGCCTGTCGACCGTTCGACTTCGAACGCGAAGGCGCTGTGGTTGGTGAAGGTGCGGCGTCGTTCATGGTGGAAAGCTATGCACACGCAGTCGCACGCGGCGCGGAGATCTACGCGGAAATCCTTGGCACAGGCGCGGGTTGCGATGGGCGTGGTGCGGCGAATGAAGCGGCCGGTCTGGGGCTTGTGCGAGCCATGGAATCTGCATTGCGACAATCAGGCGTGCGACCGAATGAACTGGGACACATCAATGCTCAGGGCAAGAGTACTCAGCCGGATGATATCGTCGAAGCACGAGCCTATCATCGTGTGCTTGGCAATTACACCATGCACGTGCCCGTGACTGCATTGAAAAGTTATGTCGGTCATTTTGATGCTGGTGCCGGTGCCGTCGAACTCGCCGGGACTTTGTTATCATTGAAGCACGGTTATGTCCCAGCCACACTCAACTACGAAATCCCCGACCCTCGCTGTGGTCTGAACGTGGTGCGCGGCGAGGCTGTCCGCATGCGAAACCGCACCGCCGTGACAGTCAATCGCACGGCGATGGGCCAGAGCGCTGCCGCAGTGCTGCGGGCGATCTGAGTTCTGGTATCGGCGAGCGGCAATGCATCAGCTTGCCGGTACATTTCGCAGTCGTTTTGGCGGAACGATCGCAGAATACCGGAGGGCTGACGCCCAATGATTCTCGATTTGCGATTGCAGTACTCGTCATTCTCTGAGTGACGAATGCCAAAGGCCGCGTTTTGCGGCCTGCCTCACTCGGAGAGTGAGGTCTACTATGCGAAATCGAGTCTCATTGGGATCACGCCACTCCGCTCGCCATTACCCGATCAGCCAGAAAAACGCGATCGCCACCAAAGTGGGAGGCGTGGCACCCAACACCAGTCCCACCGGGCTGAGCCCAGTTTCACCAAACGCTCGAGACGACTGCAGGATTCCCGCCCCCGCAGGATTCGGGGCATTGGCGATCACGGTCAGACCTCCGCCTGAAACGGCACCAGCCACCAGAGCATATTTCAGCTCACTGGAAATGCCTGGAACCTGAGTTCCGAGATACGTCAAGGCGGCATTGTCGGTGATTGCTGTCAGTGCGATTGCACCAAAATACAGTTTTGCCGCCGTCATTTGGCTGTTATTCAGGAGGGGTTCAAGCCACCAGGATTGTGGCTTACCCAGCGTGACCAGACCCGCAAGGAAGAATCCGACCAACAGTCCTTCTCGCAGCTTCAAAGAATCCTGATATTCATGAGTTGCTGTGACCAGCCCCAGAAAGATCATGAAGATGCCAAAAAAGATGTCTGGATGATGTGCAAATCCGACGACCGATGCGAGAAACATGAGATGCAATGCCGTCAGCCAATGGGGAATCTGTTGAGGCTTGGTAGTGTCCTGTTCGACAGCATTGAGCTGTTTCCAGAAGACCAAGGTGATCAGCACAGCCGAACACAGGCAGCTTGCCGCTCCACGCCATCCAAACGTGGAGGCCATAAAGACGGTTCCCCAATTCCAGGGGGTCGCCACCATCAGCACAGGCGGAGCTGCAAAGTGCGTCAAAGTGCCGCCTATCGAAACATTGACGAACAGCAGGCCGATCGTTGAATAGGCCAGCAATTTACCGATATTACCGTCAAAGTAACGCCGCTTGAGCAGCAACGCCAGCAGTGTCATTGCTGCTGGTTCCGTAATGAACGAACCAAACAACGGACCGAATGAAAGAGCGGCAAAGTAAAAGGAAACACTCTCTTTGAATGGCAGCAGTCGGGCAATCCACAGAATGATCCCCTCAGCCAGATTGACAATGGGCCTGGTGGCCGCCACGACCATGACGACGAGCACAAATTTTGGTTCTGCATAGTTTTCCTTGAGCGAATCGATGTACTCGACGGCAGCATGGATCGAACCATTCAGGACCGCGATTCCGACGAATAGCGCCGAGGCCCAAAGACCGAAAACGACTTCCGTTTCAGCAAGGAAGTGAAAGAGATTTTCGCCAACCGAGCCTTCCGGGTATTTGTGAGCCCATTTGGCAAATTGCTTGACGCAAAACGTATGGATCACTGCACATGCGAACAAGACTGTGGCGAGTATTTCCTGCGAAGTAGGATTCATAGTCGATCAAATATCTCAATAGAGGACGGTATGCCGAAACGCGTTGGACAGCAGAACAGAGGGATCTTGTTCGCGTTTTTTGGAGTGTAGGCAATGGGAACCGGTATTTCGAACGAACCATGACTGTTCCCGTCGTTGCAGCACGAAATCGATACTTTCAACGGGTGACCGTGTTACAATGTCGTTGGCAAGGCCAATTGCTGACGATCCGCGTTCGGACTGCGCGGAAGTGTTGACGGTCTCGAAGAGGAAGTACTGCAGATGACGACAGAGGAAGTCTCAATACGATCGGCTCAGACAATGCCTGCGCATAGAAAATCCCAATTCTGGAAGCGGCGTGGCGTCGTTGCAACATCGATCATTCTCTCAATGTTGAGTGCCGGTGTCTGTGCGATACCGATGGTCCTGACCGCAACGGCCATGCGAAACAGAGTACTGAATTCAGCAATCGACAACGAAGAATTGACGGCCACGGCGGAATCGGCCACGGGCGGATGGTTTGCTCCGCTGGTTTTCCACGACGTCCGCATCGCGGATGCGGACGGACACGTCGTGTGGACCGTGAAGGAGATCCGAACAGCAAAAGGTCTGCTGTCCTTGATCACTGACCCGGTTCATATTGGTGAAATCCGACTCGTAAAATCGTCCCTCAAAGTGCAGCTGAATGCTGATGGTCAGTGGCCCTTGAAGGGCAGGGTTAAGCCTTCAAAATCCGAATTGTCGTTTCGCATCGAAGACGGTTCGCTGGAGCTCAGCGTTCCCTGGCGCGCGATCCCGATTTTGGATTTGAGCCGACTGACAATCACGGGAGTTATCGGCCCGGACGTCGATGGTCATCGAATGCTCAACATCGATCCTGTTCAGGTACTGGACCACGAAGTGCTTTCCGAATCGCACTCTCAGCAGAATCTGGCGTTGATCGCGCCCGTGCTGGCACAGTCAACAGCATTGTCCGGAAGTGCGTCTGTCTGGCTGGATGAGATACATATTCCGCTCGACGAAAATCCTGTATCAGATATAAATTCAGGCGAGATATCAGGCACGGAACACGGCGAAAGCGAAAGCAAAAGCAAAAGCTTCCCGATTCGTGGTCGCGCTGAATTTCATGTTCTCGAAGCTCGACTGAAGGAACACTGGACACGGCAACTGACTGCACTGATCGGGCAGGTGAGCGGTACTTCGCTGCCTGACCAGATTCAGATCCTTCACGATTCGACGGTTCAGTTTTCTGTCTCAAAAGACGGCATCGCACATGAAGGTCTGGTATTTTTGCTGCCACAGCTCGCTCAGGATCTGACAATCACGTCGTCCGGCATCGTCCGTCTGGATGAAACACTGGATCTGTTACTCACGCTGAATGTGCCAAAAATTGTGCCAGCCGGACGTCCGTTACTGGTACTGTTGTCGCAGCTTTCGGCGGCACCGATGCAGTTGCGCGTGGTAGGAACTGTTTCCGAACCAAAGCTGCAATTGCCGGAAGGCATGAATCTGCTCGGCGATCTGACCAAACGCATCGCTCCGGCACAGTACACAGAAGAAGCGCCGTCGCTGCCATCGGCGGTCATTGACCTCATGCAGAATGCAGGAAGCCAGGATCGCGAACAGGTGAAACAGGATTTGCCCGGCAGCATTCTGAATCTCATCCGGGCAGTGGACGAACAGACAAAGCAGAAGCGTGCGGAACGCAAATCCCGTCGAAAATAAATTCCGTGATGCAGCGATCTCGCGCAGAAGTTGCCACATTTTCGAGGCTGGACGACTTCGCTAAACAGTTCTTTTTACATAAGTGATTTATAGGCAATGACTTACGGATCAACGCTGTTCATCAGGTTCGTCTTGACCGCACCCCCGTTTTTTCCGTAAAACTCGACCTGTTGCTCGATCAAGAGACGTTCATTTGTCTGGCGACGCGCGGCAGGTCACCTGGAAAATCACGAATTCCGGCACGAAACACTCAGATTCAACCGGCATTCTTCTCGCGGATTTCCCAGCGACCATCCCTTCCAATTCTCCTCGTACATTCCTCTCTCTCCAGCGCAGGCAATACCGTTTTCGCGGGTCGTCTGTGTTCGAAACTCACACGAATTTCAGACATCACCGAATCCTGACATCAGATTCAGCAGGCGATATCGCCGTATGAAGTGATTTTGGCTTTGGTTGATTTTGTTAATTCGCGTCAAACAAGTTGTGATCCATGCTCCGCAGTCACTTCGATCGCAGGAAAACAATTTCAGAACCACTGCCACGTGCAGGGAACGCTGGATGTTTGCGCGAAACGACGGCGAAGTGTTTCAGCGGGAGACGTGTTGTGGGACTACTGACGATCATTTGCCTGTCGCTGACAGGGTGTCATGGGGCGAATCACTATTACGCTGAGCGCTCAATCTTTGGCGAGAAACTGCCCGCCAGTATGCGTTTGGTTGAGCGACCGAAAACGCACACTGTGGATATGACGCGTCTGGCTGGCGGTGCAGGCGACAGTGACACAATCAATACTGGTGACCTCCTGGAAGTCAAGATCGCCGCCGGGCTGAGCGAAAAAGATCAGTCGATATTGGGGGGGCGTGTGTCCGCCGACGGCACGATCAGTCTTCCGGAAATTGGTTCAGTGAACGTGGTCGGGATTGAACCTTCCGGTGCCGAAACATTGATCCGCGCGGCAGCCATCAGCCAGGGATTGTATATCAACAACCCGTCCGTAACGGTTCGCGTTACGGATCGCCGGATGAACATCGTGCGTGTGCTGGGAGCCGTGAAAAGGCCTGGAACCCACAAGTTGCCGCCGAATTCAAGCGATGTTGTATCCGCTCTCGCAGCCGCTGAGGGACTGGCCGATGACGCCGGCGAAAATATCGAAGTGCGGAATCCGGTCACTCAGACGCGCGGCAAACGTCCGGCGATTGCTGGTGATCCGACAACGCCGTATTCCAACGTGAGCAGCACAACAGATGATTCTGCGACGACCAGTGGTGATATGGAATCCTATTCAATCAACTTGATCTCCGCCGCCGAATCCGGCGAAGGTCATTACTACGTCGCAGACGGCGGCGTGATTATGGTTGAGAAACGGGACCCGGAAACGATCAATGTTCAGGGTCTGGTGAAGCTCCCGAATCGTTATGAAATCCCGGTCGGTGAGGATCTGTATCTGTTGGATGCGATTGCGCTTGCGGGCGGCATTTCGAATCAGCTTGCCAACAAAATCTATGTCAAACGCAAACCGGTTCCGGGGCAGGATCCGACGGTGATTGAAGTCAGCTATCGTGCGGCAACCCACAGCACAGATTCGAACGTCCTGCTGGGGCCGGGTGATGTTGTCAAGGTGGCACATACGCCAGCCACTGTCGTGATGGAAGTACTGAACATCATTCGATTTGGAGTCAATGGTTCAACAAGGGTTTTCTAGTGGTCTGTGGTGGTTGAGTTTACTAATCAGCCGCGGGGCGCTAGCCCGATGGCACTCGATTTTCAGTTAAAGTAGCCGTCACTCTCTGAGTGACGAATGCCAAAGGCCGCGTTTTGCGGCCTGCCTCACTCGGAGAGTGAGGTCTACTATGTGAAAACGGCAGGGAGGCCGTACGAAATGTCGGGTCCGGAAAATTACATGCCTGGAATGCAGGAACACGGGCAGAATACCGCCGCATCCACTTTGCATCTGATGTTCCGTTTTCTGCGCACCGTTCGACTGCGAAGCGGAATCCTGATTGCGACACTCGTGATCTCCTGCATCGCCGGGGCGGCGTATTTCATCACCGCGCAGCGAATCTATCAGTCAAATGCATCGTTGTACATTGTCCGTAGGGGTGGAAACGTCACGGAAGAAACGCAGAATACCGGCAGCAGTCCCAACAGCGACATGCCGACCTTCATCGAGCTGATGTCGCGCGACGAAGTTATCGTCCGTGCGCTCAAAACGCTTCCCAAAAACGCCCGAGTCGATCTTGCTGGTTATCCGGAAGGCCAATGGGTACGGACCATCAAGGACAATCTTTCAGTTTCCTGCGCGTTCAATACCACCGTTCTGGACCTGAGTTATAAATCCAAAGACCCCAGAGCCGCACAGGCAGTTCTGAGATATATGTTGGCGGCTTACGTGGAGTTTCTGGATGACACACACAACGGATCTTCGGAAGACAGTATTCGAAAACTGAAACAGCAGCTGAAGGACGATAACGAGCGGCTGACTCAGGCCGAAGCAGAACATCTGAAGCTGCGGAATTCGGCTCCGGAACTTGTTGAAACGGGGGACAAGAATTCCGGCCTGAGCATCGTGTCAGAAACGATCCGACTCCTGAACATCGACTATTCTGCCGCCCGCCGGATCTCTGAACAGTCTCGCACACAGTACGATGGCCTGCTGCGGGCAATCGCCAGCCGTGAAGACATTCTGCAGTTCGCCAACAAGACTCTCGACACCGCCGGACGCCAGTTGAGCGACCTGTCCATGGGTCTGGGATCTCAGGATGCGTTTCTGATTCAGCGAATCAATCAGGAGCTGCTGGAACTGGAGAGCCAGCTCAGCGATGCCCGCACCCGGTATGGAGAAAATCACTCAAGAATCAAGGCGCTCAAGGAGAACATTCAGCTCAAGAACAAATACCTGCAGGACTATCCCCGCCAGCAACAGCAGGAAATGAAACGGCTGGCACAAACGGAGCTCGCGCCCCGCATGATCCAGCATCTCCGCCAGCAGATGGAATCCAATCTGCAGAATGAACAGGCCATCCGTCAGCAGCTCGAGACCGAAAAAAACAAGGCGCAACGGCTGGGCCAGATTCTCGCGGACCTTGCCAGAAATGAACGTGAAATACTGCGCCTGAGTGAACGGATCCAGGCATACCAGAATCAGGTCGATGGGATTGGAATTAACAAGGACAAGATGGTGATTACGATTGTTGCTCGGAAGCCAACCCTGTCGACCCGCCCCGTCAACCCTCGCCTGGCGATTACCGGTATGCTGTCGCTGATGCTCGGGTCCGTCGCCGGACTTGGCATCATCTGGGTTCTGGACATCATGGATGACCGCTTCCGCACTCCGGAAGAACTCAAGCTGCAGCTCGATACGCAGGTCTTATCGATGATTCCACGAATGGAAGAACTGCAGGGGGAAGGGTTTGCGGCTGTCATGTGCCATTCGAAACCGCACTCGAAGGAAGTCGAAGCGTTTCGAGCACTCCGGACGAGCATCGAGTTTTCGCCACAGGATACCAATCGTCTGGTTTGTACGAGTACCGAACCTGGCGACGGCAAGACCACGGTCTCTTCCAATCTGGCAGTGGCTTTCGCTCAATCCGGCAAACGCACGCTGATCATAGATGCAGACATGCGGCGTCCTGGACTCTCAACTTTGCTCGGCCTGCGCGACGACACCGGGTTGTCAAAAATTCTGCGCGACAGCGATGAACTGGAAGTATCCATCGAACGCAATCTGCGTAAATCGGACGTCAAGGGTCTGGACGTGATCTCCTGCGGACCGCGCCCCGTGAATCCGGCAGAATTACTCTCGTCCGAGCGGTTTTCGAACATGCTGGCATGGGCAGAAACAAAGTACGATCAGATTATCGTGGATGCTCCGCCGGTCCTGGCCGTGAGTGATCCGGCGATCGTCGGTCGTCTGGTCGATGCCGTGATTCTTGTCGTGCGGCCTGACAAAGACCGCCGCCGTATGGTGATTCGCGCGACAGAGACGTTGCAGACTCTGGGTTGTACGCTGCTGGGCGTTGTCATCAACCACCTGACGACAACCGACACCGATGGCTATGGTTACGGTTACGGTTATGGTTACGGCTATGGCCACGAAAACGAACATGAGGAACAGTCTGAACACGACGTTGCCAGCGGCCTGTCGGCTCTGGCTTCCGGGAAAAGCCGTGAGGCGGATCTGCATGAAAGGAATCGCGCCGCGTAGCTCATGGCTTCCCGACACACACACCGATCATCGCGAATTCCGCAACTCATCCGCTTCAATGCGGGGCCGGGGATGGCGTTTCTGCAGGGATCGAAACTGCTGCTGGTGACGGATGCCATCCTCTTTGCATTGATTGTGGTTTTTCCATTCATCATGGGCGGTCGCGAGGCATGGGGACATCGGATTCTGATCTCCCTGGCACTGGCGCTGGGTTGCGTCTGGAGTCTTCATAAGATTCGCACGGGCGGGCGTCTCGTCTTACTGGCCGTCGAACCCTTGATTGTCGCCGGATTGCTGCTGGTCTGGTTTCAGACGGTTCCACTCGCTCCCGCTGTGCTCGCGAAGATCTCACCGGAATACGAACGACTGCTTCCCGGATGGGCAGCGACGCAACTGGCGTCGGATGGTCAAACCATCCCGGCTGTCTGGAAAACCACCAGCCTGCTGCCGACAGAAACTCGGCATGCTTTTCTGATGCTGCTGTCCTACGGCGTGATCGCGATCGTCGTGGCTCAGCGACTGGCGACGGAAGCGGATTGCCATCGAATGCTGAAGCTGGTGGGAATCTCAGGGATTCTGATGGCCGTGTTTGCCGTCATCCAGCTGGCGACCTCCAATGATCGCTTCTTCTGGTTTTATCGCCAGCCGGATACCGGCACTCGTGAAATTTTGAAGGGCGCGTTCACCAATCGTAATCATTTTGCACAGTTTCTGGCCCTTTCGATCGGGCCGTTGGTCTGGTGGATGCTGGCACAGCCTCGCGACCGCAACAGCGGAGTTCGGCAACTCAAGG
>Ga0105046_10013476_pt1 | contig 12656 bp, 9 predicted proteins | sample MAT03_FD_78385 | JGI IMG/M metagenome (GOLD analysis project Ga0105046, IMG submission 78385) | Freshwater microbial communities from Lake Fryxell liftoff mats and glacier meltwater in Antarctica - MAT-03 (megahit assembly) | ecosystem: Environmental > Aquatic > Freshwater > Ice > Liftoff... | reverse complement strand
GTTCTTGACCTTCTCTGCGATTCGGGCCAATTTGAAAAGCCACCGACTTTCTTGATGCATGCCCATGGGAGATTCCATCCGCCCGCAGGCTGTCGCAATGCTCTCACGTCATGCTACCCTCACCCGCATGACCTCCCAGCCCATTTCCGTTGCCGTTTGGCCACCCCTCTCCGAGCCACGGGCGTGTTACGTCCACGTTCCGTTTTGTTCGCATCGCTGCGGCTATTGCGATTTCACGTTGATTGCCCGCCGACCGGATCTGGTCGACGACTACTTGCGGGCACTGGAGATGGAGCTGTCGTCACTCGGGGAGCCTCGGGAGATCGACACATTGTTCTTCGGCGGTGGCACTCCGACTTATCTGTCGGCAGAGCAATTAAGCCGCTTGTGTTCGCTGTTACGGAAGTGGTTCCAACTGGCTCCGGGATATGAGTGGAGCGTCGAGGCCAACCCGATGGGGCTGACGGACGACAAGATCCAGGTGCTCCGCGATGCGGGTGTCAATCGAGTCAGCCTGGGAGTTCAGACGTTTGACGCCGAGCTGCTGAAGCTGCTCGAACGGGACCACGATGGCCAGATCGCGGTCGATGCCGTCTGTCGATTGCTCGACAGTTTCTCCAATGTCTCGATCGATTTGATCTTTGGCATCCCTGGCCAAACGCTCTCGCATTGGCTCGACACGATTCAGCGGGCCACGACTCTGGGAGTCCACCACATTTCGACCTATGGGCTGACTTTTGAGGCTGGGACGGCTTTCTGGTCTCGTCGCTCCAAAGGCCAGCTCTCTCCGCTCCCAGACGAGTTGGAGCGGTCGATGTACGAAGCGGTGATGGACCGGTTGCCTGCCGCGGGCTACACCCAGTACGAGACTTCGAACTTTGCCCAGCCGGGTAACGAATGCCGTCACAACCAAGTCTATTGGAAGGCCGACCCCTTCTTCGGATTCGGTCCGGGTGCAGCTGCGTTCGTTTGCGGCGTGCGAAGGACCAATCATCGCAGCGTGACGACCTGGGTAAGGAGAACACTTGCGGGTGAGAATGCCGTGGGAGAGACCGAGAAGCTCGACCGGGAAGACGCCGCGCGCGAGGCGGTGATGGTCGGTTTTCGGCAGTGTCAGGGGATCTCGCAAACGGCGTTTCGAGAACGTTATGGAATGGAGCTCGATTCACTGGCGGGTGCGGCCCACGGAAAACTGCTGGCCGACGGTCTACTGGAAAAGTCAGGCGATCACGTCCGTCTGACCCGTGCCGGACGCTGCCTGGCTGATCGTGTGATTGTGGAATTTATGTAGGCGAGGAGTCAGCGAGATGTGGGGCACGTTTCCTACGTGCCCGTGCTCGTCCGTCCTATGTATTCACCAGCGTTTGCAGCTGACTCACCGTGCGCGAGAGCAGCTCGCGGATCGCTCCGTCAGTTTTACCGAGCTTCTCCGCGATGTCCTTCGTCGCCCAGCCGTCCACGAAACGCAGGCGGACCGCCTCGCGCTGCTCAGCGGTCAGAGCTTCCATCGCCTGCATCAGCTGGAACTCTTTCTGGTTCTTCGAGAACGCCTGGCTCGCGGGGGTCATGCTCACGGCGAGCAAATCGATGAACGCCCCCTGACCGGCAGCCAGTGCTTGATCGATCGAGCGTTCGCGTTCCGCACCGCGCTTGTGAGCTGCGATGAACCGGCGGTGCGACTCGATGATCCGCTGCTCGGCGATCTGACACAAGCGCTTGAAGGGGTCGCGACCGGGGGCATTGAACTGTTCGGGAGCGGCCAATGCGGCGAGGCAGAGTTCCTGGTAGATGTCGTCTGGCTCGATCTTTTTCCGCAAGACCGGCCCGAGGTTCTTGTCGATGTATCCCAAGAGATTCGGTCGCTCGCTCTCGATGAAACGAACGAGTTCCTCAGCAGTGGAGAACCGGCTAGTCCCGGGGTCAGTCATGGTCGGTCTCGATGCGATCAGCGTCACGGGACAACCCGACACGTCCCGGCTACGCAGGTAGCGTAACGCTGAGCGTTCCCCGGTCTCAATCCCAATTGTTCCATTTCGCCCCACTGCTGTGAACATGTTCGGTTCGCGAGGAATGAGTAAAAACCCAAGCGGGTCGGCGTCGGATCGTCGCTACGTTCGCCAGAACATGGGCCAGCATCGAGCGACATCGAACTGTCACACGACCTTCCGCGGGAGAGCTGTCGAGCGGGGGGCGAACAGAAATCCACGGGTTTTGGCAGTTGCCCACCTTCCGGCGAAGGTAGCTACCGGGAGGGCTGAACATATTCACAGCAGGAGCGTCGCCCTCCCGACAGACCGCTTGAAGGCTCGGCCCACTCGACATTCAAGGGGTGGCGAAGCACTCGATGTCTAGCGACTGAAGCCCCTCTCCCACGGCTTGCAAGAACCTCGCAGCTGGCGCTCCATCGATGACGCGATGGTCAAAAGTCAAACTCAGCGTCAGCATGTCGCGGGGGGCGAAGCTGCCGTTGGGCAGGACGACCAGTTCTTTGCGGATCGTCCCTACGCCGAGGATTGCGGACTCGGGCAGGTTGATGATCGGCGTGAAGGCCTCGATCCCGAAGGAACCGAGGCTGGTAATCGTGAACACCGCCCCCTGCATGTCATTCGCCCTCAGCTGCCCGCGTCGTCCTCGCTCGACGAGGGCCCGGAACTCGGTCGAGAGTTCGAGCAGGGGCCGGCGAGCGACATCCCGCAGGATCGGCACCAGCAGTCCGTCTTCGGTATCGACCGCGATGCCAATATGCAGGCCGTCTTTGCTCGGGTACTCGATCCGGTCGTCGACCCAGCGACCGGCGAGGAGCGGGTACTGACACAGACATTTCGCCACACACTTCGCGATGAGATCGGTATAGGCGGGCACGATCGAGGAGCCGTCCGTTTTGTAGCGGGTCCGCGCGGCCACGAGTTCCGTGGCGTCGACCTTGGTGTGCAGCGTCACCGGGGCGGTCTGCTGCAAACTGGCCGACATCCGCTGGGCGATGGTCTTGCGGCGAGACGTCACCGGGATTGACTGCCAGCCGGTCGTGGTTGGTCGAGTTCCGTTCGCAGCTGCAGCTCGAACATCGCGTTCCCGCACTCGTCCGTTCGATCCGGTACCGGTCAGTCGCGTCCAGTCGACGCCCAACTCGCGAGCGATACGTTTCGCGCGGGGGCTGGCAATGGTCGTTTTCTGCCCAGCCAAAGAACGCTCTTTGACGGAGTGAATCGCGACTGTCTGGCCGGTTCCGACAGCAGCGATGTCGCTCGCCATGATCCGTCCACCGGGACCGGAGCCAACGACCTGTTGCAGCGGCACTCCGACCCCGCGGGCGAGTCTTCTCACCGAAGGGGCGGCGGGCGGAACGCCGGAAGGACTCGTAGCAGAAGTCGTAAGACTTCTGCCGTCTGCTGGGGGCGCATCGCTCGGCAGAAGTCTTACGACTTCTGCTACCTCCCAAGGTGGGGCTTCGCCGTCGCTCAGCACATAGGCCAGCAGCGTGCCGACAGTGACGACATCGCCCTCCTGCGGACCATTCGGAAGAATACGCAGGATGCCCGAGTCAAGCGACTCGACCTCTTGCAGGGCTTTCTCGCCTTCCAGCTCAAACAGTGGCTGGCTGGCCTGGATGCGAGTGCCGTCAGTCACGAGCCAGCTGACGAACGTGCCTTCTTCCATCGACCAACCAAGACGAGGCAGGCGGACTTCATTGGCCATGGTTATTCCTCCACCAGTTGCCGCACCGCGCGGGCAATGTCTTGAGCATTGGGCACGACGACCGCTTCGAGCGACGGGCTATACGGTGTCGGAGTAAAGGCCCCATTGAGCCTGCGAATTGGGGCATCGAGATCATCGAACCCACGGGCTGCGACCTGTGCAGCGATCTCTCCGCCAAACCCACACGACGCGGGGGGCTCATCAACAATCAACAGTCGCCCGGTCTTCTTCACCGAGGCGAGGATCGTCTCGACATCGAGCGGCACGACCGTCCGCGGGTCAACCAGTTCGACGGAGATGCCGTCTTTTTCGAGCTCTTCGCAGACCGACAGCGTGAGATGCACCATCCTCGCCAAGGCCACCACGGTCACGTCGCGACCGGGCCGCACGATGCGGGCGCGACCGAATTCGATTTCGTAATCCTCAGTCGGGACCACGCTCTTGGTCTGCAATAGCTCCCGATGCTCCAGGAACATCACCGGGTCGTCGCAGCGTAACGCCCGCTTCAGCAACCCCTTCGCATCATAGGCCGATGATGGCACTACGACGCAAAGTCCCGGCACCTGGGCATACATCCCGTAATAGCTGCCGGAGTGATGAGTGGCTGCGGAGTGCCCGATCCCGATGCAGCCGCGCAGCAGCACAGGCATCTTCAGGCGGCCGCTCGACATGTACTGCATCTTGGCGATCTGGTTGACGATCTCCCCGACCGCGTCGAGGACGAAATCGGCGAACATGAAGTCGATCACCGGGCGGGTTCCCGTCATGGCAGCTCCCCCCGCCAGTCCGACGAACCCGCGTTCGCTGATCGGTGTGTCGCATAGCCGCACCGGGCCGTACTTTTCGAAGAGCCCCGCTGTGGTGCGGAAATTGCCGCCACGAACCCCGATTCCTTCGCCCATGACGAAGATCGTAGGATCGAGGGCCATCTGCTCGGAGAGGGCTTCGAGGGTGGCTTGGGAGTAGGTGATCTCGCGCCCCGTGGGGACGGATGGCTCGGTCGTGAGTGGGGTCTGGCGAACGGCGTAGATGTTCGTCATCGCTGTCGCTGGATCGGGGGGCGGACTGGCTTCGGCAAAGGCCTTCGCTTCGGCGACCATCTGGGCGATCTCGGTCTCGATGGCGACGAGGTCGGCTTCTTGGACTCCGAACTCCTCCCGCAGTCGATCGCGCAGCCGCGCGATCGGACACTTCTTCTTCCAGACCTCGACCTCTTCCTTGGTGCGGTAAGTGAAGTCGCCCATCCCCTCGGCATGCGCCCGCGTGCGGTAGGTCTTGCACTCGATCAGTGTGGCTCCGCCGCCAGACCGCGCCCGCTCGACGGCTTCTCGTGCGGCTTCGAACACCGCCACCGCATCGTTGCCGTCGACCTCGACGCCCGGCAACCCGTAGTTAGCCGCTCGACGGCCGATGTCCGGAATGCCGCTGGAGTAGGAGAACGGCACTTCGGTCGCGAATTGGTTGTTCTCACAGATGAACAGCACCGGCAGCTTCCAGATGCTGGCCATGTTGAGCCCTTCGTGGAAGGCTCCATTGTTCACAGCCCCGTCCCCGAAGAAGGCCACGCCGACGTTTCCGGTCTGCAGCAGCTTGGAGCTGTAGCCTCCGCCGCACGCTTGCAGGATGCACGGCCCGACAATGCCGCTGGTCCCCATCATGCCGATCTCGGGAGAGAAGATGTGCATGCTCCCCCCGCGTCCGCGCGAACACCCCGTGGCCCGCCCGAAGAGTTCGGCCATGAGGTCGCGCGGCGGCATCCCTTTTCCGAGAGCGTGTCCGTGCCCGCGATGGGTGCTGAAGACCGTGTCCTGCGGAGTCAGATGGGCACACACGGCCGACGCGATCGCCTCCTGCCCCACATAGGTATGACATGCCCCATGTACGAGTCCGCGCTGATGACACCGCGCGAGCTCCTCCTCCGTCAGACGGATCATGAGCATCTTGCGGAAGACGGAAAGGAGGTCGGTGGCGGTGGGCATGGGGAGAGTTTTCGGTGTTCAGTTTTCAGTGGTCAGTCATCGACGGAAAGCCCGGTGGTTGCAACCACTGGGGTTGGCTTGTTCACGGCGACTTCGAGGACTCCAATCCCGGTGGAGCTTGGCTCAGCAGCAAAAGTGACCACGGGGGCCAAGCCGATCTCTTGCTCGCGCCGCAGTTCAAGGCATAGCTCATGCATATCGAAATGAAACCGCTTCGCGAGTTCGTCGCGAGTCTGTCGATTTTCCCGAATGATCGTATCAGGCATCGAGGTCTCCTAGTTCCAGCATTTCTTGTGGAGTACAGACCACAGGGGGCTCGTATCCAGCGGACCGGCAAACCGCCTCGATTCGGGTTCGCAATGCGGCATTGGCGATGTGTGTGCAATTCCAAGTGAGCCAGTAGTCCATGCGATCCACCGCAGCGACCGCAATGTACAACGCATCGACTTGGGCCTTGAGAGGCAAAGGAACGTCTTTGATGAGTTTCGCCGCCAATCGCTCCACGTCGTCGGAAATGTCGAGCCGAGGAAACGTCCTCAAAGGCTCCAACCGACGAGTTGCAGCATCTTGATCCCCGGCACTCGATTCTTTGATAACGGCTTGAGAGACGAACAATTCGAAGGCAACTCGGCGATTGGCCCACCATTCTCGAGTGACTTCTTGATTGGCTGCCATCATTAGGTCGCGGCTGGCCCGGGCCGACAGAGAGCTAGGGATCGTGGTTTCCAGATAGACGCGAGGCTTGACGTTCATCAGAGAATCATATCAACACAAAACGTTCTGTCTGCGCGAATCAAGTCGCTGCGTAGCTCAAGAGACCAAGTGGGAAGTTCGCTGTGGTCAGTGGTCAGCAGAAAGGCCCAGTGGTTGCAACCGCTGGGCGTTGGTCTGTTCACGCCAACTGCCCGGCTTTGATGATCCCGCCTTGCAGGACGGCGATGAGGCGTTCGGGATTTTCTCGCGGTGAATTGTCCTTCGCCCCATTGCCATCGACGATCAGCACTTCGGCCAGCTCGCCGACTTTGAGCGTCAGGATCTCAAGCCCGCGACCGAGGATCTCGGCTGCGGTCTGGGTGGCACAAATGATTCTTAGTGACGCAATTGACCGTTTGCAGCGGCGTGAAGCCGACATCCGACCCGGTCTCGATTGAGGTTCGTGTCTCGTTGACAGATTGAAAATCTGGCTGTCAGGGCTATTCTGACACGATGAGTACTTCGCCCCCCCACTCGACTGTGGAATCGTCCAGCCCGAAGAATTTCATTCGCAGAGTGGTCATCGGCAGTTTGTTGTTGGTCGCGGTGATTGTCGTCGTCGTCTCATCTCGATCCGGCTCGTCCGTGGAGCGATTGATTCAAGAAGGAGCGGCGGCCTTGGACCGCCAAGACTTTCCCTTGGCGATCAAGCGCGGTGAGCAGGCTGTCAAACTGGCGCCGGAATTGCCAGCTGGGTGGAAACTCCTCGCGGAAGCCAAGTACGGCCAGGGCGATCTGGAACAGTCCTTGTCCGCTCTGAAACATTGGAGCCGAGAGCCTTCTTCCGAGGCAGCCGATTTGGGGGTGAGGCTTGGCAGCCAATTCATGCAGGAGAATCGCATCCAGCTGGCGCGGATCGCACTCCATTGTGCAGCCGAAGCTGACCCGCAGGCGTTCGAACCGCATCGACTTCTCGCACAAATCGCGGGGGTTACGGGACGATCGTCGGAAGTGCAGGCGTGTCTGATCGAACTCATTCGGCGAAAAGCGTTCACGCGGGACGACCTGCTGATGTTGGGGTCCGCGAGTCCGATTATTTCTGATCCGAAACGAGTGGCCGAGATCATTCGAACCAACCCGGACGACCCGTCGCCTCTGCTTGCGAATGCACTCGATGCCCTCAGTACCAATCGAGTCGATGAATGCATTTCGCTCTTACTCCAAGTTGTGAGGACTCATCCAGAGGACCTCGACGTCCAAGGGATTCTCGGAGAGGTGTACGCCGATTTTTATCCGGACCGATTTGCGGAATGGCATACCCGTCTCCCGGTATCTGCGGAGACGGAATCCAAAATCTGGCTGGCTCGTGGAAAATGGCTCAACAAACGGGGAGCGACGACTGCGGCGATCCGATGCCTTCACGAGTCTCTGCAGCTGGAACCGGAGAACCTGTCTGCGACCACCCTCCTCGCGCAGCTGCTTGTGGCAGTTGGTCAGAAGGAGATGGGGAACACTTGGACAGAGCGAGCCAGACTTCTGCAACGGATCGTCGATTTGAACTCGCGGATGAAAGAGCCACACGCTGCCACTTGGATTGGTCCGATGATTCAGGATCTGGAAACCGCTGGGCAGCTGTGGGAAGCGTGGGCTTGGAGCACGATTGAATCCGAGTCCAAGCCTGCAGACCCGGCCGTGTTCGCGAATCGAGATCGCTTGGCGACTTTGCTCCCCTGGGAACTCCCGAGAACCAAAGCCGAGGCGATTCCGGGCAGGGACTTTGACTGGGGGCAATTCCCGCGACCAGCATCGGACCTGTATCGCAGCACTCCTGTGTTGCCTGGCTCAGACCTCGCGAACCAGAAGAAAACGGCCTTTTACTTTGAAGACCAAGCTGGGATCTCAGGGCTCGACTTTCGATATGTCAACTCCTATGAGCCCGAGCGAGTCCGCCGGATTTTCGAAGCGATGGGGGCAGGCGTCGGGGTCCTCGATTTCGATCGAGACGGTTGGCCGGATCTCTACTTTCCTCAAGGCAACACGTCGTCCGGTGAGTCGCTACCGGGCCCTTCCGATGAACTCTATCGGAACGTGTCGGGTCAACGATTCCGGAAGGTCACTGACTCGTCGGGAATACACGAAACCTCGTACTCCCATGGAGTCTCCACCGGGGACTTCGACAACGACGGATTTCCCGATGTGTATGTCTCCAACATCGGTCGCAATCGGCTGTTTCACAATCAGGGCGATGGCACGTTTGAGGACGTGACTGAAGAAGCCGGCCTGCAACAGAATCATTGGACAGTCAGCTGCGCCATCGCGGATCTCAATGGGGATGGCTCGCCCGAGCTGTTCGATGTTAACTATCTGGAGGGCGAAGACTTCCGGACTCGCACCTGTTCGGATGAGCGTCAGCGACGAATTGTCTGTCGACCGACGGTCTTTCCTCCTGCGCTGGACACGATGTCATTGAGCGGGGGCGATGGCAGCTTTCGTGAGCTGCAAACCGAGGCGGGACTGGACCTCCCCCAAGGGATGGGCCTCGGGTTAATTGTGGCGGACTTCAATCAAGACCAGCGGCTCGATGTGTTTGTCGCGAACGACCAGACCGCGAACTATCTGCTCATCAACGAGACGGATACCGAGACACGGACTCTGCGTTTTCGAGACGAGGCGCATCTGCGCGGTGTCGCCTTTGATGCCAATGGCGTGGCGCAAGCGTGCATGGGAATCGCCAGTGCCGACATCAATCGCGACGGCCTCCCCGATCTGTATGTCACCAATTTTGCGCAGGAGTCGAACACCCTGTATGTGTCCCACCCCGGCGGTTTCTATCAGGATGAAACTCAGCCCGCCGGACTCAGAACACCGAGCTTCGAGCCCCTCGGATTTGGAACGCAGTTCTTCGATGCCGACAACGATGGACTGCAAGACCTGATCGTGATGAATGGTCACATCGATGAACTGTTTCAGTCGACATTTCGAATGAAGCCGCAGATGTTTCGCGGGCTGCCGGGGACGAAGTACGAGGAGATTTTCGCCTCAGATGTCGGCGAATTTCTCGATCAACCGAGGTTGGGTCGAGGGCTGGCAACGCTCGACTGGAACCGAGATAGACGCACCGATTTCGTGGCGACCGACTTGGAGGGGCCTGTTCTGCTCTCCTCCAATCGCACCCAGTCCGGACAGCATGTCCTCCGCCTGCACCTTGTGGGAACCATTTCCAGCCGAGATGCCGTCGGGGCGACCGTTATTGCCAAGACCCTGTCAAACGATTCGCAAACCGTGCAGCTGACTGCAGGCGATGGATACGAATCCAAGAGCGAGATGATCATTCACATCGGCACTGGCCTGGCCAATCATGTTCAAGAATTGGAGATCGTGTGGCCCTCCGGTCGTCGTTCTCGTTTTGAGGCGATTTCTTGTGACCGGGAGTGGATCGCCGTGGAATCGTCCAATCAGCTGTTCTCAATCTCGCCGGAATGAATGAGGGGGATGAACCGCAGCGAGCCCATGAAGACTGCGGGAGCTGACGCTTCTGGCTCGGTTACCCACGTGTCCAACGGGCCCCGCTGGGGGAGTCCTCGACAACCACGTTCAGCGTCTTCAGGGCGTTGCGGATCTTGTCGGCGACGGGCCAGTTCTTGTTGGTGCGGGCGTCGGCGCGGATGTCGAGGATCAGGGCCATCAGGCCGCTGGCGAGTTCATCGTCGGCACCGCTTTTCTTCTCCGGAGCGGTCCGCAAGACACCCGTTAGGTTCGTCAACTCTTTGAGGAGCGTCAGGCCGACCTTTAACGCTGCCTTGTCGGAGTCGGTTCCGCCAGCCTCTAACTTCTTGTCGTTGATGAAGCTGTTGAGGATGCGCCGCAGCTCGAACAGGCTCGCCGTCGCGCCGCCGGTGCTGAAGTCGTCGTCCATCGCTTCGAGGAACTTCGTGCGTTGTTCGTTGAGGGCGGCTGCGAACTCAGTGGGGAGTCCGGCGAGGCTGGTGGCTGTGGCCTTGGTCGTCGGGGCGACGAGCGTGTAAAAGTTGATGCCGGTCAATCGCTCCGCCGTTTCAAACAGCCGGTAGAACCCTTCCAGGCTCTTCTCCGTCGCGGCGATGTTCTCGATCGAGAAGTCGATCGGGCTGCGATAGTGCGTGGAGAGCAGGAAGAACCGCACCGCTTCCGGGGCGTGATGGGCGAAGACAGCTGTCTTGACCGACTCGGCCCCGGCAGACCCCGCGAGCTTGCCCGCGATCTGAGCTGTGGGGTCTTCGGTACTGCTGGACGAGCCAGAGGCCGACAAGAATGTCTGCCCCACTGCCGGTGCATCCCCTGCTTTGGAGTGCCCGCCGCCGACCTTGCCGGTTCCTTTGCCGGACTGCATCAGTCCATTATGCAACCAGTACCGGGCGAATGGCTTGCCGCTGCAACACTCCGACTGAGCGAGTTCGTTCTCGTGATGCGGGAACATCAGATCGAGCCCGCCGCCGTGGATGTCGATCGACTCGCCGAGGATCTTCGCGCTCATCGCCGAGCACTCGATATGCCACCCCGGACGCCCTGGTCCCCACGGGCTGTCCCACGCCGGTTCGCCGGGCTTGGAGGACTTCCATAAGGCAAAGTCAGCTGGGTTCCGCTTCGTGTCGTTGGCCTCGACGCGTGTCCCGGCCAGCATTTGCGAGATGCTGCGGTTCGAGAGCTTGCCGTAGTCGTGGTCGGTCTCGACCGCGAAGTAGACGTCCCCATTCAGCGGATAGGCGTGCCCCTTATCGATCAGCTTTTGAATCATCTCCAGCATGTCGCCGATGTGGTCGGTGGCATAGGGGAAGCAGTCGATGCTGTCGACACCCATCCGCTTCAAGTTGTCGAAGTAGTCGGCAGTCATCTGGTCGGCGAGGGCCTTGACCGTCATCCCCTTCTCAGCCGCCTTGACGATCAATTTGTCGTCCACGTCTGTGATGTTGATGACAAACTTGACATCGTACCCGGCATAAACGAGATACTTTTTCACGGTGTCAAAGATCACTGGCCCGACCATGTGGCCGATGTGCGAGGGCTTGTAGACCGTCGGCCCGCACAGATACATGCTGACTTTCCCCGGCTCAACGGTCTGAAATTCTTCCTTGGTGCGGGTCAGGGTGTTGTAAACGCGAAGTGCCATGAGTCAGCTGTCCGTGCTGGTCGAGTGAACCGAGGGTGAGGAATCTATCGCGGCAGTTGGATTCTCTGGATCGTGTCTGCCGAACTCGATTTGTAACGATTGGAGAGGCATCTGCCCACTGGAGATTGCGAGAGTGCTGAATCCGGTGAAATCTCCCCGCGATTCGATATTCATCATTTCTTGTTTGAGTTTACCTCGCCGGAATGTTCACATACGGGCTCACAGAAGCCGGAGTGATCCGTTCTGAGTGGGCAACATTGGTTCGTGGGATCTGCTTCAATGAAATTCGTCCGCCATCTGAAATGTGGTCTGCTTGGGTTCAGCCTGTTGTGGAGTCCGGTTCAGGCGGAGATCACGCTGCTGGGCGAAGCTCAGCTTGCGGGTGACAGCCTGGACAAATCCGGGCTCGTGGGGGAATTTGAGAACGGGATTCCATTCAATCGATTCGGTGGCATCAGTGCCATTGAGCACATGGGTGGGGAGGAATACCTGTTGCTGTCTGATCGAGGCCCGAATGACGGCGCTGTCCCTTATGCGACTCGGTATCATGTGGCGACCATCCAGATTCAGGAGGGCGTGACAGAGATTCCGATCACCCTGACGGGAACTCATCTGTTCACCAAGAAATCCGGAACGCGGCTCATCGGGGCCTCCCGCGAGTTCAAGAAAGGGAAAGGCCGCCCGAGTCGATTCGACCCCGAGGGGTGCCGACTGATTCGCCGTCCTGGTGAGGAGTCCCTTCTGGCGATCAGCGATGAATATGGCCCTCGCGTGGACTTGTTTGATCTGACCGGCGAACGAGTCAAACAGCTCAAGATTCCTGATAAATTTCGAGTGGCAGCCCCCAATGGAGACCCGCAGGCAGAAGACCGCGACAACTCCAAGGGGAGGCAGGCCAATGGCGGATTCGAAGGTCTCGGCCTCTCGACGGACGGAAAAACTCTGTATGCGATCATGCAGAAGCCCTTGATTCAGGACTGCGGACTCGACGATGAGAAGAGAGTGGGCCAGTTGAATCGGATTCTGCGAATCGATCTGGAGACGGCTGAGGCCGCAGAGTTCGTTTACCCGCTCGATTCCGTAAAGACAGGAGTCAGCGAGATTCTGTGGGTCGGCAAGCAGCAAGCGTTGGTGCTGGAGCG
>Ga0105046_10013475_pt1 | contig 12658 bp, 10 predicted proteins | sample MAT03_FD_78385 | JGI IMG/M metagenome (GOLD analysis project Ga0105046, IMG submission 78385) | Freshwater microbial communities from Lake Fryxell liftoff mats and glacier meltwater in Antarctica - MAT-03 (megahit assembly) | ecosystem: Environmental > Aquatic > Freshwater > Ice > Liftoff... | reverse complement strand
CAGTTCGGCTTCGTGCACGCCTTCGCCGAGGTCGGGGAGGATGAAGTCGTTGGGGTTGGAGGAGGTGTTCGAGTGCGACATGGAAGTGTCTCAGAGAAGAGTCTTGGCGGGTCAAGGCGAGCGGTCGAGAAATTTAGTAAGCTGCTACTTGTTGGATCGCTTCGGCAATCTTCGCCGAATCCGGCAGGTATGAAAGCTCGAGCTTCGCGTACGGCATCACGGTGTCAAAGCCGCACACGCGTTGCACCGGGGCCTTCATGTGCAGGAAGCAGCGCTCCATGATGATCATGGCCAGCTCGCTGGCCAAGCCGCAGGTTTTGGGGGCTTCTTGCACGATGACGACGCGCCCGGTTTTTTCGGCTGATGCGCAGAAGGCGTCGCGGTCGAGGGGGTTGAGCGTGCGGAGGTCGATGAGTTCGACGGAGAGATCTTCGGGAAGTTTGTCGAGGGCCTCGAGGCACTGGAAGACCATGCTGCCCCAGGTAATCACTGTGACATCGGTGCCTTCAACGACCGTCTTGGCCTTGCCGATCTCGACGGTGTAGTCGCCCTCGGGCACGGCCTCGCGATAGGAGCGGTACACCCGCTTGGGCTCGAAGAAGATCACGGGGTCGGGGTCGCGGATGGCGGCGAGTAACAGGCCCTTGGCATCGCTTGGGGTGCTGGGGCAGAGGACCTTGAGGCCGGGGTTGTGGATGTACATTACCTCGGGCGAGTCGGAGTGGAACTCTGGGGCGTGGATGCCGCCGCCCCAAGGCACGCGGACGACCATGGGCACGGTGAGGGCCCCGCGGGTGCGGGTGCGGAAGCGTGCGCCGTGGTTGACGATTTGGTCATAGGCCGGGCCGAGAAAGCCCTCAAACTGGATCTCGGGGATGGGGCGCTGGCCAGCCATGGCCATGCCGATGGATGTGCCGATGATGCCTGACTCGCTGAGCGGGGTGTCGATGACGCGCTCGGGGCCGTATTTCTTTTGCAGGCCCTCGGTGACGCGGAAGACGCCGCCGTTTTTGCCTACGTCCTCGCCCAGACAAACCACGCGCGAGTCGCGCTCCATTTCCTGATCAAGGGCTTCGTTGATGGCGTCAACGAGGGTCAGGCCTTCCTTTTGCATCTTCTCGGTACGCGGCATGGTCCGTGGTCCTCTGAGCGATTAAAAACCGGCTTCGGCCAGCCGTGCGGGGCTGGCCCAAGGATCCGGTGCGAATGCGCAGATTAGCCCGTCAAAGCCGCGGGGGCTTGCAAGCGATTGCAGGCAGAGTTGTTGGGCACGGGCAAGGGCGGCTCAGTCGCTCGACAGGAGGGCTTACGGGTGAGTTGATGATCCGCTTCTTTTGTGCGAACTGTCAGAGAGCGAGCCGGAGATGGCGGTGATGTTGGCCGCGTTGAGCAGCAGGGCCAGCGAGGCGTTGAGGCGGGCGGCGACGATGGGCGGGTCTTCGCGGACTGAGAGCGTGTCGGTGTGGACGCCGCCGATGATGAGTTGCGAGCCAGATTTTTTACCGCCCATGACGCCGCGTGCGGATCGCACCGCGCGCACATGCAGCGGGTTGACCCAAGTTTCGCGACCATCGGTTTCGGTAATGGGTATGAGCATGGCGACCTCCTGTTTGCGGGACCTGTTTGGTTCGGCTGAACCATATGGACCCCGTCGCGGGCTTATTGCGATGCGGAGGCGGCGGGTTTCGACGAGGGGTATTTCGGGCGGCCGGCTTTGATCAGCACGCGCGGGCGGGCTTCATGGCTGGGGCGGTAATCTTGATGCCCAGGCGGCGGCAAGGGACTTCGACGTTTTTGCCGTCTTGGTCGATCGTCACGCGGGTGGATTCGTTGCGGATGATTTCGGCGAGCTTGGTGGGCACGGGCACGCCGGGGGCACACAGGCTCAGCTTGGTGCCCTCTGGCAGATCGATGTGGTTGTCGCACAGCGCGCCCAGGCCGACCCAACTCGCCTCGATGACCTTCATGCGAACGATGCCGACTTGGCCGTCGGGCAGTTCGTACGTGGCTACCAGGTTTTGTTCGAGTTTCTTGCGGGGGTAGCCGCGGCGTTCAAACCTGAGACTTGGCAGTTCGTAGTCGGTGGCCAATGAGAGACTGTCGGCGGCGGGCTCGGCAGGGTCGTGCTGGATGGCCGCGGGGACGAAGTGCAGTTGGGCCATTGGGCGATTCATCCGTGAAAGAGTGGCGCGGGAGAGATGGGCCGAGCGTGCGGGGCGAGCGATGGGGTGAAAGCCCGCGGCGATGGTCATCCTTGACCAAAGTTGCGATCCTGCCCGACGATCTGTCAATCGGCCCGGGGGCAGAGTTTCTTCACGGATAGAGCGTGAGTGGGTGGGAATAGGGCGGAGCACCTTTGCCGTCGGATCGGGATGGACGTTTGGTGGGGCTTTGGGGGGTGTTTGTCGCGGCAGTTTTGGCGCGGTCACCGCTATTGTTGCGCATGGTCAAGATTACAAACTCGGCGATGTTATTGGGTTTTGCCAGCATATTTAGCGCGTGGAGTGGCGCGGCGGCAGTGAACCCGGTTGGGCCCGGCGAGCGGCCTGGCTCGTCGCCGATTGAACTGATTGGCCTTGAGGGTGTCGGACGGGTGCCAGCGACGGCGCTTGACCCGCGGCGCACCGAGCGCGGGTTGCCGCAGGACACGCTTGGCGGGTTTGGTTCCGCGTTTGCCGTTGACCATAAGTCGCTGGTGCGCGGCGCCGACGGCACGATCAGCGGGACGATGTATGTTTTGCCGGATCGCGGCGCGGGCGACGGCGCTCAAGACTATCGGCCCCGGGTGGTCGTGTGTGACTTTCGATTTTCGCCTAAGCCTCTGGGGGCAGCGACTCAAGATCAGTTTGTGCTGATGCCGCAGCGGTCGATTTTCTTTGGCGATGCGACAGGACAGGCATTTACGGGGGCTGATGCCGATGACGTGGCCAGTGTCGACGTGCCACGGTCGGCGTTGTTCTCGCCGGGGCGCGGGCGGCGGAGTTTAGACCCCGAGGGGTTGGTGTTAACACGAAACGCAGAGGGCGCAGTCGATGGGTATTACGTGAGCGATGAGTACGGGCCATTTGTCTACAGGTTTGACGCTCGCGGCAACCTCAAGGCAACGCTCGCGCCCTCGCCGGCGGCGATCCCCACGATCGATGGCGCGGCAGCGTTTTCGAGTAAGGCCACGCCGACTTGGGGGCGGCGTGGCAATCGCGGGCTGGAGGCCTTGACGATCTCGCCTGACGGCACGCGCCTGATTGGCGCGATGCAAAGCCCGCTGATGCAAGATGCTGGTGACGAGAACGACGCACGCTGGTCCCGTATTTATGTATGGGATGTGACGCCCGCGGGCAACGGCGTTCTGGTGGGCGAGTATGTCTGGCCACTCGCCCGTTACGCGGAAGGCAAGAAGGGCAAGCCCCGTAACGCGCCGCAGAGCGAGATGCTGGCGCTCGACTCGCAGACGTTGCTGGTCTTGGAGCGCGACAACCTCGGGCGCGGGTCAGATAAACCCGATGCCCCGCTCTACAAAAATGTCAACATCGTCTCGCTGGCCGGTGCGACCAACATCCTCGCGCTGCCGTATTCGAAGGCTCAGGCCGACGGGGGCAAGGCCCTTGGCAACACCGAGCTTCCCAGCGGCATCGTCGCGGCTGGCCATACGCCGTGGCTGAGCCTGCTCGACAGCACCGAGTTGAACAAGTTTGGACTCAACACCAAAGGCGCCGCCGACGCGGATGGGAATAGTCTGGGTGAAAAGTGGGAGAGCCTGGCGATCATCCCGACGATGGAGCCGGGCAAGGATCGCGAGGCGTTTTTGATAACCGCCAACGACAACGACTTTAAGGCGCCCATTGTGCTGCACAACGGCGTTGTTGTGGGGGCTGTTGAGCCGGCGGTTGATTCGCTGTTTCTTGTCTATCGCGTCCGCCTGAGCGTGCCGCCAGCCGGCGCGAAGTAGCGGCGTGAGGGCGGGCTTAACTGGTGTCCAACGCACCAAAAAAGCATCAGCACCAAGTATGCACCAAGTATGCACCAAGCGTGCACCAAGCGTGGTCCAAACCCGCTGGCGCGTTACGAATCGGATTGCCCAATTGCTTTGATGGTCCGCTTGCCGAGAATGACTTCTTGGGCGACAAGGGATAGCGGGACGCGGTCCTCGCGGGCCGCGTGCTGAAGGCCGCGCAGGGCGTTGGGCTCGGTCATGCCGGCGGTGCTCACGAGCATCCACTTGGCCTGCTCGACGAGGCGGCGCTCGTCGAGGCGTTTGCGAAGATCCTCGGTGTCGACGATCCGAGCCATGTGCTCGAAGTAGCACCGCCAGGCGACCTCGATGGCGACCTTGAGTTGCTGCTGGGCGGCGGGCTTGACGAGATATCCGAAGACGCCGGCGCGGTTGGCTGCCTCGAGGTGGGCGTTGTCGGAGTGGGCCGACAGCAGCAGCGAGGGGATGGCTAGTTCGCGATAGAGTTGCTCGGCGACGGCCAGTCCGTCGCGCTTGGGCATCTGGATGTCGAGTAGCAGCATGTCGGGCAGTGTGTGGTGGGCGAGTTCGATGGCACGGAGCCCGTCGGTGGCGGGTCCGATGACGGTGTAGCCGAGGTCTGACAACGTGAAGACCAGATCGGCGGCGACGAGGTGTTCGTCTTCTGCGACCAGAATGCGCACGGGCCGGGTTGGCAGTGTGCGCGGGGCTCGCCATCTGTCGGCTTGCTCGGCGTTGGCGGAAACCGGTCCGCTGGGGGGCGGGTCCGCGCTGGGCAGGCCGCTGCCGAGCGGTCCTGTATTCAATGAGAATCCCGACGCGGAATCAGGCGCGGCGTCGCCCTGAGCGCGGTGGTCTGTCTGGTGCGGTTTCGCGGGCGTGGGGTTATCGTCGGGCGGCACGGGCATGCGTTTCTCAGGGGTGAAGTCCGGTTGATGTTCTGGGCTGTGGATGCATTGGTGTTGTCTGCGCCGTGTCACTGAGTAACTCTGATAGTCGGTCCGAAGGTTCGTCGGCATTAAGGGTGCAGGCGATCGTGGCGACGAACCCCTCCGGGCCGATTCTGATGCACGAGGAGCCCCGCAGGTCGCTGGCGCACAGCCCCTCGATGAGCTTTATGCCGATGCCGGGTGTCGGCGGATGTAGATCCGAAGCGGGCGGGAATCGATCGGCGGTCGGTTGGCGGTGCTCGGTCCAGACGATCTGGAGCCGCTGCGCGGCCGTGCCGCTGCTGTCGCTGTCGACCGGGTTCAGCGACCAATCGATCGAGATCAGGCGGGCCTTTTCGCCTGGCGGCCGGGGGGCCCGCAGCGGACCGTGCTTGTGGCAGTTGGTAAACAACTCTTGAAGAACCATGGCCAATGCCGCGGCCTGCGATGCGGGGATAATCACCCGCGGCCCTGTCAGGCCGACGCACGGGCGGTACCGCTCGCCGACGAGCTTGTCGGCCAGGCAGCCGACTAACTGTTCGAGTCCGACACCCAAGCCGGACTGGTAGCCGGTGAGGTCGTGAACCTCTTTGAGCGCGAAGAGCTTTCCGTGGAGGGCTTCGACGAGTTGCTCGGCGCTGCTGCCGGCACGCTGGTAGATCGCGATCAGGCCGAAGAGCCCGGCGAGGTGGTTGCGCACGCGGTGATTCAGCTCGCGCAGTAGCATGGTCTCGCGGGCTAGCAGGCGGTCGCGGTCGGTGAGCGCGGCCTGCAGCGAGTCCTGATCTTTGCGGCGTTTGTCGACGTCGACGATCGAGCCGGTGAGGCGCGTGGGCTGGCCGTGAGTATCCCACTGGGCCTGGCCTCGGGCGCGGAACCACCGCCATGATCCGTCGCGCACCTTCATGCGGAACTCTTCGTCGTAAGCAGCGAGGCCGCGAAAGTGCCTTTCGACGGCGGCTATCACGCGGGGGACGTCGCCGGGGTGCATGAACCGCTCATACCACTGGCTGTGCGGCGGCATCTCGCGGCTTTCATAGCCGAGGATGTGCTTGAACGCATCATCAAAGTATGTCACGTCGCCGGCAAGATCGGAATCCCAGAGCCCCTCGGTGGCGGCCTGCATGGCCAGTTTGAGCCGACCGGTGCTGACGACCAGCGCGGCCTCGGCTGACTTCTGGGCCGTGATGTCGACCATCAGCACGTTCCAGACACGACGGGCGCGGGCGTCGATCAGCGGCGTGCAGTTGGCCCGCAGCCAGCGCAACTGGCCCTGCTGGTCGCCGACGCGAAGGTCAAGTACGAAACTCGCAGCATCAGGAGCGGCGGCCAGCGCCTTAAACTCGGCGAGATCGGCGCAGGCCACGCGGCGAAAGAAGGTGTCGATGTCGCCGACCCACTGGCCGGGCTCTAGGCCGATGATCCGCGCGGCCCCGCTGCTGACATAGTCGACCATGTAGCGGTTATTGGCATCGATCCAGAACGTCCAAGCGATCCCCGGCAGGTTCTCGGTGATCCCGGCGAGCATCTGCTCGTTGTTCTGGAGCGATCGTTGCGTGTCAAGCCGCTCGGTGATGTCAATTGCCGAGGCAACGAGTTTGTCGATCTGGCCTGCCTGATTGAAAATCGGCACGAGCATGTAATCGACAGTGATCAGGCGGCCGTTGGCCACGCTGGCCACCATGTCGAAACGCCTTGAGTGTCCTGCTAAAGCATCGGCCACGGCGGCGGAGATCAACTTGCATGAGTCGGGCAGACCGGCGAACCAATAGGTGTCGACAACGTGCTTGCCGATCACGTCGCGCGCATTGATCCCCGCGACGTTGAGGGCGGCTTTGTTGATTTCGAGCACGGTCCCGTCGGGTGACAACACGCCGATGAATAACCACAACGAGTCGAGGACTCGCTGAGTCTCGGCGACGAGGGCGGCGTTCGTTTGAGCCAAAGCGTTAAGCGAGTCGTTGGCGGCTCGATCGCGATGTCGCATGGCGGCAAACTTGAGTACGACGGCCACCAGGCAGCCGACAAGTGCTGAGACGACCGCCCACATTTCGATGGAGGGCTGATGAAGGCTGGCAGATGTCGGCCAGAGTTGGCCGGTTGTGGCCGTGCTTTGAATGGAGAATGTCACAGCACTCGCGGCAACGGCGATGGCAGCGGTGGCGAGCGCACTGTTAGAAGCGTTACGAAGAGTGGACGCGACTTTTGATCGCCCGTCGGGCTGTGCCTTCTGGGCGTCGGACAACAAAGTCGGTTCGGGTTGTGGCGTTTGAGGGTTCACAAAGGTTGAGCGAACGGGCGGGCCCAACATCGGGTGTGCCGTCCGACGGTAGCCATGCATATTCTACATACGTCCAATACCTTAGTCGAATCCCGTCTGAGCGCAGAAAAACGCCATGCGATTAATTCATCGCATGGCGGACTCTAGAAAAGCGAAAGTCTTAAACTTGGTTTTGTCGCCAGTCTACTTCCTGGGCTCGACGGGTGTTGCCTGCACCGGCGGGGGGCCGCCAGCGGCCCCCGGATTGGCCGGGTTGCGTGGGGCAGTGGGTGGGCCGGAGCGCACGGGCATGTCGGGGATCAGGCGGTTTGACGGCAGCGGGAGCCATGCTTTCTCAAGCAGAGCAGGAGCCTTGTCATCGCCAACGGCCTTGAGCAGTTGCTCGGCGGCATCGGCGATTGTGCCCGGGGTCTTGGCCGCGCTCAGGGCGGCTTCGGCTTTGGTGATCGCGGCCAGCGCATCGGCGGATGCACCGGCGGTGGCTTCGGCCTTGAGGGCGGGCCACTTGGCGGCAAACTGGCCGAAAAGACGCTCGGCCTCGCGCATCGGCTCGATGGTCATGCGGCTGAGGTTGATCCATGAGGTGACGGCGATGTGGTCGTACTTGCCGTCCTTGGCCTTGGCCTCTTGCTCTTTGATCAGCGCGGCGGTGTATGCGTCAACGGACTTGCGGATGGCATCAGATTGCGGCTGCGAGAACACGCCTGCGCCAACGAGGTTGTCGCGCATGAGCGGCTGCATAGCGATTGCTCGGGCCGGGATGAGGTCTTGTACGCGGGTTTCTTTGATCGGCTCGGGCGAGGCCTTCATGCGACGGACCAGATCGCGGATTTCCATGAGCTGCCTGTAGTTCCTAGTCAGGTGGCGATCAAAGAGCGACTTGCGCTCAGACCGGACCGCGTCTGCCTTACCCTGAGCGTCTGCCGCGATGCCGAGAGCGGCGATGCCAACTTCATCGTTGGGCTCGGGGTAGATTGCAATGTCACCCTTAGCGTCGCGCTTGACAAGGTCGGGCACGGCGATCGCGGGCTGAACCGGCTGGCTGGGCTGCGGCTGATTTGCGCCGGGCTGGCCAGGATTAGGCTGCGGCTGAGCCGAAGGCGGCGGCGGGGGGGGCGGCGGCGTGAACTCGGGTGTCTTGGCCGGGGCCGGAGGCGCTGGAATCACGACTTGGGCCAATGCGGCTGTGCCAGCAAAGGCGAGGATTATCGCGGCGGGCAAGATAGGCAACCGGCGGCTGGAACTGTGCATCATAATGTCATCCGTGAGTGGTTGAAGTGCGTGAATATCACCCGCCGTCCCAATCGGGCGGGGTGGTTCAATGACCAATGGGCGGAACCATACGCCGCGTACCTGTCGCACCTACTATCCCTCCCAACTACGCGGCGGATGTTTGGAGACGATTAGGGACCGCCAAAGTTGATTGGGTTTGGAGCTTGGATTTATGCCGTTTGCCAACAGCAGCAACATGGTCGATATCTCGTCATTGTCGCACTCAGCCTTGGGCCTGGCCCAGAGCACGCTCACGCTCGGCGCGATCGACTGGAAGCAGTTGGGCACGGGCGCGGCGCTCGTGATGTTTATGGTCGCGTGCATATTTTTAATCTTGACGGTGCTGGTGCAGAAGCCCCAAGGTGGCGGTCTGGCCGGCGCGTTCGGCTCGGGCGCTGGCTCGGGCCAGACGGCCTTCGGCGCCAAGACGGGCGATGCCTTGACGGTGGCAACCATCGTCATGTTTGTGTTTTACCTCTTGATGGCCATCGCGCTAACGTTTGTCATCCGACCGAGCGTCGCCGCTCCGGCAGCTCCTGAGGTGAAAGACGGGACCAAGCAGAGCGACAGCCAGCCCGCTGACTCTGCCCCGGCTGATGCCAATCCTGCAATACCTGCTCCTGCGCAGACTCCTCCTGGCGCGACCCCGGCCGCTCCGCCTGTGACACCGCCAGCCAGCGCTGTGCCGCCTGCGACACCAGCACCGGCCCCGGCCACCGCTCCCGCGGGCGAACCCGCTCCCGTACCCGCAGCCGAACCTGCCCCGGCACCTGTCCCGGCACCGGCACCTGCCCCGGCCGACGCGCCGAAGCCATAAGGCGGCGTATAACAGCCCGTGCGCATCCGGCTCTCGCTGATCTACACACGGTTCCTGCTTGTCGAGCTCGTCAAGCTCGCGGCCCTCACCGTGGCGGTGGTGGTTGTTGTCGGCGCCTTTGCTCTGGCGATCAAGCCGCTGGCCGATGGGCGTATCGGGCCTGCTGATGCACTGCGGATCATGGCCTATATGTCGGTGCCGATGCTGCAATACGCTCTGCCGTTTGCCGCGGGGCTGGCGGCCACGCTGGCCTACCACCGCATGGCCCAAGACAATGAACTGACGGCGTGCTTTGCTGGCGGCATCTCACACAAGGCGGTGCTGGCCCCGGCCCTGCTCGGCGGGATCGTTGCAGCGGGCATCTTATTTACACTGGCCGATCAGGCCATGCCGCGGCTGCTGCGCAAGGCTCAGGACATCGTGACGGAGGATGTGTCGCGTCTGATTGGCTCGGCGGTGGCTAGGCGTGAGGCGATCTCGATTGGCAATCGGGCGCTGTACGCAGAGCAGTTCACCCGTCCGCCGGGCGTGCCGCCGGCCCCCGCGTATGACCACTTTGTGCTTTCGGGCGTGGTGGCCGTTGAGACCGACGGCAATGGAAACGTGCTGAAGGAAGCATCGGCCAAGCACGCGTATGTGTGGCTGTACCGCCAAGCCGAGCGGGCCTCAGCGGGCGCGGGCAGTACTGCTACGGCCGCCAGCGGTATTGTCACCGGTGATGAGCCGGGCCGGGCGGTGACGACGGCGGTGCTGAAGTTTGCAGAGCCGGTGGGCTCGCTGTCGGGCAAGGGGACGTTTGAGCTCGAGCAATCTTCGCTGGTGCTGCGGATCGCCGATTCGTCATGGGACGACCCCAAGTATTACTCTTGGTCGGAACTTAACGAGATCCGCGACAAGCCCGAGCGGATGAACGAGATCGACGGGTGGCGGCGCGAACTGGCGGCCAAGATTGCTGAACGAGCAGTGGTGAAGGCCATTGCAGACGAGCTGAGCGCAACGGGCTTGACGGTGCTGCGTGATGGGGCGGGGCGGAGTGTGGCGATCCGGGCCGCGGGCTTTGCTGCTAACCCCGACGCTAACGGCTATGCGATTGTGGCGAGTGCTGGGCGTTCGTTCAACCCTGCGAATCCGTTAAACCTTCCCGGCGCTAAAGCCCCAAGCGGCGACATCGAGGTTATCGCCGAACTCGACGACGGCGGTAGGCTGCACCGCGCCAAGCGGGCGTGGCTGACCCAGGCGGGTGTGCAGGCGGGGGGCGAACTTGCCAGCCCCGGCACACTCCTGGAACTGCGCATGGAGGATGTCACAACTTCGAGCCTAACGCGTCAACAGATGACGGCGATGATGCAGCCCGGCGCCGCTGCCAGCGGCCCGGGCACGGACCCGTCGATCACCGCGGCCGGCTCGATCAAAGAATATTCGCTCACGGGCATCGTGCCGCAGTCTGATGTGCTGGCCGGCTTGCTCAAGTTAAGCATCAACGACCTGCTCGTAAAGGCTGGCAACACAGCGCCGGGTGATGCGCGGATAGACGGCGCCGCGGGCACGCTGCGTACCAAGACCGCCGAGATGATCCGCGAGATCAACAGTAAGCAAAACGAGCGTGTGGCCGCGTCGCTGGCGTGCATCGCCGCGGTGCTGTGCGGGGCCATCATGGCTCTGAGGCTTAAAGACTCGCTTCCGTTGCCGGTGTACCTGTGGAGTTTTTTGCCTGCGCTCGGTGCGCTGTTTTCCATCAGCGGCGGCCAGAGCGTGATGTACCGGCAGGGCCCGATCGGCCTGCTGCTGCTGTACGGCGGTGTGGCGGCGTTGCTGGCCTGGACGGCTTGGCAGTATCGCCAACTCGCCCGCCATTGACGTGCGAGCGCCGGTCAGAAAGCCAGCGACATGCCCGACGAGAAAACCCACTGGGTGTTGGTCCCGCCGTTGGTGACGGCCGGGTGGTCGCCCATGTACCAGATGCTGGCGGCCGCGTTGAATGTCCAAGCTCCGAAGCTCTCAGGTAGCGGCAGCGGCACGCTGAGCTTGGTTCCCGCCTGGACGAACCCGAAGAACGCATCGCCGCCGCTGGCATTCTGGTAGTAGTTGTGCAGGCTGAAGCCCGCGCTGACGGGGAAGTCAAAGCGGAGGGTTGTCTGCTCTGAGAGCCTGACGTCAAATCCCGGCAAGATACCCAATTGCAGGTACACGCCGCGGTCGCGACCGTCGTTAATGCCCGGACCGGTTTCGTAGGCGACGAGCACGGCGGGCTTGAGGCTCCAAGTCCCGAGATACTCCGAGTCGTCGAAGCTCACGACACCTGTCAACTCCTCGATGCGAGTAAATGCAGCGCTTGGGCTGGTCAGCCAACCGTATGTCACGCCGGCATTCCACTTGCCCCAGACCACCGAAGCGCCGACGGTGTAATCGGCCTCGTACCACTGGGCGTAAATGCCGCTGGGCTTGGGCGAGGCGGTCTCGTTGTCGTGGAATGATTGCCACGTTGAAAAGTTGAAGTTGAGCGTGACGTCTTCGTTCTTGAATGTTTCGTAGCTGATCGTGGCGTAGGGCTGGATGATGAAACCGCTATCTTCCTGAACGAACCCGCGCCAGATATAGGCATTGGTCCAGTCAGCGCCGACGGTGAAGGCAAAGCGGTCAAGTGACGTCTTGTCCTTGTCGGCGGGCTTGGGCATGTTGTCGGGGCGTACGCCGCCGCGCCCGGTGGGCCCTAAGGCCGCTTCGGTGATGTCGTCGATGCCGCCGGCGGTCGCGAAGTCGTCGCCGGGATCGGCCGTTGCCACTGCGAAAGGGGCGAGGGCGGCGGCGAGCAGTGCAGTTGCTGAGGGGCGGAACTTCATGAGGATCGGTCTCGGGGGTGTTGGGTGGATCCGGCCGTCGGCACGCCGGTGGGTGGCGGGTAATTTCGGGCCGATCGGCCAGCACCTCAACGCGAGGCGGGAGGCAGCGGGTTATTAGTGCTTTAATCCGCAGTGATCTCCAGCGGCGAGGCCGTTTGGATCCGATAATCGTGATCGGCGGTGCGATTGGGCGAAACTACAGCCGTCTGCCGGGGGGTGTCGGCCCGACCCGGCAGGAACGAAACGTCCGTTATTCTTGGATCAATGCTGCTGGTCGATTAGCGGTAGCGTGCGAGGATGTCCTCGACCTTGGGCTGCGCGCGATTGACTGACAGTGACTTGCGTAGTGCCGTGAGCCCGCGTTGGCGGGCGCCGTCGTCGGTCTGGTTTGATTCGAGCCACGTGTTGAGCTCGCACACCCCTAGACCGTTGAGCGCCGGGAAGTAGTTGGGGTCAAGGGCGATGGCTTGATTAAACGCATTGGTGGCCTCGGCAAACGAGTTGAGCCGGAACTCGGCGGTGCCTAACCGCTCCCAGGCCGGAGCGCTT
>Ga0105046_10013470_pt1 | contig 12661 bp, 13 predicted proteins | sample MAT03_FD_78385 | JGI IMG/M metagenome (GOLD analysis project Ga0105046, IMG submission 78385) | Freshwater microbial communities from Lake Fryxell liftoff mats and glacier meltwater in Antarctica - MAT-03 (megahit assembly) | ecosystem: Environmental > Aquatic > Freshwater > Ice > Liftoff... | reverse complement strand
TTTTTCCGGCACTGAAGGGCACTGAAGTGCCGGGCTATTCCCATGCTGCCCTGTCGGGGCAGCTAAATTACGCTCACGTGGTCGTTTCGGGACCAGTCGGTTTTCACCAGCAACAACGAAGACCCCGATTATTCAACTTCTTGAAATCACCCTCTGTGATTTCAAGTCGCCCCGATCATCCGCTGCTGCTTGCGATACTGCGATGGTGAACATCCCGCCCGGCGTTTGAAGATCGCATTGAAATGCGCAAGGTTGTTGAAGCCCGCGGCAAAGGCGATGTCGGTGACGGGGCGATCGCTTTCGAGCAGCACGCGTTGCACTTCCTGGATGCGCAGGGCGTGCAGGTAATCGACCACGGTGGTGCCGGTCAGGCGGGTGAAGCGGCGCGCGAAAGTCGCGGGCGAACAGCCGCTCATGCGAACGAGATCGTCGAGGCGGATCTCGTCCGTGAAGTGAGCGATCAGGTGATCGAGCACGCGACCCATGGCGCGATCGTCCTCGCCGACGCGCAGCGCGGTGTGCGCCCGTGCCGACAACGGTACCGCGTCGGTCGCATGGCCGCGACGCAGCACATCGAGCAGGGCGATGAAACGTCCGAGACGCACCGTTGCCGGCAGACCGGCGAACAACTGCAGTTCCGCGCGCAGGTGTTCCGCAGTCGCACCGGTCAGACGCAGGCCGTGGCGCGCGTGGCTCCACAAACGTGTGAGCGATGCGAGTTCCGGCGCGCTCAGCAGCGGCGCGTCGGTGCGGAATTGCAACGACACACCAGCGCTGTCGGCGCGCGCCTTCCACACGTGCGGCACTTCGCTGCCCAGCAACAGACAGTCCGGCGCACTGAAGCGCCCGCTATGGTCGCCGACCTGCAGGATGCCGTCGCCGTTGGTGATGCAGGTCAGCTCGCAGTCCGTGTGCGCGTGCCAGACCGAACCCTTGCCACGGAACGGCACGCGTTCGCCGGCATCGTCGAGTACCCACATGTCCACCAGATCGCGGTCCCACAGCAGGACGCGCAGGGACTGACCCGCCTGGGTCGCGGGAAACTCACTGAGGGGACCAGCCATGGTGGAATAATACCATCACGGGTCACCAACGTTTCCATGGGTGATTGAAAAACATCGATTGGTGCAGGTATCCGAGAAGATGGCCACGAGCGGCGATCAGAATGCCCGACATCCACCCACGCAGGAGCCTGCCCATGAACCACGCCGCCAGCCAGCTCGACCCTCAGACCTCACGCCGCGTCGGCGACTATTATTGTGTCAGCGCCGCCGACCGTGCGAGCTACCACGCGCAGGGTTACATCCGCCTACTCAACGTGCTGACCGAAGAAGAAGTCGCCGCCATCGAGCAGGTCTATGATCGCTTCGCCAACGGTGAGATCCCAGGTATGGGCCGCGACCTGTGCGACATGAGCGGCACCTATAACGACGAGTTCAAAAACTTCGCGCTGATCAACGCCATGCTACCGCGCCGCTACCTGCCGTCGCTGCAGGGCAACATCTACGAACACCTGAGCCAATCGATCGCGCGTCAGTTCTACGGCGACGACATGGGCTACGACTACGACCAGTTCCTCAGCAAGAAACCGGGCAAGGCGCGCGCCGCGTTCGCTATGCATCAGGACATGGGTTATTGGCCGGTGAGCACGCCCGACACGCGCACCGCGACGTGTTCGCTGGCGATCACCGAATCGGTGCGCGCCAACGGCTGCATCGCGTTCGTGCCCGGTTCACAGAAGGCGGCGAAGCTGGTACCGCACCGTCCGAAGGGCTCGGGCGACCGCAACGAATCGCATACGCTGGAAATCGACCTGCCGGCCAACACGCCGGTGGAACACATCGAAGTCCCGCGCGGCAGCATCACCGTGCACGACGAATGGGTAGTGCACGGCTCTGGCGGCAACACCTCGGACAAATGGCGCAAGACTTACGTCATCGCCTATCGTTCGCTCGCGACCATCAAACATGAGCGCAGCATCGGGTTCACGCATTCGCACAATGATACGGTGAATTGGAAGACGGCGTTGGAATTGTACCGGCCGTAATTTCCCTGATCCCAGGTGGGACGACGCGGCATCGTCAACGCATGATACGTGAGGATGCCGCGCTACGGACGACTCACCAGGACCCAGGGACTTCGTTCCTCGTCTTCAGCGGGAGCGGAGCTCGGGAAACATCGCCGTGATGTGATCTGGCAGGCCAATGATCTCTTCGCCCCAGATCTCATACTCATCACATTTCTTCATGATGAATCGGCGTCCGTTATTGGCGAAATAGCAGATAGAGAATTTCCCAACTGATCGGTCGTCACCACCAAGGGAGGTTGCTGAGCTTCATGGCCCCCGGTGGCGACTCAGCGCTGATCTTGAAAATCAGGGGTGGTCGTCGATCTCTCGCTGAGGTCCGGTAGCGTTTGGCCGAATGAGTCCGGTACCAAGGCAATGCGGACAACTGCGCTCCAGAGAACGGCTGACAGCTTCGCGGATGAAATCCGATCTATTCGCCATTCCGTGTAAAAGAGCGGCGAGCGTTTGGTCCACTTTGAATGAAATCAGACACATGGGCAACGCGCCCGTGGGCTTGGTGCTTTTCCAATATATTGGGGGTGTTGTCGGCTTTTTTCGTGGGTGATTTTGACATGTCAGGCGCCACCAGAAAGAGGGTTGATCAGCGTGATGCTGAAGGAATCCATCGGCGAAGCAGGCGCGTCGTCGCCACCGTCACCGCCAGGATGCCTACGACGACTTGGCCCAAGGGAAGATCGGCAAGATGCGACAGCAGGGTTCCAGCCAGCGCAGCCAGCAACGCGATCACGGGTGCAACCCAGATCGTCTGGCCAACCGTGCGGACCAGATGGACGGCCGCCAAAGTGGGCAACAGTAGGCAACCCGCGACAAAGAGCAGGCCAGCAACGCTCAAGCCCAGCCCGACCGCTATCCCCACGCTAAGGCCGATGGCAGTTTGCCAGCGAACGGTATCCATGCCGAGATCAGCGGCAAATTCCCGGTCGAGCAGCACCAGTCGGATAGTCGCTCCAAACCGCCACAGAAGCATGATGCAGATCACCAGCAGGCTGCCAAAGAGTCCGGCGTCCCACCACGTTGCACCGATCAGACTTGAGGTGATGAGCCGTTGAGCATCGGCAAGACCATGGGGAGTGTGCGCCAGGAGGAGCGGAGTAGCCGCACAGGATGCGAGGAATAACCAGCCATTCATGATTTCGCTGGTACGGCCGCTGATCGCCATGATGGATGCCGCCACCGCGACCAACATGGCGACCCCGCCGATCGCCCAGGTGGTGCCACACCAGGGCATGACTGACGTCAGGACCAACATGAGAGCCACGGCAGCGGTGGACACCTGCGCCGTAGCGACGCCCTGGAAGATCGCTCCTCGCGCGACCATCGCCGCGCCGACAAGTCCTAGCAGAGGAGCTAGCAACCAGGCGCAGATCCACGCCGGCGCAAATAGGTACCACGCGGCCAGGAGTTCGTCGATCACCGTGGGCACGCAGATTCCGGTAGTGCGAGTGCTCGCTCGATGCTCACCTCACCAGGAGCGACAACCGTCAGTCGTCCATTCGCGATGGCGGCCACGTGCGTCGCCTGCGTGGCCGCCAAGTGCAGGTCATGCGTGACATAAATCACTGTGACCCCATCAGCACGCAACCGTTGAAGAAGCCCCAAAAGATCGCGCTCGGACTCCGCATCAAGTCCGGCGGCAGGCTCATCCAGCACCAGGATCTCTGGACGTAACGCTAGTGCGCGGGCGATCATGGCCCGACGGCGTTCGCCGCCGGATACCTGCCACACTTGACGGTTGGCCAACCCGGTCAGCCCACAGGTCGCCAGCGCGGTGTCGACAAGCTGCCTGCGCAGTGGACTGGACGGCATGATCAGGCCGAGGCCGACAAACTCGTGCAGGGTCACCGGCAGATCGGTGATCAGGTGGCACTGCTGGGGAATACTCGCCGCATTCAAATGAGAATGACGATGGACCACTCCGGAAGTGGGAGAAAGTCTCCCGAGGGCCGTCGCCAACAATGTGCTTTTTCCCGCGCCGTTACGCCCAACCACGTACCACGCCTGTCCCCGCTGCACGGTCCAGGTGACGCCGGTAAGCACCGGTTTCGCGGCGTATCCGACGGTGACGTTCGACATCTGGATGAGGTGATCGTCGGACATGGACAACAGAGACCGCCTGCGATGGTCCTACTTGACCTTTGGCAGACCGGCAACCAAAGCGCGGACATTGCGGTCCACCGTCGCCAGGTAATCCGTGGCATCCGTCATCGATCCGACCTGATGTGCCAAAGGAATGATGACCGCTCCCGAACGCTCAGCCACCAACCGGGCATGTCGAGGATCGAAGAACGGCGCGGTCAGGATGCCCGTGACACGTTGCACACGCATCTGGTCGATGAGTGCGGTCAGATGACGGGTGGTGGGAGATATGCCTGGCTTCGGCTCCATGAATCCGACCACCGTGAGGCCAAACCGTCGCGCGAAGTAGGGCCATAAATCATGATCGGCAACGACGTGCGCGTTCTTCACTGACTTCACGGCCCCAAACCAGCCACCTATAGCGATGGTTTCTCCACCAGATTGTGTGGTTTCACGTTCCGCCTGACTCACTAAATCCGCCGCGTCAATGGAGCGTCCATGCTGCTCGCCAAACAGGGCAATCGCTACCCGCTGGGCAAAGGTTTTCCAATTGGCCTCGATGCGGTCGCGCCGTTCGGGCGCTAAAGCAATGAGACGATCAGCGATCAGGCGCGCAACACGCACACCGCACACGGGATCGGAGAGGTAGTGCGCGTTGCCACCAGCATGGACATCACCGTGCCCACGGTGAGTGTTTGGAGGTGGAACGCCAAGCTTATCAATGACGGTGGATGCATCGACGTAGCCTGGAGCTCCTGAGAGGATCCTGGCATTGCGTGCCTGCTCTTGCAGGACCGGCACCCAACCGATTTCCAGTTCGAGTCCAACCACCACCAGCATATCCGCCTTGGCCAGCGCCTTGGAGAAGCTCGGCCGAGCGTCGACGAAATGCGGATTATCGCCGCCACGGGCAAAAACGGTGACGGTCACCTCGTCACCACCCACCGCGCGGGCGAGGTCACCCAGATCCGGTACCGTTACGCAAACGCGCAGAGGTTCGGCTGCGGAGCCAAGAGCACCAAGCATGACCAACAAGCAGAGGATGACGCGCATACGACCTCCATAGTATGAACCAGGATCAGCAAACACCGCCTGAAGCGATCGTGATCGTAGGCACGGGTGTGGGCCGTGCCTGCGATCAGACCCAGACTCCCCAGGCGGGCTGGAGGTCATACAACTGATTCAAAAGACGTGCGGCGGATGCGTACCGATGATGATATCGAGCGACAGCCAAACGCTGTGGGCGTCCTGGTCCGCCAGATGGTCCGCCTTGTCGTAATTGTACTGCAAGCGCAGACGGCTGAACTCCGTTGGTTGCCAAGCGATCAGCGGCGAGATGCGCGTGCGATCATCGCGGGTCGGGTCGGCGTCACGGCCACCGACGCTATCGCCGCTGCCGCTGGCGACTTCATAACGCAGACCAGCGGACCAGCCGGGCAGGAAGCCGACCAATACCTGGGTGAACAAACCCCAGTCCTTGAGGGTGTCGGCTGCATACACGTCAGGTGAATTTGGATCGGTGAATTCATCGACCTCGGCATTCCGACTGATGACCTCGGTCTCCCACGTCGCGAACGGGAACCCACGCGTTCCACCGGCCGGACGCCAGCGCAGCGCCAGATGTCCGCCCAGGATTAGGGATTGGGTATCAACCCCCGAGGCGTTGGGGCCGACCGCGAATGAGGCGCCAACCCGCAGCGTCAGGTCGTCGTTGACGTCGATGGCATTGCCCCACCGGCCGCTCCAGGTCAGGTCGCTCAGGCTGCGCGTATCGGTTTCGAGGCCAGTGTACTCGCGACCCGCGAGCCCTTCGCCTTCACCAATGAAGCTGCTCATGGTCTCGCCGCGCGCATTCTGAACGGTCACCAACAGGTCGCTCTGCCATGGTGTCGGCAATGACTCGCTCACGCGCACACCCTGGCCACGCATGCCATCGCCACCAAAGACGCGACTGTTGATCACCGGTTGGTCGATCCAGATCCAGGCGTGGGGATGGTTGACATTGATGCGCCCGAAATCAGTGAAGAACTGGCCAGCCTTGACCTCCAAACCATACGGGAGCGCCTGAGTACGGATGAACGCTTCTTCCAACTCGATGACGGTTTCACCATTTTCATCCATCAGGAAGATGATGTTGCCCTGCGCCACGAAGTAGGGATCAACCGCGCCCGAAATGGCCAACTCAGCATTCGGCATAGTGAAACCGCGCTGCTTGGGATCATGGCCCCCGCCTTGCAGGTTACGGATCGACTCGTCGCGCTCGGTCGAGGTACCCGCCACCGCCTGGACGGCGAATGACAAATCGATCAGCCGCAGGCGCGAAGCACCACCGCTGTGGTGGCCTTGGTCACCCTGGGCCTGCCGGGCTTCAAGCTCCGCCTGACGCTGCTTCAAATCATTGAGCTGAGCCTGGATACTGGCGTCATCGGCGCCGTAGGCGGCGACCGTGAGCAGTGCCGGAACCAGGGGAAGGAAACGCAGTCCAGGGCAACGGGGCATAAGGGCCTTTCGGTAATAAGAAGTATTACAAGGGGCCCTACTTAGGGTGGAAGCCAACATCGTCAAGATGGGATTCGATAACGAGAGATCATTAGCAGGTGGGTAATGATAGTGCTCAGGCACACATCAAAGTGCGGACCCCTACGAGCGTCGTGACCGTGCAATCGCCTCGCAGGTGGTGCGTCACCAGTGATTCACAGCACATTCACCAACTATCGACCGGCTCGGGCGAATGAGGTTGCGTAACTATGGGTGCGTGCGGACTTTTTCCGTCGCAATACGCCAAGATCCTGGAAATCACCAGGTCCGTATCATTTCTTGGCTTTGACGCACCCAGCGCAGAGACCGGTGAGGATGATCTCATGATGATCAGTACGAAAGCCCCGTGGTGTCATCCGGCGCAGATCACCTGGGCAGCCTTCCACCTCAAACACACGGTCGCACGTCCGGCAGTGGAAGTGGTGGTGGTGATCCAGGTGAGCAACTTCATAGCGTGCCTGTGCTCCCGGGACCTCGACCGTGGCCAGTTCCTTCTCTTCCGTGAGGGTCTTGATGGCACGGTAAACGGTGGCAATGCCGAGCCCCGGCACCTCATCGCTGGCGGCATCCAGGATCTCTTGCGGAGATAAAGGGCGTTTGGCCGCGACAATGGCGGCTCTGATCGCGTCTCGTTGGCGGGTATTCCGTTCAATGGCCATGGGCAGCATGCTAGGCGGTGTCTGCGGCTGACCAGAGCGGGTTCCGGCCCGGCTGCGGGTCGATCATGATCACCTGGGTAGTTGGTCAGATGATCTCGCGGGTACCAGGAGTCCGGCGATCACTATGCCCGTCTTGCCGAGCCAATTGAGCTCGCGGCTTGACTGACACGATAATGAAATATCAGTACCGTCAGTCCGAGCGCCTCTCGAAGGAGATCACTGATGCTGCAAGCCCCTGTCGCCACCGTTCCGGTCACGGTGCTCACCGGCTACCTTGGGGCGGGTAAGACCACCCTGCTCAACCACCTGCTGTCCGCCAACCACGGCAAGCGCATCGCGGTGATCGAAAATGAGTTCGGCGAGATCGGCATCGACAACCAGTTGGTGATCAACGCCGATGAGGAAGTCTTCGAGATGAACAACGGCTGCATCTGCTGCACCGTGCGCGGCGACCTGATCCGCATTCTTGGCAATCTCATGCGTCGCCGCGACAAGTTCGACTACATCCTGGTCGAGACCACCGGCATGGCCGACCCTGGTCCGGTGGCGCAGACCTTCTTTGTCGACAGCGACATGCGCGAGCGCTTCCGTTTGGACGGCATCGTCACGGTGGTGGACGCCAAGCACGTGTGGCTGCACCTGGATGACAGCGATGAGGTGCGCGAGCAGATCGCCTTTGCCGACGTCATCCTGCTCAACAAGTGCGATCTGGTGCCGCCCGCTGAACTCGACCGCCTGGAGCAGCGCATTCGTTCAATGAACGCCATCGCGCGCATTGAACGCACGGTGAATTCGCTGATCGATCCAACCAAGCTGCTCGACATCGGCGCTTTCGACTTGGACCGCACGCTGGCGACCAAGCCGACGTTCCTCGATCCGGAGTATCCCTTCGAGTGGGGTGGCCTGCTTCAGCTTCCTGCGGGCGAGGTGGTCGTCGAACTGGCTGATGGGCCAGATCCTGCGATGGCGGTGGCGCTGTTGCCAGCCTCTGGGGTGGAGAACGCCGACCTAAGTCGAGCTGCTGAGCAGGCCGCTCTGGTATTCGCCGCGGACGAGGTCCCCGTGGTCCCAGGTGATGCCATCGTCCCAGGAGCCACCCATTGGCGCCTGGAACTGCCCGGTGATGGCCTCAAGCGCTTTCCACTACGCATCGCCCGTGCAGGAACCTACGCGTTGTTCACCGAACATGGACCCGACGAGTTCGCCATGCGGATCTTGCGCGATGGCCACGTGATCGAGTCACAGGTGCACCGTCCCTTTGGTCAACATGAACACGATGAGGAGGTGTCCTCGGTCGGCATCACACTCCCTGGCGAAGTCGACCCCAAGCGCCTCAACGCTTGGCTCAGCCCGTTGCTGCAAGAGCAGGGCAAGGACATCTTCCGCATGAAGGGAATCCTGGCCATCGCTGGTGAGGATCGACGCTATGTCTTCCAGGGCGTGCACATGTTGTTCGACGGCAAGGCTGATCGTCCCTGGGGTGATGAGCCACGCGGCAACCAATTGGTCTTCATCGGTCGCAATCTTTTGCGCGCCGAACTGATCGCGGGGTTCAGCGCATGCTTGGTCTAAGTGAGCGCGCCAAGCCGGCCGAACTGGTGGTCCAGTGGCACGCCGATGTCGGTGATCACGTGCAGGACTTAGCGTGGTCGCCGGATGGTGAACTACTGGTGGCGGCAACCATCAGTGGGCCGGTGTTTCTGTATCGGGGTCCGGATTTCGTGCGCGAGATTCCCGCGCATCGGGACGGCACCAACTCGGTTTGCTGGTCACCGGATGGTCGTTCGTTCGCCACCGGAGGCATCGATGGCACCATTCGACTGTGGGACACCGCAGGCTTGGCGCTTGGTGAACGAGCCGCTGGCGAGCCGTGGGTTGAGCAGGTGCGCTTCAATCACGACGGAACGCTCCTGGCCAGTGCGGCGGGCCGCACCGTGCGCTTGTGGCGTGGCGATGAACTGGTGCGTGAACTGAAGCCCCACGCCAGCACTGTCACTGGTGTGGCCTGGCGTCCTGGGCGCAAGCAATTGGCCTGTATCGGCTATGGCGGGGTGGCGCTGATTGATCCTGTGATAGATGAAGAACCGACGCTCCTGGCCTGGAAGGGCTCGTTGCTGGTCGGAGCATGGAATACGCAGGGTTCGCGCTTCGCCGCCGGCTTACAGGACAATTCCGTTCACGTCTGGCAACCTGACACGACGCAAGACTGGAACATGGACGGTTATATGCACAAAGTGCGCGAGATCGCCTGGAATCGCAGCGGAAAAATCCTCGCGACTGGCGGCTCGTCTCACATCACTTGCTGGGATTTTCATGGCGATGGTCCGTCTGGCTCCCAGCCGGCTGTCTGCGATGGCCATGCCGGGCCGCTCGCCGCGTTGGCATACCATCCGGCGGATGACCTGCTGGCCAGCGGTGGGCGCGATGGCACGCTGGTGTGGTGGCGTCGCGGCCGTCCGACCCACATGGCGCTGACCGGTCCACCTATCAGCCGCTTGGCGTGGAAGGCGCGTCAGCCGGTGATCGCGGTGGGATGTGAGGACGGCCTGCTGGGCGTCTACGGTCGCAGCTGATCAGAGCGCGCGGGTTCAGGCCGAGCGGTAAGCACGCAACCAGGCATAGAGCGCATCGCCGGGACAGGCGGTTACGCGCAGATCACGGTGGGCAAGCAAAGCCCTGCGCTCGATGTGGTGTTGCGTACACAGCACCGCAAGCGCTTGCCGCAAGCCGGCAAGTTGCGCCGGTCGCGGACGGTACCTGGTGAAATCCCCGAGCACGGTGATCCCAAGATTCCCAGGATTGTGGTCGGTCACGTGTGCCCCCTGGCAGGTCAGCGGTCGACCCTCCCACACTCGCCCATCGCGGCCGACCAACAGGTGATAGCCGATCGCCGCCCAGCCGCGGGTTTCGACGTGGTAGCGTTCGATGCGACGCAGAATTTCGCCCTCATCCAGACCAGTATCGGCCAAGTGTTCCCCCGTATGGTGCACGGTGATGCGGGTTATTTTTCCCATCGGCTCATGGTTCGCGCGCACCGGCGCAGATGTCCAGGTAGCCCGCGCCACGATCCTCAAGGTCGGTGCATCCGCAGCGGGAGGACCATCACCCCGTGCCGGTTGAGTGTCCGCCGGTGTGGACGGCGGAACTCGCGGTGCCGGCACGGGGCCGCTGGGAGGTTGGTGGAAGGCACGTCGTGATGCGCATCCGGCAACGGTCAGGGCGGCGCCCACCAGCAGAGCGCGGCGCGAGAGGCGGATCAGTGGATCCAAGGGCTTCCGTGGCATGGGTGCATGTTACTATTGATAACTAAATATCAACAGTACGACGGGCACCATGATCCCAACTCCCATCACACGTTTACCCGTGACCGTGCTCTCCGGTTTCCTTGGCGCCGGCAAGACCACGTTGCTCAACCACGTCCTGGCCAATCAGGAAGGCCGCCGCGTCGCCGTGATCGTCAATGACATGAGCGAGGTCAACATCGACGCCAAGCTGGTTGCCGATGGCATAAGCGTGAATCGCACGGAAGCCAAGCTGGTCGAAATGTCGAACGGCTGCATCTGCTGTACGCTGCGCGAAGACCTGCTGATCGAGGTCGGCAAGATGGCGCGCGAAGGCCGCTTCGACTACCTGCTGATCGAATCCACCGGCATCAGCGAACCACTGCCGGTGGCCGAGACCTTCACCTTCACCGATGACAAAGGCCAGAGCCTGGGCGATGTCGCCCGGCTCGACACCATGGTGACAGTGGTGGATGCGCGCAGCTTCCTGGATGATTACACCTCGACGCAGGATCTGAAGGATCGCGGCATCGCCCTGAGCGAGGACGACACCCGTAACATCACCAACCTGCTGCTGGATCAGGTGGAATTCGCCGACGTGCTGGTGCTCAATAAGACCGATCTGGTGACGCCCGCCGAACGCGCGCGCCTGGAGGGCATTCTGCGTGCGCTCAATCCCCAGGCCAAACTGGTGACGGGCGATCACGGCCGGGTGCCGCTGAGCGAAATCCTCGATACTGGTCGTTTCGATTTTGAACGCGCTAAACAGGCGCCCGGCTGGCTGAAGAAACTGCGCGGCGAGGAAGTGCCGGAGTCCGAGGAGTTCGGCATTTCGTCGTTCGTTTTCCGCGCGCGGCGTCCCTTCCATCCCAAGCGCTTCTATGACCTGCTGACCTCGTCGGAGGTCAACGGATTGGTGCGCTCCAAGGGTTTTCTGTGGATCGCCACCCGGCCCAACCAAGCAGCGATCTTCCATCAGGCTGGGAAGCAGATGAACCTCTCGCCCGGATCGCAGTGGTGGGCAATGATCCCCGAGGACCAGTGGCCGAAAGACCCCGACGTCTTGGCCGAGATCCGCAAAGGCTGGGACGCTCAATGGGGTGACATCGGTACCGAACTGGTACTGATCGGTCTCAAGCTGGATCGCAAGGCGCTGACCAAGGCGCTCAATGCCTGTCTGCTGAGTGAGAGCGAGATGCGCGGCGGAGAACCGCGCTGGGCGCGCTTCGAAGATCCGTGGCCGGAATGGCCAAAGGCTGCGCCGGCGGAGCAACCAACGTGAAGCGATGGGACCGGAACCGCCATCGTACGTCGACCCGGCAGTGCGGTCGTGGTCGTCTCCCGGCTGCGCTGGTTCGCCGATATCCCTACGGCCGGCGCGTACGCCGCTTGCCGGCTGGTGCTTGGCCGGCGCGCCCATCGATCGGTGCACTGCCGCCTGGTGGTGCCTGCCTGCGTCCAGGCCAGACCGGCCTGGGCGAGGATGCCTGGACGTTGCCATTCCCACACCTCCACCTGGATTGGTCAGCCATTCCCAGACGCTACCAGGTGTCGAAACTACGCCGCTGGAGATCATCGCGCCCATGACCACCTACACGTACCGGCTGCTCAACGCCGATGGCACCGACGGTGATCTGGTCGAAGTGGACCAGCCCTTTGCGGCACCGGCACTGACGCACCATCCAGAAACCGGACATCTCATGCGTCGCACCATCGAATGTGCTCCGAATATCGGTGGTCGCTGGTCAGAGCGCGGCGCAGCGGCGTCCATGTCGGCGGACAACCTCGCCCGGCATGGCTTCAGCCGCTACCAGCCAACCGGAGACGGCAGTTTCGAGAAGGAGTGCGGTCCAGGCCCCGACCCGTCGTGTCCGCAATGTCCGCCTGGGTGAGGTGCGGGACGAGCTACGAGCTGCGAGCTACGAGTTCGATTTGCGAACGGGCCTTGCGGCCCTGCGCGACGAGACTTCGCCACAGGAAAGAGCGAACTCGCAGCTCGCAGCTTACTGCTCCGCGTT
>Ga0105046_10013468_pt1 | contig 12661 bp, 8 predicted proteins | sample MAT03_FD_78385 | JGI IMG/M metagenome (GOLD analysis project Ga0105046, IMG submission 78385) | Freshwater microbial communities from Lake Fryxell liftoff mats and glacier meltwater in Antarctica - MAT-03 (megahit assembly) | ecosystem: Environmental > Aquatic > Freshwater > Ice > Liftoff... | reverse complement strand
GTGCACCGACGCGGATTTCGACCGCGACGGCGCCGCGGCGACCGCGCTCGTGACCTCCTTCGTCGAGCGTGAACCCTCCGCGTGGCGTCGCGGGCGACACGTCGCGGTGGCCGTACCGGGCAACTGGTGCCCCGAGGAGCAGCGTTCCACCCTCAACACCCACCCGTTGTGCTGCAATCCCACGGGATCGACGCTGCAGAGCGGCGTGTGCCAGACCACGCCCCCAGGCTCCATGCCTTTCGCCCCGACGAACTTTCCGACCTCGAACACGGCGCTCCTCATGGCCTCCCCCGCGGTGACCATCGCAAACGGCCGCGCGTACGCGTTCTTCGTCGACGACATGGTCTCGGGTGACGCGACCGAAGAGGGAAATCTCGCAACTTCAACGCAGAGCCCTGGTTACCAGGCTGCAACGCGGCTCCCGCGGCGCTGCACCCGCGCGAACGAGGACGCCAGCCTGTGCAGCGACGTTCCTGTCATGTTCGGCAAGCTTCGCTGGGTGGCGCTCGCGGATCGATTTCGATTCCGTCCTCGGCCCGACCTCTCGCTGCCCCCTGGGCAGAGGTCCACGGCCGCATTTGCGACCGGAAGGCGGCTGTGCGCAGGCGAGACCAGCGACTGCACCGAGCCCCTTCCCGGAAGGCCGGAGTATGGGACCGTCACGGCGGAGTTCATCAGCGGCTGGGGGATCACGGCGGACGGACCCGCGACGGTCCAAGGCACGACCCGGATCGCCGCGACCACGCTGCGTGATGCCTCCGGCGCGGATTCGCGCGTGCTCCTCGCGTGGACCAACCGCACCGGAGTCACCTGCGCTCCGCTGACGGACGGATGCAGGAATCTGTGGCTACCCGCCGAGGTGCGGATCGTCGACGTCGCCGCGCTGGAGTCCGGGACCTTCACGCTCGCAGCGAACAACGGGCGCTTCCAACTGCCCGTGGGCGCGACGGTCGGAACGGGCTTCTCCGATGTCACCATGGTGCCCTGGAGCCCAGGCCCCACAGGAGAGCGTAGCCGAACCGAGGCGCTGGTGTTCCTCCGCTCCGCGGCCGGAGTGACGACGGGTGGCCAGGTCTGGTACACGGTGTGTCAAAGCAGCGGCGCATGTGGTGTACTCGCTCCCGTACTGGACAGTGTGGGGAACCCGTTGCTCTCCTTTACGAGCATCAGCGCCTCCCTGGCGAACCCGCCGGACGGATCGACGATGGCGGGCAGTCCGAGCGTGGCCCTGGTGTACGGAGTCCGTGCCGCGGCGACCGACACCTTCGCGACGCCGCGCCTGATGAAGTTTGATCCGGACGGATCGGGCGGCATCACGCAACCCTTTCCATACAGGTTGGAGGAGCCCAACCCTGACCCCAGCATGCCGGATATTCCGCTCACGGTGGAGTTCGAGAGTGCCGTCTCCATTGCGTTTACCGACTCAACCCCCGCGCAGGGTAGCCGGATGATCCTTACGTACGAAGGCTTCGAATACAACGCCAACGGCCAGGCGACCGTCCAGACGACCACCACGGCGTGGCCCTTCTCTGGCGGAAGTGGCAGCGCTGTTCTTTGCATCGTCCCGGCAGCTGTCGCATGGGGCAACACCCGGCCATGGGTGGGTGCCCGTGACTCGATGGGCCAGTGGATTTCGGCGCGCGCGGACGGCCCGGGACACATTCCGACCCCCTTCTTCGATGAGAGGACCGGTCTGGCGATCCTGGAAGGTCCCCGAGACGCTCAGGAGCTGCAGTATCTCGAACGCAACGTACGCGCAGCCCAGACTGTCCAAGCGCAAGCAGGCCCCCAACTCCTGCTCACGGCGATCTACGATCCACGTCCCGTGGAGTCGCACTTCGACTACGACGAAGTGAGCGCGATGGGGACCTTCCTCTGTCCGACGACCCACGCGTCGGGCCGCGGCCTCGCCTTCCCTGACATCCAGGCCCGCAGCGGTGTCGCCGCGCCCAATCCCATGCGGGGACCGCCGGCCTTCTGCCCTGGTACCCTGGCGCAGGGGCGGAGTTCGAGCATGGTGATGCACATCAGCAGCAGCATCCTGAGCGAATGCTCCGGCGACTGCCTCCGAAACAGCCCCCCGGACTCTGTGTTCGATCAGATCGCCGCAGCGCTCATCGCCCCAGGCAATTTTGCGCAGCTCCCGACCTCCTCGGCCGACTCGGGTTCGCTCGCGCATTCACCGCCGCACCGACAGGGCACCACCTGCGCCTCGGAGAACCCCGACGCGCTCTGGCTGTATTCGCACCCCGACAACCAATGAGCCCGCGCCACCTCATCCTCACGTCCGGTCTCCTCCTCGGATGTCCGTCGTCCTTCACCAACACCGGGGATGCGAGCGTCGACCGTTCATCCGGCGATCTCTTCGACGCCGCGGATGCCGCGGACCGCTTCGCAGACGCACCCGACGACGCCGCAGCCGATCGCCCGGACCTGCCGGACACGCATCCCGATACTGAAACGCGCGACGTGGCATCGGAGGATGTCAGTCGCCTCGACGGGGGAGATGCATCCCCCGCGTGTGCGCAGGATCCCCCCTCCGGGCCGCCCCCCGGCACCCACCGCAGTTGTGCTACGGGTCAAGCGCCCTCCTGGCACTGCCGTGAGGTCCACCACTGCGGAGGAAGCTACATCGCCGGATCACTCGATGCGTTCGAACTTGGCGCCCCCCGACCGGCGCCGTCATCGCCTCGGATGCGGGGCTGTGACCTGCATCAGGGCATCGTCCATCCTGGCTATGTCGACGCCTACGAGGTCACCGTCGCGCGCTTTCGTGCATGGGTGCGAGCGGGGATGCCCATCCCGCGTGGAGGGCAGGACATCTTCAACGGCCTCGTGTGGGATCCAGGCACCAAACCGGTCGTCCCTGCGACCTTCGCCAACAGCCGCGACATCGTGCCTGGACACACGACCTCCTCCTCGATGTGCACCTACACCGAGGAGCCAGGCCCCAACGACGACCTGCCGGTCAACTGCGTGAGCGCCAACACTGCGCTGCTGTTCTGTTGGTGGGACGGCAAGCACCTCGCCACCGAGGTCGCCTGGGAGTACCTCGCCCGCAACCGTGGGACGACCGCCACGCCCTTCGGAGACCTCCCGTCGGACGCGGAGGCCTGTCGCTATGGAGACGTCGGCGCATTCAACGGTCTCTGTCCTCCCGAGCGGCTCCCGCAGCGCGTCGACGCCTTCCCCCTGGGCGCTACCCGTGATCCCGCCGGCATCTACGGTCTGTATGGCGGTGTGATGGAGTTCGTGATCGGCGGATCGCGCCGACCCTACGGTGACCGCACGGAGATGTGCCGCTCCCTCACTTCAGCGCCGATCACGGATGGCCTGGACCTCGGGACCCTGGTCCACGGCACCGCGTGGTATCAAAGCCTGATCGATCATCAGCGCTATCGTCACGCGGCGACGCGGGGATCCCCCCCCGTGCAGGACTCTGCGCTCGATCCGATGCTCACCCCCGCGCGCTCGCCGCGGGTCGGCTTTCGTTGCATGCGGTGGACGCCGGAGCCGCGCGACCCGTGAGCGGTGCGGTTTAGAACGTCAGCCCGACGTTGACCCCGCCGAGGCCCGGCGCGAGCACCGGCGCCACCTGGAGCCGCGCCTGCGCGGGGCGCGGGGCCCCCTCCTCGCGGCTCCCAGAGGCCATCCCGTCGAGGACTACCAGCGCCGCACCCAAGCCCGCCAGCACGATACCCCCGACGCCGAACGCGATGGCCATCGTCTGCGCCGTGCCGTGCGAGTCGCACAGGCTCGCGGCGCCGCGCCCGTCCGCGTCCGACTCGCTCGCGGCCCGGGTGCACACTTCGTCCACCGAGAGCGCGCGGGCCCCGCTCATCACGGGGTTGATGCGGTTGTCGTAGCGCGCCCACGCGCCGCCGAGCTCGCCTGTCCCGTTGAGCGAGTCGTCGCCGTAGCCCGACGAGCTGGCCCACTGCCACACCCCGATGCCGCCCGCGATGACGCCGACCCCGAGGAGCCCGACGCCCACCCAGCGGAGCACGTGCCCGTTGGACGGCGTCGCCCGCGGTGTACCGCCCGGCGGGGTCTGCTGCGCGGGGCCGCCGAGGACGGGCGGCGTCGGACCCGCGGCCTCGCGCGCGCGGAGGGCGTCCTCGGCCTGCTGGAGGCGGAGGCGGTCTTGCTGGGCGGCGGTGTCGCGGGTGGTGAGGGCCTCCATCATGCGGCGGGCGATGTCGCGCACGGTGTCGGGCGAGGAGGCCATCTGGGCGCGGGTGAAGGTGGCCGCCTCGCGGTGGACCTCCCGGCGCGTGACGTCGTCCCAGAGGCTCACCTCGACGCTCATCGGCGCCTCGCGCCCGCGGCCCACGCGGAGCAGCGTGCCGTAGAGGTACTTCTGCGCGTGGAGGTCGCTGGCGATGAGCGACAGGCACTCGGGGCTCGTCGTCGAGCACCCCACCATCGCGAACTCCTGATCGAACGAGGGCGTGTTGTCCGGCACCTCGTAGCCCTGCGCCCGCGCCGCGTCCCGGAGCGCCGCGGAGAGCGCGCCGGCCACGTCGACGTCCCCGTCGGGGGTGCGGAGGCCCACCACGGCGAGACCGCCGCGCCGCGCCGCGGAGGCCGCCGGGGGGGTGGGGGTCTGCGCAGCGGCGGCGGTCGGCAGGACGAGGGCGCACGCGAACACGGCGGGGACGAGCCAACGCATGGCGCGATTGTTACAAGAACCCACCACGAATCACCAGCGCGCAGCGCGTCGCGGTGCTCCGTCACGCGCGGCGTCGTCGACGGAGCACCGCGACGCACAGGGCGGAGAGCAGGAGCGCGGCCCGCGGCGCCGCCCCCGTCGGTCCGGCGCGGCACTGGCAGTCGTTCGGCGGCGGCGGAGGCACCGCGCGGACGTCCGCGCCCGTGTCCGTCAGGGCGGGGACGTCCGCGGCGTCCATCCCCAGCGGCGCGTCCACTACCGAAGGCACGTCCGCCGCGACCTCGGGGCCCGCGACGTCCATACCCACCGGTACGTCCAGGGTGGGCGCTTCGGGCGCGACGTCCAGCGCCGCCTCGGGGGTCGCGTCCATGCCCGCCTCCGCCGCGTCGCCTCCGTCCGCGGCGTCCCTCGCCGCGTCGCCCGCCCCGCCCTCGGCCGCAGCGTCGGGGAGGCTCGCGTCGTGCCCGACGGGCGTTGGGATCGGCCCTGCGTCGATGGCCGTGAGCGTCATGCGCACGGAGGGCCAGAGGCTGTCGCAGGTCATCCCGACGGGCGTGGCGCTGTCGCAGCGGTCGGACACCCCGAGGAGCGAGCGGCCCGACACCAGCGGATCGATCCGGTCGCCGCCGTTGGTCGAGCACCCGAGGAGGTAGCCGTCGTCGGCCTCGTCGGCGCACACGTACAACACCCCCGCGTGGTAACGCAGGCAGCGCACCGTCACCGACGCGGCCACGCGGCGGAAGGGGCCGCCCATCACCGAGCGCTGGAGCCCTTCGGTCCGGTTGGTGCTGCCGATCCAGACGGTCGACCCGTCGTCGCTCAGCGCGAAGCCGACCATGGAGTCCGCCGTCGAGCCCACCTCGCGGAGCGTGGCGCCGCCGTCGGTCGAGCGGAGGAGGACGGTGCCGAAGCCCACCGACGCGCGCACGTACAGGGTATCGGGCCGGGTCGGGTCGACGCCGGAGATAAAAGCGCTCGACCCTCGGCCGAAATCACGGGTCACCTCGCGCACCGACATCCCGCCGTCGTCCGAGCGGTAGAGCACGGCGATCCCGCCGCGGAGGAAGCCCGAGACGTACACCCGCGACGGGTCCGAGGGCGCCACCTCGATGGTCTCCGTGAAGAACCCTGGCATCACCGCCCGCGCCTCCCACGTCGCGCCCCCGTCCGTCGAGCGGTAGATGGTGTCGTCCGCCCCCGTCGGGCCCGTCATGCCGAACATTGTCCGACCGCTCGCGTCCACCGTCACGTCCACGATGGCGCGCATCGGCGTACCGCGCGGCCGCTCCCACGCGCAGCCGCTCCGCGACAGGGAGAGGCCCGTCGGGACGGTGGCGATGAGGCTGCCGTCGAAGCCGATCGCGAGGGACGGGTCGTACCCGCTGGCGCCGCCGAAGGCCTCCTCGCAGGTCCACCCCCAGCGCCTCCCGCCGTCGTGGCTTACGACGAGGCCGAAGGTGGTGCGGAGCGCGATCAGCGAGCTCCCGGGGCCGGGGCCCACGACGACGTAGCCCGACGTGGGGAAGCGCCCGTTGGCGGCGGCGCGCGCGGGCAGACACAGGGCTGCGAGGGCGAGGAGGGCGGCGCGGAGGGGAGGGGAGGGGGTCACGGGGAGTTGTGCGCGGGGTATCCCGCGGAACCGCGAGCATCGCACCCTCGCACGACGAAGGGGAGGGGCTACTTCGCGAGGCGGCTGTGCAGCAGGTCGGAGAAGGCCGCGAGGGCGTCGACCGTCGTGAACACCCCCACCACGTGCTCGTTGTCCACCACCACCGCGGAGCCGTACCGGTGCTCTGCCATCGTCGACACCACCTCGTCGAGCAGGGCGTCCGGGGCGACGGTGTAGGGCGCGGGCGTCATCGCGTCCTCCACGGTCACCTTGGTCGGGTCGACGTCCTTCAGCGTCTCGATGAGGGCCAGGTCGCGCTCGGTCACCATGCCCACGAGCTTGCCCCCCTGCAGCACCGGGAGGTGGCGGAAGTGGTGCTCGCGCATCAGCCGGTGCGCCGTCTGCAGCGTCTGGTCGACGCCGATCGTGTGCGGCGTGGTCGTCATGTACTTGGAAATGTGCGGGATGGGCTTCGACATGGTCGTCTGTCTCTCCTACCACCGCCCTGAGCAACGGCCGGGCCGCGCGCGGGACGCGTGGAACTCCTGGTGTTCTGACGCTCCGCCCGCAACCCCCGACGCACCCCGCGCGTCGCACCCGGTGCGCCGCCCGCACGCGGTTCACGAGAACCCCGTTGGGGCCGACGTGCGCGCTGGGGTAGCGTACGGCCCCGTGGACCCCGCCCCCGACGTTTCTCCGCCTCCCGCGGCGACGACCGTGCTCCCTACGAGCGTCGAGCTCCCGGAGCTCCCGCCCGCCGCGGTGGCGCGCGAGCCGCGGGGCCTCCTCTCGCTCCCCGTCGACCGCGGGGCCGCGGAGGTGCTCGCCGACCTCACGCAGCGCGCGGTGGACGGCGCCGCCCACGAGGCCTCCGGGCGCACCGCCGCGCGGGCCATCGCGCTGGTGCTCGCCGCGCTCCTCGGGCTGCGCGTCGTCTTCGACGCCGTCCTCCCGACGCTGCTCCTCGTCGCGCTCGGCGGCGCCATCGCCGTGGCCCTCGCGGCGACCGTCGCCCACGCGGTGAGCGAGGCCCGGCGGCAGCGCGCGCTCCTGGTGGCGCTGGCGCAGCTCTCGCGGATGGCGCGCCTCGACCCCGCGTCCCGCGACGCCGTCGCCCCGCAGGTGGCCGCCGTCGTCGACGCCCTCCGCACGCCGCCCGCCTTGCCGTGGAAGCGTCCGTGAGCCCGCGGGCGTTCTCTCCGCCGCTGTGACGAAGCGCCCCGCCACCCTGCTCACCGTCGGGGCCCTCATGGGCCTGTCGGGCGGAGCCACCCTCGCGGGCGAGGCCCTCGGCGCCCGCGCGCTGCGCCCCCTACTCGGCAGCACCGCGCTCGCCCAGACCGGGACGCTCGTCGGCGTCCTCGGCGCCCTCGGCCTCGGCGCCTGGTGGTCGGGCCATCAACGCCGTCACACGCCCCGCGCGGTGCTCGTCGGCGCGCACGTCGGCCTCGCGCTCGTCGCGCTCCTCGGCGCGCTCGCCCCCGCCCTCCTCACCGCCCCCTTCGCCCGCGCGCTCGTCGCCCTCTCGCTCCGCTCGCCCGCCGCGGGGGACGTCGCGCGGCTCGCCCTCGCGGTGGCCCTCACGGCGGCGCCGGGCTTCCTCGCCGGGGCGGTGTACCCCGCGGCGGTGTCCCTCCTCCGCCGCGGCGCCGGCCCCGGGACCGCCCTCGTCGGCGCCGCCAGCTCCCTCGGCGCGGCCCTCGCGGCGCTGGTCACCACCTTCGCGCTCGGCCCCACGCTCGGCGTCTCCCGTACGCTCCTCGCGGCCGCGGGGCTCTACGCGCTCCTCGCCGCCGCCGCGTCGCGCTTCGAAGACACCCATCGCGCGCCCGCGGCCCTCACCCCCGCCGCGCCCGTCGACCGATCGGCCCTGGCGACGCTCTGCCTCCTCGGCGCGGCCTCGACGGCGTGGCAGGTGCTGGTGGCGCGCGTCGGGGCCCTCTCCTTCGGGCCGAGCGCGTTCACCTTCGCGACGGCGCTCGCGGGGCACGTCACGGCCCTCGCGATCGGCGAGCTCCTGGCGCTCCCCTACGTCAGCCGATGCGCGCGCGACGAGGCCCGGCGCGCGCTCGGCGGCGTCACCTTCGCGGCCACGCTGGCGGCGGCCCTCGCGGTCCCGCTCCTCCGCGCGCTCCCCTCGTTCGCGGAGCGCACCCTCGCCGACGGCGCCCCCGCGCAGCTCACGCTCTGGGCGACCGCGTACGTCGCGTGTGTGGTCGCGGCGCTCCCGGTGGCGGGCTTCGTCGGGGCCGGGCTCGCGCTCGCGGCGCGGTCCTTCGAAGGCGACGACGCGGCGGCCAACGGGCGCACGCTCGCCGCCTCCGCCGCGGGCAACGTGCTCGGCGCCGTGCTGGTGACCTTCGCGGCGATGCCCGCGCTCGGCGTGGTGGGGGCCTCCCTCGCGGTGGCCGCGACGCTCGCGCTCGCGACGGCCCTCGCCCGCTCCCGCGTCGCCGCGGCGGTGGCGCTCGCCGCGGTGGCCCTCGCGGCGCTCCGGGCGCGCGCCCACGACGACCCGGCGGAGATGCTGCGCGGGCCGTTCCTGTACGCGGGGTCGCAGCATGTGGAGCTCGGGCGCGTGGCGTGGCGGCGCGACGGCCCCGAGGCCACCGTCGCCGTGCGCCGCGACGACGAGGGCAACGTCCTCCTGCAGATCAACGGCAAGGTCGACGCGACGAGCCTCGGCGACGCGGTGACCCAGACGCTCGTCGGGATGCTCCCCGTCGCGATGGCGCGCGACCCCAGGGACGTCCTCGTGGTGGGCCTCGGCAGCGGGATGACCGTCGACGCCGCCCGCTCCGTCCCCGGCGTCCGCTCGGTGGAGGTCGCGGAGCTCCTCGGCGACGTCGTCGAGGCCGCGCGCGGGCCCTTCTCGCGCGCCAACCACCGGGCCCTCGAAGACCGCCGCGTCCGCGTGGTGGGGGTCGACGCATCGCAGTACCTCCGGGGGACGTCCCGCGCCTACGACGCCATCGTGAGCGAGCCCTCCAACCCCTGGGTCGCGGGCATGAGCGACCTCTTCACCCGCGAGTCCTTCGAGGCCGCGCGCGATCGGCTGCGCGAGGGGGGCGCCTTCGGGGCGTGGTTCCACGCGTACGGGACGAGCGCGGCGGTGGTGTCGTCCATCGCGGCCACCTTCCGCGCGGTGTTCCCGCGGAGCACCGTGGTGGAGCTGTCGCCGGGCAACGACTACCTCCTGGTGGGGCTCAAGGGGACGACGCCCCTCGACCTCGACGCCTTCCTCGCCCGCACCGACGACCCCACGCTCGCTCGCATGCTCGCCGCGGCGGGCGTCCCCGACCGCCCGTCGCTCCTCGCGCGCTTCCTCTCTGGGCGCGGCGGGGTCGCGGCCCTCGCGGGCGACGGGCAGGTGCTCCGCGCGTCCGACCTCACGCTGGAGTTCCTCGCCCCGTCGCTGCTCTACCGCGACGCGACGGCGGAGGTGTTCGCCCTCCTCGCGCGCATCGACGACCTCCCCCTCGCGGGCCTCGGCGTCGACGCCTCCCCCGGCGGCACCTGGCTCCGCCTCCTCGACGCGAGCGAACCGCACCGGGAGGCCGTCGCCCACGCGCGCAACCTCGTGCTCGCGTCGCGCCGCGGCGACCTGCGCCTCGCACTCCAGGAGGGGGAGCTCGCCGTCGGCCTCGCCCCGCGCGACGCGTCGCTCCGCGCGATGGTGGCGCGGCTCTACCTCACGCGCGCCGACGCCCGCCTCCGCAGCGATCCGGGCGCCGCCGAGCAGGACCTCACCGCCGTCCTCGAGCTCGCCCCCCCCGCCGCCGAGCGCATCCGCGCGCTGGTGCGCCTCGGCGACCTCGCGCTGCGGCGGCGCGACGGGCGCAGGGCGCTCACCCGGTACAGCGAGGCGCTCGTGCGCGCGGAGGAGATGGGCGACGGCGCGCCGGAGATCCGCGTACGGCGGGCCCATGCGCTCACCGTGCTCGGCGCGCCCGCGCAGGCGGCGGAGGAGCTGGAGCGGGCGCGGCGGCGGCGGCGGTGAGGTGCGGCAAACGGAAGGGCGCGGCGGCTTGCGGCGTGCGGTGAGTCAGCCGGCGTCGGTCTCGGCGGCGAGCCTCGCGCGGTGCGCCTCGGTGAGCGCGAGGGAGCGTGCGGCGCACACGTCGAGGATCGCGTCGCGGAGGCCCTCCTCCCGGCCCTCCTTGCGCCCCCACGACCGAGGGTGCGCACCAGCAGGGTGTCGCGGGTGCGCGGCAGTTGGGAGATGACCACGAGCGGGAGCGTCCACTCGGGCGACGCTGCGTAGCAGCCGCTCGACCAGCCCGCGTCGTCCATGCGCTCCATGTCCTCAACGCGCAGCCGCCCGAGCGCATCCGCCAGAAAAACGCGCGTGATTCGTGGTGGCGGGTGGAACCTCCTCAGGCCGTTGCGCGCGCAGCCCTCCGCCAGTGGTGCGTCACAGCAGACAGGCTCAGCGAGATCGGGTTTCGGTGCGTCGGCGGGGGATGAGGCCTCCCGAAGATCCTGGCTCCACGCCGCGCCCGCTGTTGCGCGCGTTGGCTAAACCACGCCCAGTTTGGGATCCGTGGTTCTCGCTTCAGATCCGCGTCGCCGGGCGGCGTCACTCCTCGCCTGTGTGCAGCAGCACACGGCGCGCGTCGCTCCTGGCCCAGCTCGCGTCTCTTCGCGAAAACTACGAATCCCAAACTGGGCGTGGTTTAGCGCGCCGAAGCGGCGGACTTGCGCTTCGCGCGAACGGGGGGTGTGGCGTCGAAGACAGCCTTCAGCGCGGTCGCGGTGGCGGCGCGGTCGAGCCAGCGGTCGAGGGTGCGCTTGTCGTCGCAGGCGAGCACGCGCTTCCGGGTGGTCGCGCTGACGGTGAAGCCGCGTGCCGCGAGCACACGCAGGAGCGCCTCCGCCTCGCCGCGCTTCTCCCCACGCGCCTCCCCACGCGCCTCCCCACGCGCCTCCCCACGCGCCTCCCCACGCGCCTCGAACTTCTCGCGGAGGTACTGATGGACGGGTCCTTCGGGGATCTTGCTGAAGTCGATGATCATCTTGTGTACCGCCTCGCGGAGCGTCCCGTCGAGCATGTTGAAGATCGCGCGGATCGCGGCGTCGCGCAACGCCTTGCCCTTCGCCTTCTGCGCCGTCGCGACCGCTCGTTGGACCACCGCCACCGCCCGTCGACCGCGCTGATGGTGCACCGCCCAGGCAGCAAACACCGCGAGTTCGGGGCGTCCCGTCGCGAGGAGCCGCTCGGCCACGTCCGCCGTGATCAGCAGGACCACTGGCTCCAGGGAGAGACGCGTCCCCTGCGGGCCGACGACGGAGGCGATCCCACGGGCCCACCGCGCGGTGGCGCGGGTGTGGGTGACGACGAGCACGTCGCCCATCTCCCCGCGCTGGTCGAAGAGGACCGCGGCGCCGAGGAGCCAGCGGCGCTGTTTGTCGTGGTCGTTGTCGCGCTGGAGCTCGATGATTTGCCAGGGGCCGCGCCTCTTGCCCTTCGCGAAGAGTACGTCGGGGCGCACCTCCACCGGGTCGGCGGCGCGCACGACGCTGTCGATCGCATCGAGGCCCGCAGGCATCGGTGGGCGGCCGAGCTCGGTCAGGAGGGCGTTGAGCCACGCGGGGTTCGACCGGATGACCTCCACCAGGGTCTCGTGTGCGGCGCCGGGCATGGGTGAACACGTGTAGTGGTCCGGTGGTTCGCGCGCAAGGTGCATGCGCCGTCGTCCGTGGCCTCGTCGAAGGTGACCCCTCCGATCACCCGCGACCGCGAGCCTAGCACACCCCGCGCGTACGTTTCGCCGATGACTTTCGGCCCCGGGCGCCGCATCTCTTCCGCCATGGCACCCCACCGTCCCCTCGACGCCGAGGAGCGCGCGTACGTCGCGGATGTCACCCGCCTCGTGGACGCCGCGCGCGCCGCGCTCCCACAGTCCGCCGCCCCGTGCTCCGCGCACCTCCGCGTGGCCTCCCGCGGCGACGCGCGTGACTACCTCCTCGGCCCGCGGACCCTCACCGCGGACACCATCACCATCCTCCGCTGGGACCAGGCGCCGCTCGCCGAGGCCTTCTTCGCCGCCGTCGAGGGGGGCGACTACGAGCTCCGCGTCGGCGCGCAGGTCATCACGGGCGTCGTCCTCGCCCGCTCGCTCCTCGCGCTCGACCAGGGCTCGCTCGTCGCCGTCACCCGCGCGGGGACCCGCTTCTCCCGCGGCGCCGACGGGGCGTGGAGCGCCTCGCCGGACGTCGGCGCGGCGCCGCTCCGCCCGCGGCCCGACGGACGTCGCCGCCCCCCCTCCGCGGTGGAGGTCACGCTCGACGCCGAGCAGCAGCGCGTCGTCGACCTCCCCGCGGGCGCTCCGCTCCTCGTGCTCGGCGAGGCCGGCGTCGGCAAGACCACGGTGGCGCTC
>Ga0105046_10013467_pt1 | contig 12661 bp, 10 predicted proteins | sample MAT03_FD_78385 | JGI IMG/M metagenome (GOLD analysis project Ga0105046, IMG submission 78385) | Freshwater microbial communities from Lake Fryxell liftoff mats and glacier meltwater in Antarctica - MAT-03 (megahit assembly) | ecosystem: Environmental > Aquatic > Freshwater > Ice > Liftoff... | reverse complement strand
GGTACACCCTGCTCACCGCCTCGCGCGGGACGCCGCTGCCGTAGCGTAGTTCTCCAGAACTGCGCATCCCGGCCCCAGCGGACCGGAGGGGCGGGTCAACTCCCCAGGGCTCGGATCCGGCGCAGCTCTGGAGAGCTACGCTACGGCTGCTGAATGCGGGATCGGATCATCGCGATCACGCGGTCGGATGCCCGAAAATTTGTCTCCTGCGTCAATCGTGTGATGGCGGAATCAAGGTCGAGCAGCCCGTCTTTTGCCGCGGCAGCGAGCACGGAAAGAACACCCGCCACGGTAAATCCCAAACGGCCAGCCACTAGTCTTCCTTTGCGCTCGTCCATCAGAACCAGCGTGGCGCGCCGCCAGTGAGCAAGCCGGATTGCGGCGGCTTCGCCGGCATCAAGCCGAAGAAGATCGTCCTGCTCCCACGGAGGCGCATCGACTACTTCGAGCCATGCTGGCGAAGACGATGCCCATGCGCGCAATGCGGGCGTCGCCTGACGATGCAGGCATTCGGCTATGACTTCGACCGGACACAGCACCCGGCCAAAAATCGCGGGCAGTACATCCATTTGTCCGACGAGGACCAAATAATGCAGCGGCGAAGTGTCGCTGACGACGATCACTGCCGGCGAAATGACTCTGCCACTCGAAGGTCCGCCTCAATTTCCGCCACGGACGGATCGGGCCACGCTCCGTGCCGCGAAAGAAAATCCTCCGCCTCCCAGCGGGAGGCTAGGCCGAGCAACTGCCGCACTTCGGCGCACGACAAGCGACCGGAGCGATAAGCTTCCACCGCAAAGCCTTCGAGGACCGCACGACGCACATCGCCCGCCCCGCCGCCGATCGCGGACGCCAAATCATCGGGAATATCGAGAGTCACCGTCATGCGTCGATGATAAGGACGAACCCGCGGAAGACAAGGCATGCCTCCGCTACACCTTCAGCGCCTGGATGCGCCGCGCGACCTCCTCCGCATTCGCGCGCGAATTGAACGCACTGATGCGGAAGTGGCCCTCGCCCGCCGCGCCGAAACCCGCGCCGGGCGTGATGACGACGTTCGCCTCGCCGAGCATCTTGTCGAACATCTCCCACGAGCCGAGCGCGCCCGGGCACTTCACCCAGATGTATGGCGCATTCACACCGCCCCACGTCTTCCAGCCCGCCGCCTGCGCGGCCGCGCGAAGGATGCGCGCATTGCCCATGTAATGCTCGACGAGCGCGCGCACCTGCGCCTTGCCCTCGGTGGAGTACAGCGCCTCGGCCCCGCGCTGGATGATGTAGGCGACGCCGTTGAACTTCGTCGTCTGCCGCCGCAGCCACAGCGGATGCAGCGGCTTCCTTTCGCCGGAGGCGGTCGTCGCCATGAGCGTCTTTGGCACCACGACGAATGCACAACGCACTCCCGTGAAGCCGCCGCTCTTCGAGTAACTGCGGAACTCAATCGCGCACTCGCGCGCGCCCGGAATCTCGTAGATCGAATGCGGCACTCCGGGGTCGCTGATGTAGGTCTCGTAGGCCGCATCGAAAAGAATGAGCGTGCCGTTCGTGCGCGCATAGGCGACCCAGGCTTCCAGTTGCGCGCGCGTCATCACCGCGCCGGTCGGGTTGTTGGGTGAGCAGAGATAAATCACGTCCACCTTTTGCGTTGGCGGCGCAGGCGTGAAGCCGTTCGCCTCGTTGCCTTCGAGATACACCAGGCCCGCGTAGGCACCGCGCGCGTCCGCGTCACCGGTGTTGCCGGCCATCACGTTCGTGTCCACATACACGGGATACACGGGGTCGGTCACGGCGATGACGTTCTTCGCGCCGAGGATGTCGAGGATGTTCCCCGTGTCGCACTTCGTGCCGTCGCTCACGATGATCTCGTCATCCGCCACATCGAGACCATGCGCGCGGTAGTCATTTTCCGCGATTGCCTTGCGCAGCCAGTCGTAGCCCTGCTCGGGGCCGTAGCCCTTGAATGTCTCACGCACGCCCATCTCATCCACGGCCTTGTGCAACGCCGCGCGGACCGCCTCGGGCAGCGGCTCGGTGACATCGCCGATGCCGCAACGGATCATCCGTTTTGCGGCGTCGGGATTCGCGTCGGTGAAGAGCTTCACGCGTCGCGCGATCTCGGGAAAAAGGTAGCCGGCCTTGAGCTTGGAGTAGTTGTCGTTGAGGAATGCCATCGGAGTCGTGTGGTTTGCGGGACCGGCGATCTAGTGGCTGGATGCGCGCCGGTCAACCGCGGGAAAACATCCAGCATCCAACATCCGACATTGAACATTCAACCAACGGCCAAAGCCCAATGCTCGACGGCGAATCACAGGGATGCGGTGGCCTCCTGGGTGGAGCTAACGACCCGCATGGCGCGTGCGGTCACTGGTCGCAGACGACAGGAGGCCGAGTGGGAAATTCGCCATTCGTCCTTTGTTGAACGTTCAATGTTCAATGTTGGATGTTGGATGTTGGATGTTCGCCCCCGCCCCGCTATGTCCCGCCGGAACATGACACAAACTTCCCGATGCCCACGCCGGTAGCCGACATGGAAAAACGCACCCGCAACGCCTCGCTCATCGTCGCTGCACTCTGGATCGCCCTCATCGTCGGCGTCCTCATCCGCTCGCTGCTGAAGCCGGCCAGCGGCACCGTCTTCCCAATCTTCCACACCGCCGGCGGACGCTGGCTGCACGGCGAGAACCTCTACTCCGGCGCCACCGACTATCTCTACAGCCCGCTCATCGCCGCCCTCTTTTCCCCCCTCGCTCTCTTGCCTCTGTGGCTGGCGAACATCCTCTGGCGTCTCGCAGTCACGGGCACCTACCTCGCGGCAGTATATGCATGGCTGGGCGACGGACCCGCGCGAATTCACTCCCGGAAGTTCCCCCTCGTCTTCCTCCTCCTCCTCCCGCTGTCGGTCGGCAGCATCAATAACGCGCAGGCAAACCCGCTCGTCATCGCGCTCGTGATGTTCGCCATCCTCGCCACCCGTTCCGCACGCTGGACCGCGGCGGCGATCTGCATCGGCATCGTCACCTATTTGAAAATCTACCCCCTCGCCGCGGGGCTGCTCCTCTGCCTCATCTTCCCGCTGAATCTGCCATTGCGAGTCGGCGCCACGCTCCTCGCGCTCGCCGCGCTCTCATTCATCCTGCAAAAGCCCGCCTACGTCGCCGAGCAATACCACAACTGGGTCGCGAGCCGCTCCGTGGACGAGCGCCACTACGACGTGATGAACCGTCCGCGCGATCTTTGGACCCTGCTGTATGCATGCGGCATCGAGCTAAATCTCCGCCTTTACTTCATCCTCCAGATCCTCGGCGGCGTCGCCGTCGCCGCCCTGTGCTTCGTCGGCCATCAGAAAAAGTGGCGCGACGACCGCCTCCTCACCCTCATCTTCACGCTCGTCTGCTGCTGGATGCTGCTGCTCGGCCCCGCCACGGAATCCTCCACCTACATCCTCCTCGCCCCTGCCGTCTCGCTCGCTGCCGTCGAGGCATTCAGCCGCCCCTTCCCGCGCTGGATGCGCGGGCTCATCACCGCCGCGCTCACGATTCTCATCGGCGGCGCGGCCTTCATCGCATTCGCCGGCCGGCGGCGGGAATTGTGGACGATGTCCATCCAGCAAGTCGGCACGCTGCTGTTCGCAGTCTTCGCAATCGCGTGGGTGTTCCGCGATTCGCTCTGGAGAAAAGAGCGGTACCCGGAGACGCCTATCGGCTGACCGCCTCGGCGAATGCCGGGTTCCAATACCCGTTGTCGCTCTCCGGGCCGAACCAGCCGATCTGCCCCTTTTTGTCGTCGCCGCCGTAGTAGTTCTTCGTTCCCATCCTGCTCGGCAGCTCCGCGGTGACGTGCCCGTCGCACCACGCCACATTCGCCCGGCCCGCGTGGCGGAAGTGGACGCTGGGCGAGAGGGCGCTGTCGAGTTTCCCGGATGGTCTCACCGACCGCGGCGGCTCGGCGTAGGGATATTCCTGCACGCCATCGGGCTTGGTCATGCCGGTGTCGGCAAACATCACGGTGGTCGCCGGCGACGGCACGTTCGCGAGCAGTTCACCCTGCCATGGGTTCGCCGGGGTGCCGCCGATGTAGATGGCATTGTAGCCGTAGCCGCCGCTGCCGGTCTCGAAGCTCTTGCTGCCTTTGAGGATCTTCTCGAAGGCGGGGCAGATCTTCACCCGCTCGTCCCGGCCGAGATACGGCGCGAGCGGGCCTTTCGTCGCATCGAATGGCTGGGACGCGCCGGTCCGCTCGCCGTGCCAGCGGAGGTTGTTCCTGATGTCCTGCGCAAAGCAGAACCTGCCTTCGCCCTCGCGCGCATACATCAGGTTCGCAGCGGCGAGCTGACGGATGTTCTGCACGCACTGCGCCTCCAGTGCCGCCGCACGGCCACCGCGCAGGGCGGAAAAGAGGATCGCCGAGAGGATGCCGATGATCGCGATGACAGCGAGCAATTCCACCAGCGTGAAACCGCGCGTCTTCAGCCAACCCCGGCGGCGCGCACCGTGGAGCGCCGTCCGTCCCGGCGGCCACTCACGACCCGCGCGCAGCGCCAAATCCTGTTCCCGCGCGTGCCAGGAGTTGGGCGCTGCGCGCACGCAGTGAGTGGCCAGCGAGACGGATGGCGCCCCATTTCGCGCGTCGAGGTTCATCGCCGTCTTCGCAATGCGAGGGCAAATCCGGCGCAGCCGAGCAGCAGCGCCGTGGATGGCTCGGGAACCGGCGCGAAGTGGAGCACGCCGACGGCGTCGAGGTCGAAGCCGCCTTGGGGGAAAGGCGTTACCCACGGATCATTGATGGCATTCCCGAGCGAATCGAGCGCCCGGTAGAGCGGGTCGATGCTGCCGACCACGTCCTGAATCCGGATGTGCGTGACGCCGTTGATGTCGAGCCCGGGGGTTCCCGCGAGGTCCGTAAGATCGAACGGTGTGCCGAAGCCGCGAAGGTATTTGCCCGCGAGGTTGTGCAGATTCGTGGGGTCGATGCTCTGGCCAAACGCAGGAGCCTGCGAGGTTGTCGGCGTGAGCGAGAACGCCGGGAAGCGGAAGAAGTTCGTGCCATCGGAGCTGACGTCCACGAACGCGAGTTCGAGAAAGCCGTCGAACCCGTTCTCGAACACGGCGAAGTCCGCGCCGGAGCCATTCGCAATCGGGTTTGCGAACGTGAGCGTGATGCGCCCGCCGTCGCCGAGGCTCACGACAGGAAGCGAATCCACATGGGCGTCCGCGGGGCCGAGCGCGTCGGTTCCTGCACCAAAGGATGCGAAGCCGCTCGGGATGTCGCTGATGTCCACCGGCCCGCGTACGAGATCCTCGTAGCCGGAGGCCCAGCCGACGATTGCCGCCGAATCACGCGCGATGGCCGTCGAACCCGGCAAACCTGCGGCGGGGGCGTAGGGTCCCGCCAGCGCGGCCGGGGCGAACGCCGCAGCGACGAGAAGGATGATCCTTTTCATCGGCGGCGGCGGGCAAATGCCAGCAATCCAGTGGCGAGCAGCAACGCGGAGGACGGCTCGGGCACGGTGTTGATATTGTCCACCGCGAAGTAGGCGGGTGTATTGATGCCGGACCCGCCATTGTCCGAGGACGTGAAACCGAACGTGAGCGCCTGTGTCGATGCGCCGATGGTGTTCAGATCGACGGGCGTCCAGGCGGTGACGATGTAGTCCTGCGCGTTGTTTGCGAAGCGGAAGTCGGCGAGGTAGAAATCGAGCGAGCCCGTCGGCTGGTCCGCGCCGTCGAGCCCGTTTATCGTGAGCTTGAAGAAGTCCGGGTCATTGCCCGAGACGCCGCCGAATTTCTTCGCAAACGCATCGCCATCGCGCATGGACAGCGCGGCGTAGGTGGTATTGACGATCTGGAGGCTCACCGGGCGTTCACCGGGAGCGAAGGTGATCTTCGGCACCGTGCTGGAGGCGTCGCCGAAACCGACAGCGTATTGTGAGGAGCCGCCGGAGCCGGAGCCGGATGCCGCACTGAACTGGTTGGTGAATCCGGCGGTGGTGGTGTCCGTTTCCCGCGAAAGGGAGAACCCGCTCCAACTGAAGAAGCCGCCGCCGAAGCTGGTGTAGCTGTTGTTGAAGAATGCCCCGCCGCTGGAGAAGCCGGAGGTCGCATTGTAGTCCGCCTGATGGGTGAGCGCGCCGAGAGGCGGCGTCTCGAAGTCGATGGTGCCGGCGAGCGCCGACGATGAGGCGACGGTGATGGCAGCCGCGAGGATGCCGGTGATTTTGATGTGTTGTAGCATGGTGATGATGTGTTGGTGGAGAGACCACGACACACCGCCTGCCTGCCCCGAAGTGGAGCGACACGCGGACGAGCCGATTGACCCCTCATTCTTCTTTCTTGCGAAGAAGGTTTGTCGAGAGCACCCGCACGCGCGGGGTCACGAATGAGAACGTCCGGGGAAATATTCTGGCTCCTGGCTTGCGGCGCAGCCCCTTCATTTCGAGGCCTTGCCAACCTTCTCCCTGCCTTCACCCGCGCTTTCACGCGGATTGGCAAAGTGGGAGTCGTATCCAGTTACAGCAGCGCAACTGCCTCCGATTTACACGGAGTTCCTTCACGCCGGACGTTATCGTTTAACTCGCAAAGAACTGGCGCGACCATGCCCCCGCGGCGAACACCACGGCAAGGAAAAACATCAGCCGGCCCACCCACGGGGCGTGATTCAAAGTGGGTCCAGAATGAAGGGAGCCGACGCGGGAAATGTGGCACAGTCCGCCCCGGCTGTGGGGCCAGCGGGCGTCCCGCCCGGTGGGTGCAAGGAGGGGTGGCCCGACTCGCGCGTCGCCGCCGGTGAGCAAACCGCACTGCGGGCAAGGATGCCCGCAGGCCCCACAGCCGGGACGGGCTGGGCCACTCTCAGCAGCCGGCTGTGCCACGTTCCGCGCCCGGCTCTTTCTGGACCCACTTTCAATCACACCCCCACCCACGCTTCCCGCGACGGCCGGGGGGCTTCGCTGCCGCGCGCTTCGGCGGTGCGGTCCGGACGGAAAGCTGGGACACGATGCTCTCCAGCGACGCGAGCCCGAAGCTGATCTTCTTGAAGAACGACCGGTTGTGCGGAACGAACACGAACCGCGGATGGCCGGACCAGAGTTCGCGCAGCTTCCTGTCCAGTTTCACCGCCTGCTCGATGCTCTCACTGCGAATGGGATTGCCGCCCTCGATGCGATCTCCACCCACCGCCGCACTTTCAAAAAATATCACAGCGTCGTAGCGCTTATATTCCGCACGGAGTGTCGTGCCCACCTCGTCGAAAAATTCATCCGGCGCTCCGGGCCAGTATGCCGCGCCATCCACGGTCCCGCGGTCGCACAGCAGAATCCGCCGCGGAAATCGCGCGCCCTGCACGTCCTCCAGATTCCTCTGCACATGGTAGATCGCGCGCTGGGCGGACTGGACGGCGAGCGGCTCATGCACGCGCGGAAACCCTCCGCTGAAAAGGAGTGTCGCGGCTTCCGGCACCAGCACGACCCGGTCGCCGATCTCGCGTCGGAAAAGATCGCCGGCTGTCGTTTTTCCACCGCCAGGTCCACCGGTGAGAACAATCCGGCAACGGCCATTCTTGAACGCACTCATTGTCCCGATGCCTCCCGGTCGCGCGATTCGGTGCGAACGGGGAGTCCATTCCCTGCTGTCGAAACCTTTCCCATCCCGTCACTCCGATAACCGTAAAGAGTCTGATGGTAAAATCGGCGGATCGTCTTCCCGTCACGGGTGAGAGTTCCCTCCTCGACCGCTCCCAGGCGCGTCGCGTACCGCCCCGTGATGATTGGAATGAGTTCCTCGGGCTTCCACGCGACCAGTATGATGTCCCTGCCCTCCTGCTGGTCCTTGGGAAACCACCGCTCCAACATCAGCGCCGTCGGGCCAAACAGATGCACGCCCGCCGCCTTCTCGGTGGCTGCCCACGGATCACGCGAATAGAAGGCGAACTCGCTGGAGGTGAAGTACCGGTCCATCCCGGTGACCAATGGCGCGACGCCGGTTTCCCTTTTCACCCGTTCCTCGACGATGTCGATCTGCCGGGCGAGATCCCGCCAGCCGATCGGCACCAGATGCGTATGACTGGTGTAACCCACCCCCGGAAGCCCGAGCACGAGGTAATGGAATCCCGCGCCGTAAAGCAGAACCAGGGCGAGGATCGTCGGCTCCCATGCGCGATGGATCCGGCGCGCCATCCGCGTGGGAAGTTCCGCCGCCCTGGCCACGAGTCCCGCAGCCAGTGCAGGGAGCGCCGCCAGCCAGAGCGGGCCGGTCCACTCCAGCTTCACCTGGTGCCGCAGGCTGAAGACGACAAACACCGCAAGCGGGACCAGCGTGAAGATGAGGATGAAAAGGGAACGCCGTCGCCCCGATGCGCCAATCTCCTCGCGGCCGGACCCCGCTCCACTGCGGAGCGCCATCGCCGCGGCTGCGAATCCCGTCGGCGTGAGCATCACCACCGCCGAGCCGAGCAAGGCGTGCAGCGAAAACCGCGTCTTCTCGGCCAGCCGCCGCGTCGTCTGGAACGAGAACGAAGCCCAGTCGGTCCGCACATTCCACAGGATCACCGGTGAGAAGATCGCCAGCCCCAGCAGCGATGCCGCATAGGGCTCCCACCGCAGCAGCCATCTGCGCGACGCCGGATCCACCAGGATGAAAACCAGCCCCGCCAGCCCGACGAGGCCGATCGAGTACTTCGACAGCATCCCGAGTCCCATCCACAGGCCCAGCGCCCACCATGCGCGGGAACGATTCCCGAGAAGAATCCGCTCCAGCGCATGCAACGCGCCTGCCCAGCACGCAGTCATCGGCGCGTCGGGCGTCATCAGCAGACCGGTGGAAAAAAAGAACGGCAGCACCTGCATGAACATCACCGCAACAAACCCGACCGACTTGCTGCACAGATTCCGTGCGAGCCGGTAAACGAAGAACGAGGCGACCATCCAGCAGGCAAATGCACCGATGCGCACGCCGAATTCATTCCGCCCGAACACCGCGGTGCCGAGCCAGGAAATCCACGCCACCATCGGCGGATGGTCGAGGTACCCGATGTCCGGATGCTGCGAGTAGTTCCAATAGTAGGCCTCCTCCGGCATCAGCTCCGGCTGGCCGAGATAGACCAGGCGCAGCAGAACGACATAAGCAACGACCGCCATCGAGATCATCCGCCAGCGCATGCCCGAGCCGAAACTCCGCGTTGCCGACGCGAAGCAGAATGAGTTGCCTGGAATGGTCACCGCTGCCGCGACGCCGATCGCCACCAGGATGGCGATCTCAGGTGGCCATCGCCACGTATTCACCAGCAATGCGAGGACTCCGCCGCGCAGGAACAACGCCATCAGCAGAACGACCAGCAAATGCACTCGGAGGCGCCAGCCTGCCCCGGGATCGCGCCGTGCGAGCGCGGGCCGGATGCGCACGAAGTAATTGATCACCGTCGCCACGGCGAAGCCGGCGATGTGGGCGAAGCTCAGCCCTGCACCTTTGACCATCATCGCGTGAAAAATGACCAGATCCGCAAGCACCGCAGTCACCGTCGAGAAGCCGGCGCGTTCCATTTTCCGCAACGGCACGCCCGAGAACGCAAGCAGCCGGCAGACGTAAGCGTAAATGACGTGCAGCTTCATCTTCGACTGGCCGCGCGTGCGATCGCGGAAAACGATCGGCACCTCGCGAACGCGCATCGATTCGCCGCCGCTCACCAGCACTTCGAGCCCGATCTTGAAGCCCGCGACATCCGGGGAAACATCCAGCAGCCGCTGACGCCGCACCGCGAAAAAACCGGCAAGCGAATCGCGCACATCCGTGAGCGGCCACGCCAGCGCCGCGGCAAGGCGCGACGCCACCCGCCTCATCCACGGCCAACCGGGCGTCGATCCACCACGTGCGTAACGACTGCCGATGACCATGTCCGCCAGGCCGCCGGCCACCGGCTCGATCAGGGCGTGAATGCTCGACGGCGGATGGCTCAGGTCCGCATCCATCACGACCACGATGTCTCGCGAAGCAATCCGCGCCCCGGCCAGGACAGCGCCTGCCAGTCCGTCCGCCTCGTTCCGCTGAAGCAGCCGCACATTCCGCGTCCGCTCCCATTCGCGCACTTTGTCGCACGTCCCATCCGTCGAACCGTCATCGACCACGATCACCTCGGGATCAAAGCCGCCCTTCTCCGCCTCCGCGAAAATCGCCGTGAGCAGCGGATCGATATTCTCCGCCTCGTTGAGCGTCGGCACGACGATGGATACGGTAGTCGCCGTGCTTCGCTGTTCGTGTTGGTCCGTTGTGAGTCGTTCGGTCAAGCTGCCTCCGTTATCAGCAAGGCGCTGTTCGCGCACCAGAATTTCCCGCCGCCTCCGTCAAACGGGTGTGATTAATAGTGAGACCAGTTGGAGGAGCGGGCCGGGGTGCGCGAGCATGGCGCCAGCGCCGTGGACTGCGGCTGCTTGCTGCCGCTTTGCGGAGGCGGCAGCTTGCTGCCCGTGGCGCGGAGCCGCGCGCGCACCAATTTGCTCCACGCCGCACGCAGCACGCTGCGCCCCCCGCAAAAGCTGCGGCCAGCCGCAGCAGTCCAGGGCCTTGCGGCACTCATCCGCCGCACGCCCGCGGTCGGCAACCATCCATGCACTCACTTTTGATCACACCCTCCGGCGATCGCGCGCGCGCGGTCACAGCCCCGCGGCCAGGCCCGGCACCCGCGGATCATTCGCGCCGACAAACGTCTTGCCATCCGCGCTGCGTCCCACGGCGTTGCACGCGCCGAAGGGACTTCCGGGGGAAAGTTTCTGCCCGCGTTTTCCGAGTTCCTTCAGCACGCCGTCCCCCACAGTGCGCTCGATCTTCAGCTCATCCGGACTCCATTGATGATGAAACCGCGCAGCCTGCAGCGCCGCCGGGATCTCCATCCCGAAATCGAGCACATTCACAATCGCCAGCAGCGTCTGGCTGATGATCGTCGGGCCACCCGCAGCGCCGACCGCCATGATGGGCTCGTCGCCCTTCAGCACGATCGTCGGGCTCATGCTGGAGAGCGGACGCTTGCCCGGTGCGACCGCATTCGCCTCCGCGCCGATGAGGCCGAAATGATTCGCGACACCCGGCTGCGCGGAGAAGTCATCCATCTGGTTGTTCAGGACGATCCCGGTCCCGGGAATCACGACCTTCGAACCAAAGCCCGTATTCACCGTGGCGGTGCAGGCCACCCAGTTCCCCTCCGCATCCACGGCGGAAAAGTGCGTCGTGTGCTTGCCGAATACATCGTCGTGCGCCCGCTCGGGCGTTCCGTTCCCTTCGACCACCGTCGCGCGGTCCATCTGGATCTTGGCCGCCAGCGTTTTCGCGTAGTCCTTGCTCACCAGGCCGCGCGGCACTTTCGCGAACGCGGGATCGCCCAGCCAGAACGCGCGGTCGGCGAATGCCAGCTTCATCGCCTCGGTCGTGAAATGGACGAAGTCCGCCGAGCCCGCGCCCATCGCCTTCACGTCGCGCGTCTCGATCATGTTCAGCAACTGCGCCACATGCACGCCACCCGAACTCGGCGGCGGGAAACTCGCGATGCGATACCCGCGATACGTCGTGAGAATCGGCTCCCGCAGTTCGATGCGATAATCGCGCAGATCTGCCGCCGTCAGGATGCCGCCATTTTCCTGCATCCACCGCGCCGCGGCTTCCGCGCATGCGCCCTCGTAAAACCAGCGAATCCCCTCCTCTCCGATCGCACGATAGCTCCGCGCGAGGTCCGGCTGCTTCAGCGTCTCGCCCTCCTTCAGCGGCGAACCGTCGGCCTTGAGAAAAATCGCGCTCGACGCCGGAAAGCGCGCCAGATCCTTCGCCGCGGATGCGATCTTCCCTGCATACTTCGAATCGATCGCGAATCCCTTCTCCGCCACATCTGCCGCAGCGCCGAGATGCTCCTTCAGGGGACGCTTTCCGAAATTCCTCACCGCGTACTCATACGCCGCCAGCGCGCCTGGAGTCGCACTCGCGAGCGCACCGGTCTGGCTCAGCGAAGTGTCCGCCTTGCCAGCGCGAATGTACATGTCGTGCGTCGCCGCCTTCGGCGCAGTCTCGCGTCCGTCGATGGCGATGAAGCGCCCGTCCGCCAGCCGGATCAGCATGAAGCATCCGCCGCCGATTCCTGAATTATGCCCGTCCACCACGCCGAGCATCAGCCCGGCGGCGACCGCTGCATCGATGGCATTGCCACCGCGACGCATCGCTTCCACGCCCGCCCGGGTCGCGAGCGGTTGCACCGTCGCCACCATTCCGTGCTCCGCGACGGCCGCGGTGGCAGCACTCATGTTGGCGAAAGCGGAGAGGGCGACGGCGGAAAGTAAGGCGCGAGTGGCAGTCATTGGGGAGCGGTGTCCCGCCATCCGAGCATCCCGGCTCGCATGCTCCAATCAAAATCCCGGCCAAATCCGGCCGCGCAATTCAGCTCCCACCGGCCCGCGCATCAGGGCAATCGCATCACAACACCGGGAAGCATTTCAACTTCCAACGCCCAAGGGAAGAGTCCGGCCGCGAAGCGCTGCTTGCTTTGGAAGTTGGGCGTTTGGCGTTGGGCGTTGGGCGTTGAAAGTTGGGCGTTGAAAGTTGGGCGTTGAGCGCCGCAGGCACCTTTCCCCATGCCTCATCGTCTTCCACCTCGCAGCGCCGCGTCATTTTCATGCGATTGCCCTTTCCGCGCG
>Ga0105046_10013466_pt1 | contig 12661 bp, 9 predicted proteins | sample MAT03_FD_78385 | JGI IMG/M metagenome (GOLD analysis project Ga0105046, IMG submission 78385) | Freshwater microbial communities from Lake Fryxell liftoff mats and glacier meltwater in Antarctica - MAT-03 (megahit assembly) | ecosystem: Environmental > Aquatic > Freshwater > Ice > Liftoff... | reverse complement strand
TCGACGTCCAATGCGTTCAGCACCTTGCGGATGTTCTGGGTCGCGATGGCAGTGTTCCAGGTGTTGTCATAGTGCACCGCCAGCGGCCGCAAGCCCCACTGCTTGGCTAGGTAGACCATGTAAGACGAGTCGGTCCCGCCGCTGACGCCGATCACGCAGTCGTATGGCTTGCCAATGCCTTCTCGTTTGATGTTCTCGACGATCGCTGCCAGCCGCTGCTTACCCTCGATCTCCGCGGTACCGTAATCGCGAGACAGCCCTTCAACCTGCCGACAATAGTTGCAGACGCCTTCGACGTCAAAGTCGATGGCGGCTACCCGTTCGTCATAAATGCAGCGGCTACAAACTCGGAGCCGCGAGTTGGCTAATTCGGCGTCGCGACGCATGTGGGCCTCTGCGTGTAATGTGTCAGGCGTGCGCGAAGCGACCCGAGTAGCAGGCCTCTTCTGCATGGAACGTGGTCTCGACCATCCCGGCGGCAGCCACGATCACTCGCACTTCCTGCTCGCTGAATCGGCGGGCATTGCTGGGGCTGTACCAGTCAAAGTTGGTCACCACAGAAGTCTCGTGCCCCAACTGCTCGTTCCAAAAACACTTCAGGAAATTCCAGTAGACGAATCTCTGGATGTCAATGGGCCCTTCCTTGATGCCCAGTGCGGGTATGGCGGGGCAATCGAAGCTGACCTGGAGAGCGCTCAATCGCTTACCCAACTCGGTAAGCTGCTCAGACATGGCCCACAATTCGTTGCTGCTCATTTGCTTGCACTGGATACGGAAGTAGTCATCCAGCAACTCGCGGGGCAAGGCCTTCTTCGCATAGAAGTAGCAGGCCAGTTCACCACCTTGCACGGCTGTGATTCGCGCCAGTTCAGCAAAAGTGGCCTCCGGACTTTCCGTGTGCATGATCACCTGATCGCAGCTCGTGAAGTCGACGCTTCCACTGCGAAGCCCTGTGCCGGCAATGTCACCTTGGATGAAGTACAGGTTGGGCAACCCGGCATAGGCGCGGGCAGCTTGCCGAGCCGCATCCGAAAAATCCATGCCAATAACCAGCGCGTGTGGTGCCAATTCAGCAAACCAAGCAGCCTTGTAGCCCAGTCCGCAGCCGGCATCAAAAATGACGCGCTTGGACTTCAGAAATCGGGCTAGGGCGGCTTCGCTGCCAAAGCCATAGAGCGTCAAGTACCAATCTCGCTGGTACTGGTAGAGCCGCTCTTTCTCACTACTCAACTCGTACTTCTCCCATTTCTCGCTGAAGGCCTCGTTGGTATGCTGCTGGTCGGCGTGATGCGACGTACCGGTGCGCAACACGAAGTTGTCCTCGACCGTGATCTGCGTGTTGCCAAAGGCGCTGCGAAGTCCTTGTAGATACTGTGTTCGGCTCATGGGCTAAGTTTTTCCGAAGTTCTGACCAGATGATCAATGCGGATCGTGCGCTGGGACGGTACCGGTCGAGCGAGCGCACTTGCCGACAACCCTGCAGGGCGTGCCAAATGCCTTGCTGCCTGGTGCAATATCCCTCAACACCAAGCTGTTAGCACCAATGACGCAGCCGTCACCGACCTGCACACCTTTGGCGATCACGGTATGGGGACCGATGTAGCAGTTGTTGCCTATCGATGTGGGCGCACGACTCGGGCTTGCACTGCCACCACTGAGCGCCCAGTCGACCGTGTCGTGGCTGTAGATTTGCACGCCTGACGAGATGGAGCAGTTCGATCCAATCGACAGACCGCCCGAGCCGTCAAGCACGACGAAGGGGCCGATCCAGGTGTCGCGACCCACGCGCACATCGCCCAGCACCAGCACGCTGTCATAGATCGATGTGCCCTCACCAAAGCCCAATTCCTTTGCTTTTTCCCAGCGATCTACCACATAGTCGGCCAAGGGCAGGCTGCGCTGGTAGCGCGCATGGACTTCTCGACGGCGCGCTAGCCAAAAGGACCTCAGTTCCCGTAGCAGGTGATCAAACATGGCTGGCTTCGAGCCAATGCTCGACGTTGAGCAAAGACCAGATGAACAACCGGCGATTCTGCTCACCGTTGAGGTGCTCATTGACCAGGCTTTGAGTGGTTTGCCGGTCCAGATAGGAGAAGATTCGCGGCGAGCCCGTCATCAGCTGCTTGCGCACATAGTCGATGCTTTCACCCTTGAACCAGGATGCATCGGGTGCCGAGAAACCCTGCTTGACGCCGTCGACGATGTCTTGAGGGACGATGTCACGCATGACGTCTCTCAGGATTTGCTTGCCGTCAGCCGTCTTGAGAAAGTACTTGCCCTGCTTGTCGCCGGGTTCGTTCTCGTTGATCCGCATCACATCTTGCAGGTTGTTGAGCTTCAGACCGACCGGGCAGCGCATCGCGAAATCCACCAGGTCGTTGTCCAGGAAAGGCACGCGTGTTTCCAGGCCGTGCGCCATGCTCAACTTATCTTCAACCACCAGCAGCCCATGCAAGAAGGTCTTGGCCTCGAAATAGAGCGAGTGGTTGATGTAGTCCTCAGGGCGTTCCAGCCGGTTCTGGTGATTCTGGAACACATCGCGAAAGATATCGCGTGTCCAGACATCCTTAACGTCGTCCCAGATCGGCGCGAACATTTGGCGCAGGTGCCGGTTGTCGACCAACCGCTGCCAGAAGCCATAGTATTGGTCGATGTACTGATCGAAATTGGCTGCGGTGGCGGCACGGTAGTAGCGCCATGGGTAGCCGCCGAACAATTCGTCGCCGCCGGCCCCCGACATCACTACCTTGACAAACTTGCTGGCCAGCTTGGCGGCGTAGAAATTCGGGTAGCTCTGACCAACCCGCGGTTCCTCTAGATGGCGGGCCAGCTTGGGCAGAATGCGCTCCATATCGCCAGCCTTGAGCACCATTTCATAGTGCTCAGTCTTGAATCGTGCAGACATCGCCTCCGCCTTCACGCGCTCATCGAAACTCAACTCGATGCCAGAGGCCGAGCTCAGGTCGAAGCCACAGGTGAAGGTCTTGAGATAAGGGTAGGAACGCGCGGCGACCGCGGTGATGGCGCCCGAGTCCATACCACCGCTCAAGTAGCTGCCCAATTCGACATCAGCGACCAGTTGCCGATTCACCGCCTGATGGAACAACCGGCTCAACTCCTCGCGGTACTCGCGCGCATCGACGGGGCCATCGGGCTCACAGAAATGGAAATCCCAGTAACGCGTAAGTCGCAGTTGCGGCCGATCCTCATTGAGGTCTAGCAGTGCATGGTGGCCAGCAGGCAGCATCTTCATGCCCTCGAGCAGCGTGCGATCGGTGAAAAAGTTCTGGAAAGTGAAGTACTCAAGCAACGCCGGTTTGTCGAGGCGGCTTCGGTAGCCGGGTAGGCAGAGAATGGCTTTTTGTTCGGATCCAAAGGCGAATTGCTGACCCTGCTGGGAGTAGTACAGCGGCTTAATGCCGTAGCGGTCGCGCGCCAGCAGCAAGCGACGGTCGCGACGATCCCACAGCGCCAGAGCGAACATGCCGTTGAATCGGTTCAGCGCTTTAACGCCCCAAGCGGCCAGGGCATTGAGCACAACCTCGGTGTCCGAGTTCGACCTGAACCAATATCCGAGGGCTTCCAACTCAGCGCGCAATTCGCGGAAGTTGTAGATTTCCCCGTTGTAACTCAGCACATAGCGGTGATCTGCATTGAACATCGGCTGGTGCGCGGCAGGGCTCAGGTCGATGATGGCCAGCCGTCGGTGGCCAATACCGACATGGCCTTCGACCCATTGGCCCTCACCGTCTGGACCGCGATGCGCGATGGCGGACGTCATGCGTTGCACGACCTCAGTGGATGCAGGCTTGCCGTCTAGGTTAAGGTATCCAGCAATGCCGCACATGGGTGAATTCTCGTAAACACGCTGTTCTTGGGTGGTATCCAGACACTGGCTCTGTGGGCGAACCAGCGATCGTCAATACAGACCGCAGGAGGTCAAGCGTCTGGTCAGGAGGAGGGCGACAAGATCGCCATCGATGAGCCCTAGTCCGCCAGCGATCGCCGGGCGCGTTGCTGGCCCAACCCCATAGCGACTCGGATGAACGCCGAATTCGAGCCGTCATCTGGATCCGCTGTTAATACGAAGGCCCGGACGTCTGCGTCCGGGAGCTGATGCCCGCCATCGTGGATGCTGACAACGACGTTGGCGAGCGGCAGGATGTAGCTGGCCGTGAAGCCGGTTTCGGCCTCGACTTTAAATGACCGAGTCTAGCCCATCCCTTTACACACAATTCACCCCGTCACCCGAGTCGCGCATGAAGCGCCCGCCGGCGGCGAAATCGATGATGCGCTGCAACCCGATCCAGATGGTTTTGACGCCGGGTTCACCGTCGCGCTTGCGCGCGGGGAAGTCGCCAACAGCATAACGCCCATGCGTCTTCGATGATCTCGCGCCAGTCGCAGCGCTCGTCGTCGAGGATGCGGTAGGCCGCCGCCGTGTCGCCCCAGCCGCCACACGCGCCCGGAATGCTCGCCGCTGGCTTGGCCGCCAGCTGCTGCTTCAGCTTCACCAGCCGCTTCTCGCCCAACTCCACCGTCGCGAACTTCGAAGCAGCCCAGATCATCGCTCAATGCCGTCATCAAATCATGGACTTGCAGAGGATAGATGAAGTTGTGTGTAATGAAATGGGTTTGACGGCCTTGAGGCACTCCGGCGCCGATGTGGACAAGCGCCTCTGCGTTATCGACTTTACGGGGTCTGGGTCGGCATTCGTCCAGAAAGCCCACGTTGAAAACGTTCGGCCACGGAGGTGACGAAGTTGAACACCATGCCAGCTGTTGGACGCCAATGGAAGGCTCCATCGCCGCAGACGCGGCGGTCAGAATACTGCCTCCAAGCGTCCGCGGCAGGTTGAAGTTGAAAACTACATTTATCCGGCTGACATTGACCTCTTTCGCCACAGGATCAGCAGTCCTCCGAGCGCCAGCAATAGCGCGCTTGTCGGCTCCGGCACTGGGCTTAATCGCCAGACGTCCGATTGCATGGAACTGCCCGCTACCATCCAAATCGAGTTGTCATGAACGAATACGCTTGATGCGTGCCGAGGCGCCCAGGGTGTGCCTGGCAACTGCTCCCAGTGTATCCCGTCGTCTGAACTCCATACATCATCGAAATCGCCCCAGTTCCAACCGCCTAGCACCCACATCCGGCCGTCAAAAACAGCCACATCGTGATACTGGCGCGGATCCCACGGCGCATTGGCCAGTTCCTGCGTCCAGTTCTCACCGTCGGCCGAAGACCACACGTGGTTGTAGAATAGCCGACCTGGCACATCGGGCGTTTCGTAGGTGCCGCCGCCGAGGATCCACATCTTGTCGTTGAATACCGCGCTGCCGCCAATCATGCCCAAGGGGTTCCAGCCAGCGTGCTCGGCGACGCGTGTCCAATTTACGCCGTCGGAAGTGTTCCAGACGTCGTTGTAGAAGCGGTTCTGGTTGTTGTGGTCGGCTGGAAGTGGCGCGAACGACGAGAGCGTCTGGCCACCCGTGACCCAGATTTTATTTTGGAAGGTCAGGGTGTGATGCAAAATGCGCGGCCCCCATGGCACGGGATTGCCGGGGTTGACTTGGGTCCAGGTCTGGCCGTTGGTTGAGTTCCAGACGTCGCTCTGATAGTGCCGCTGGTTCGAGTCCCCTCCGACTATCCACAATTTGTTATCGTATACCGTATAACCGGCAGAGTGCCGGCCCTCCCAATCGGCGCTGGGATCAAAACCACTTTTGAACGTGTTGGGCTTTTCAAGGCCCCAATCTCGGCCGTCACTCGAACTCCACACCTCGTTATTGGTGATCCATGGGAAGTCGATCGCATTGCTAGGGTTCCACCCTCCAATCAAATACATCTTGCCATCTAGCACGAGGGCCCCTGCCCCGTCGCGGGCGGTAAAGGGAGCCGCCTTGGTCACATTTGTCCATTGATAGTCAGCAGCGAGACTGGTGGTGGCAGGAAGCAGTACCCCCGTCAAGACACTGACGGCCGCAAGCATACTGATTCGGCTGCTAATTGAAGTTTTTTTCACTAATTTATCTTTTTACTGAAAATATACAGATTTAAACGAGGTGATCGGTAATCGTTTAGACCCCCCGGTGAAGTCTGCATAGTTTCCGCGGTTGTTGGTGGTCAGGCGAGATGATTCGGGGCGAGGCGGGTTGCCCCCGCGGGGTTCACGTTCCGTGCCAATGTTAGCTACTCTGCTGCGCATTCAGAGGACGCTGAGCTACCGGCACCGCTTGATCTCGGACGATGATGTCGTCTTTATTGGCAAGCTCATTGCCGAACACCGGCGCGCGTCAAGGGGGTTGTCGCCTCATTCATGCAGCCAACTGTTTAGTTGACGCCTCCGCAAAAGCTGCAACGATGGATTCGCGCTGGGGATTGAGCGTGACTGGGCCGACGGGCGACCCATTGCGGGTAGCGCCAGACCAGCGCGCCGGGTGCAGGTCGCATTCGAGCCGTCATCGGGATACGCTGTTGGTGACGAAGGCCCGGACGTCTGCGACCGGGAACTCATGCCCGCCATCGTGGATGCTGACATCGACGTTGGCGAGCGGCCGAATGTAGCTGGCCGTGAAGCCGGTTTCGGCCTCGACTTTGTAGATGTCCGAGTCTAGCCGTCCCCACGAGAACAGCCAGGACGAAGGACTTGCGGCCAAAGCGGCGACCAGATTTGCTGACTTCGCCAAGCTGGCATAGCCTGGCACATTCAGCAGCTGATTGTGCCCGGCGTACTCAACCTGGTCGAACAGCAGGCTGTGACCGGACGACACCACCGCTGCCGTCGGCTTGGACTGCAGTGCATTGAGCAGGGTTGCGGCTCCTCCCTGAGACACGCCGGCCACCACGGTCTTGTCAAAGCAGGTCTTCATCCACTTCACAAAAGCGAGGGACTGCATCAGGTAACTGACAGAGTAAGAGCCGCCTCGATTGACGTGGTAGTTCCAGATCATGTCGCCCGTCAGTTTCATGCCCTTGCCGTTGTGCCAGGCCAGGCTGTCTTCGTTGGGCTTGACGAGCGCATAGGTCTGCGTCACGGAGCCCAGTGCGTCAAGGATTCCGCGGTGCACATTGCCGGCATCGCGATCGACGATGCTGGTAGCCTGGTTTAGACCGGAGCCGGGTATGACCAACGCAGCAGATCCGATACCGCAGTTGGTCGGCAACCTGCCGTAGGCCAGCGCAGTGAAATCTGTGCCCCTGTAGCGATAAGCGACACGTACCGCATGGCGCGTGTTGGTGCGATCGGTGAGCTCTGTCGCAGCTTGTACAGTGATGCAGTCAAAACTGTTCTCGAAGCCTTCGGCCAGCATGAAAACGGCATTGTTGGATGATCGAACGCCGACCACATTGTTGATTGGGTCGTGCAGCAGCCAATCGGTGGCCACGGGATCGACAAACCCAAGGCGAAGAATGTCGACGTCGTTGATCTGAATCGTGGCATCTGCGGCCAGGATGGCCGCGCGTCGATCCGCATGGCTGGCGCAGGCCGCAGCCTGGGGCGTTGAGGTCGAGGCCGGAGTCTCGGTGCCGCCGCCGCCGCAAGCACCAAGCAACGTGGCGCTGACCAGCCAGGGCAGCACTGCCGCAAAGCGGAACATGGTCGGAGTCGACGTGGCCATCAACCGGATCAAGGCAGGAAACTGATGACTTGATGGATCACCGCGGCTTGTTCTTCCTCGGTCATGCCATGGAACAGGGGCAGCGAGATGCTGCAGTCATTGGCCGCCCAGGCATGCGGAAAGTCTTCGGGTGCCAAGCTGTATTTCTCCCGGTAGTAGCTCAACATGTGAACCGCATGGGTTGCGGGGCGGGTCGAGATGCCCGCCTGCTGGAGTTTGTCCATCCACGCGTTGCGCGCCTGATTGATGCGCGAAACAGACTGTGGTGTGACTGCCTCGGGCTGAAACATGCAGGGGTAGCTCTGGTAGCCGTGCACATAGCCATCCAGGTGAACCGGCGTCTGCAGCCAGGGCAGCCCGGCGAACGCTCGGTCATAGACCGCCGCCAGACGCCGGCGCTCCGCCAGGATGGCGTCGGCGCGCCCCATTTGAGCGGCACCGAGAGCCGCCTGCAGATCGGTCATGCGTTGGTTGTAGCCTGCGTCAGGATGATCAGCCAGCAGGTAAGGCCTAGCACCCAGATGTCGTTGCAAATCACTCATGGCCGCACCGTGATCCCGCAGGCGACGCAGGCGCTCAGCCAGCGCATCGTCCTGCGTGGTGATCATGCCGCCTTCACCGGTAGTGATGGCCTTGCGGGGGTGAAAACTAAAGCAACCCGTGTCGCCGATGGTGCCAACATGTCGCCCGTTGTGCAGGCTGCCAAAGCCGCAGGCGGCGTCCTCCACGACATGGAGTTTGTGCTTGCGCGCGAGCGCCATGATCGGATCCATGTCGGCGGCCAGACCAAACAAGTGGACTGGAATGATCGCCTTGGTTCGAGAGGTGAGCTTGCTTGTCAGTTGATTGACGTCGAGATTGAAGGTTCGTGGGTCGATGTCGCAAAACACCACTTTCCCGCCCAGATGTTCTACGACGTTGGCCGTGGCGATCCAGGTGAAGGCCGGTATGATGGCCTCGTCGCCAGGACCGAAGCCAAGCGCTGCCAATGAGAGGTGAAGCCCGGTGGTGCAAGATGTCACCGCGATCGAATGCTTCGCGCCAGTGAACGCAGACCACTTTTCTTCAAACTCGCGGACTTTGGGGCCTTGAACCAGCCAGCCGCTGCGCAGCGGTACCAGCACACTCTGAATCTCGTCCTCGGTCAGGGCTGTTCTGGCGATCGGAACCTTGGGGGCGCTAGGAACTGTCATGCCCCCAGCCCCACTGCCTGCCGGCGGGCGTGCACCTCGGCCTTGTGATCGGCGCGCCAATCGATCAGGCGTTGCAAGCCTTCACGCAGGTCGATTGCAGCCGTGAAGCCCAGGTCTGCCGTTGCGCGGCGAGGGTCGCCGATGCGATTGCGCACCAGCGTGGCCTGGCTGCGTGGCGCGAATCGGATCTCTTGCGTGCAGCCGGTAAGTTCCAGCAACAACTCAGCCAACTGCTTCAGCGATGTGCGCTTGCCGGTGCCGACGTTGTAAAAGCGGTCTGCAACTTCGCCCTTGATCGCACAGACGTTGGCCAAAGCACAATCTTCCACAGCGACAAAGTCGAACGCCTCGCTGCCATCACCCAAGATGGTTGGGCCATCGCTGCGATCAATGGCGTCAAGCATCTTCATGATGACCGCGATGTAGGCGCCGTGGTAGTCCTGACGCGGTCCATAGACGTTCATATAGCGCAGGCCAACGAAGTCCAGCCCATAGCGGTGATGGAATGAACGCAGCATGGCTTCGCCTGCAATCTTGGTGGCGCCATAGAAGTTCTGGTTATTGAACGGGTGTTCTTCGCTCATGGGTTCCTGAACGGCGTCGCCATAGACAGAAGCCGATGATGAATAGACCAGACGCTGAACGCCCTTTTTGACGCAGGCCTCCATGACGTTGAAGGTTCCCCGCACGTTGACATCAAAGGCGCTTCGCGGGTATTCGTGGCATTGCAGTAGCCACAGGGCCGCGAAATGAAGCACGCCATGCGCACCGTCGAACGCCGACTCCAGGATGTCGGTCTGCAAGATGTCGCCGCCCACATCGTGAATGCGGACACGAGGATCTTTCAGTGCCTCGCCTAGGTTCTCGGCTCGGCCGCGCACGAAGTTGTCATAAATGACGATCTCGCTCACGTCTTCGCGTGTAAGCAGATCGACCGTATGGGAGCCGATCAACCCAGCGCCGCCCACGACAACCAGTTTCTTGCCTCGAATGTCCATCTTTGTTCCCTTTGACTCAATAGAGTGGCCGCGCCCGGCGGTCACGAAATTACGGTACCCGTGATCTTCAGCGTCCGACCTTGGCGGCGAACCAGGGCTTGGCCACTGCTCGCAACCAAACATGCCGACCGGTGAGTAAAACCAGCATCAGTACGAACGCCGACGCACCTGTGAGCAGGCCGCTTTGGACCCGTTTGGGACGGGCCCGCTGTTCAGGCGGCGAAGCCAGGTCAACGGTCTGAACCTGTGCACCTTCGCGACTCTCATCGAGCCGGGCCGTCTCGTACTGGCGAGAGAAGACCTCGAACATCGCCTCTTGGTACTTGTACTCTCGCAGCCGCCCAATGTAGTCCGCGTTCTCTTCGTTGGGGCGGGCGACTTCGAGGCGCGCCAATTGTTCACGCAGCGCAGCCAGAAGGGCGTTCTGACGTTGAATCTCTGGCATGCCATCGGCGAAAGTCTGCCGTAAGCTGCGCAGCGAGACCTCGGCTTGAGCAATGTCGGCCCGCAGCCGGCCGTAGGCCTCGGCTGCCGCTTTGGGCTCCGCCCGCATGGCGCCGGGATTGAATCCGCTACTTTGCAGCGCCTGCTGGGCCGTCGCCAGTCGGCCCTTGGTGACCTTGAGCTCACGCTCAAAGAAGACTCGCCGTTGCTGCGCCTCAGTGAGCGCCAACTCCCCCGAGAGGCGCTGAAGCTCCTCTATATACCGGTTCGCAATTGCTGCCGCCCGAGCCGGATCCTCATCATCGACCTCGATCTTGATCATCGAGTCCTTGCGGCCGGTGCCGATCCGCGTGCGCATCTCAAGCGCTCGACGAGTCGCGGTCCGGGTGGGCAACTCGTAAGCCTTGACCAGGTCAAAGGCATCAACGATGCGATCAGCTACTTTTGTCGATTGCATCAAGGCAATGTACTGATCCGCCGGATTACGCACGCCCAGCGCGCCCCCCGCCAGTCCTGACAGCCCCCCAAGGGAACTGAGCGGATTCATGACACTGCTCGTTTGTTGGGGCGGCAACGCCGAGGCTTGCGCGGTGAAGACCGGTCTTACCAAGTATGTGGCGCCGAGGCCCATCAGGGCCGCGGCCAGAGTTACCGCGACCAGCCAGCGCCAGTGCCGCGCAATGTAGAGGATCCAATCGAGAAAAGGTGTCTCGGGTACTTCGGATCCGGCGTTCTCAAGGAGCGAATTCATTTGATCGGTTGCGCGCGCGGGAACAGCACCCGACTCGCTGGTGCTGGTTTGGCCTGCGAACCGGAGACGCGCTCGCGCCGCATCATTGCGAACCCCGCCCACACTGGCGCTATCTTTCGAACACCACGCGCTCGAGGTAAAGAAAGGCCTTGAGCCCTTCTTCGACCTGGGCGGCAAAGCAGAAACGACGCGGGCGCAAACCCAGCAACGCAGCAAAGCGCATCACCGGCGCAAGACGTTTGCCGGTCATCACCACGGCCGAACGTAGCGAACGCCGGAGTAACCTCTTGCAAGGGCATGCTGGCAGCAGAATCTCGCGACGCCCGTCTTGGCATGGCGCCTGTAAGGCGAGGCTGCCCCAAGCTGAGCAGCCATCGCCGGAGGGTCTTCGCAGCTGTCAACTGAACGATAGGTGACTCCTCAAGGGCTGGGAACTCTGGATTGACCAGCGGTTTCCCGCGGCGAACTTGCGCTGTTGTCATCGCAGCGCACTCCTGATGCCAGCGATACCAATGCCGCCCTGGTAAAGGATCTGCGTCCAATCCTTGGCGCTCTGCGTCCAAGTGGTCTTGTTCAGTTCCTCAGGCACGAATATGGTGTCGCCCGGTTCGGTACGCAAACCCGCAATCTGGTTGCCGCGCGAGAAGAAGCCGCTTTCCTGCAGGCTGCTGCTGACGGTGCCGTTGGCGCGGATAACGAATACGCTGTTGTCATCGGCACCGCGCGTGGGGCCGCCCGCCAAGCGCAGGTAGTCGCCCACCGTGCGGTTGGCCGAATGCAGGTAGCTGCCGGTGCTGAAGACGCTGCCGAACACGCCCACGGTCGTCGGCCGCGCCGGTATGTTCAACCGGTCACCATCCTCCAGCACCAGTTCGGGCAGCGCGTCCGAAATGGGCGTCAGCTGCAGCACGATGCGGCCGGTCGGCTTCAGGCTGCGCAACTGCTCGATCAACCGGCTGTTGGCGGCGCTGGTCGATGCCAGTGCGTTCGCCTCTTCGCCGGTGCTGGTGCGCCGGGTGGCTGCAGCGCTGGTGACCTGGGTCTCGAAGTCGCGCAGCGCGCGCTCGTAGTTCTGCTGCTGGGTCACACGCACGCTCTCGCGCGTGAACTCGGTGGCATACAGGTAGGCGTTCTTGGCCGTGCCGCCGGCCGCGCGTAAGGCGTCCAGCAGGGTGCTGTCGGGCGGCATTACATACTCGCCCGGGCGAGCCACTTCGCCCTCGATGCGCACCCGCTTGTTCTGCTGCCCGATCGGCCACACCACATCGGCGGCGTTGAAGGCGCGCAGCAGGTCACCATTGGCCAGCTTTGTGGCCAGGTTGGCCGGCAGGTCGAGCTGGTTCAGGCGGTTCGTCGCTGTGTTGTCCAGCCGCTCCAGCGCCAGCCGCCGGGTGTCGGCAACTGCGCTGAAGCCGCCGGCCATCTGCAGCACGTCGGTGATGGTCTCGCTGGGCTTGATCTCGAAGATCGCCGGCCGGTTGACGCTGCCAATCACTGCGATCTGCGTGCCTATGGGTCCGACATGGATCACATCGTCGGCCTGCAGCAACTGATCTGCCGCCCGGTCGCCCTTGAGCATCAGGTCGTAGAGGTCGAAGCTGGAGACCAGTTCACGGCCGCGGCGCAACTGGATGTTGCGAAAGCTGCCCGACGCC
>Ga0105046_10013465_pt1 | contig 12661 bp, 11 predicted proteins | sample MAT03_FD_78385 | JGI IMG/M metagenome (GOLD analysis project Ga0105046, IMG submission 78385) | Freshwater microbial communities from Lake Fryxell liftoff mats and glacier meltwater in Antarctica - MAT-03 (megahit assembly) | ecosystem: Environmental > Aquatic > Freshwater > Ice > Liftoff... | reverse complement strand
GAAGAAGGCGGGGTGGCTGAAGGGGTGGGCGGGTTGGAGGGTGTCATGAGAAAAACAGTGCTGAGCCCCACGCGAGGCTCTTATCATCTAAAGTGTATCTGCCGCGCCGCGGCGGGTGCAGGTATGGGCCCGGCCCCTCGGGCATTACGAAAGCGCCGCCATGTTTCAACGTCTTGACGCCCTGGTTCCCGTTCGTTATGCCGCTTTGGGCCTGAGCGCGCTCGGCGCGCTGCTCGCGCTGTTCAGTCTGGTTGCGTTTGGCGTCGGCTGGCTGGCCTTGCTGCTGTGTGCGGCGCTGGCCGGCATCGGTGTGTATGACCTGCGGCAAACCAAGAGCTCCATCCTGCGCAACTACCCGGTGATTGGTCACCTGCGCTTTCTGTTCGAGTTCATACGGCCTGAAATACGCCAGTACTTTATTGAAAGCGATGCCGAGGCCGCGCCGTTTTCACGCGCGCAGCGCTCGCTGGTGTACCAGCGCGCCAAGGGCGAGCCGGACAACCGGCCCTTCGGCACGCAGCTCGATGTGGGGGCGCAGGGCTATGAATGGGTCAACCACTCCATGGCACCAACCAGGCTGGAAACGCATGACTTTCGCCTGTGGATTGGCGGCACGCCCGATGCGCCCTCACCATCACGCGAGCCCTGCACCCAACCCTACAACGCCAGCGTGTTCAATATTTCTGCGCTGAGTTTTGGTTCGCTCTCGGCGAATGCCATCATGGCGCTGAACAAGGGCGCAAAGATGGGCGGCTTTGCGCATGACACGGGTGAAGGCTCGATCTCATCGCACCACCGGGTGCACGGCGGCGATTTGATCTGGGAAATCGGTTCGGGATATTTTGGTTGCCGCAACCCTGACGGTAGTTTTAGTGAAGAACGCTTTGCAACCAACGCCACAGACCCTCAGGTCAAGCTGATTGAAATCAAGATGAGCCAGGGTGCCAAGCCAGGCCACGGCGGCATACTGCCCGGCCCCAAGGTCACTGAAGAAATTGCAGCGGCACGCGGTGTGCCTGTTGGCAAGGACTGCATCTCGCCATCCAGCCACAGCGCGTTTTCAACCCCGACTGAAATGATGCATTTCATCGCCCGCCTGCGCAAACTCTCGGGCGGCAAGCCCACGGGCTTCAAGTTGTGCATTGGCCACCCGTGGGAGTGGTTTGCGATTGTCAAAGCCATGCTGGAAACCGGCATCACGCCCGACTTCATCGTGGTCGATGGCGCTGAAGGTGGTACCGGGGCAGCCCCCGTCGAGTTCACCGACCACGTCGGCGCGCCGTTGCAAGAAGGCCTGCTGCTGGTACACAACACGCTGGTAGGCGTTCAGTTACGCAGCCGCATTTCGATTGGCGCAGCGGGCAAAGTGGTCACCGCGTTTGATATGGTGCGGCTGATGGCGCTGGGCGCTGACTGGTGCAATGCGGGCCGCGGCTTCATGATGGCGCTGGGCTGCATCCAGGCACAAACCTGCCACACGGGCACCTGCCCAACCGGCGTGACCACACAAGACCCGGTGCGCCAGCGGGCCCTGGTGGTGCCAGACAAAGCCGAGCGTGTGCGCAACTTTCACCGCAGCACGCTGCACGCCCTGCAAGAGCTGGTGCAGGCCGCCGGCCTGGAGCATCCGCAACAGGTCAGCGCCCATCACATCGTACGGCGGCTGACGGATACCGACGTGCGCTTGCTCAGTAATCTGATTTTGCAGGTCGAGCCAGGAGCCTTGCTGGGTGCGCTGGATAAACAGGCCAGCGTCTTCAAGCAGTACTGGCCGCTGGCGAATGCGCATAGTTTTCGGGCCAATTCAGTGGCCATGGCGACGCCAACAAGCACTGCAATTGCTTAGCGTGAAATTCGCGAAGCGACGCTTCCCAAGCCGGACAGGCTCCTGGATAAGCGCCACTTTGTGGGCGGGAGCTGGCAGGTGGGGCACTCAGCTACGCGAATGTCCCCCGGCCTGCGGCCTCCTCCTTGATTTCGCTACGCCGAGCGCCCCACCGACCCTCTCCTGGCTTGCCCATGCCGCTGCCTCATTTCTTGTCTTTCGAAGGCAAGCTGGCACTAGAAAGCTGCTTGCGCACGCACACCAAGGGCCAACAGCCTTTTTTGCATGCAAAGCACGGCCTGGTCCTTGCTCAGCAGCAGGGCTTGGTGCGCCACCGCCAGGTCGATGAAGATCTGGTCGTCGGCGTCGCTGCAGCTCACCGGTGTTTTGGGCGCTGCGTCCACCAGGCGCGCGTGACGGTCGAAGGCGTCCAGCACGTCGGCGGGTACCAGCCGGTAAAAAACCAGGCGCGGAACAATTTGCGGGTAGGCCAGCACGCGCTCGAGTTCGACGCGCATGGCCTGCGTCGCGAGCCAGTCCAGCCGGCCGGCTTGCAGCGCCTGCAGCAGCGGGGCCGCCGCCGCGTCCTTGAACACAAACAGGTCCAGCACGATGTTGGTGTCCAGCACCACACGGTCACCGGCCTGCAGCAATGTGTCCATCAGGCGCTGCTCAAGGCGCGACGGCGGGCTTTTTCTCTCGCGCCGAGCCGGCCACCATGTCGAAGCGGAACAGCCGGCATTCAATCGGGCCGTTCCACATCGGTACGCGGCGTGATTCCTTGAGCCGCATCTTTTGCGGCAGCTTCATGTCGGGGCTCAGCACATGGGCGGTCCAGCCGGCATAGTTCTTCTTCCAGTGGCTTGCCAGCTGCGGAAAGAAATCAGAAACATCGTCGCCGCTATCGGTCTGCGCCTGCTCGCGACCCGGGTTGGCGCTGCGGTCGCGCTGCGGGGCCGCGCCAGACTCGTCGCGCTCATCGCGCCGGTCCTGCGCCAGCGGCTGGCCGAACTCGTCAATGCGCTCGCCCTGAAACTGGGCAGCCGAACGCCGCTGGTCGCGGCCCTGTACGGCGGGAATGCCAGCCACACCGGCGACATCGATGCGCTCGCCATAGGGCGGGTTCACCAGCATCACGCCGGAAGGCGCGGGCGGCATGCGTTGCAGGGCGTCGCCACCGCGCAGCTGCACCACATCGGCGACACCCGCGCGTTCGGCATTGCGCTGCGCAAAGTCAACCATGCGAAAAGACACGTCGCTGCCGAACACTGGCGCGGTCGGCGCGGTGATCGCCGCCTCGGCCTGATCCAGCAGGCCCTCCCAGACGTGCGGCTGGAAGGGCACGAATTTTTCAAACGCAAAACGCCGGCCCATGCCGGCGGCGATGTTGCGCGCGACCTGCGCCGCCTCGATGACGATGGTGCCGGAGCCGCAACACGGGTCGTACAGCGGCACACCCTGTTTGCACAAGCCTTCGTCACCGCTCCAGCCGCTGGCGGCCAGCATGGCGGCGGCCAGGGTTTCCTTCAGCGGCGCGTCGCCTTTGTCTTCGCGCCAGCCGCGCTTGAACAGCGGCTCGCCCGAGGTGTCGATGTACAGCGTGACGGTGTCGGTCGTCAGGTGGGCGTAGATGCGCACATCGGGCCAGCGGGTGTCTACATCGGGCCGCACATCGTATTTGCCACGAAAGCGGTCGGCGATCGCGTCCTTGATCTTGAGCGCGGCAAAGTTCAGGCTGGTCAGCGGGCTGTGCTGCGCGGTGATCTCGACCTTGAAGGTCTGCTTCGGCGTGAACCAGATTTCCCAGGCCACGGCGGCTGCGGCGTTGTACAGGTCCTGCTCGCTGCGGTAGCTGTTGTGCTGCAGCTCGATCAGCACGCGCTGACTCAGCCGGCTGTGCAGGTTGAGCTGCAGCGCGTCGCGCCAGGAACCGCCCACCTGTAAGCCGGCGCGCCAGGCCTTGCCCTGGGTGCCGGTGATACGTTTGACCTCTGCGGCCAGCAGCTCTTCGACGCCGGCGGCGCAGGGTAAAAATAGCTGCAGTTGGTTCATAAATTATGGGTTTAGCCGGGGAGCGGATGAACCATCGTCTTTTCAAACAGGGGCCGCGGGACTGGCTCTGCCAGACCGCAGGCGCAGCGGCCCCCGCAGGGGGCAGGGAGCGACACGCAGTGCGCGACCGTGGGGGCTCATAAGGATTTACGCAGGTTGGCGGGTGCCAGGCGCAGCGCTTCGCGGTACTTGGCGACGGTGCGCCGCGCGCACTCGATGCCCTGCTCCTTGAGCATCTCGGAGATCTGGTTGTCGCTGAGTGGTTTTTTCAGGCTTTCGGACGCGACAAACTGCTTGATCAGCGCGCGCACCGCCGTACTCGACGCATTGCCGCCAGTCTCCGTCCCCAGCGCCGAGCCGAAAAAGTACTTGAGCTCGAAGGTGCCGAAAGGCGTGCTCATGTACTTGGCGGTGGTCACACGCGAGATGGTCGATTCGTGCAGGCCCAGCTCGTCGGCAATCTCGCGCAGCACCAGCGGGCGCATGGCGAGCTCGCCGTGCGTGAAGAAATTTTTCTGGCGCTCGACGATGGCGCTGCTGACGCGCAGGATGGTGTCAAAACGCTGCTGGATGTTCTTGATGAACCAGCGCGCTTCCTGCAGGCGCTGCTGCAGCGCCTGGCCGCCCTGGCCCTTGTTCTGCTTGAGCGCGTTGGCGTAGATGTCGTGCACGCGCAGGCGCGGCATCACGTCGCTGTTGAGCGAGACCTTGAAGCCGCGGCCGGACTTGACCACCAGCACGTCGGGCACGACCAGGTTGCGCTCGACGTTGACGAAGCGCCGGCCCGGCTTCGGGTCGAGCCGGCCGATCAGGGCGATCGCGCCCTTGATCACCGCGTCGGGATAGCCGCACAGCGCGGCCAGGCGCTTGACATCGCGCTTGGCCAGCAGCGCCATCGGCTGGCGGCACATCGCGATGGCGGCGCGGGTTTCGTCGCAATTGCGGCAATCGAGCAGTTGCAGGCCCAGGCACTCGGCGAGGTTGCGCGCGCCGACACCGGCGGGCTCCAGGTGGTGCAGCAGCTTGAGGGCAACGGCAAACTCGTGCTCCAGCGCCTCCAGCTGGTCCGGGTCGTCCCGGGCCAGGCCGGCGGCCAGCGCGGTCAGGCTGTCTTCGAGGTAACCGTCATCGTTGAGCGATTCGATCAGGAAATGCAGCGCCGCTTTGCCCTCGGCAGACAGGCGCAGCGACAGCGCCTGCCGGTGCAGGTGCTCCTGCAGCGACTCGTGGCTGCGCGCCAGCTCAGTGGCATCCACATCGCTGTCGTCGCCGTTGTTGTTCTTGCGTGGCGCGGCGTCGCCGCCCCATTCGTTGTCGTCAGGCGCAGTGTCCACGCTGCCGTCGCCGTCCCAGCTCTCCTCAAGTTTGGCCTCGCTGCCGGGTTCAGTATCATTTGTGCCTGCGGCCCCCGTACCGTCTGCGCCAACAGCTATCGATTCCGTAGTGGATTCGAACTCGCGGGTTTCCTGACTGACCGGCGTGTCGACCTGGCCCAAGCCAAAATCCTCGCGCGGAGCGGCGTCTTCAGAGACTTCAAGAAACGGATTGTCGTCGAGCATCTGCTCGACTTCCTGGCTCAGCTCCAGCGTGGACAGTTGCAGCAGGCGGATCGACTGCTGCAACTGCGGCGTGAGCGCCAGATGCTGCGAGACGCGTAATGAAAGCCCCTGCTTCATGACATCCCTAAACGCGCGATAACGCGGGTTGGGATGTATTAACCAAGCGGGGGCCGCGCAACCGGCTTTGCCGGGGCGCAGGCGCCGCCTCCTGCAGGGGGGAGGGAGCTACACGCAGTGAGCGACAACGGGGGGGAGCCATTAGCTACATCTTGAAGTGCTCGCCGAGATAGACCCGGCGCACATCAGCGTTGTTGACGATTTCGGAAGGTGTGCCGGTGGCCAGCACCTCGCCGTCGCTGATGATGAAGGCGTGGTCGCAGATGCCCAATGTTTCGCGCACATTGTGGTCGGTGATCAGCACGCCGATGCCGCGCGACTTCAGGAAACCGATGATGCGCTGAATCTCGATGACCGCAATCGGGTCGATGCCGGCAAAGGGCTCGTCCAGCAGGATGAACCGCGGCTGCGTCGCCAGGGCGCGGGCAATCTCGACGCGGCGGCGCTCGCCACCTGACAGTGCAGGTGCCGGCGAGTCGCGCAGGTGGTCCACGCGCAGGTCCTGCAGCAGGCCGTTTAGGCGCTCGTTGAGCACGTCCGCCGAGAGTGGTTTGCCGGCCGCGTCGGTCTGCAGCTCCAGCACCGCGCGCACGTTCTGCTCGACCGTGAGCTTGCGGAAAATCGAGGCTTCCTGCGGCAGATAACTCAGGCCCAGGCGCGAGCGCTTGTGGATCGGCATATGTTCGATGGACTGGCCATCGATGGTGATCTCGCCGGCGTCGGCGCGCACCAGCCCGACGATCATGTAAAACGAGGTGGTCTTGCCGGCGCCGTTGGGGCCGAGCAGGCCCACCACTTCGCCTTTTTGTACCGTTAGCGAGACGTCCTTGACAACCTTGCGGCTGCCGTAGGATTTTTGCAGGCCGCTGGCGACCAGACGGCTGACGGGAGCGGTTTCCGGGGGCACATTCATTGAGGCTGGTTTACTTTTTGTCACTGCCCAGCGTGCTGCTGGGCCGTAAATTGGGAACCGGTCCGGACGGCGGCGGCGTCACCGGCGGCGCATCGGTCTTGTTGCGCGGCGCCAGCAGGGCGCGTATGCGGCCCGACGGATTGCTGGCGGTGCGGTTCTGCCCGCTGCTGTCAACGGTGAAAACATCGGTCGGGTTGTCATAAACAATCAGGTTGCCGGTGGTCTCGTCGGCCAGCGCGGCCCCGACGTAGCGGCGCAGCACCGCCTGGCGGATGAACTTGACGGTGTCGGCGCGGCTGTCGTACTCGATGCGTTCGCCTTCGCCTTCGATGTATTCGTCCACCAGGTCGCGCTTCTTGCGGTAAAAGGCCAGCTTGTCGGGCGCTGCAATCACGATGGCGCTCTGGTAACCCTCGGCGTCCTGCATCACGTCCACCCGCGCGCCGCGGATGATGATGGTGCCTTTGGTGATCACCACATTGCCGGTGAAAACACTGGTCTGTTTGAGGTCGTCATAACGCAAGGCATCGGCCTCGGCGTTCATGGGTTTGTCGCGGTCAGCCTTTTCAGCCGCCACCGGAAAGACCACCAGGGCGGCGGCCAGCATCAGTACACAGGCGGGGTAGTTCATAAAAGGCACGAATCTTGCTGCTTTGTTTGGGTTGCGCCATTGTAGCCATGCCGTCCTTCGCAAAGGGCGCCGGCAACAAAAACCCGCCGGAAAGGCGGCGATTTTTTCGTCGGCAGGCGATGTTCGCGGGCCGCCAGGCCAGCAAAACGCCGCAGCGGCTCAGCCTTTTCTGGCCTGCGTGATCAGGTAGTCGGTGACCTGCAGCGCGCGGTCCATGTTTTTGGCCAGCTCACCGGAGGTGTAGAAACGTCCGGCCACACCCAGGGCCGGCACGCCGTCCACCTTGTAGGCATCCTGCAACTGGGTCGCCTTGCGGGCTTTGGTGGCAATGGAAAACGAGTTGTACATCTCGGAGAATTTGGTCTTGTTGAGCCCCTGCTTCTCGGCCCAGGCGGCAACCAGTTCGGGCGTGTTGAGCAGCTGTTTCTCAACGTGAATCGCGCTGAACACCTTTTTATGCAGTTCGTCGACCTTGTTCATGGTTTCCAGCACGTAATACAGGCGTTGCTGCGGCTCGAAGTCCGGGCGGAAGGACACCGGCAGACGTCGCACCACGACGTCTTTCGGGGCCTTTTTGATCCACTCCTCCAGTGATGCCTCGAACCGGTAGCAGTGCGGGCAGCTGTACCAGAAGAACTCCACCACCTCGATCTTGCCGGTGGGTGCCTCGACCGGCGCGGGTTTGTCCAGCACCAGGAAGTCGGTACCTGCACGCGGCGGCTGGCCCTGGGCCCGGGCCGTGGTCGTCAGGGCACCCAGCGAGGCGGCGGCGGCCACCGAAGCGGCGGTCATCGAAAATTCACGTCGTTGCATCAGTCATTTCTCCATTTAGTACACAAGGTTTGACGCCCGGCTGTCGAAAAGTTCAGCGCTGCACGCGCACCAGGGCGGTTTCAACACCGCTGCCGTCCAGCCGTTCCTTGGCCTTGTCGGCGTCTTCCTTTTTATCAAACGGCCCGAGGCGCACGCGAAACACGGTGCGGCCCGACTGCTCGCGCTCGGTGACCCTGGCTTCCAGGCCCATCAGCGATATCTTTGCGCGCTGCTGCTCGGCGTCTTCCGGCGTGCGAAAAGCGCCGACCTGCACAAAATAACTGAAGGGATCGGTGCCCGATGCGGCGGCGGGCGCCAGCGCTGGCGCCGTCGTCTTGGCCTTCGCCAGGTCGCCGAGGGGGTCGGCCGCCGGTTTCGCCGGCTTGGCGGCCGGGTCGGCAATCGGTTTTTGCGCGGCAAGCGGCGCCTGCGGCGTCACGTCGGTGACCGGCCCGCCCGCTGCGGCAGGGGCGGCCGGCCTGGCCGGGTTTTTGCCGTACAGCGGCGCGTTGGGGTTCCAGTTCTGGTTTTTCCTGGCTTCGGCGGCGTCATGGTCCGGGCTGCGTGACTGGCCCTTGTTCATGAAGGGAACCGGCACCTTGGTGATGTACACGGCAACGGCCAGCGCTGCGGCCAGGCCGATGAGCGCGCCAATGATCAGCCCGAGAAAGGTGCCGCCGCGTTGTGTGTTCATGCCTTGCCCAGTGTGCTTGTTGGAGAGCGTGCGCGCCATGGTCTTCATCATTCCTTACATTTTGCGCGGGGCATCGACGCCCAGCACAGCCAGACCATTGTGCAACACCTGCGCGGTCGCCGCGACCAGTGCCAGGCGCGCGAGTTTCACGGCTTCGTCATCGACCAGGATGCGTTCAGCATCGTAATAGCTGTGGTAGCTGGCAGCCAGCTCGCGCAGGTAAAACGCCACGTCGTGCGGCGCGAATCCAGTGGCGGCGTTGGCCAGCATGTCGGGGTACTTGGCCATCAGCAGCATCAGCGCCTGGGCCTGCGGGCTGGCGAGAGCCGACAGGTCTACAGCCTTGAGCGTGGCGGCATCGCCACCCCATGCCGTCAGCACCGAGCAGATGCGGGCATGCGCGTACTGCACGTAATAAACCGGGTTGTCATTGTTCTTGGCCACGGCCAGGTCCACGTCGAAGGTGTACTCGGTGTCGGGCTTGCGGCTGAGCAGGAAGAAACGCACCGCGTCCTTGCTGGTCCACTCGATCAGGTCGCGCAGCGTGACATAACTGCCGGCGCGCTTGCTGATCTTGACCTCCTCGCCGCCCTTGACCACGCGCACCATGGTGTGCAGCACGTAGTCGGGGTAGCCCTCGGGGATGCCGGCACCTGCGGCCTGCAGGCCGGCGCGCACCCGGGCGATCGTGCCGTGGTGGTCCATGCCCTGGATGTTGATGGCTTTCGTGAAGCCGCGTTCCCACTTGGCCAGGTGGTAGGCGACATCGGGCACGAAGTAGGTGTAGCTGCCGTCGCCCTTTTTCATGACACGGTCCTTGTCGTCGCCGTAGTCGGTGGACTTGAGCCACAGAGCGCCGTCCTGCTCGTAGGTCTTGCCGGCGGCTTTGAGTCTGGCAACGGTGTCCTCGACCCGGCCCGAGCTGTACAGGCTGGACTCAAGGTAGTAGTTATTGAACTTCACCGAGAAGGCCTGCAGGTCCAGGTCCTGCTCACGGCGCAAGTAGGCCACGGCAAACTGGCGGATCGCGTCGATGTCGTCGATGTCGCCGGAGGCGGTGAACTCGCGGTCGTCGGAGCGCACGGTTTTCTTCGCCATGAAGTCGGCGGCGATGTCGGCGATGTAGTCGCCGTTGTAGGCCGGCTCGGGCCAGCCGGCGTCACCGGGTTTCACGCCCCGGGCGCGCGCCTGCGTGCTGGTGGCCAGCGTGTGGATCTGCACACCCGCGTCGTTGTAATAGAACTCGCGGTAGACGTCCCAGCCCTGGGTAGCGACCAGCTTGCAGATGGCGTCGCCAAGCGCCGCCTGCCGCCCATGGCCCACATGCAGCGGGCCGGTCGGGTTGGCCGAGACAAACTCGACCAGCATGCGCCGGCCTGCGTCGAGCGGCTTGACGCCGTACAGGCCGCCCGCCTGCAGCACCTCGCGCACGGTCTGCTGCTTGGCTTCGGGCTTGAGCCGGAAATTGATGAAGCCGGGGCCGGCGATTTCAATCGCATCGACCCAGCGCTGATACACCGGCATGACCAGCAGCGCCTCGCGCAGACCCTCGGCCACCTGGCGCGGATTGAGCTTGAGCGGTTTGGCCAGCTGCATGGCGGCGGTGGACGCGAAGTCGCCGTGGGCCGCCACTTTGGGCGACTCAAAGGCGGCCTTCTGGCCGGCACCGGGTGACAGTTTGTCCAGCTCGGCGGCCAGGGCCGTGAGCAATTCTTGTTTGACGAGGAGCATGTGCTGATTTTAAGGGCGCAGGCCAGCATGCGCCGGTGCGCCCCATGCGCTACACATTTAATAGCTGCTGACGCCCGATGGACAAGGGCTAGGGGGCTTTTTCGCTTGCAAGCCGATGCAAACTGGCCGGTCGGCTCACGGTTTGCGCGCGCCGCCCCAGAACTCGGGCTGGCTGTAGCTGTGCTTGAGAAAGTCAATCCACAGGCGCACACGCAGCGGCAGGTGTTTGCGCTGCGGAAACACCGCATAAATGCCGTTCGGCGGCGCATCGAAATCGCTGAGCAGTGTCACCAGCTTGCCGGCGGCGATTTCCGCCTCGACCTCCCAGGTGCTGCGCCAGGCAATGCCATAACCGTCCATGCACCAGTCGTGCAGCACCTGGCCGTCCGAGCAATCGAGTGGGCCGCCGGGTTTGAGATGGATCAATTCATGATCGCCGTCGTCCGAAGCGCCGGCCTGTTGGCGAGCTTGGGCCCTGCGCTGAACGCGAAACGCCCAGCCGCGCGTCTGCGAGGCATCGCTGGACAGGGTCAGGCAGGCGAATTTGGCCAGATCGGTCGGGTGTTGCGGCGTGCCGTGGCGCTTGAGGTAAGCCGGCGAGGCCACACACAGGCGCCGGTTGTCGGCCATGCGCACGCTGACCAGTGAGGAGTCCGGCATCTCGCCGACCCGCACCGCGCAGTCAAAGCCCTCGGCGGCCACGTCCACCACGCGGTCGCTGAGGTTCAGGGAAATCGTCACATCGGCATGCAGCTCGCGGAACTTGGGAACCAGCGGTGCCACGTGGCGACGCCCGAACCCAGCTGGCGCAGTGATGCGCAAATGGCCGCTGGCCTTGACGCCGCCGGCCGACACGCTGGCCTCGGCGTTGGCAAAGTCGATCAGCAGGCGCTGGCAGTCCTCCAGAAAAGCACTGCCTTCGTGCGTCAGACTGATGCGGCGGGTGGTGCGCACCAGCAGTTTGACCCCCAGCCGTTCTTCCAGCGCATCGAGGCGGCGGCCCATGATGGCCGGCGCCACCCCTTCGGCATTGGCGGCGGCCGTCAGGCTGCCGCGCGTGGCCACGGATACAAACGATTCGAGCTGCTTGAGTTTGTCCATGCATAAAGATTATGCGGATGAAAGGTGTCAATGGCGACAGTAATGACTTTGATTACATAGCCAGGAGCCTGTCGAGCTCCCAAGCCAATGCTGTTCAGTGAAGCGATGAAGGCGCACCAACGCGCTGTCATTGCGGACCTGATCCGCAATCCATGCTGCGACGGCAAGCAGGCACTGCGCAAAAGGCAGGGATGCCCCCGGGTCGGAGTCCCACAAAATTGGCATCTGCGTCATTGCATAACATTAAGTCACGGATTAACTGATTTTTCTCTGGTTAATATTTGTCCAAGTATCAAATACAGTCAAGCTTATGGAAAAACCCAAAACCGGGCACGCCGTGCCGCGGGCTGTTCTTTTTGATGCCTACGGCACGCTGTTCGATGTGTACAGCGTGGGCCTGCTGGCGGAGCAGCTGTTTCCGGGCCAGGGTCAGCCGCTCGGGGTGCTCTGGCGCGACAAGCAGATTGAATACACCCGCCTGGTAACCACCAGCAACCACGGCGAGTTTTACCAGCCCTTCTGGGACCTGACCCGCGCCGGCTTGCGTTATGCCTGCAAGCGCCTGGGCCTGGACCTGAGCGCAGCCAGCGAAGAGCGCCTGATGAACCAGTACCGGCATCTGTCGGCTTTTCCGGAAACCCGCGCGGTGTTGCAGGCCCTGAAGGCGCGCGGCATCGCCACCGGCATACTGTCCAACGGCGACCCCGGCATGCTGGACGTTGCCGTGCGCTCCGCCGGGCTCGAAGGCCTGCTCGACCATGTGCTCAGCGTGGACACCATCCGCAAATACAAAACCCACCCGGACGCCTATGCGCTGGGCCCGCAAGCCACCGGCCTGCCCGTCCGGCAGATCGCCTTTGTGAGCTGCAACAGCTGGGACGCGCTGGCCGCGACCTGGCACGGCTACCCCACCCTGTGGGTCAACCGGTATGCGCTGCCCTTTGAGGAGCTGGGCACCCAGCCTGCGCGCACCGGCACCAGCCTGCGCGACGTGCTGGGTTTTTTCCCGGCCGGATAGGCGTTTTCATTTTCATTTTTCAAGCTTTCTTTTTCTTTTCTTTTCTTTGAGGTTTCACCATGGCAACAACGACCCCACGCACATCACGCCACAGCCTGCAGGTTGCCACTGTTTTGCAACGCTTCGTCGACGACAAGGTGTTGCCCGGCATCGGCATCAGCAGCGACACCTTCTGGCAAGGCTTTGATGCCATCGTGAGCGAGCTGG
>Ga0105046_10013464_pt1 | contig 12662 bp, 8 predicted proteins | sample MAT03_FD_78385 | JGI IMG/M metagenome (GOLD analysis project Ga0105046, IMG submission 78385) | Freshwater microbial communities from Lake Fryxell liftoff mats and glacier meltwater in Antarctica - MAT-03 (megahit assembly) | ecosystem: Environmental > Aquatic > Freshwater > Ice > Liftoff... | reverse complement strand
CAGACTGACACATTAAACTACAGGTTGTCAGGCGGCCAGATCAGCGTCCTTAAAAGATGTCAACCTGCCGGGATCGACACCTTTGATTGGGAGGCCCGTCCGATCGCCAAAAAGATCGGGCTCAAACAAGGGCATTCTGCTTGTCTCATCACAGATCAGAGGGCTTCAGCCGATGTCCCCATCGCAGGGGGGCGTCCACCAGAAAAAGCCATTCTGCTATCGAGCCGCTTCAGTGCTGCAGGGTTGCGGCACCGCCCGCGCGCGGCGCGCAGCAACCAAATCTTAGGACATTCCTGCGACCTTAGAGGGACGCAAGATTGGACCAGTGGTGAAACCACTGTCTCAGACACGATCGTTCTGACCCGCGCCCGAAACGCGCACCGTCCAGCCCGCACCCAGAAGTTCATCGCCCGTTGACCGGTCTTGCAGGCCGTCAGGTCAGCCGTTCCCTTTTGCCGCTTCGGAGTCAGTCCCTTGGACCCATCACAGCCCCTCCCCCTTCTGCATCCAAACCGGCCGGGTGCTGCGGGGCCGCAGTCGACGGCGTTTTCGCAATCCGGGATCGGCCCCATCACATCGATCCTGCCTTGGTGGCTGGGCAGCGGACCGGGCGGCAGCGGTCTGGCTGCGGCCTGGGCGCTGGCAGAGGCGGGCGATGTCCGCATCGGCATCATCGAGCGAGGGATCAGTCTTGACCATTCGAGTCTCTGGGGCACTCAGATTCTGACTCAGTCTTCGGCTTCACAAGGCGGGGGCCTGCACGGAACACAGGTGGCGGCCCTTCTCGTCGGCGATCTGAGCGCCTTTGGCGGCGGTCCGGGGGCCGCGCGCGGGGCGACGCTGGTGCTTGCGCCAATGGATATGGGAACGGTCATCAATCCGGCGGCGGTGACGGCGGCGCTGGCGGCACAGCACACCGTCGATGTCTCGAACAACTCGTGGGCTGCGGGTGCGTCGTTCACCGACAATTTCCGGACCAGCCTGTGGGCCGGTGTGGGAAATGCCATGCAATCGCTTGCCACGAACGGACGCGAGGGGTTGGGCACCAACCTTGTCTTTGCAGCCGGGAATGGCCGCCTGATGTCCGGGGACCAGAACGTCGGGGACGACGCGAATTTCCACAACCTCAGCAATGCGCGCAACAGTATCGCCGTGGCGGCATCGGACATCACCGGCGGAGTCGCGTTCTTTTCCAGCCCGGGTGCGAACCTTCTGCTTGCGGCACCCGGCCACGGGCTTGTCTCGGCGGCGGCAGGTGGCGGTGGCACACCCATTTCGGGGACGTCCTTTGCCGCGCCTCTGGTCACGGGAACAATCGCCCTTATGCTCGACGTCAACCCCGATCTCGGGTGGCGCGATGTTCAGGACATTCTTGCCATGACCGCCCGGGCGACCATCGGCCCCGGTACGGTGACCAATGCCGCGACGGGGGTGAATGGCGGCGGGATGGTGTATGACCGCGACACCGGCTTCGGCCTTCTCGACGCCGAAGCCGCCGTGCGTCTGGCGCGAACGTGGACGGCGCAGTCGACCTCTGCCAACGAGACGCATATCTTTCAGGCCCACGCCCCGCGCACGCAGGCCGATCCGCTGGCGGCTGTCTTTACGTTCAACGTCGCGCAAGCCGATGCGACTTTCCGGCTCGACTCGGTTTCGTTGACGCTGACCCTGATCGACACGCGGTTGCGCGACCTGCGGATCGAACTGATCTCTCCTGCCGGGACAAGTGCGCTGATCGCGCCGAACCTTGCGGCGGCCGGCACGCGGACCTGGCTCGACTTTTCGTTCAGTTCGGCCGCCACGCGGGGCGAGGACATCGCCGGGACCTGGACGCTGCGCCTGACCCACCCCGAAGCGACCCCCCGGCTGTCGGTCTACGGGGCCAGGCTCGACTTCTACGGGGATCGCGACAGCGTCGATGACACGTTTGTCTTTACGAAAACCTTTGCGGCACTGGCGGCCCAAGAGCCCGAACGGCGATTGATCGCCGATCAGGATGGCGGTCAGGACACGCTGAATTTCACAGCGGCAACCCCCGGCATGTTCCTCGATCTGGCCAGTGGGAGCGGAGTGCTGGACGGGGTCGATTTTGATCTGGAGGGGGTGTTCGAGCGGGTGATCGGCACCGCAGGAGGCGACACGATCATCGGTGGGTCGGCTGCAACTGTGCTGACCGGCGACGAGGGCGCAGATTTCCTGATTGGCGGGGTCGGCTTTGACACGCTGTTCGGCGGCACTGGCAGCGACACGCTTGATGGCGGCGCGGGGGTCGACGAGATGACCGGGGGGGCGGGCAACGACTGGTATCTGGTCGACTCTGCCGCCGACCTGGTGATCGAGGCGGCGGGCGGCGGTGCGGCGGATCAGATTGTCGCCTCGGTCAGCTACACGCTGGCCGCCGGGGTCGACGTCGAGAGGCTGGTGACGACGCTGCAGACAGGGACGGAGGCTATCAATCTGACCGGAAATGATCTCGCCCAGAGGATCAGCGGAAATGACGGCAGCAATGTGCTGAGCGGTCTCGGCGGCAACGACTGGCTGCGGGGCTTCGGGGCCGACGATACCCTGTCTGGCGGCGAGGGCGGCGATACCCTGGATGGCGGCGCAGGGGTGGACGAGATGACCGGAGGGGCGGGCAACGACTGGTATCTGGTCGATACTGCCACCGACGTGGTGATCGAAATTGCGGGCGGCGGCACCGCGGATCGGGTTCTGGCCTCGGTCAGCTATGCGCTGACTGCCGGGGTTCATGTAGAAAGACTGGTGACGACGCTGCAGACCGGGACGGACGCCATCAACCTGACAGGAAATGACCTCACCCAGACGATCATCGGCAACGCCGGAGGCAACGTGCTGAGCGGCCTGGGTGGCCGCGACTCGCTGCTGGGTCTGGGGGGAAACGATACGCTTTCGGGCGGCGAGGGCTTCGACACCCTGAATGGTGGTGCCGGAGCCGATACTTTCGTGTTCGCAAACAACTGGGGGAACGACCGGATCGTCGACTTCGATGTGGCTTTGGCACACGAAGTCATCGTTTTTCAGGGTGTCTTCGAGATCACCGATTTCGCCGATCTTGCGGCCAATCACCTTCGCGAAGTTGCGGGCAATGCGGTGATCACGGCCGGTGCAAACCATATAACGCTGATCGGCGTCAGCGCCGCCAGCCTGACGGCGGCAGATTTCCTGTTTTGACCGGAGGAGGGCTGCTGACCTTTGCGCCGCAGGAAAAAAGGCCAGACAATAGAAAACGCCCGGAAACCAATAAGTAAGCCCCGCGTTCCCGGGGCTTACTCGATACGCAGGTCGAAGGATCAGTCCGCCATCAGGCGGCTGACCACTACCGTCACTTCGGGCTTCTTGCCGATTTCCTCGACCGTCACCTGCCGCACGATCCGGCGCAGCGCCTCGTCCAGTTTGTCGTCGTCGCCCAGCAGTTTCTTGGATGCTCCTTCCAGAAACTCGGTCAGATCGGCTTCCAGCGTTTCGGACAGTGCCCGATTGCCGCGTCCGGTGGCGGGCAGGCCCATCGCTTCGACCCAGGCCTCGCCCAAAGGGGCATCGGATTCGTCCAGAATGACCGTCACCATCACATGCCCGTTCAGCGCCATGCGAATCCGGTCGCGGATCACGCCGTCCATCGCGCCCACCAGCGCCGTGCCGTCCAGATAGGTGCGCCCTGCCTCGATCCGCTCGGCGATCACCGGAGTGTCGCCGGTCAGGTCCACCATCGTGCCGTTGGTGACGATGGCAGAGGCGATCCCCGCCTCATGCGCCACCTTCATGTGTTCGCGCAGGTGGCGGTGTTCTCCGTGCATCGGGATCACCATGTCGGGCAGCAACAGGCGGTGGACATGTTCCAGATCGGGCCGGTTGGCGTGGCCGGACACATGATAGAGACCGTTGGAATCATCGACGATATCGACGCCCATCGCCGAGAAGGCATTGACGATCTTGCCGACTTCTCGCTCATTCCCCGGAATGGTCTTGGACGAAAACAGGAAAGTATCGCCCTGCTTCATCTCCAGCCCCAGATACTTGCCCCTGCTCAACTGGGCTGATGCAGCGCGACGTTCCCCCTGACTGCCGGTCACGATCAGCATCAGGTTGCGCCTTGGCACTTCGGACGCCATTTCGGGCGGGATGGTGGGCGGGAAGTCGGTCAGAACGCCCGACTCTTGCGCCGCCGTTACCATCTTTTTCATCGCGCGGCCCAAAAGGCAAACCGTGCGGTCCGCCGCCCTGCCCGCTTCGGCCAGCGTTTTCAGACGCGCGACGTTGGAGGCGAACGTCGTCGCCACGACCATGCCGGGCTGGCCCTTGATCAACTCGGCCAGCGGAGTCTTGAGGGTGCTTTCAGAGCGGCCCGCGTGATGCGAGAAGACGTTGGTGCTGTCGCACATCAGCGCCTTGACCGGAATCTCGGCCGCGATCGCCTCGAACCGGGCATCGTCCCAGCCTTCGCCGACAATCGGGTTTGCATCCAGCTTGAAGTCGCCGGAATGCACGATCCGTCCGGCGGGGGTGTCGATGACCAGGGCCGCACTTTCCGGGATCGAGTGGCTGACCGGGACGAACTGCACGCGGAACGGGCCGGCCTCGATGGTTTCGGGGCGCGAGGCGACGGTGATGATCGTGTTGGTCGACAACCCCGCCTCTTCGAACTTGAGCCGCCCGATGGTGGCGGTAAAGCGGCGCGCATAGACCGGCTTTTTCAGGCGCGGCCACAAGTGGGCCAGCGCGCCGATGTGATCCTCATGCGCGTGGGTGATGAAGATCGCCTCCAACCGGTCGGCGCGGTCCGTCAGCCATTTGATGTCGGGCAGGATCAGATCGACACCGGGGCTGCTGTCCATGTCGGGGAAAGCCACGCCGAGATCGACGAGGATGAGGCGTTCGCGGCCCTTGGGCCCATAGCCGTAAACGTAAGCGTTCATGCCAATCTCCCCGGCGCCGCCGAGCGGGAGATAGATGAGACGATTTGCAGTCATGCTGCGGTTTCCTTGTTGTAACGGTTGATCAGCACCAGGCCATGCATGGTCAGGTCATCCTCGACCGAGTGAAATAGGTCAAATCCCTGATTGAACAGGGTGGCGAGCCCGCCCGTGGCAATGACTTTCATCGAGGCGTCCCGTTCAAGACGAATTCGGCGGGTTATGCCCTCGACAAGGCCGATGTAGCCCCAATACACGCCCGACTGCATGCAGGCCACCGTATTCGTGCCAATCACACGCTGGGGTTTGGTGATGTCGACATGCGGCAGGGCGGCTGCCGCCGTATGCAGCGCCTCAAGGCTGAGATTGACGCCGGGCGCGATGACGCCGCCGACGTAAGCGCCATCGGTATCGACCACGTCGAAGGTCGTGGCGGTGCCGAAATCAACGACGATCAGATTGCCGCCATGGCGGTCGAAGCCTGCCACGGTGTTGACCAGACGGTCGGGGCCTATGGTGGTGCCCTGATCGACGCGGGGGGCTGTGGGCAAGCGGCATTCGGGTTTGCCCACGACCAGCGGGCGGCAGTCGAAGTAGCGGTTGCACAGCACGCGAAGGTTGAACACGACCCGCGGGACGGTGGAGGAGATGATCGCCTCGGAGATGTGCGCGTCGGTTTTGGTCAGGGTCATCAAGGACGAGAGCCAGACGAAATATTCATCCGCCGTGCGTTTGTGGTCGGTGGCGACGCGCCAGGTGGCGAGGAACCGCGTGCCGTTCCAGATCGAAAACACGGTGTTGGTGTTGCCGCAGTCGATGGCGAGGAGCATGGCAGCCTCCGGTTTTGCGGAAAGGCCGGGGGGTTTCACACCCCCCGGACCCCCCGTGGGATATTTGGGCCAAGAGGAAAGGGGACAGGGTTTTCCTCAGGTTTCGGGATGGTCCGGATCAGAAGAACACCTCGGCTGCGGGAATGGCGAGGGGGCCTTGGTCGGTGTGCAGGATCAGCGCGCCGGTGTGGTCGATGGTCTCGAATATGCCGTGGTAAGTGTGTTGTGCGGTGCGGGCGCGGATCGGCTCGCCAAGGCGGGCCGCGTGGGCGAGCCAGTCTGCGCGGGTCTGGGCAAAGTCACGGGTCAATTGGGCGGCACGGGCGGCGAAAGCGGGGGCGAGATGGTCGAGCAGGGTTTCGGGCACGGTGCGCAGGCCGGTTTCGGCCAGCAGGGTCACCGGACGCAGGGCGTCCGGGTCGAGCAGGGCCGGATCGGGGGCGGCGATCAGGTTGACGCCGATGCCGATGGCGAGGTGGCTGATCCCTGCCCCGTGGCTGGCGCTCTCCAGCAGGAGGCCCGCCAGTTTACCGCCGTTCAGCAGGACGTCGTTGGGCCATTTCAAGGTGAAGGCGTCGGGCAACCCGGTCAGAGCCACGCAGGCATCGCGCAACGCCAGGGCAGCGGCAAAGCTGTGCAGCGCCACAGTTTCGGCGGGGCCTTCGGGGTGAAAGATCAGCGTGGCGTGGAAGTTGCCAAGCGGGCTGGCCCAAGGCCGGGCCCGCCTGCCCCGACCTGCGGTCTGCACGCCCGCCAGCACCCAGGCGGGGCCGGTCAGGCGGGGGGCGAGGCGGACGGCTTCGGCGTTGGTGCTGTCGACCGTGGCCAGCACATGGCGCGCCACCCCTGCGGGCCAGCCGGGCTTAACGGACAAGGGCTTCGGCCGCCAGTGCGGCCGCAGGTTCGATGCCGAACAGGTTGATGACGCCCAGCAGCATCGCCGCCGCCACAGCCACCAGCGCCAGCCATTGCGCCGGCGCCATCCGGCTGTCGAGCGTGTCGACCTCGCGCCCGAAATACATGTAGAACACGATCCGCAGGTAATAGAACGCGCCGATCACCGAGGCGACCGCCCCCGCCAGTGCCAGCCAGGTCATGTCGGCATCGACAGCCGCGCGCAGGACATAGAACTTGCCGAAAAAGCCCAGCATCGGCGGCACGCCTGCCAGACTGAACAGCAGGACCAACATCGCCAGCGCCTTGAGCGGATCGGTTTTCGAGAACTGGTTCAGGCTGTCGATGTCGGTCACCGGGCGGCCATCGCGTTCCATCGACAGGATGAAGGCGAAGGTGCCGATGTTCATCGTGACATAGATTGCCATGTAAACCAGCATCGCCTGCACGCCCTCGGCGGTGCCTGCAGCCAAACCGACCAGCGCGAAACCCATGTGGGCGATCGAGGAATAGGCCATCAGGCGCTTGATGTCGCGCTGGCCGATTGCGGCAAACGCGCCCCAGAACATCGACGCCACCGCGAGCGCCGCCAGCACTTGCCCCCATTGGTCCGGCACCGTGCCGAACGCATCGAAGGCCAGTCGCGCAATCAGTGCCATCGCGGCGACTTTGGGTGCTGTGGCGAGAAAGGCGGTGACGGGGGTAGGCGCGCCTTCATAGACGTCGGGGGTCCACATGTGGAAAGGGGCGGCAGAGATCTTGAAGGCAAGGCCCGCCAGCATGAACACCAGCCCGAACACCAGACCCAGCGGCATGCCGTCGCCCAAGGTCGAGAGGATGCCCGAAAAAAGCGTCGTCCCGGCGTACCCGTAGACCAGCGACGCGCCATAAAGCAGCAGCCCTGATGACAGCGCGCCAAGGACGAAATACTTCATCCCGGCCTCGGTCGATTTCGGACTGTCACGCCGGATGGCGGTCACGACATAAAGCGCCAGGCTTTGCAGCTCCAACCCCATGTACAGCGCCATCAGATCGCCCGCCGACACCATCATCATCATGCCGATCACTGCGAGTACCACCAGAACCGGATATTCGAACCGATCCAGATCGCGCCGCGCCATGTAATCCTGCGAGATCAGCAGAATGGCTGCCGCCGACAGCAGGATGACGATCTTGGCGAAACGCGAAAAGGCGTCGTCGGTGAACATGCCGCCGAACGCGCTACGGCTGCCGTCGGTGCCGAAGCCGATCCAGATCGCCAGCGCCACGAACATGCCTGCGGTGGCCCAGGTCAGCGGGCCGGTCATGGCGTCCTTGCCGGTGAAGACCGCAAAGAGCAGCGACCCCATGGCAAAGACCGCGAGGATCAGTTCCGGCAGGACGGTGGCGAAATCGGCAGGCTGCATCGGGGTCGTCCTTATTCGTGCAAGGCGGCGATTGACGTGCCGGACGGCACCGCCTCGCGGTAATCTGCAATCAGGGCGGTTACAGACGGCCCGATGATGTCGGTCACCGCCGCAGGATAGATGCCAAGGAACAGCGTCATCGCAACCAGCGGTGCGAATATCAGCCTTTCGCGGCGGTCCATGTCGGTGATCGCCATCAACCCCTCTTTCACCAACGCGCCAAAGGCGACCCGGCGATACAGCCACAACCCGTAAGCCGCCGACAGGATCACGCCACTGGTGGCCACGACCGCGACCCAGGTGTTGACCTGAAATATGCCGACCAGCGTCAGAAACTCGCCCACAAAACCGCTGGTGCCGGGAAGGCCGACGTTGGCCATGGTGAAAAACATGAACACCAGCGCATAGGCGGGCATCCGGTTGACCAGACCGCCATAGGCGTCAATCTCGCGCGTGTGCATCCGGTCGTAGATCACGCCGACACAAAGGAACATCGCCGCCGAGATGAAGCCGTGCGACAGCATCTGAAAAATCGCGCCGTCGATGCCCTGCTGGTTGGCGGTGAAGATGCCCATGGTGACGTACCCCATATGGGCGACCGAGGAATAGGCGATCAGCTTCTTCATGTCGGACTGCGCCAGGGCGACCAGCGACGTGTAAACGATGGCAATCGCAGACATCCAGAGCACCAGCGGGGCCAACAGGTCGGACGCCACCGGAAACATCGGCAGGCTGAAGCGCAGAAAACCGTAGCCGCCCATTTTCAGCAGGATCGCGGCCAGCACGACCGACCCCGCCGTCGGGGCCTGCACATGGGCATCGGGCAGCCAGGTGTGGACCGGCCACATCGGCATTTTGACCGCAAAGCTGGCAAAGAACGCGAACCACAGCAGCGTCTGCATGCCTCCCGCCACAGTGAACCCCATCAGGGCAAGGGGCTCTGACGGGAATTCGGTGGTCATCAGGCTGACCTCGCAGGCCCCGATGCAGGTCGTGCCCGCCACCTGATACATCGCGATCATTGCGACCAGCATCAGGACGGACCCGAGGAAGGTATAAAGAAAGAACTTGAACGCGGCATAGATGCGGTCCCGGCCGCCCCAGATGCCGATGATCAGGAACATCGGGATCAGACCCGCCTCGAAGAACAGGTAGAACAGCACAAGGTCCAGCGCGCAGAATACCCCCAGCATCAGGGTTTCCAGCATCAGGAAGGCGATCATGTACTCCTTGACGCGGGTTTCAATGTTCCAGCAGGCCAGAATGGTGATCGGCATCAGGAAAGTCGTCAGCATCACGAACAGGATCGAAATGCCATCGACGCCCATCCGGTACTTCAGCCCGACGATCCACTCGGCCTCTTCGACGAACTGGAATCCGGTGTTGGACGGGTCGAACCCCGCCAACAAGAACAGCGACAGCGCAAAGCTGACCACGGTGGCTGTCATCGCCAGCCGCTTGGCATTGCGCCGGGCGGCCTCGTCATCGCCGCGCAGGAACAGCGCCATGATGATCGCGGCCACCGCCGGTACAAAGGTGATGAGCGACAGCAGGTTATCCATTATTGCGCGCCCCCGGCAGGCGTGACCAGCGTCATCCAGGTGATCAGCGCAGCAATCCCCAGCACCATGGCAAAGGCATAGTGGAACAGATAGCCGGACTGCGCCCGACCGGCCAGACGGGTAAGGAACGGAACGATCCCCAGCGCCACACCGTTGATCGACCCGTCGATGACGTCCCCGTCGCCCCGCTTCCACAGCGTACGACCCAGCCAGATCGCGGGCCGGACAAAGAGCCAGTCGTACAGTTCGTCAAAATACCATTTGTTCAGCAGGAACAGATAAAGCGGCCGCTGTTGTGCCGCGAGTTTGCCGGGCAGGTCGGGGCGGCGGATGTAGAATTGATAGGCCAGCGCCAACCCCAGCAGCATCGCGATGAACGGCGAGACTTTGACCCATTTTGGGGCCTCGTGTGCCGCGTGGATCACCGTATTGTCGGGGGCCATGTAGATGCCACCTTTAGGAGCCACGCCGTGGAGTTCAGGCATCGCGGTCTTGGGCGCAACGGCTTCGGCGGGGTTCGGTGTTGCAGGATCGGTCGCCGCAGCTTCGGTCGTGGTCGCGTGACCTTCGGCGTCGGCTTTGTGATGCATCGCAGCCTCCATCCCGAACCAGTCGCGCACCTGGTCCTCTTTGCCGAAGAAGCTGTTGTACCAGATCATCCCCGAGAACACCGCGCCAATCGCCAGAATCCCCAACGGGATCAGCATCGTACGCGGGCTTTCGCGGGCGTGTTCATGGATGTGCTGATCACCGCGCGGGGTGCCCCAGAAGGTCATGAACATCAGCCGCCACGAATAGAAACTGGTCATGCAGGCCGCGATGACCAACAGCCAGAACGCATATTGCGACCCGACCCACGCGCTTTCGATCACCGCATCCTTGGACAGGAACCCCGCGAACCCGATATGGGTCAGCGGAATTCCCACCCCGGTAATCGCCAACGTCCCGATCAGCATGGCGGCAAAGGTCAGCGGGATTTTCTTGCGCAAGCCGCCATAGTTCCGCATGTCCTGTTCGTGGTGCATCGCATGGATCACCGACCCGGCCCCAAGGAACAGCATCGCCTTGAAGAACGCATGGGTGAACAGGTGGAACATCGCCACCGAATAGACGCCACATCCGGCCGCGACAAACATGTAGCCAAGCTGCGAACAGGTCGAATAGGCGATGACGCGCTTGATATCGGTCTGCACCAGACCGACCGTCGCGGCAAAGAACGCCGTCGTCGCCCCTACCACGACGATCATCGTCTTGGCGTCGGGCGCGTATTCGAACACCGGCGACATGCGGCAGACCAGAAACACCCCTGCCGTCACCATGGTCGCCGCATGGATCAGGGCGGACACCGGCGTCGGCCCCTCCATCGCGTCGGGCAGCCAGGTGTGCAGGAACAGTTGCGCCGATTTCCCCATCGCGCCGATAAACAGCAACACGCCGATCAGGTTGGCCGCGTTCCAGTCGGCCCACAGGAACCGCACTTCGGTGGTGGCCAGTGCCGGGGCTGCGGCGAACACGTCGTCAAAGCGGACGCTGTCGGTCAGATAGAACAGCGCGAATATCCCCAGCGCAAAGCCGAAATCGCCGACCCGGTTGACCACGAAGGCCTTGATCGCGGCGGCGTTGGCCGTCGGCTTGCGGTAGTAGAACCCGATCAGCAGATAGGACGCGACGCCCACGCCTTCCCAGCCGAAGAACATCTGAACCAGATTGTCGGACGTCACCAACGCCAGCATGGTGAAGGTAAAGAAAGACAGATACGCAAAGAACCGCGCGCGGTAGGGCTCGTCGTCGCCCCAGTTTTCGTCACGCGCCATGTAGCCAAAGCTGTAAAGGTGAACCAGCGCCGACACCGAATTGACCACCACCAGCATGATCGCGGTCAGACGGTCCATCCGGATCGCCCATTCGGTGCCAAACGACCCGCTTTCGATCCAGCGCATGATGACGATCTGCTCGGTCTCGGGCAGCGGCCCGAGGAAGATGATCCAGGACAGGATTGCCGCCAGAAACACCAGGGCTGTCGCCACGATCTGCCCGGCCTTTTCGCCGATCAACGTCCAGAAGAACCCGCAGATGACGGCCCCCAGAAGGGGGGCAAAAAGGATGATCGTTGCCATGGGTCAGCCCTTCATCACGTTGGCGTCTTCGACGTCGATGGTGCCACGGGTCCGGAAGAACACCACGAGGATGGCAAGGCCGATGGCAGCCTCGGCGGCGGCGACGGTCAGCACGAACATGGTGAACACCTGCCCCACCAGATCGCCCGCAAAGCTGGAGAAGGCGACGAGGTTGATGTTGACGGCCAGCAGCATGAGTTCGATCGACATCAGGATGACGATGACGTTCTTGCGGTTCAGAAAGATGCCGAAGATCCCGATGACGAACAGCGCCGCTGCCACGCTCAGGTAATGTTCCAGTCCCACCATTCTCGTTCCCTCCGGGTCGTTGCCCGCTTGTCGTCGGTTCTTTCGCAAAGCCCTTGGACCGCCGCAACCTGTGCGTCTGTCAGGTGCCGCGTTCGGCGTAAGGCGTCATCCCCTTGGGCAGCACATCAGGATAGTACGCAGCACAGCCGCAGGTCTGTTCGGTTTCGCGCAGACTGATCACGGTTCCGTACAGGGCACGGGCGGCGCGCTGCACCTCGGCAAAACTCACGGGTCTGCCGGCTTTTACCTTTGTGCGCAGAAACTCCGTGGCTGCAAGAGCCACCGAAAGCTCGGACGCCCCAACGCCCGGAACCGCGAGGATACGCCCGGTCGGGCAATGGGTGACCCTTGAACCTGAAAAGCCGTTCAATGCGGCAACCGGACCGGGTTGCGGTTGATAGACCGTCCCCTCCAGCCGCACGGTGTACCGAAAGCTTTCGATCACCACACCCGACACCACCATGTCATCAAGCGACGTCAGATAGCCGATGACCATGCCACCTTCTTCCCCTTCGCACGGCGGCAAAGGCGTCAACGCGCCGACTTGGGTTGCGGCAAGGCCAAGGCAAGCGGCAAGTACGGTCACGCCGGAGGCCAGCCTGACGGCTAAGGT
>Ga0105046_10013463_pt1 | contig 12662 bp, 9 predicted proteins | sample MAT03_FD_78385 | JGI IMG/M metagenome (GOLD analysis project Ga0105046, IMG submission 78385) | Freshwater microbial communities from Lake Fryxell liftoff mats and glacier meltwater in Antarctica - MAT-03 (megahit assembly) | ecosystem: Environmental > Aquatic > Freshwater > Ice > Liftoff... | reverse complement strand
CCCACGAATGCCAACTGTTTCCCCAACCGTTGTTGTTCCAGCCATTGTTATTCCAACTGTTTCCCCAACCGTTGTTGTTCCAGCCATTGTTATTCCAATTGTTGTTGTTCCAACCGTTGTTGTTGTTCCAGTTGTTATTGTTATTATAGGCCAATGCTTGATTGCCAAATCGGTTGTTGGCTCCGCGCGATGACAAATAGCCTTCGTCGTAATAATCGTACTCATTATCTTGATTAGCCCCATTTTTGGTTGTGCGACTGTTTGTGCCGCGATTATCGGCAAAGTCAGGATTTCCGTTGCGCGTGTCGGCTTCTTGATTGCGCGAGTTGCGGGCATATACTTCGCCGCTCGTTTCGGAGCTGCCGTACATGTCGTCGTATTCACCAGCAGTAGTGGCATATTGCTTGGAGTTGCAAGCACCCAAAGACAGCAGGGCGGCCACCGATAAGTATTTAATCTGATTAAAGGCTTTCATTTTATTAATTGATTTAAGGGTAAAACCAAAAACACTTTCATAGCTACGTACAAATAACGATTAATTGCTGTTATTCGTTACAAACTTACGATAAAAAACTATCTTTGCAAGTCTTTCTGAACGAAATTATTACATTAATTAACCAACAAAAGTTCTTGATAATCAAAACACTAAGTGTGTATTTAGCACACTAAAATACCTAATTTCCTGATTTTCACGAATTAGGACTTAACAAGCGTAATATCCACACTTAACAAAAACATTATCAGCACATTAAAAATCTAATGCAATTTTAATCTGTCTTTATAATCAACCAAATCACTGACTTAGTAAAAACTGTATGGGGAAAGCAATTCCGAGCCGAAGCGAAAATTATTCAGAGTGGTACAATGAACTAATTAAAGAGGCCAATTTGGCCGAAAACTCTGCCGTGCGTGGCTGCATGGTCATTAAACCCTACGGTTTCTCGATTTGGGAAAAAATGCAACGGGCCTTGGACGATATGTTCAAAGAAACGGGGCACGAAAATGCCTATTTCCCGTTGTTCATTCCTAAGTCTTTTTTGAGCAAAGAAGCCAACCACGTAGCGGGCTTTGCCAAAGAATGTGCCGTAGTAACCCACTACCGACTCAAAAACGACCCCAACGGTGGCGGTGTAATAGTGGACCCCGACGCTAAGTTGGAAGAAGAACTCATCGTGCGGCCTACTTCCGAAACGGTGATTTGGAGTACTTACAAAAACTGGATTCAATCTTACCGCGACTTGCCGCTGCTCATCAACCAATGGGCCAACGTGGTGCGCTGGGAAATGCGCACGCGGATATTTTTGCGCACCACCGAGTTTTTGTGGCAAGAGGGCCACACCGCCCACGCCACCGCCAATGAAGCCATGGCCGAAACCCGCCAGATGCTCGAAGTTTACGCCCGTTTTGCCGAAGAATGGATGGCCTTGCCCGTGGTAAAAGGCCACAAAACGGCCAACGAGCGCTTTGCAGGAGCCGAAGACACGCTGTGCATTGAGGCCATGATGCAAGACGGCAAAGCCTTGCAGGCGGGTACTTCGCACTTTTTAGGGCAAAATTTTGCCAAAGCCTTCGATGTCAAGTTCCAGTCGCGCGAGGGTACGCTTGAATACGTATGGGGCACATCTTGGGGCGTAAGTACGCGCTTGATGGGCGCGCTCATTATGGCCCACTCAGACGACAGCGGGCTGGTTTTACCGCCCAAATTGGCCCCTATTCAGGTGGTGATAATACCTATTTATCGCAATGACGAGCAGTTGGCACAGATTTCAGCGCGCGTAAACGAAATTGTGAAAGGATTGCGTAAAAAAGGTATTTCGGTAAAATTTGACAACAGCGATGCCAACAAACCGGGCTGGAAATTTGCCGAATATGAGCTCCGAGGCGTACCCGTACGCCTGGCAATGGGTGGCCGCGACCTCGAAAACGGCACCATAGAATTGGCGCGCCGCGACACCCGCACCAAAGAAACCGTAGAAGTAGCGGGCATTGAAGATAGAATTGAGGCACTTTTGGCCGAAATTCAACAAAATATTTACCAAAAAGCCCTTGATTTTCGCGAGGCCAACACCCACCACGTGGACAACTACGAAGCGTTCAAAGAAGTGTTGGACGAGAAAAGCGGTTTTATTTTGGCCCACTGGGACGGTACGCCCGAAACCGAGGAACGCATCAAAGAAGAAACCAAGGCCACCATTCGGTGTATTCCTTACAACGCGCCCCAAGAAGCAGGCCAGTGCATCTTGACGGGGCGGCCTTCTACGCAGCGCGTGCTGTTTGCGCGGGCATATTAAAAAAACAGCAATCAATTTAAAACAATTCAAATACAATAATGGCAGTAGCAAATTCAGGAGATACCGTATTGGTACATTACACAGGAACATTGATTGACGGAACACTCTTTGATTCGTCGGTGGGGCGCGAGCCGTTGCAGTTTCGCTTGGGAACGGGCATGGTTATCAAGGGCTTCGACGATGGCGTGTCGGGGATGGCCGTGGGCGACAAGAAAAAGGTTGAAATTCCAGTAGATGAAGCCTACGGGTCCGTACAAGAAGAAATGGTTTTTACTTTCAACCGCGCCGAAATACCCGCCGATATCCCGCTCGAATTGGGGCTTCAACTCAATATGCACGGCGACGATGGCCACGAACTACCCGTAACGGTGGTGGCCTTGACCGACGATACCCTTACCGTGGACGGCAATCACCCGTTGGCGGGGCAGGTTCTGGTATTTGAATTGGAGTTGGTAAATATCCAATAACTCCGCGTTAGTTTCGTCCAAAAGTTACACTCCCCCAGGTGCTTTGCCAGTCGGCCTTCGGGTCGTTGGCAAGGCGCACCATTCTTACGGTGCTTACCATGTAATTTCCTTTGCCTTTTTTTACCAAGCTAAAAGTGGCATCTCCATTGGCATTGGTGCGTCGAAACTCTACTTCAGTTTTGCCATTTACCCGCCACCAACACCGCACCAGTGCATTTTTTAAGGGTTTTTGCTCGTACAAAAATCGGCAAGTGAGGTGCTCAGATTGCGCCAATTGATAGGGATTTTTACTGGGAATAATTTCTAAAATCATGCCGGTATTTTTGGTCGGCAAGTCGTTGTATTCATTGCCCACTTGCAGGATGGTTTTGGCACAGCGGCGGTATTTTTCGCGGCCTTTCTTGGTAGTTTCGTTGTTTTTTTGACGATACATAATGGCATTGTCCAAGCCATCTTCTTTCAAGTAGGCCAAAAACTTGGCAGGTTCGAGCTCTATAAACGAACTGTTGGTGGCCAATATTAGCACCTGCGTGCCATTTTCTTCCAGTTTCAAAACAGGTGCTACCACGCTCGAATCACCTTGCTGAATGGTGGCAGCCAGGTCTTTGGTGGCAGTTGGGGTGTAGCGTTTCAAGGCTTCGATTCGGCGTGTGCGGCCGCCCCAGCGTTTGCCGGTGAAGTCTTCGCCTACTTCGACTTTTACAGGAATTGTTTCGCCAATATTCAAGAAAAACCGTTCGGGCAAGAGCCAAAATTCGTGCGAAAAAACGACGGTAGTCGCCAATAATAACAAGCCAATAAGAGAAAAACGATTGAACGATTTCATGATATAAAAACGATGGTTAGCTATTAGATGAGCAAAAATAAGTAGTTGTGAGAAGCAATGCGATTGGTCAATCAACCAACAAAGCAACTAATTGTGTCAAATGGTGGGGTGTTTTTTAAATTCTTTGGTACGATCAAAAAGATAGCGGTAGGTAGCGTGGGTTTTGGAAACTACCCCGCCCAACATTTTGGAAAAACGGACCATTTTGATGTTAAAATCGCCTACCCAGTTGAGTTCAATGGTTTTGTACTGAAAATCGGGGGTTATCCAGGCAATATTGCCAAAAGCCAACGAAATAGCCGACTCCACGCCGCGCCCTTGAAACTCGGGAATAGTGCCAAAAATAACTCCAAATGCTTTTTTGTTGGTTTTCATTATTTTATGGTAGAGCATTTTTGTTAAGCCAATCCAGTTTAGTTTGCCATTGACGTGCTTAAAGAGTTGGTTGAGGTCGGGCAAAACAATAAAAAAGGCAATGGGTCGGTCTTCAAAATACCCAAACCACATGAGTTCTTCTTCCATAATGGGCTTCATGCGCTTCATGAGTTCGAGCGCGTGTTCTTTGCTAATTTCGCCCGTGCTGAGGTGGTTGGCCCAAGCCAAATTATACACCAACCTAAAATCTTCGGCATATTTGGCCAAATTTTTCTTTTCTACGTGCCTAAACTCGTAGCCTGGCATGCGCTGAATCCGGGCAGAACGTTCTAACACCGACGCACTGATTACCTTCCGCACTTCTTCTTCGGGAATGGGCAGCCAATACGTAAATTGTTTGAAATACTCTTGAAAGCCGTAGTTTTCAAAAAATGCCTTGTAATATTCAAAATGATAATCCATGCCATAAAGCGGCTCTTTGTCGTAGCCTTGCACCAGCAGCCCCCAGCGGCGGTCGCGGTCGCCAAAGTTGATGGGGCCGTCCATGGCCTCAATGCCCTGCGCTTGCAGCCAGCTTTTGGCCTGCTCAAAAAGCGCGAATGCCACGCTTTGGTCTTGGTTACACTCAAAAAAACCAACGCCTCCCGTGGGCTGGTCGTTGTTGGTAAGTATGATTCGGTGGTCAATAAAAGCCGCAATGCGACCTACGATTTGGCCGCCTTCGTTGGTAGCTACCCAGCGGGTACATTCGCCATGCTCAAAATATTTATTGGTTTTTGGGTCAAAAATAGCTTCGATGTCTTTATCCAACGGACGAATCCAGTAGTCGTTGTTCTTGTATAATCGAACGGGTAATAGCAAAAATTCTTTGCGCAGTTTGGGGTCATTGCCCACTTCTAATAATTGCATGAGTTGATTTGAAAATGGGTTAATTTAAAAATTTTGGCACAAACAGCACTGCATCGGCTACTACGAGGCCGTCGGCGTTTTTGTTGCTAATTTCCACAAAATTACTGTTGCCTTTGGTCAATTCAAAAGTACCAAGGCTAATCCAATCGTTGATTTGTTGTTGGGTATTCATGCTCCGTTCGTGCCATTGGTCGCTTGCTCGTACGCGCACGAGGGTTTTGCTGGCTTTGCCCGTTTGCTGCCCCGCCACTTGGTCGGGGTTTCCGCCGCCACCGCCCGCGTTGGGGTTAAAAACATAGATTTCATAAGCTCCTGACTTGGTTATGTCGGGCGCAAAAAGTACAGTTTTGGCCTCAATGCCCTTCGATTCGTCAATGAGTTGGGTGGCGGCATATTTGCCCCCTGCTTTGGTGGCTTGCCAGTTGCCAGTGGGCGTTACGTTGGCGGGTGTTACGTCGTTGTCGAGTAGTATTTCGGGCTGGCTTTTATCCATCAAAGGGTTGGTAATGAGCATTTTTTGCAGCTTGGCTACGTCAATATCTTGCACTGTTTTTTGGGCATCAATGGCCAGTACTGCCGCCGCCGCCGCCGACTGCGCCAAGGCCATAAAGACGGGTTCCATGCGAATAGACCCGTAGGCAATGTGCGTAGCCGACAGGCACACGGGCACGAGCAAATTGGCACATTCGCCGCGCTTTGGAATCAGTGAGCGGTAGCTAATGGGATACGGCGGAAAGCCCCCCACTTGCACATCGCCCTCGTTTTTGACCATCATTTTGCCCGTGGCAGGGTTTGGCACTAAAATGCGCTGGCAGTTGTGCGAGTCCATGGTATAGGCGGCCATGCCCACGCCGTCGGTTACTTTTTCTTGGCCTTCGCAGTTGCGTTGGGTCATTACATAGGCTCCCACCATGCGCCGCGCTTCGCGCACGTAAATTTGGTGGCTAAAATGCCCATTGTCGGGATATTCGTCTTTTGGGTAGCCCCATTTGAGCATCTGCTCGCGCAAGTGCAGTGGCATGCGCGGGTCGTGGCCCACAAAATACAAAAAGCCTTTTGTGTAATCTTCGTGTTTTTTGATAATCTGGCGGCGGGTGGCGTAGTCGGCCTCGGCGTAGTCGTAGTTTTCGCCAATCATGTCGGTCGAAAATGCCCCTTTATTATTGATGTCGGTTTTTTGATTGGGCATATCGGCAATGTGCATTACACCCCAATTGATTTGGGTCGGTCTTTCAACTGCAATTTGTCGCAGCAGCAACTCGTACTTGGTTGAATCGTAGCGCGCAGGGCGTTTAATGGCAATGCGATTGGCGGGGTTTTTGGTCAAACACAACCTAAAATTATAGGCTTGCAAAAATTTGTCGCCGCTACCAGTGGGAGCCAAGGCACTCGGGCTAATGCCCCACAGAAGCCCGCTCGAGGGGTCGCCCTGGATTTTGTAGGGGTCTATGCCGTCTGGAAACTGGTGCTTGTCGTGCAGTTGCACGCCGTTCCAAGTTTCGTTGTATTGACTATTGGCTTCGCGGCCCACAGTATAAGAAACCCCCGCTTTGGCCATCAAGTCGCCTTCGTAAGTGCAATCAATAAACATTTTAGCCGAAACCTCTTTCACGGCAAGCGGCGCGGTGGCTTTCTTGATTTTTATTTTTTGAATCACGCCGTTTTTCTTTTGCACTTCGGCCAACTCATAGTTGTACCATACCGCAAAACCTGCACGTTTGACATACTGCTTAAACAGGTTTTCGGCTACGTGCGGCTCAAAAGTCCACTGTTCAAACTTGCCATAGTGCTGACCAATGCGCCGATAAAAGTCGCGCGAGATGCCTGTTATGGCGTATTTATTGCCAATGTCGGTTTGACCCAAGCCACCCGCACTTAGGCCCCCGAGGTGTTGGCGTGGTTCGATTAAGAGCACCGTTTTGCCCGCCATTTTGGCCGTATAAGCGGCTATTACGCCCGCCGAAGTGCCGCCATAAACGCAAACATCGTAGGTTTGAGCGCCAACGAAGAAAGAAACGAAACAAAGAAATACCGTAAAAAAATAATGTTTTTTCATGCTTTTGGGTGTTTTTAACTAAAAGATGAAGAATTTTGTAGCATACTTGATAGGAAAATGGCGACCACAACGTTATTATTCAACCACAAAACTAATCATAATGAAAAAAATCTTCGTTTTATTATTTTTTATTAGTTCGATATTAACCCAGATTCGTGCCCAAAACAACATGGAATGGGGCATCAAAGCGGGCGTACAATTGTCGAAGTTTAGGGGCGATGCACTAATTTTGTCGGGCGGCCCGCTCTCGTCGGCCATGCCACAGGGCGCAAGTACCAACACTGCTCCCACCGTTGGCTACGCCGTAGGAGCCTATTTCAAGACCACCGAAAACGTTTTTTTACAGGGCGAAATCATGCTTTCGGCCAAAGGTGCCAACATTAAACCATTGGCCCAAACCAGTACCAGCACTACCACCACCGTGCAATATACCCAGTTCGACATTCCATTGTCGGTGGGCTATCGCTACAAGATATGGGAGGTAAGCGGCGGCCCGTTGATTTCGGTACAATTGTTTGACAACGGCGAATTAAAAAAATTCTTGAGCCAACAAGCGGGCAAAGAACCTAATTTTAACGTTTTTGTTCCCTACACTTTTGGGTATCAATTGGGCGGTGCAGTTCGTTTTGGCAAAACCTCCATTGGTGTGCGGTATTTGGCCAGTATTATGCCCGTTACGAGCCAAAGCATTTCTTATACCGACCCCAACGCCGACCCGCAACAGCGGCAAGCCAAGTTTGAGCAACGTTCGGGCGTGTGGCAGTTTACGGTCGGCCTACGATTGAACTAAAAACTACCCTGAAACTTTCGCTTGGGGCGTTTCGTTAAAACTTTGTACGTGTAAACTCAACCTCATGGTTCACCAATCGCTACCACTTGCGGCGACGGGCGCATTTCCGCCTTTATTTTTAGACTATATCGCTCAAAACGAATTACTTAATCCTTTTTACGGACTCTTCCCAAACGTTGAGAACTTTGAAAAACAGCTGCACTTAAAGCAAACCTCACCCCAAACGCGGGCTACTTTGGTGGCTGCCTTGGCGCGCCAATACAGCGCTATTGCCGACAAGCCCGACCTCGACATTTTGGCAAAGCCCACTACTTTTACCGTTACAACGGGCCACCAGCTCAATATTTTTACGGGGCCGCTCTACGTGGTTTACAAAATTATTACAGCCATCAATCTGGCGCGGCAGCTCAAAAAAGCCTATCCAGACTACAATTTTGTGCCCGTATATTGGATGGCTACCGAAGACCACGACTTTGCCGAAATCAGTTATTTTAACCTTTTTGGCAAAAAATACACTTGGCAAACCCAACAAAAAGGAGCCGTAGGCCGCATGAACCCCCGCGAATTGGGCGAAGCCCTAAAAATATTGCCCGAACGGCTGCCGGTTTTTGAAAAAGCATACCTTCAATGCGACACCCTGGCCGATGCCGTGCGGTGTTATATGCACGACTTGTTTGGCCGTGAGGGCTTGGTTTGCATAGACGGCGACGACCCCGCGCTCAAAAAAATGTTTGCGCCGGTAATTGAGGCTGAGCTTTTTGAACAAACAACGTACCCATTGGTCGAAAAAACGACCGCTGAAATCGAAGCCCTCGGCTATCATACGCAAGTTGCCGCCCGCGAAATCAACCTATTTTACTTGGAAGATGGCCTGCGCGAACGCATTGTGTGTGAAGGTGGCGTATTCAAAATATTAAATTCTAATTTGGCATTTTCGGAAACTGAAATGCGGCAAATGGTGCAAGAACACCCCCAGAAATTTAGCCCAAATGTAGTACTGCGGCCCCTGTATCAAGAAATGATTTTGCCCAATTTGGCCTATATTGGCGGGCCGTCTGAGGTGCCGTACTGGTTGCAGTTGAGCAGCGTTTTTGCGCACTTCAAAACACCTTTTCCTATTTTATTGCCCCGCAACTTTGCGCTCTATGTCAATGCCATAAGTCAAAAACGACTGGAAAAATTGGACGTAAGAATTGAAGACCTATTTGGCGATGATACCCAATTGCGTAAAAAATTTGTAAACCAAAATAGCACCGTTGCCCTGACTTTAACCGAAGAAAAAAGAGCATTTGAAGCTATTTTTGAGGACATTCTCGGCAAAGCCCTGCAAGTAGAAAAAACGTTGGAAGGTACCGTAAATGCCGAAAAAGCCAAATTGCGTAATGCCCTCGAAAACTTGGAAAAACGACTCCAAAAAGCCGAAGAAAAACACTACGAAACCGAATTAACCCAGCTGACAGGCGTTAAAAATAAACTTTTCCCAAACGGAGGATTACAAGAACGCACCGACAATTTTTTGAATTTTTATCTCAATGATAGCAATTTTTTGCAAAAATTGTTGGCTCATTTTGAGCCGCTCGATTTTCGATTCAACGTCTTATTGGAAGAATAACTCAGCTTTTTGGCGCTACCATCACCACCGATTCTTTGTCCACTATCACTGCGCCTTCGGCCAAGCCTTTGGGCTTGCGGACGTATTTTTTGGGTGTAACAATAACGGGACAAAGCGTGTCGCCGCGCCGCTTGGAGTTCCACGCCGCCAACTGCGCCGCCCGCTCCACGACACTACTCGGAAACTTCTTGCCCGCCTTAAACTTAACCACCACGTGCGAGCCGCTCACGTCGCGGGCGTGTAGCCACAGGTCTTCTTTGTGGGCAAATTTCTTGGTGAGCAAGTCGTTGTTTTTGGCGTTTTTACCAATCAAAATCTGGAAACCTTCGTGCTCTACTACCTTAAACAATTGCGCGGGGGTTTGCAATACCGACTGATTGAAAATTTGATTGACTTTCAAGTATTTACGCAATTCTTTGAGGTTCTCAAAGGCTTCTATTTGGGCAAAATGTTCCCGCATTTGCGCAAGTTCGGCTTCGCGTAGGGCCACATTTTCTTGTAGTTTCTCTATTTCGAGTCGTTCATTTTTTGATTTGCGGTAGTAGTTTTCGGCATTTTTTTGGGGACTAAGATCAGGTTTGAGTTTGATGAAAATATTTTTTTCGCGGTAAAAATCAAACAATTCTACCCGTTCCAGTCGCTCGGCAATTTGGTGGAGATTGGCCATCAAAATATGGCCTAATTCTTCGTTTTTCACGCCTTCATCTATTTTGAGCAATTTTTCCTGCGTTTCGTTCACGTAAGTTTGCGTGCGCTGAATCCGTTTTTGCAACAGCCGCAGGGCTTCGCCTTTTTCGTGGGCGATGTTGCTGGTGCGTCCATAATTATTGTAAAAATCATTGACCGCCGCAATCGGGTCGGTGTGTTGCCGCCAAATGTTGCCCACTGGCACCAGTGCAAGCGTAGGCTGGTAGTCGTATTCTGAAACGTAAAAATCTTTGAACCGCGCAATAGTGGCGTTGATAAAGTCCCATTTTTGAGCGGGCGTGAAGTCGGTATTTTGGCCAAAATGGTCTTCCAAATACGCATTGAGTACTTTGCCAAAAGTGGGGAACAGTTTTCGGTGGTCGTATTGGGCAGCCTCGTAGGCTTCATAACTTTGGTCGAGCGGGCGGTCGAGGGCGGCGAGGTTCAGGTTGTTGTCGGCGGCCAGTTTGTTGTTGAACACGTCTATTACTGCGTCATTTTCAAATAAAACAGCATTTGAGCGATTGCCAAACAGCTTAAAAACCAGCGAGTAGCCACTTTCGAGTTCAAGGGCAATGGCGCGCTCATTCAAGAAAGAACGCACACCCACAACGGCAAGGTCAATGAGCGGCTCAAACAAATCTGCCGAGTTGGTACGGGCGCGGTTGAAGGTTTCTGGAAAGTTTAGACAGGCAAAATCGGGCCGCAAGGTAGCCCGCATAAAAAACGGGCGATAAAAGTTGTGTTTGCCGCGCGCGTGTGCCAGCACCACAATAAATTCGTCTTTGTCTTGGCTAAACGCCTCCATAAATTTCAGCCCCACCACCTGCGGGCGCAACACGTCGGCCAGTTGCCTTAGAAAATAGTAGTTCTGATGCATAACACAAAGGTAGTATCTTTGCGGCCATGAAATACCACCGCGTTTTAGTAGAAGCCGTTATTGGGGCGGTTACCGATATTTTTGAAACAGGTCGCAAAGCCGACCGCGTCATTGAGTTTGTGCTTAAATCGGACAAACGCTGGGGCGCGCGCGACCGCGCCTTTGTAGCCGAAAACGTCTATGAAATGGTGCGTTGGTGGCGTTTGCTGGCATTCATAACGCCCCAGTCTCAGGGCTACTTCGATAGATTTGCCGCTTGGCAAATCTTGAAAGGCCACACCCTACCCGACTGGCCCGAGTTTAGCGACATTGACCCCCAAAGCATTCAAAAATTATACGCCGAAGCCCAGCAAATTCGCAAAATTCGGGAGTCTATTCCCGATTGGCTCGATGCCACGGGCGAAGCCGAACTCGGCGACAGCTGGAACACCGAACTAACGGCACTCAATCAAACAGCTCCCGCTATTCTACGCGCCAATACGCTCAAAATAAGCGCGTTAGAATTGCAACAAAAACTAAATACGCTCGACATCGCCACCACCACACTCGCCCATATACCCGATGCACTGGTGCTGACCGAAAAGAAAAATGTGTTTCAAACGGAGTTTTTCAAAAACGGCTTTTTTGAGGTGCAAGATGCTGGTTCGCAGGCCATTGCACCGTTTTTGGACGTACAACCAGGCATGCGCGTAATAGACGCTTGTGCGGGTGCTGGCGGCAAAACACTGCATTTGGCGGCTTTGATGCAAAACAAAGGCCAGCTTATTGCCATGGACGTAGCAGACTGGAAGCTGCAAGAACTGCGCCGCCGCGCCCGCCGCAACGGCGTGAGCAACGTGGAAGTGCGGCTCATTGAGGCCAAAACCATTAAACGCCTCCGCGCCACCGCCGACCGCGTGCTGCTCGATGTGCCTTGCACGGGCCTTGGCGTACTGCGCCGCAACCCCGACACCAAATGGAAATTACAACCCGAATTTTTGGCCCAAATCAAACAAATACAGTACGAAATCTTGGCCAATTACGCGCAAATGGTCAAGCCCAGCGGCAAATTGGTCTATGCTACGTGCAGCATCTTGCCCTCCGAAAGTGAGCAACAAGTTCAACGATTTGTGGCCCAACAACCCAACCAATGGCAACTACTCTCCGAACAACGCACCTCGCCCGCCCGCGACGGATTTGATGGGTTTTACATGGCCTGTTTGCAAAAAATAGAAACCTAACAGCCAAAAAACCCTACGTACCCTCGCCCTTGAACCTATTTTTGCTTCAAAGTTTTCTTTTCTCCGCCCGCTTTTCTACCTTTTCAGTGGTTTGGGAGCGGTAGGGCATTTTGTACAACCTCCGCGCCGCCAACTCAGTTGCATTTTTTTTATTTTAAACCATAAAATGCCTCCCCTTGCATTCCCCTCCTGGGGTTAGGGGGGCCTTTCCAAGTTTGTCATTGCTAACTTTTCGTGCAAAAAGAACAATCAGTTAGTAAAAATTCATTGTTATTTTAATAAGCTACTGACTACCAGCAACTTAATAAATTCAAACAAGCTCTAAATCTTGTATAAACCCTGTTATATTTATTTTTTTAATTCAGGCAAATAATAAGTAAACATATATATTATATGGAGAAATACACTACATTTGCTAATTATTTTTTTAAGTAGTTGGGCTGAAATAATCGACACAAATTCAATTAAATTGGATACTGTACTTTGAGCCTATATTATCGAATATTTCATCCAAAGCCTCATTAAAAGTTTCCCAATTGGCGTAATGAT
>Ga0105046_10013462_pt1 | contig 12663 bp, 10 predicted proteins | sample MAT03_FD_78385 | JGI IMG/M metagenome (GOLD analysis project Ga0105046, IMG submission 78385) | Freshwater microbial communities from Lake Fryxell liftoff mats and glacier meltwater in Antarctica - MAT-03 (megahit assembly) | ecosystem: Environmental > Aquatic > Freshwater > Ice > Liftoff... | reverse complement strand
TTAAAAAGTGAGCATAAATCTTCTCTAGGATTTGGAACAACTATGCCATGGTCTCAAGTAGAAGAAATTGCACAGATTAATAATGCAGATGCCTTATTTGTATTGGAATATTTCGATTCTGATTTCACTGTAAGGGATGTTACAAGTCCCAATAATATCGGTACAGTAATGTTTCGGGGTTATGCAAAGGCGTCGGTAGGGGTAAGGGTATATTTACCCAAAACAAGAAGTTTGTTTTATGAAAATAACTTTACCTATTCAAGTTTTTATGGAGAAACAGCCGTAAGTAAAGCTTTGTTACTTGCAAAGCTTACTTATGGTACAAATGTCTTAAAAAATGCCAGTTACGAGTTAGGAAACAGAATTGGAAAAAGATTCGTATCCTACAAAACATGGGAAGATCGTGTTATTTTTAAAGGGAAAAAAAGTGTACCACAAAAAGCAGAGCGTTTAATATTGGCACAGGATTATGAGGGTGCTATAACCATACTTGAAAAAGCCTTCAGTGTTGAAACCGATCAAAAAATAAAGGCTGCCATAGCGCACAATTTGGGATATTGTTACGAAATAAATGGAGATTTGCAACAATCCAAAAAATGGCTTTCAGAATCTTTTGTTATCTCAGGAAATGGTAAAACACAAAGTTATCTTACTATAATAAACAGAAGAATTGAGGAAGATTATATTTTAGAAATACAAAGTAAGAAATAAAAGTACGAAGGCACAACAAAGGGTTAAAACGAAGCGAAGCGGCAGCATAGATTCGATTTAACCCTTTGTTAATTAAATTCTGGTAACCGTGCTTTAGTAAAATTGTTTGATTTAAATGTAATCTTTAAATGTTTGATGCCGTTACAAATTAAGATGTAGTTTACATCTTAATAACTGAACCAATTGAAACTTTTACGAACGAAATCAGTGCTATTATACCGGTATAAAACAAATTGAATGAAATATAATATTACATCGGTTTAATTGATTTGGTGGGTTCTCTTTTTTATCATGAAATATTAACAAATGGAAGCCTTTAAAATTCAACTTATTGAAACCGCTGTGGTAGCATTGAGTTATGTAATTGTTCATTATGTAACTAAAACGTTTATTAATAATTCGCTTAAAAATACTCATTTACATAGGGGGAGGAGAAAAATTACGATTAAAGTAGTTCACTTATTTTCTTTCATCACTGCTTCAATTATTCTGTCAGCAATATGGGGACTTAAACAAAGTGAGATCGCTGTTTTTGTGAGTGCAATCATAACAGCGTTGGGTATTGCTTTTTTTGCTCAATGGTCGTTGCTTTCAAATGTTACGTCAAGTCTATTATTGTTTTTTAATCATCCAATGAAAATTGGCGATACAATAAAAGTGATGGACAAAGATTATCCATTTGAGGGAGAGGTGTCGGATTTGACTTTCTTCTTCATTCATATTAAAACAGAAAATGGAGAAAACATTACAATGCCGAATTCTCTCGTGTTACAAAAAGTAGTTTCGGTAGTAGAAAAAAAACGAATTTAAATTAGGTATATGGCGCTAGCACATTTAGTGTAAGCAATTTAAATCATTGATATCTGGAATACCCCTTTTTATCAGGTCAGGAGTTTAATTAAAATGAAAACTAAAATCGGCACATTTTGAAGTATTGATTTAGCAAATTAAAAAAAGATGTAGCGTTCTTGCTATAAAACCAATGCTTCCATCGTAGAAAAGTAAATATTTTAAAAAGGTAAGGATAGTAGTGCTTGAAATTAGCGAATGAACCGTTTGCGCCTGCGTTAGGGATTGAAGCGGAAATCCTTTTTTTGCCCCTGTATTTTGGCAAAAAAAGATTGCAGCGTAAAGCCCGGCCCCGCCCTGTATTTTGGCGGGGAAACGCCCCAATTACAACGAATTCCACACACAACCGACAACACTATTTTTTTACCGGCTGTACTGTATATACTTTTCCTTTTACCGAATTAAAAGTTGTGACAAATCCGTTTGCATCTTCAACAGATTTTGCAGTTAGCCCCACAACAGTTATTGGAAAAGCCGTTCTTATTTTACAAATGCCGCCGGATCCGGAACTGATAGTGGCAACGGTTAACTGATTGCTTTTCCAGGTAACCGACACTTCAAAATTACCTCTTGCTTTCAGCCCTTTTACTGAGCCTTCTTTCCAGGCATCTGGCATTGCCGGCAACAGGTAAATTTCTCCTAAATGGCTTTGCAGCAACATTTCAATCATACCGGCTATACCACCAAAATTACCATCAATCTGAAACGGCGGATGAGCATCAAACAGGTTTACATAAGAGCCACCACCGTTTGCATAATTGGTGCCGGTTTGCCCCGTGATGTGCAACAGGTCGCCAATCATTTTGTAGGCATGATTACCATCCAGCAGGCGTGCCCAAAAATTAATTTTCCATGCCAGACTCCAGCCGGTTCCTGCATCGCCCCTTAACTCCAGCGATTTTTTTGCGGCAGCAGCAAAGTCCGGAGTGAGTACCGGCGATATTTCACGGCCAGGGTACAAGCCAAATAAATGCGATACATGGCGGTGATGTGGATCGGTATCTTCCCAGTCTTTATACCACTCCTGCAGGTTTCCCTTTTTGCCAATGTGCAGTGGAAATAATTTATCCCGCTTTGCAATGATGACGTTCCGAAAGGCTGCATCTTCATTCAATTCTTTCGACGCTTCAATCAGGTTGGTAAACAAATCCCGGATGATGGACATATCCATCGTGGTAGCAATTGAAGCACTACCCTCCTTGCCCTTGTCATCAATAAAACTGTTTTCGGGAGAGAAGGATGGCGCTGTTACCAGGAACCCATTTTTATCCTCCACTAAAAAATCGATACAAAATTCTGCTGCTCCTTTCATCAACGGATAGGCGGTTTCACGCAGAAATTTTTTGTTTTTTGTAAAGGAATAATGCGTCCACAAATGTTGCGATAACCAGGGTGAGCCCATCGTCCAGTTGGCCCACATTGGATCGCCTTTGCCAACATCACCCACCGGGTTAGTCAATGCCCAGATATCACTATTGTGGTGCAGCGCCCATCCACCGGTATGATAAAATTCTTTTGAAGTAACGGCGCCGGTTGCTGCTACATTTTTAATAAAGCCCATCAACGGAAGATGCATCTCCGAAAGATTGGCCGACTCTGCAGGCCAGTAGTTCATTTGCACGTTTATGTTGGTGGTATAATTCGAACTCCATGGTGGCCTCAATTCCTTGTTCCAGATACCTTGTAAATTGGCAGGAACTTCCTTTGTTCTGGAGCTTGAAATAAGCAGGTATCTTCCAAATTGAAAATACATGGTTTCCAACGCCGGATCCCTGGCACCTTCTGTATAGCCCAACAGGCGCTCATCTGTAGGCAAGGCTGCATTTTTATTATCGGCGGGCGGTGAAAGTTTAAAAGATACCCGGTTAAAATAATGATGATAATCTTTCAAGTGATTGCTTAGTAAAAGATTCCAGTTTTTTTTAATAGCTGCATTAAGGTATTTTGTTGCAAGGGCAGATTCATCTTTGCCTTCTGAATCGGGGCATTTATCAAAACCATTAAAACTGGTGGCAGCGGAAAAATAAATCAACACATCGGTTCCATTTTTTACGGTAATGCCACTCGTATCTGTATTAATGATTCCCTCTTGGCCGATGGCTTTCATCCGCCATTCAAAACGCATTCCCCTGCAACCGGCGGTATCGGTTTCCTTAACCGGATTGGAACTTCCTGCATTTTTGTGCTCAATGTGAGCGGGAGCTTTTCCCTTCACCGCTATTTCGCTGTTACTGATTACGAGCGCCCGGTGTTTGAGCAGACTGGAGGATACTATTTTGAAATTTAATTGTCCGGTTTTACTGGCTGTTAACCGAATTACAATTACCTGGTCGGCTGCCGAACTAATTACCTGCCGGGCGTACGTAACGCCGGCAATGGTAAATCTTGTGGTGGCAATGGCATCATCAATGTTGAGGTCGCGGTAATAATTGGAAAACACGGTATCCTTTAATTGGTAGCGGATGTTGATATCGCCCAGCGGCAGGTAAGACCCAGAATAATAGCCCTGCATATTTTTGGCAGATGCATATGCTTTCCCATAATCTTCTTCTTTAAACAAAGCTTCCCGTGCCAACAATAAATTATCATACGCCTTTGGATTCACATTGGTTCTTACCGGTCCGCCGGTCCATAGTGTAGATTCGTTTAATTGAATGAGCTCGTCGGTAACACCACCGAATACCATAGCGCCCAGGCGTCCGTTGCCAATGGGTAAGGCCTCCGTCCATTTGTGTGCAGGCTGTTGATACCATAATTTTTCAGCCGGCTGTGCCATTAATTCATCCACAGCGAAAAGCAAACCTATGCTTACAAATAGCAATCGTTTTATCATTTGATTTATATTTTTATAATTCAATTAAAACCCTGAGCTGAACCCGCTAGTTCATAAAGCACCTGTGTTGTAACTTATTAGACTAAGCGTTTATATGCGTTAGGGATTGAAGCGGAAATCCTTTTTTTGCCCCTGTATTTTGGCAAAAAAAGATTGCAGCGAAAAGCCCGGCCCCGCCCTGTATTTTGGCGGGGAAACGCCCAGAAATCTGTTTAGGGCATCTCTAAAAATTCATTTTTTTATTTGACCTCACCTTTAATTCCTCTCCAAAAGAGAGGAAAAGATAAGTTTTTAGAGATACCCTTAAATATGCTACTCCAATGAACACAATTATTCGATGCCACTAAATTTCATTTCAACTTATTATTGGAAATGAATTCAGCAATAAATCTGTTGGCCTCTGCCAACACAATTAAACCAAAACGGCGGCAATTTAAAAAACCGGATTACAAATAAATATCGGTGCTGATAGTTGCTGCTGCACTATCGGCGCACATCTACGTTACAATATTTTAGTAAAGCTTCCGCAATAAATTTAACGTTTCTATCCACATAGGTATATAGCGTTTGTGCCGCATCTACCATCAATAAATCGGTACATATCTTTTTTTTCTCATCTGCTGAAATTGGCGCAATTTCTTTAGCAGCTCCACCATTTACGCCTTCATTTTTTGATTGCAATTGGCTCATTTCAAATTCGTATTTCTTTACGCGGGCCTTGGCGCTGTTTACCAGTGCCTGCCGTGTGAGTGGTTCAATTTTTAATAACCTGTCGTATAATTCGATTGCCTCTTCAAAACGATTTTCTATTACCAGAGCTTCCGCTTTGAAAAAGTAAACATTGGTATAACTGCTGTCTATTTTATTAATTTTTTCGCAAAGCTTGAGTACTGCATTGTTATCGCCGCCTCGTTGGCTTTGGTAGATACTATTCTCCAGATAATATATTTTCTGCAACGTTTTTTCTGAAATTGACTTTTTTTTCAGTTCCACGCCAGATGAATTATAGGCTAGAGCCGAAGCAACTAATTTTCCATTTTTTAATTTGCTATAACTGGCCAATTGACCATTGGGGTGATAGGTTTCCCAACCCCCCTCATGCCGGCCGCCTTCGTAATGGCATTTTTGAAATAAGATACCAGTTTTGTAATATTCAACGGCAAGGCCGGTTATTACGCCTGCCTGGTAATTGAAAACAGAACCCGGATTTCCATTTTGATAAAAAATCTTAACCTCGCCATTCGGTTTCCCATCTAACAGATTTCCGTTGTTCTGCTTTCTCCCGCTATTGTAATAGTCGATGTACCTTCCTGAATAAGGTATGCCGTTATAATTCCAAACCGCTTGCTCCATTTTCATTTGCCGCAAGGAGGGGAATTGCCGGAGGCTGTCAGGCCGTTTGCGGTATTCTTTTGTGAAAATATAAGTTACCGCATCCTGCTCCTTTAATCCGAGTAATTGCAAACTATCTTTATTGCGAATGACCCTCGTATCGGCAATATCATTGTCTAAAATTTCATTCCATTCTTCGGGATTATTTAGGATGGGGAGGGAGTCTATAACAAACATCATTTTCTCGTTGGAAGACTGAGCAAATGCATGGATGGAAACAAACAGAAGAACTATAAAAACCTGTATATATTTTGTCATATAATGCGTTAGATAAAATTAACCAAAATAGTTCATTTTAATTTTATTTGAATGTTTATTAAATGCTGTTGTATCAATCATAATGACGTTATTTGAATGTTTATTATTCGCCGGCGTACACGCTTGCAGGATGTATTTTTGTAGAGATGCTGCAAGGCGATAACAGGTTTCATTTTGGATTCTACTTTTTCAGGATAGAGGATTATTACTTGATGAGAAATATCCGACACCTACTCCATTTCCACCACCGCTTTTACTACACCAGTTGCAGGCTCCAGCCAGCTTTCGAACACCTGTTTCAATCCATCAAATTTTACCCGGTGGGTGATGTAAGTTGTTGGGTCTACGAATCCTTTTTTCATGGAATCAATCACCTGCTCAAAATCGGCCCTCGTTGCATTTCGGCTACTCATTAGCGTGGTTTCCCTTTTATGAAATTCCGGGTGACTAAAACTGAACGCTTCTTTTTGTAAACCGATCAACACAAATCTTCCGCCATGGGACAGGTATTGCAATCCGTTTTCGATGGCTTTTAAACTGCCCGTTGCATCCATTACCACGGTGGGCATATTGCCATTGGTGATTTCCTTTAAACGTGCCAACACATCCTCAGTGGAGCCATTGATGGTGAAAGCGACCTTTAGTTTGTCATTGCAAAACCGCAGGCGCTGTTCATTGATGTCAAGCGCAATTACTTTTGCACCGGCAATTTTTGCAAACTCCATGGTGCCTAATCCGATTGGGCCTGCACCAATTACCAATACAAACTCATCTTTTTGTAAGTTGGCCCTGCGTACGCCATGGGCACCAATTGCAAGCGGTTCCACAAATGCCAGCTCATCATATCCGAGCCCTTCACTTTTTACCAATGCATAGCTAGGCACCGAAAGATATTCTGCCATGCCACCATCAATGTGTACACCACATACTTTTATTTGCGTGCAGCAATTGGTGAGTCCGTTTCTACAAGCGATGCATGTGCCACAATTAAAATAAGGAATAAAGGTGACGACTTCTCCGGGAACAAATCCTGCTGCGCCACCGGTGTCAATTAAATCAGCAGCCAGTTCATGCCCCAATATTCTTGGATAGGTAAAGTAAGGTTGGGTACCTCTGTAAGCGTGCAGATCGGTCCCGCAAATACCAACTCTTTTTATCTTTAAAATAGCCTGCCCGGGTTGTGGCAGCGGTTCGTCGCAATTGATATAATCAAAGGTTCCGGGCTTTGTACAAATCAATGCTTTCATAAATAGACTTCAATTTTTAAAAAATATTTTAAATCGGTCGCTGATTCAACCCATTTTTTTAGCAGGTTTAGTGCCTATTAAATTTAATTGAATGAGCATGCCATTTTTTTTCTACACCCTTAAAAAAAAACTTTCCCAGAGATAAACAATGTTCCTTTTTAAAATACTTTTGTTTGGTCGTACCATTTTTGAGCTTGAAAACAAACTAAGCGTTTTATAATGAACATTGGAAAAATTAGTTATTATTTTTTTATGAACCAGACAGCAATTTTTCATCCGATCGCTATCGGATTAAGCTTACCTGGCAAATATGATTTTGTTATTAATCCTTTTTGATAAAAAGGATTAATAATCGTCCCGATTGCTATCGCATATGCGTCAAGCTAAGGATATGACCTCATTTTTTACCACATCTTATTATACTGAAAATTAGTGCAACAGTATTTACGCCAGCGGCGTAACCGGTTTGTAGCTTCCCCAATCCACCAATGCAAACCCTGCGCCAGCGGCACAGCCTGATAATTTGGGTAATGCAGAAAAACGCAAGGTTGCCCGCTGGGGCAAATGCGGTTTATGTTAAAATTTTCTACAAACAGGTTACGCCGCCGGCGTAAAAATACCAATAGTAAAACTTCTTGAAACCTTTTCCACCTATATGTTATAGCTATTTAATTAAAAAATTAAGTTGACGCCAATGCGATTGCTATCGGGATACATTTCATCCATGAGGAGCAAAATACAAACCCACTAATATATCCCTTGCTTAGTATAATATAGTTTATCAGAATGCCGCATGACTATAACTTATAAAACGCAGTGGCTGTCTTTCCATAAAAAGCAGCTTGTTCATCGGCTGAAAACTGTGAGAAATAATCATCTACAATTTGTTTCGTTTTAGCATAATAGGCAGCTACCAAACATACGGGCCAATCGGAACCATACATGATTCTATCGGTTCCAAAAGCTGCTACGATCACATCAAGATAGGGCGTAAAGTCTTCGGCCTTCCAGTTCTTCCAATCGGCCTCGGTTACCATGCCGGATATTTTACAAACTACATTTTCATGAGCAGCTAAGGAGAAAATATCTTTTTTCCAATCGGCAATCAGACCATCTTTTATTTTAGGTTTTGCAATGTGATCGATTACAAATGGCTGATCCGGAAAAGCGGCTGCCAACTGTGCGGCATACTTTAACTGATCTGGAAAAATGAGTACATCATACGAGAATCCATATTTATTCAGCAGGCCGATGCCGTTCTTAAATGCAGGTTGCAACATCAGGTCTCTTTGCGGTTCGCCTTGCAGTACATGCCGGAATCCTTTTAGTTTTTTAAACTGCTGGTAATACAATAATTTTTCTTCGATATCTACGGCCTGCAAATCAACCCAGCCAACAACACCCCGTATAAAATCATATTGGGCGGCATTGTTCAGTTGAAATTCATTTTCTTTTTCCGATTGATCGGATTGTACTATAACAGATCCATCAATACCGTTTTCGGATAAAATTTTCTCAAGCTGTTGTGGTAAAAAATCATGTTGTATGATTGCCATTTCTTCATTTATCCAGTTGTCTCTTACAGGATCAAACTGCCAGAAATGTTGATGGGCATCTATTGTTTTGTAATTCATTGTTTGATTGCTATTTTTAATACAGTTTAAAATTGAGAGAAATAAAACGGAAATGTTGTGGTGAAAATAGTGTGTTCATCTCAGTAAGGCTGTTTTATGATAAAATCGTTTTTGATTATTACCGTCCATCATCCAAAGGAATGTAAACTTAGGTTGATTGCCCGATATAAACTGCGCCGTTTTTTACAAAAGCTTGTTTGATATTATCTTGAATATTTTTTAGGATGAGGGTATTACTTTCAAAAGTCACTTATGACTTTATAAAGAAGGTTTTTTTTTACGCCTTTCTGCTTGATGCAGGCAATCAGGGTTTAGGGAGTTTGAATGATCTGCAAATCGTTTTGATATTAATGTAATCAAGCTTTCTATTGGCGGCAGGATGGTAGCATTAAGAAGTTAAAGACTAAGTAAAGCTCCAATGGGTAATGCCATTCATTTAACACCTATAGAAGCCCTTAAAGAGCGACATATTCTAGCATAGGGCAACGCCCTATGATGGGAAAGCAATATTTATCAACAAGCTTTGAAAAGACGACATAGACTAGCATAGGGCAACGCCCTATGAATGTAATAGTAGTTATCAACAAGCCCTGAAAGGGCGTAATGAAATTGGGTACGCCATTCAAGGATGCATTTTCTTATTTCGCCCTTTAAGGGCTCGTTCGATTTTACACAACATTTACATAGGGCGTTGCCCTATGCTATGATATTACGCCCTTTCAGGGCTTTGATGTTTCTGAATGATTGCTAATTCTAAGTACTACCTCATAATTTACCTATTCATAAAATAAATTTTGAACTCCGCTATTTCCTTATTTTCATTTTCTACATACTTCTCAAAAATTATATTACCTACCTGGGTTTGCAGCGCCGAAATACCTACATCAATTAACCGCAATCCTGATTGGGTCAGCAGAATATTATCAAAAGCCAACCCGCCAATATTAGACGGCCTTTTTAGATCACGATGTACAAAACCAGCTTTGTGCAATGCCTTTAATTCATCTTCAAAAACATCCAGCCAAAGCTCCCTGATCTCTACCTCATAAGCCCTGAAATCAATTGGATAAATTCGTTCCATTACCAACATTTCAGCATTGATAGTATCGTTAAAATTTAACCGGATAAATTTTGCTACCAGGTTATTTATTTTATTGGCAAACTGCATTTTCTCACCCTCGGAGCCAATCTCCGATCGGGTGTCACCTACAAATAATTTAGCAACCTCAGTATCATTTAAAACGATCACGGTATTATTTGCACCTGATGATAATTTACGTGGATATTTCATACTATGAAATTAAACGACTTAAGCTTAAATCAGCGCAAAAGAAAATCATTTCCCCGTTTTATATTTCTTCGGCGATTTAAATGCTTCCTTTGTTGCTGGCTTTATGCTTATGGCCGCTCCTCCCCCTTTTGCCAACGCAATGGTTAAAGTTGTTTTATTATTGACTATAAATTTTTCAAATGTGCTTGTTTATTGCTGATAATCTTGAATGGGTGTAAGGATATTCGTTGGTATCATAATCGCCGGGAATTTAGAATGCATGGTGGTTGCCGGCCGGCTTAAACTGCGTTAACTCATCCGCAATTACGAAATATTTTAAGCCGGCATGCTTTGTTCATTTGTACCGTAACAGCGTTTGTTTATTGCGCCATTAATGGTTGAAATAACAGGATTGAAAACAGGGAGAGCAGGGGGAATTTGGCAAGCATAACCGTACATTGAGGTAGTTAAAAAAGTAGAAATTGCTGGTGCAAAATTACTGGTTAATGTATGGATTGGGGGAGGGATTATGGGAGTAGATATTGGTTGCATCCATTTAGGTTAACCGTGGCTCAAGACAGAGTAAGCGCTTTTAAAATTTGACTTTTTTAGTTAGCCTATTGGGGTTTTCTGTACAAGATTTAACTGCACTGAAATTGTTATTTCTTTTTACTTAATACAACATTTACATCAATTTCTTTTTCCCCTTAGCGGGTGGTAAAAAGTTTTCGCCAGTTACTACACTTTTACCAGTTTTTGCTTCTAGTTCCTTTCTTGCATTCTTTGCTACCGCACCGCCTTTTTTTCCTGCATTGGCATTTTCAATTACCCCTTTGGCTTGTTCTGCTTCCGCTATTTGTCTTGTTGAAAGTTCTGCTAATGCAGTAAAAATCAATTCTGCTTCACTCATGTGGTCTCTGAGGTTTTGAGTTTTCAATCCCTTTAAATCTTTGTGGCTTTTTACAGTTATTCCGGTCCACTCCTGGTGAATAATATTGGTAAGAAAAGCAAATTCATCCCCTTTTTGAACCCCGCTTTCTTTCCAGTAATCCGTTAACTTGTTTCGGGTTTCTTGCCCTGTCATCCGCTGCTGGATCCATTTTTCGCTTCTGCCCAACTTCTGCCAGTTTTCTCTTGCCCTTTCCAATCCTTGTTCGGGGTTGCTAATTTCCTGCATCCGCTCGTAACCTACTTTGGCAAGCCACTGCTTAAATGGTTCTGCTTTGGGTGAGGGAATGGATTGGATGATACGTAGTAATTGTTGAGTATTTGCACAATCTGTTGCTCTCATTTTGCCATCTGTTGCCTTTAATTTGAACTGTCGACAAATTGTCGACAGTTCAAGACCATCCTCTATTTTTACCCGTATTTTCATCTTAAACCAATAGTCTCGTGGGTTGGTACTATTAGTTAATACTTCTACTACATCTATTATCGAGAAATACCATTGCGCTTCTTTATCCTCCCAAAAGGCGCGAACTTGTTTGTCTTCAAATAATTTTATATTACTCATTGTTGATGCTTTTATGATTGCAAAATAAAAATAGCCATTTTTAAAGATATTTACTAAATAGTTTAGCGTTTTATTTTGCCTCCACAATTCTTATTTCTTCTTCGGTTAGGGTGTAGAGTTAATAAACCAATTGGTCGATTTGGGTTTCAAAACTTAAATTATTTTCTGAATTACTTAATCTTTATTCTACCAACGACTTAATGTAGTTATGCAAATATAAAGTTGGTGTTGGGATTGGTAATGATTATAAATCAGTCATTAATATTTGCGGGGAAGTCTTGAAATTTAGCAAACTTAGGTCTTGTAAGCACTTCATAATATTCTGTCGTTAATTCATCAGAAATACAAAGCTGGAACTTTTGCTCAATGAAAAGCTCGTTAATGATCTGGTTAGGATAACCATTTTGGATTAGTGAGGAAACAATAATATTTGTATCAATTACGATTTTTTGCATTTTTTCTAACGGCTTTTACCTCATCTGTTATTTCATCCATTGTCATTTTTGACATGCCGTATTTTTCAGCAAGTTCTAAACACTTGCTTAAATTTTGCCGTGTCAATTCCTTACTGATAAGTTCAATGAAGGCTGTAAAAGTTAATGTTTCTTCTTTTAAGCCGAACCTATTATATTCAATGTCCGATATAGAAACGTTGAGTGTCCGCATAATCCTTTTTGTTTCTTCAAATTTATGAAAAATAGTTGAAAAGCTGAATTTCGACAAAAGCAAAACTGCATCGTTATTTAAGCTTTTATTGCCGCAAATTTTCATCAGCTACTTGCGCCAATACAGGTAAAGTAAGGCTTATTTACGAAAGTTTTATTTGCCTTTTTGTTTTAAATGGAAGCAATGCTAATAGCACAAAGCACAATAAAAGCCCGGTTAAAAATTCACCGCCCAAGTGCTGCCCCGAAACAAACGGGATCTTCGAACGGTGAGCAGCGGAACATCAGTGA
>Ga0105046_10013461_pt1 | contig 12664 bp, 8 predicted proteins | sample MAT03_FD_78385 | JGI IMG/M metagenome (GOLD analysis project Ga0105046, IMG submission 78385) | Freshwater microbial communities from Lake Fryxell liftoff mats and glacier meltwater in Antarctica - MAT-03 (megahit assembly) | ecosystem: Environmental > Aquatic > Freshwater > Ice > Liftoff... | reverse complement strand
TCGCTATTGCGGCTTTTCAGCTTTCGGATTCACTTCAGCGATCGAACGCATTTCAGTCTGATACTGGTGAAGCAGGTCCAGACCGGCAGGGTAATGGTTGATTCGCAGCCAGGTTTCATAGGAAATCACTTTCCTGCCACCGGGCAACTCTTTGGTCCAGAGCAGGGCGTCACCCCGAACGCTGACAATGGATTTTCCATCCGTCGTTCGGGCACGCAGAGCGATTTCAACCTGATCCTTGACGAATGTCAGGAAGACGTAGTCGTCGGACTTGATCCCGGTGCCGTCCAACTGCCAGCCCAGCGACTTAAGTTTTTTTGTGTACCGCTCGCCAACTTCCGGTAACGGCATGTCGTCCATTGTGAATTCGATGCCCTGATCGGTCGCATCAAACTTAGCGGTTTTTGATTCGTTCAGGATCGGAAAATCTGCTGCTTCGATGCCCACAGGCTGTGTATCGGTCGCGTCCGGTACGATCGGCTTAGCCAGTTGCCATGATGAATTCTCCAGTTCATCGCCGACGCGGACGAGAGTTCTGCCTGCGGGCAGGCTTTGCAGACCAACCGTCAAATCCTGTTGACCGCGAACATAGGGCAGCCAGTTGTGGTCGTGCTCAATGATTCGACCATAGTCTCGAACCAGCCAGCCCTGCGCCGCCAGTTCTTTGTTATAGAATTCTCGAGTTTGCTCCAGAGTCATCGCTGTCGTGGCGACCAGAAAAGGTTCAGTAACGCCATCGAATTCGACAAAACCTGAATCCGGCGGAACTGGAATGGATCTGGTTGTCAGGTACCGCGAGTACTGAACGCTGTAACTTGCCGGGTCAGCGGGAAAACGACCTATCGATACCCGCAGAGTCATGCCGTTTTGCAGGAACTCCAGATCACGGCCATCTTCCTGTTGGTTGTGAGATGCATGGAGCCTTGCATAGGCAGTCCAGCCTGCTTCGTGCATTTTTCGAAGCAAAGTGGTTTCAAGCTGGATCAGATCGGCTTTCGTGCGATACATCACCGTGTCTTCGTTTTCGAAGACTGATTCGATCGGTGCTGCATCAAACTTTGGAGCCCAGCGCACATCATAGTTGCCAGCGAAGTTCACGTTGATCGAGGTCTTCGAATCAATGCCTTCGTAGAACGAGGCTGTTATCATGAAGCCGTCTTTTTGAAACCGGATGGGATTTGGTGTCGCGACTGCGGATGCAACCTCATCCCAGCCCGCTTTGCCCAGGTGATAGCGATAAAACAACTGAGCTTCGTCTGCCGTCACAGCAGCGTCGTAGCGAAGATTGAATTCATCGGTGCTGCTGCCATCGCGCTCGGCCTCTGGCAGCCGCAGAAATAGCCGCAAGTCCATCGTTTGCAGCATCTGGACCGGTGAAGCGGGATCATGTAACGTTGACTCGGGCATGGCGACGGCAGAGTGCAGCGGATGCATCTTTAACGCACCTCCGTCTATCGTCGTCCCCCAGATTCGCACACGGCCATTCTCGGATGCAACGACCAGGAGATTCGTTTCCGGTAGCCAGTTCAATCCTGTGATCGGCCAGCCAGTGGCGTCGATGATCTGCACGAGTTGACCGCTGGCGATCTCCCAAATGCGAACAGAGGAACCATTCGCAGTCGCCAACGAATTTCCGGCCTCGGAGAACGCGATGAACTCTTCTGTCGCAAAGCTGCCATTGAGTCTGGATTCAGGTTTCTGCTCGGCAACGTTCCAGAATTGCAACGTATCTCCTTCTCCAAACAGGAATCGTGTACCGTCCGGTACTCGTGCGATCGTGAAATTGTATCGTCCGGGGGACAGCATCTTTTCCAGTTTGCCCGTGCGGACATTCCAAATGCTGGTTGTTTCGCCAGCCGCAACCAACGATTCCGAAGTCATATACTCGATCCGCTGCAAGCCATTGGTATCGACCTTGAAGCGATTCTTCTGTTGAAGCTGATCCATACTCCAGATCGTAATTTCATCGTCGTAGCTGATCGTGGCAATTTCCTGCGAATCAGGCGAAATCGCTGTCTGAACGATTCCCGTGGAGTACAAATTCTTTGAATTCAACTCCTTGCGGTCGGCGATATTCCAGACCCGAAGTGTTCCGTCACTGTCGCCAGCAGCGAACCACTTTCCATCAGGCGACACGGCAAGCGATTTGATCGTCTGATCGTCATTCAATTCCAGAAACACGTGTTCCGGCACGTCTGTCTCTATTGACCAAAGCGTAACGTTCGTGCCTGCTGTAATGAAGTGGCGACCGTCCAGCGTATCTGCCAGGTGGCTCACAAATCCTGACGCGCTCGATTCGCGACACGCCAGCAACTGCAGAGGTGCAAAATCCGGTCGTGCCCATCGAGCAAGTTGCTCCAACGTCGGTTCAACAGCTTGTTTGACAATTTTTGGCGATGAATCCTCTTCGCCACTGTTCGTGGCGGATGCCGTTTTCCCACCTTGCGGATCTAGCGCCGAATCGCTCACTTCTGAAACATCATCAGTCAGCGTTACAGCGGAACCACCAGAACTCTCTGTCCCGTGGCTCAAAGGCGCGCTGCGTGATTCGTCCAGGGCATGTGATGCATCATTGGTCCGGGTTGTATTCTCGACAGGTGTCTTCGACTCGCGACCTACACGCTGTTGAACGGTTGGTTCTGATGCATCGCCGCAACCGCAATTGACAAGGGCTGCCGCTGTCAGCCACAGCCAGAATATCGACTGCAAATGAATTGATCTGGAAAACTCCACCCGCCCGCGGGACCGAGTTTTTGATAAACGCATAATGGCTGCCTTGATGGCGACAAGTAAATGCAAGTGGAACGATAAACACGGTTTGACAAATTGCTGTCGGATTTGGCGATTAAAGTAGCTGTCACTCTCTGAGTGACGAATGCCAAAGGCGGCGTTTTGCGGCCTGCCTCACTCGGAGAGTGAGGTCTACTATGTAAAAAAGTGGATTTGTAGCGAATCCTGACGCATCAGGGAACCGGCGGCTTCTAAAACGCGGCTCGGCACGAACTGAGACGAGATCACCGCTCTCCAGGATGCTCAACGCGTGCGATCTGTCACATCCCGGGCGACGGCGAAGATGATGTGGTCCCTGGGGACTGATTTCGCTGTCCATTCAAAACATCGCCACGTTCCGTCAGAGACTCTGTAACGATTCTGAAACTGCACGACGGGGTGGCCGAGCTGCAATTGTGACATGACGTTCAGCGTTTGATCCCGGTCCTCCGGATGGACGAATTCCAAAAACGGACGCGAAAGCAGTTCTTTTTCCGAATACCCCAGCATGCGGGGAAAATTGGAATTTACACGGCGAAAATAGCCATCAAGGCCAGCGATGCAGAACAGATCAAGACTGAGTTCAAAGAACCGCTCAAGATCACATTCCGCTCGTCGCAACAAGGATTCCAGATAAAGCGTCAGTTCACTTGCGACAATCCCTGCATCTGTCGGCCGACAGTCCGGATCGGCCGAAAGGCATTTCATTGCCAGCCGCACAAGGACGTGATCAGCTCCGCTGTCACTAAGTTTCGAAAATGTATCGCTCAGGTCCGCCTGCGCGGCCTTGAAACATACGTCAATCCCGCGATAGGGCGCAAAGCCGGTCAGAATCTCGCACAGAATGCCGCCCAGTCCGAAGACATCAGACCGTACATCAGCACAATGTCCACGCGCCTGCTCGGGCGACATGTAGGCTGGCGTTCCCCAGAGCGCACCGACTGGTACATTCACAGTCAGGTCATGCGACGAAATGCCAGGCAACTTCTTCTCTGCGATCGATTTGGACAGAGGATTCTCATAACGATCCGGAAGGCCCGAGGGAACGCAGGGATCGGCGGATGCTCGCGCCAGTCCCCAGTCCATCAGATGAACTTCACCAAAGGCACCGACCATCACGTTTGCCGGTTTAATATCCAGGTGTATCACACCGCAGGAATGTGCATACGAAAGCGTCTGAGAGACATGTTCGAAGATATTCAGGAAACGAGGAAGGTCATCCTGAGGCGATCGCCGAGCGGTCAGAAGGCTTGCCAGTGTCATCCCATTGACCAGCTTCATCGCAAAGTAAGGTCGGTCGTCAAATGTCCTGCCGGTTTCGTAGATAGGGATGATGCCCGGATGCTGCAATCGACCGGTGATACGTGCCTCATTAATGAACTGCCGGTGAATGTGGGAATTGCACTGATGCTGCCTGAGCAGCAACTTAATGGCGACTTTTCGATCCAGGTCTGCGTCACGGGCTTCGAGGATCATTCCCATTCCGCCGCGAGCAATCTGGCTTTCCAATTGAAATCGTCCCAGAAAACGACCCTTCAGATCTGCCGCAGACTCCGGTTCGTTCCCGCCGTGATCCAGAATGGGAACGGTCCTGCTCTGGTCCGCCCTCTCGTCATCGGCATCACCGTTCAGGTTGATCCGCACGTGGTCAGCGGGACCGATCCCATTCATGAAACACAGATCGCCAGACTGTGCCGATTCGTTCGCTTCACAGGATTCGGGCGAAGCAGACGTCGCATGACTTTGGACATATCGCGCTGGTGGCAGGTCATCGTCTCTCATGGCGGCTCGCTCTCAGGTACCGCCAGGATGTTCAATTGCTCAGGTCTTGTAAATCCGTTTTTAGTGAACACCCTGAAGATGAAGGATCAGGAATCCGCATTTAAACAAGCGACAATTAGAGCATACAAACTTCTGAAATTCAAGAAGGTGCTGCAACGTCCATGGCTTATTTTGCCTTCACGATCTGCAGCAGCACACTTTTACCATCACGCCCGGGTGTTGGCCATTGAGCGATCGACTCCAGCTTCAGGCGTTTCAACAGCCCTTCGGCTTCAGCCTCTTCGAATTCCTCCGTCCACCGCGGGCCCTTGATGAGCAGCATTTGTCCGACGGACTTCCATACCTGTGCAAACCATGTGAGAAGTTTACTGATGGATCCCACAGCACGCACAGTGATGACCTGAAAGCGATGTTTTTTAAGAATCGTTTCGGCTCGATCGGCATACACCACAATCGGCAACCGCAACGCCTTCACAATCGCCTGCAACGCAGTCGCCTTCTTGCCGATCGATTCGCAGAGAGCGACTTTCAGATCGGGACGCAGAATCGCCAGCACGATGCCTGGAACTCCACCCCCGGAACCCACGTCCATGACCGTGGAATCTTTGGGAACATGCCGCGACAGTTCAATCGTATCCAGCAGGTCGCGCGTGACAAACAAGTCCCAATCTGTATGACGTGTCAGGTTCAGACGGTTGTTCCAGTCCCACAACAGTCGGCAATAATGCGCCAGCCGCGCAGCCTGCTCATCTGTGATGGACAACTGATGAGCCGCAATCGCTCTCAGCAACTGCTGAACGTCTTCAGGCGATGCAGACGTATTTGCAGGTGGAATAAGATAAGGCGTGCCAGTGCGTTCCAGCGATGAATCAGACAAGACCAAACACCATATCCATTTCTTCAGCGACGTGCTTTAGTTCCGCAGCGTCACCGCCACCGACTTCCGCCGCGACCCAACCGTAAAAATTAATTTCCCGCAACGCCTTGCGGACATCGGCATAGTCGATGTCACCTTCAGAGATGCGCGTAAACCTGTTTTCGGCTCGAGAAAAGCCCTTGATATCCAGCTTCATCACGCGTTTGCCCAATTGACGAATCCAGTCGCCCATGCTGCCGTATTTCCAGTGATTGCCGTTATCAAATTGCATGCCAACCCAGGGTGAATTCAATTCATCCACGAAAGTCATGGCAAACTTCTCCGGCCTCGCAAAAACTCCACGATCAGGACAATCCGTAATGAGGAAAGTCTACTCGCGACGAGGACGTTATTCAATCTGCCAGGCTTTCAGCGTCGGATCAGCACCTTTGAACCGACGGTCAGCAACGCAAAGACTTCTTCGATGTTCCGGTCGTCCAGATGAATGCAGCCGCGTGAGACGGCCTGGCCGATCGAATCCGGGTCAATCGTGCCATGGATTCCGATGTGATTACCGAGACCCAGCCAGAATTCCCCGAGTGGATTTTCCGGATCCTCGGCATCCACAACTCCTCCATCGGGATTATACCAGGTTGGATTCTCCAGCTTTTCTTCAATCCTGAATTCCCCCGCGGGAGTCCCGTTGTCCGCCCCGATCCCGATCGGATAACAATGCACATACCAGCCGTGAGCGTGAACGGTCAGGCAGAAATCCTCCAGATCCACAACCGCTCCGAACGGGCCGCGCACCACCTTCAGCTGCTGCCCCGCCTGAAGATCATCCGGATCGACCCGATTTAAGCGGGCGAGATACTGCCAGGGCACATCATACTTTTTCGCGATGGAACCAAGTGTCTCACCGTAGTCGACAAAATGTGGTTCAGCAAACTGTCGTTCCGGTGTGGTAAAAATGATCGCAGCCGTTTCATCGATCCGCTCTTGAATCACATGTCGATGCTCCGGATGCTTCCAGTAGATATCGGACATTTCCTGATGGGCTTCGAGGATCTGATCTGCTGCCAGAAATTCCTGGATGCGTCGCAGTCGTGCGGCAACGTCGGCGGTCAAAACGGCAGGTTGCTGAGTATGAACGGAATTCGCTTCGGATCTCTGGGGCGCATCCGGTTCAAACGACGCCTGTTCAACCTGAGAGTCTCGCCGAACATTCGAGGTGGATCGATTCATGCGGTTTGCCACTCGTGAATCAGACTCAGAGGCCCCCTGCATGTCGCGATGTTCATCCTGCGCGAGCGCATGGACGAGTGGATCTGAGCTGTCAATGACTTCCCGATCGATATCTGCCGACGATTCATCACGAATATCTCCCCAGTCGTCATCCAGGAATGATTCGGCCTCATCGGGGGATATCTGAATCGTCTTCGCCACCGAACCTGTCGCGGCTGACCGCACGCGCGGGACCAGATCCAGTTGCCAGACCAGAAATGCAGCGGCGATGCCGCTGACAATCCACCAATGGAGTTTTGACTGGCGGGCAGTTTTTTTGGCGAACGGTTCCATGTTCGGCGTTACCTCAAGATCCTTTTGAAGTGTCCCTCAGGTGCTGTCGGGATTGTCGCAAACCCCGCAATTTACAGCTACCCCGGTCTGAGACTGAGCCTATCGTCGCGTTCAATTAGAGAATTGGGAGGGCGAGGCTCCTGCCGAACCGTGCATTTCTGCAGCTGTCATCGGCTCGGCAGGAGCCTCGCCCTCCCGAGAATCAACGCCGATTGGGCTCTCACCGAAATCCAGAACCGCACCCGAGACTGACTGCGGGATGCCGGAACTACATTTCATGTGCAGGCCCGTTACACTGCGTCGCAGGTGGCCATGCAACTGGCTGCGTAACGATCAGTGATCACGCTTTGACAGAATCAATGGACGCGAATGGATTCAAACACAGTCATTCCCTCTTCCGACGAAATCGCACTTCGCTATCTTGACCAGTTGCCGTGGCCTCCGTATCCATTCCAGGAGAACGCGATTCTGACGTGGTTCGATTCCGAAGACGGCATTCTTGTCTGCGCGCCGACCGGCACGGGAAAGACCCTGATTGCGGAAACCGCACTCTACGAAGCACTCCTCACTGGCCGACGAGCGTATTACACGACGCCGTTGATTGCATTGACCGAACAGAAATTTCGCGAACTGCAGGAGTCGGCTGTGCGGTGGGGATTTTCTGCGTTGGACATCGGATTGGTGACCGGCAATCGTCGTGAAAATCCGGATGCCAGAATTCTGGTTGTCGTCGCGGAGATTTTGCTCAATCGATTGCTGTCGCCGGAAGAAGTTTCATTCGACGACGTGTCCGCAGTTGTGATGGACGAATTTCACAGCTTCAATGATCCGGAACGGGGCATCGTGTGGGAACTGTCGTTGGGGCTGCTTCCAAAGCACGCCAAGCTGCTGTTGATCAGCGCGACGGTTGGCAATGCGGTTGACTTTGTGGTCTGGCTGGCTCGGCAGCATTCACGAAAACTGCGGTTGCTGCAGAGCGACGAACGCCGCGTGCCACTGGATTTTCGCTGGATCGCCGACGAGTTCCTGGCGGACCAGCTCGAGATCATGGCGGATGGCGATGAAGAGGCTCGTTACACACCAGCACTGGTGTTCTGCTTCAACCGCAACGAATGCTGGAGCGTCGCCGAACAGCTCAAAGGAAAACGCATGCTGGCGGACGGTCAGCAGAAATTACTGGCGGCGGAAATCGAGCAGGTCGATTGGTCCATCGGAGCCGGTGGAAAACTCAAACAATTCCTCATGCGCGGCGTCGGGATTCATCACGCAGGTCTGCTGCCGAAGTATCGTCGCATTATCGAACGACTGTTCCAGAAGAAGCTGCTCAGCATCTGTGTCTGCACAGAAACGCTGGCAGCGGGCATCAATCTTCCGGCCAGATCCGTCGTCATGACATCGCTGCTCAAGGGACCGCCACGCGCGATGAAACTGATCGAAGCGAGCGCAGCCCATCAGATGTTCGGTCGGGCCGGACGACCGCAGTTTGATACACGCGGATATGTGTTTGCGGTGGCGCACGAAGACGATGTTCGCATGTTTCGCTGGCAGCAGAAGTACGACGAGATTCCGGAAGACACCAAGGATCCGATGCTGCTTCGCGCGAAAAAGAATCTCAAAAAGAAGATGCCTCGGCGACGTGACGGGCAACAATACTGGACCGAGCGCCAGTTTCAGACGCTGCGGGAAGCTCCTGCGGCAAGGCTGGCCAGTCGCGGTCGATTTCCCTGGCGATTGCTCGCGTATTTCATTCGCAAGTCCGGAATGGTGATGACATTACAGGATGCCGTTCGGCGCCGACTGCTGGATTCGGATGAAAAAGACGATGCGGAAAAACAGCTCGTCCGCATGCTGATCACGCTGGAAGCCGGGGGGTTCATTACGCTCGAGCCACCACCGCCAAAATCGTCTGCGTCCATGATCGCTGGTACCACGACGGAAGGTCTGGTATTTCATTCCGTCCGCGCCGGGGACGTGACGAATGAACTGCTGTCGGCGTTTACCACGGTGACGGTTTCTGTACGCGACAGTCGTTGGGTGTCGTCACATCTCGCGCCGATGGTGGATGATGACGCTGCAGTTGTTGAAGTCGGAGAAGTGATTCACTTCGATACCACCGAAGCCCCGAAAGATTTCGGAGACGACGTCGCGGGCGATGATGCGCCGGATTCTGAAGAAGCCGACGCCCCGACCGCGATTGAGCCGCCCGATGATTCGGCGAATGGTTTAGACGTCGCCAAAGCTGAGCAGTCCGATTCCGCTGAACCACCGCGATTGGGGCTTCTTGGGAAAATGATTCAGGAAGCACGCAAGGACGGGAGTGCAACGACCGGACATGCATCAAAGCAATCGAAGCGCGATCCAAAACCGCCGAGCCCTGAAGAAGTGATGTTGTCGGAGTATTCGCCGCGACTGGCGATCGCCACTGAGCAGATGTCGCTGCTGTTGCCGTTTCGCAGCATCAATTCGATCTATGGAGTGTTCCTCGCCGAACAGATGCACAAAGCCAACTACGAGGAACGCCTGCAGTTGCTCGAAAGCGCTCTGGATCTGCCATCGTCGGTGGCAAGTCAGGTGCGGGTTCCGTCGCCCGAGATGATGCCGGACGGAACGTTATCGACCGACTATCTGAATCCCCTGCTGCTGTCGCGCGGGATTGTGACTCAACAGGAAATCACCGGATATTATGATGAAGTGAATCGCCGCCGCATTTACCCGTTGCCTCTGGGAGACCGGATGCGGATGCTGTTTCACAGCGAGTATCCGGGGATATCAGACGTCTATGTTCGCAGCGTCTGGTGCATTGGCGACCTGCTGCGTTTTGGAGGCAATTTCGATCGCTACGTCCGCGCGCGCGAACTGACGAAGCAGGAAGGCATCATGTTTCGCCATTGCCTGCGAATGATTCTGTTGTGCGGCGAGTTTGCTCAACTGGAACCGCCCGGCCTTGACCCCGCGGAATGGCGCCACGACCTTGCAGAACTCGCGTCCATCCTCACCGAATCCTGCCGCGCCGTTGATCCCAGCAGCACCGATGAAATCATCACGACGCTGAAGCTTCAGGCGGAGGGACTGGATCACTTGTAGGATGGACATTCCTGTCCGTCGCATGGCCATGAAACGTTTTCGAAGCGAAAGTTGTTGTACCTTGACAACCGTTCGACAATGTGACGGTTCGTGGCATGTTTCGCAGACATGAATGTCCAGCGTACGGGATGTCCTGCACTCAGAATTCGTCGAGTTCGTCATCGGTAACAGCGGGTACAAATTCGACGTTCTGATAGAGTTCGGCAAGCGCCAGTTCACATTCAATCTCAGGCAGCGGAATGATCGCATCGAGTCCCGTGTAAACCTCACGATCGAAACCGCTGTCGCCGCGTCGATACACGAGCACCGCTGCCGATGCCAGTTCGACAAGCATGTAGACGCATAGTGAGTCGATCGACAAATACCCTTCACGCTTTTCGTACTCGTCAATCCTTCGAGTGGATTCCGAGATCACTTCGACAATCACTACCGGGGCATCGTGAAAACTATCGTGATCCGCGTTCGGCTGGCAAACAACCGAAACATCCGGATAGTAAAATCGAGTCCCCCGGCTCATGCGAACGCGGACTTTGATATCCGAATTGAACGTCTGGCATTGATGCCCACGCAGCTGCGAGCCCAAAGCGACCGTGGCATTGGAGGCGATCCGGCTATGCTGCACGGTCCCGCCAGCCATCGCATATACGACGCCATCGACGTACTCGTGTTTCCGTTTTGCAATTCGCTCACCGGCGAGGTAATCGCGAACGGAAACCGGCTGAAACTGGGATGCGGTACTCATGCCATGATTCTACAGCGTTCCACATCCGCTGCCAATGGAACGCCTGCTCAGGACTCGACAATCCAGTCGTAACGATTGTGCGAGATGCGTGACATCAGAGTCGCCTGAAGATTGTCGCTTCGGGCACGAATTCAGCATTCTGTTCCAGCGGAAATATCGGACGCGGACAGCGCGTGTGGCCCAGATACGGCAGATTGGCACTGGAAGAACCCGGTGCATCTACGTTGATCATTTTGGCACACCAGTCGGCGTACATGTGGTGCTGACAATGCGGTGATTTGATCACGACGGCAGCAAAATTCTGCGGATTCTGGCCGTGGGCAAAGTAGAAAGACCGATCGTAGAGGTTGATGGGATTGCTGCTGGCGACGATCGTGAAGTTGTCTGCTTCCAGCACGACTGTGGGGCCAGCCAGCCATTCTTCGCCAAAGGATTCACTGCGAAATCGACCGTCGGAAAGCAATCGCACTGTGGCAGTGATTCTCAGCGGTTGAAAGCGTCCTGGATCGCGTGTCCCACCGACCGTCGTTTCAATTCTGGCACCGATTCCGGCAGCGAAGGCGACTTTCACGGCTGCGGCATCCACGATGGGCAGCAATGTGCGGCCCGTGTAACCCGCTTGCATCAGCTTCCGCAGAATCGCATTGCTGTCACCCGACGCGCCGGAACTTGTGGCGTCGGCTGCATCGACCAGAGCAATTGTGCCGCTTGCATGTGCCAGCGCGAGTTGGGCCATTTCGTCGAGACTGACGAGCGGTACCTGCATGACGGCATGGTTCTCCCAGAACTTGGCCGCGATGAGTAACGCTTCGCGTTTCGCAAGTTCAATGTTGTCATCGGTCACCACAAAACTATAGGTCTGCAGTGCCGGAACATCGGTAAATGGATTGCCAATGAACATCCCCGCCGAAAGCCCGCGCGGACCTGCCTCAGCCGCCTGCGCCATGCGGATACATTCACCGAAGCGCCCGGTCGCCGTAATGAGTTCATCACCGCGCACGAGAGCCGGGATCGCCACTTTCGCCGTCACGGGTTTGACTTCACCCGCAACAATCTTCAAGAGCAGCCGGGCAGCCCGCTCACCCGTTTCGAAGAAATCCACATGCGGATAGGTGTGGTATGCGACGATTGCATCGCTGTGTTCCACCATCCGGTCTGTCAGAATTCCATGCAGATCCAGTGAAACCACGATCGGAATTTCTTCACCCAGAATTCTGCGTGTTTCTGCCAGCAACCAACCTTCGGGATCAAGTTCGTCCTCACTGGCCATGGCCCCGTGCATACAGAAGTAAACGCCATCAACCGGCGGAGCAGTCCGAATCGCGTCCAGAAACTCGCCAGCAATTCGTTCCCACGCCGCTTTGGCCAGCGTTCCGCCAGACGAGATAAAGAACGCGCTATACGCGGGAACAATCACCACGTCGTCCGCCACATCAAAGACCGTCAGCGCGCCGCCGATTTCGTTGCGCACGGTGCGGTGGTAATCGATCAGCTCGCGCCCACGCCGGACTCCGAAATCCCCGTATCCGCTGAGATGCGGATTGAAGGTGGAGACTTCCTGTTTACATTCAGCAATAAGAATTCGCGGCATGGTGTTTCCGTTCCGGACGAGCAAAGAAATTCAGAGTACGTTCAAGGCTATCAACCTGGAATGCGTGAACAGTACGGCGGACCGCATGGTTTTCCAAGTAGGTACATCTGCCGGGCTGTACTTCGGCCTGGGGGCACTGATAAGGCCCGTGAGCTGAATTCAGATTTGTGTGCCACTGTCTTTGCCAGTGCTGGGCTTTGTCGCTTAGACTTTCGGACATGGAAGTGAATAACTGGAAGACAGTTCGACATCTCGAAGATGC
>Ga0105046_10013459_pt1 | contig 12664 bp, 9 predicted proteins | sample MAT03_FD_78385 | JGI IMG/M metagenome (GOLD analysis project Ga0105046, IMG submission 78385) | Freshwater microbial communities from Lake Fryxell liftoff mats and glacier meltwater in Antarctica - MAT-03 (megahit assembly) | ecosystem: Environmental > Aquatic > Freshwater > Ice > Liftoff... | reverse complement strand
GCAACGATTGCACCCATGTCGACCGCACAATCTTCGACAACCAGATTCGGGCCTTTCGTCAATGGATGAAAGATCGCGGTCAACAAGAAAAACCGCTCATGGTGAATGAATATGGTGTGCTCTGGTCGCATACGCCAGGACCCGCTGGCAACGATGGTGGCAAATGCAAAATTAATTTTAATGACGAGCAACTTGTCCACGATTTTATGCTTTGGAGCTTTGATTATTTCCTCAATACCAAAGATTGCAATTTGGGTTATGGCGCTGATGAATGCCGTTTGGTGCAACGTTGGCTCTGGTTTAGCCTGGATCATGTTTACAACGACGCCAATGGCAATCCAGTCGCTGGTTTAAACTATCACACCAGCTTATTCAACGGCACCACCTGGAACATCACCAAAGCGGGTGAGTTATTCCGTCAGTTTGCCTTGAATAATTTAGAGGCATTACACCAGGAGTAAGGATGACAAGATGACAGGATGACAAGATCAAATATTCCGATCTTCATCTTGCCATCGCTTCATCCTGTCATTTGTCATCGTCCGACCGCAGGTCGGCGTCATCGCTTCATCCTGTCACCCTAGAGTAATCTCTGTGAACACTGCAATTCCCATCCAACCCAAACGACCTGGCTCACTGTTTGTCCATCGGCTGCGCGAACTGGTGCGTTATCGCGAACTGGTGCGCAACCTTGTCACCAGCGAATTGAAGGCACGCTATAAGAATAGCGTGCTCGGCTTTGTCTGGAGTTTACTCAATCCCCTTGGCATGATGCTGGTCTTTACTGTGGTCTTTGGCGTGTTGCGACCCAATCACGCAGTCGAGAAATATCCGCTTTTCTTACTTTGCGGTCTTCTGCCCTGGAATTTTTTCTCGAATGGAGTGATGGGCAGCATCAACAGCGTTGTTGGTAATGCCAATCTAGTCAAGAAAGTTCATTTTCCACGCGAAGTGCTGCCAATTGCCAGCGTGCTCGCCCAATTGGTCAACTTTCTGCTCGCCTTCATTGTGCTCTTTGTCGCCTTGCTGATTTTTCGCGCCCAATTTAGTCCCTGGCTATGGCTGTTGCCGTTTGTGATCCTGATCCAGACCTGCTTTACGTTGGGCATTGCGCTGATCTTGAGCACCCTCAATGTCTTTTATCGCGATGTGTTGATGGTGATGGATGTGATTATGCTGGCCTGGTTCTTTCTGACGCCGGTCTTCTATGATGTCGATCAATGGCCCAAAACAGGCACCCTGCTGGGTTACCCTGTGGACGTACAGCGCTGGGCCTACATTCTGAACCCAATGGCTTCGTTAATTAATGTCTACCGCGATCTGCTCTATAAAGGCTATCGCACCAACCTCGATTTCTTCCTGCGCACGACCATTACGGCGTTGATCGTATTGGCATTGGGCTACTGGTTCTTTACCCGCTACAGTGACCGCTTTGGGGAAGAATTATGAGTGTAGAGCGCAATGCAAAAGCGTTGCCCGGCCAACCGCTCATTGAACTGGCCAATGTCTCGAAACGTTTTATGCTGGCGCGCGAACGGCGGCGTTCGTTGCAAGAAATTTTTATTCGTCTTGTCACGCGCCAAAAGGCGGAGCGCGACAGCTTCTGGCCGCTGCGCCATCTGTCGCTGACCATTAACCGCGGCGATTGTGTCGGTGTGATTGGCCCCAACGGTTCCGGCAAGAGCACACTGCTCAAGCTGATCACCGGGATCTTAGCCCCAGACGAGGGCCATATGCTGGTCAATGGCCGCATCTCATCGCTGCTGGAATTAGGCGCCGGCTTTCACCCGGACCTGACCGGGCGCGAAAACATCTACCTCAACGGCTCGATCTATGGTCTGAGCCGTGCCCAAATGGATGCCCGCCTCGATAGCATTATCGATTATGCCGAACTGGGCGATTTTATCGACACTCCGATCAAACATTACTCCTCGGGCATGTATGTGCGGCTGGGTTTTGCCGTGGCAATCCACACCGATCCCGATCTACTCCTGGTCGACGAAGTATTAGCGGTTGGCGATGCTAATTTTCAACGCAAATGTCTGATTAGCATCCAACATTTTCGCGACAATGGCGGCACGCTCTTTCTTGTTTCGCACGACTTAGGCACGATCCAATCGATCTGCAAGCGCGCAATCTGGATGGATCACGGCGAGGTGCAGGCCGATGGCCACCCGACCGATGTCGTGATGGCCTACTATGCCCGTTTGGCGCAGCAAGAAGAGGCCAAGGCGCAGAAGAGTCGCCAGCACGGGTCTGACCATGCCGACGGTGAATCAGCGCCGACCGCCGCCGACGCGCCACCGCGCCGCTGGGGCACAGGCGAAGTGCGCATTACCAAAGTTGAATTGTGCGATGCACAAGGCGAACCGCGCACCAATTTCCACAATGGCGATACCCTGCTGGTGCGGCTGTCCTATACCGCCCCGCAACGGGTGGAAGCGCCCGTGTTTGGGCTAGCTATTTATCATCAGAACGGTACCCACATTTGTGGCCCCAATACCAAGTTTGGCGAAACGCCAATCCCCGTTGTACACGGCGATGGTGCAATCACCTACTGTGTGCCAGCGTTACCCCTGCTCGAAGGCAGTTATACCCTCTCGGTGGCTGTGGTTAATTTTGCCAACAGCGAAACCTTTGACTACCACGACCGGCTGTACGATTTTCAGGTCTACCGCGGCAAGTCGAATGAGCAGTACGGGTTGGTGACGTTGAACGGGATGTGGGAATTAGCAGAGATTCCAGCCAATTTGGATCAACAACAACCGACCATGCTCCAGGTGTAATCTATGGCGAAAAAGCCATCATTTCTTTCCGGATTCGACCTGAGACGCCGATGGCGGCCTCAACACGAGACCGCGTCCCGATCCCGCTCACAGCCATTCCGGCATCATGGTAGCGGTCGCTTCTGGTGGCACACGCTGCGCAATACAGATTATGTGCCACCGGTTTATGCGCGGCTTTCCGATCAAGAATGGGCACTGATGGCCGAGTGGTTTTCTGTTACCCAGGCGAATAATACGATTGGCGAGATTAATGTCCCCGCCATGGACTTTATTCAAGGCTTGATCCTGGGCAACGGCATTCAGCGCATCGTGCAGTTGGGCCATTTCTGTGGCTATTCTGCCCTGTTGATCGGCTTTATGTTGCGTGCGATGCGGGCGAAGCCTGGCCTAATCTCATTTGATATAGCGCAAGAGGTTACCAGCTTTACCCAGCAATGGGTTGCGAAGGCCGGCTTAACTGAATACGTCAAGTTGGTGGTTGCGGATTCGGCCAGTGAAACGGCCTACGACACCGCCAAACTATTTCTGAATGGTGATCCTGAGTTAATTTTAGTCGATTCGTCGCATCAATATGCCCATACGTTGGCCGAATTGGATTTGTGGGCGGCGCGCATGAAAGTTCATTCGATCATGCTTTTACACGACACCAGCCAATTTGCCAGCAACTATGATCCGACCAGCGCTGGGGGGGTGGCGCGTGCCTTAGAAGAGTGGTTGCCTGCCCACCCAGAATTTGGGTACATTAACCTGAATCGCCATGTGCAACTGGGTGCAGATGGCAATGATCTGGTCTACAAAGATGGCTGCGGCCTGGGCATTTTGCAGCGCCAGCGGTGAAATTTTTGTTTTCTAATAAGGCGTAGAAATAAGTAGATGCGAATAAATATTTCTGAACCAATCCAGCGCGTCACGAACGCGCTGGCAGCCACAACGATTGGCCCTAGAAACCGACTATGACCCAGCATCTTGGCCTTGACTACGCATTTCTCAAATACTTAGGTGTCTCGATTGAAGGCGAAGGCGCGCTGCACAGCTTCTACCTGCCGCTGTTGGCTGGCCGCGCCCGTGTGCTAGACTTGGGCTGTGGTCTGGGTGGTTTTGTCAAACTGCTCTGCGAACATGGCATTGACGCCTATGGTGTCGATTCGGATCCGCAATGCATCGCCGACGCCCGTCGTCACGCTTTACCGGTCGTCGAAGCCGACGTGATTGAGCATCTGCGCACGCTCGAACCGGCGAGCCTGGATGCGATCTTCTCGGCGCATATGATCGAGCATATGCCTTACAGTGCAGTCTTGGAAACTGTGCAATTGGCATATCGGGCGTTGAAACCGGGCGGACGTTTGTTGTTGGTAACGCCGAATCCACGCGCACTGGTGGCGCATCTGGAACTCTATCACATGCATTTCGGCCACATTGCGCTCTATCATCCGCGGCTGCTGGCCTTTTTTATGGACTATGTCGGCTTTGCGCAAACGGAAAGCGGCGAAAATCCGCACACGATGACGGCGCAAGTTTCCGGTGATTCACCGCTGCTCGCTCTGCAAACTCTGCCAGCGCTGTCCCATCGCGCCCCCGGCGCAATCGATGTGACGAAAGTGCTGCCCAAACCAAGCAATCCTCTGCGCAAAATCCTCTGGTATGCTAAAATGGTGCTTGTCCGTTGGTTGGTGCAACCCTATTTCGACCAGATGGTGCGCGAAGTAAATGGCGTCAGCGCCCAAGTTGATCAAGTGGACAGGGCGCTGCACACCACGATCGCCGCGCTTGACCGACCTTTTGAATGTTATGTGATTGGCGACAAGGCCAAATGAATGCGCCCGGATTTATTTGCCTAACAAATCTATGAACAATATCCTTTTTGTGAGCGGTCTGGCCGGTGACACCCGCCGTTATCGCTGTCTTCATCACCAAGAACAACTGGCCCTGCATGGCATCGCTAGCGATCTGCGCGAGGCCAACGACATTCAGTTGTATGTGGATGCCACCACGCACGATCTCTTCATCTTGCACCGGGTAGGCTATAGCCCTTTGATCGCCGACCTGATCAAAATTGTCCATTTGCGTGGCAAACCGGTGATCTTTGAAACCGATGACTTAATCTTTAAACCAGCGCTTTACGATCAGATCGCTTTTATCGACACGCTCAGCCCCGCTGCTGCCCAGCGTTTTCGCCAAGATTTGTACGCCCAGGCCGAGACATTTGCGCATAGTGATGCAATTCTAACCACGACCCAATACCTGGCCGCTGCCGCCGCCCAGCACGGAAAATCGGCCTATATTCAGCGCAATGCGTGCAGCGCAGAAATGGTGCGTAACGCCGAAGCGGCCGCTGCCATCCACCGCCAACCTGATCCCGCTCCGGACGAAGAAAGTGCCACTGTCGTCATCGGTTATTTTAGTGGCACTGGCTCACACAACCGTGACTTTGCCGTGATAACGCCGGCCTTAATCGAAATTTTGCGGCGTTATCCCCAGGTTTGGCTGCATATTAGCGGGCACTTGGCGCTGGATGTCCGTTTTCAACCCTACACGGCCCGCATCCGTCGTGCGCCCTACGTGGCCTGGCAAGCGTTGCCCAACTTGGTCGCCAGCGTCGATATCAACCTGGCCCCATTAGAATTGGACAACCCCTTTTGCCAGGCGAAGAGCGAGATCAAATACAGCGAGGCCGCGCTGGTTGGCGTACCAACCGTTGCCAGCCCCACCGAAGCCTTTGCCTATGCGATCCAGCATGGTGAGAATGGTTTATTGGCGGCGACGGAAGCAGAGTGGGTGGCCGCCCTCGCCCATTTGGTGGAAAACCCGGCCGCGCGCCAGCGCCTTGGGGTAGCAGCCCGGCAGCGTGTGTATCAAAATTATACGGTCCAGCCACGCAGCCTTGAACTGATCGCTACGCTCCAACAGATCGAGGACAATTTCAGCGTGCCCGTGGCTGATGCTGGAAAAGTGGCGCAGACCGTGGCTGTGGCCATGAAACGTCACCTGGATGAATTGGTTGTGACGCAACGCCAACAGAGCACGCAAATGGAGCAACTGCGCCAGACGATTGCGCAGTGGCAGACCCAACCGGCGGAGCCGGGGCGTGATTTTTGGCGCCAAAGTTTTGAGGACGCAGAACGCCGGCAGGTAGAAGCGCTACAAGATCTGTTGGCGCGGCTGGCGGGCGCATAAATATGCCGCCCAAACAAAGTCGACACAGGTCGATTGAGGATTTAGAAATAACGTATGCCTAGTTCTACCGTTTTAATCGCGGCGGGTTGTCCGCATGCCACCACTACGCTCTACCGTTGTGTCCATTTGCAAGAGCAACTGGTGCAGAACGGCTGTGACGCCGTCGTCCAGGAATGGCGCGACGATGTTGGCTTGCCGCTGGAGCAGGTATTAGGCTACGACATGTTGATCTTACAACGCGTCGCAATGAGCGCCCATTTGCAGCGCATCATCGAAGCCCTGCATGCGCAGGGCAAAGTGGTAATCTTTGACACGGATGATCTGGTCTTTGAGCCGACAATGACCCAATGGCATCGCGGGGTGGCGCGTCTGGCCGCCTCTGAACAAGCGCTTTATGCCGATGGTGTGCGACGTTATCTTGCCACCCTAGAGGCGAGCGATTATGTGCTGACGGCATCGCCGCTGTTGGCAGAATTAGCGCAACGTCGGGGCAAAACGGCCTTTGTCCATCGCAATGCGATAGGCCGGGAGATGCAGGCCTGGGCCGATCAGTTGTGGTCGCAACGCCAGCAACGCGACGGTACGCGCGGCGCACCGGCCAAGGTGGTGATTGGCTATGGCAGCGGCACACCTACCCACGACGTTGATTTTGCCGAGGCTGCGCCGGCCCTACTCGATGTGATGGCGCGCCATCCGCAGGTGGAACTCTGGCTGGTAGGGCCCTTGCAGACCCCGCCGATGCTGGAAGTTTTTGCCGCCCGGATTCGTCGTTTCCCACTGGGCGACTGGCGCCGCTGGTTTGAACTGGCAAGCACATTCGACATTAATCTGGCGCCGCTCGAGATGGGCAATATCTTTTGCCAGGCGAAGAGTGAGATCAAATTTGTCGAGGCGGGGCTCTTTGGCGTGCCCACGGTGGCCTCGCGCATCGCGCCTTTTGTGGCTGCTATCACACCCGGTCAAGATGGTCTGTTGGCCGGCAATGTGGCGGCGTGGATCGACGCACTGGAATTGCTCATTAGCCAGCCCGCGTTGCGTAAGGCGATGGGCGAAGCCGCGCGGCGTACGGTGGAAGCCCGTTACAGCCTGGCCGCCCGTGCCGCTGATTTAGCGGTGATTCTCGCCACAACCCAACGGCCAGCCGCGCGGCTTTCGGTTGCTGATCCTGACGAGTCCACAAGCGCGCCCAAGCTTGCCCTCTTGACAATTGATGCGCGCCAGGCTGAAGATGAATTTGTCCCCCTTGTCCTCAACTGGCTGGTCAGCGAACCATTTAACGGCTCTGGCGGACACACGACGCTCTTCCGGATGATCAAACATTTGGTCGAATTTGGTCACGAGTGCCATATCTACGTGATTCCGTTGCACGTTATGCACGATTACAGCCCGCTTCAGTTGCGCCACTATGTTGACCAACACTTCATGGCAACCGGGGCCCATTTTCATCGCTGGACGGGCAGCGTGCAAGAGGCGGATGCCACCTTTGCCACCTACTGGAAAACTGTCCCAGAATTGCTCAAGCTTGCCACCCCTGGTCGGCGCTACTATCTGGTGCAAGATTTTGAACCCTATTTCTTCCCGATGGGCGCCGAGTACGTCCAAGCGGAAAACACCTATCGCCAGGGGCTGCACTGCATCACGATTGGTCCTTGGTTGGCCAAACTGCTGCGCCAACAATATCAGGCGGAAGCCGATGCCTTTGATTTTGCCGTTGATCGCGAAGTGTACCAGCCGCTCTCGCTCCCCCGACCAAGCCATGCGCGGGTCGCTTTTTATGCGCGACCCAGCACGCCGCGTCGCGCCTACGAGTTGGGTATCGAAGCGCTCCGCCTCGTCAAGGCGCAAATGCCCGAGGCTGAGATTATTTTGTACGGGGCGAATCAGTTGGAGCCGGTGCCAGCCTTTCTGCATACCAACTTGGGCCTGCGTAATCAATATGAACTGGCTGCCCTTTATGCCACCTGTGATGTGGGCTTGGTCCTTTCTTTGACCAATCCATCGCTCGTGCCTTTTGAATTGATGGCCTGCCGCTGTGCGGTGGTTGACATTCAGAGCGAACGGGTGGCAGGACTGCTCGAGCATGGACAAAATGCCATGCTGGCTGAGCCCACGCCCGAGAAAATTGCTGAGGCCGTTTTACAATTGTTGTGGGACAAACCACTGCGCCAAGCGATCGTCGAGCGTGCTTACCAACAGACGCGTCAATGGGCCTGGAATCAATCGGCGCGCCAGATCGAAGCCGTGCTCTTGCGCCATGCGCCGCCACCGGACGCGCGCTATGCTAAGCGCCGTTTGCAAAAACGCGATGCAGATACCTTACTCTGGCAGATCCACCGTCTGCTCGATCGCGCCGAGGATGATCGGGCGCAAGTGACGCAACTACAAGCGGCCTTGACGCGCGTACTCGTCGAAAAAGCGCAGTTGGCCAATCAGGTGCAGCAAATGGAAGCCGAACGCGCCGCCGTGCAGAGTCGTATTGCTAGTCAGGTGCGCCAATCTGGCCAAGTTTTGGTGGATGGGGCGCGCGCCAGTGTACCCATCTGGCTGCTGGGCCACCAACCCTTGAGCCGCCTGCCCATTACCGTTGAGCCGCTGTGGCAACGCTTTACCGCCGATCGCGCCCAGTTATGCCGCATCGAGTTGCTCTTTGCCGCCCGCCACCCACTGCATACAGGGTCGATCCGTTTTGCTCTGTATGAAGCCAAGGAGGGCGCGGAGAATGCCGAAGGCCAGTTACTAGCCGTACACACCATCACTGCCGCTGAGATTCAACCTGATCAGCCCTATGGGCTAGACTTTGCTGCGCAGCCCCACTCTTATGGCCATACCTATATGTTTAGTTTGGCACTGACAGATGCGACCGCTGTGACACCATACGGGGTGTGGCGTTGTTGGACGCCGCTTCACAATGGGTCCAGTTTGCAGCACAAAGGGCGTTCGCTGCGCGGCCAGGTGGCGTTTCAGGCTTTCTACCAAGAGCAACTTGAGTTGGTTCCAGCGCGCAGTGGGCCGCCAGGCTGGGGTGAGCCATTACGTTTCCAACCCGCCGTGATCAAGCAACAAACGACGCGCACGGCCAGCGAAGCATGGCGGTTGACCCAGCAAGCGCGCGCTGCGTTGCGCAAGCATGGTCTGAAGGGGCTGCTGGCCGAGGCCGCCAATTATGTCCGTTGGCAGATGCTGCGCGCTAATGACCGCTAATGTACACCGATTTTTCAAATCGGTTACTGGTAAGCACCGATTTGAAAAATCGGTGTACATTTATAAAGCGATTGATACCTGTGCTTTCAACTACCCAAGCGGTTCATAAACTATTGATCATAAGCCACGATATCGTTGGCAAACACATGGCCGGCCCGGGCATTCGTTACTATCACCTGGCGCGGGTGCTGGCCGCGCATGTGCAGACAACGCTGGCGATCCCGCATGAGTCGCCGCAAGAATTGCCAGCGCACAATTTTCATGTGGTGCGCTATACAAGGCACGATTGGGCCTCGATTGAGCCACATATCCGCGCCGCCGACATCTGTCTCTTTCCCAGTGATACGGCCAACGAATTCCCGCTCTTGGCGCAGAGTGAGGCGTACCTGATCGTAGATGGCTATGATCCGCTGCTGGCCGAGTGGTTGGCATTGGGCGAACGCTTCGACGCCGCCGCGCAACAGCTTGCCTGGCGCTATCGCATGGGTGAACTCAACCGTCAGTATTTAATTGGCGATTTCTACATCTGCGCCAGCGAACGGCAGCGTGACTGGTGGTTGGGTTTGCTAGAAGCGCATGGCCGCATCAATCCTGTCACCTTCAACGCCGATCCCTCGCTGCGCACCCTGATCGACGTCGCGCCCTATGGCTTAACCCTTAACAAACCCGACCCAGCGCATCGGTTGATCAAAGGCGTCTGGCCGGGCATTGGGCTGGACGACAAGGTCATCCTCTGGGGCGGTGGACTGTGGCCCTGGCTCGATCCGTTGACCGCGATTCGGGCCATCGCCCAGATTTGCGGTGCGCGGCCAGAGGTAAAGCTAATTTTCCCCGGCACCAAACATCCCAACCCGATGATGGCGGGAATGCCGACCCAGAATGCGGCCGCCTTTGCCCTAGCCGAAGCATTAGGCGTGCGCGACCAACATGTTTTCTTTGGCGATTGGGTTGCCTATACCGATTGGCCTGCCGTGCTGGCGGAAAGTGATGTCGCGCTGACGCTGCATTACGACACATTAGAGACACGCCTGGCCTTTCGCAGTCGTGTCTTGGAATATATTGCCGCTGGCGTACCCATTGTCGCTACCCGTGGGGATGCTACCAGTGAATTGGTGGCAAGTTATCAACTGGGCGCAATTGTCGACTATGGCGATGTGGCGGGGGTGGCAGATGCGATTCTGCAGTGCCTGGATCAGCCGCAGACCGAGCACTGGATCCATGTTGAAGACGCCCGCCAACAGTTGACATGGGAGCGCGCCGCCGCACCCTTAATCAATTTCTGCCAACGGCCGCAGCGCGCCGTCGACAAACAAGGGTTGACCAGTAAACTGGGTAACCCTGCCTATGTGGACACGATTGAACGGTTGCAAACCCTGGTCGATGGCTACGAACAGGGACGCTTCATGCGTCTGATGCGTGGGTGGCATCGGTTTCGGCAAAAGATAAGCAAGCGCATATGAAAACATCGGTCATAATTCCCGTCTGGAATGGGGCGCGCTTTTTGGCTGCGTGCTTGGATGCTTTGCTCGCCCAGAAAATCGACGCCGGCCATACTTTTGAAGTGATTGCCGTGGATAACGCCTCGGTTGACCAATCGGCTGATTTGATTGCCCAGCGCTACCCCAACGTGCGCCTAATCCGCAACGCGCAGAACCAAGGCTTTGCTGGTGGCTGCAATCGCGGTATTGAGGCGGCTGTGGGTGATTTGATCGTCCTGCTCAACCAGGACACGCAGGTCCAGCCAGGTTGGTTGGCCGCCTTAGTCGCCGCTGCATCTGTACCAACGCATGGCGTCGTTGGCTGTAAAATCCTCTACCCCGACCGCAAACTGATCCAACACGCGGGCGGCTGGATGGCATGGCCGCTTGCCTTGTCGCATCATCATGGCTACCAGGAGCTGGATCAAGGGCAGTGGGATAGTTCGCACTCGGTCGAGTGGGTGACAGGCGCGGCGTTGGCGGTGCGGCGCGACGTGCTGGATCAAGTGGGCTTGCTGGACGAGGCGTTCTGGCCGGGCTATTTTGAAGACGCCGATTTCTGTCTGCGCGTCAAAGCGGCCGGCTACCAGGTCTACTATGCCGCCGATGCCGTCGTGCTCCACCAGGAAACCTCCTCGCTCACCGACCAACGCACGATTTCGAGCGCTTATCAACGGGGGCGCTTACGCTTTGTTTTGAAACATTTGCCGCCGGCGCGCTGGCTAACCGAATTTCTACCCGCCGAGCGGGCCTATCAACCGGCCGCTGTGCGCGGCGCCGAGAGCGCCCCCTTGCAAAGCGCCTACATGGGGGCCATGATTGCCGCACCCTATCTACTGGCGCAAAACTGGCAGGCCGACGCGGCGACGATCCGGTCTGTCGTGCAGGCGCTGCGCGAGCTCTATCAACAGGCGTGGCGCGAAGAGCAGACAAAAAGCAGCGAACTGGCGGCATGCGCCAATCCAGATTGGGGCAAGGCAGGCGCCGCGGGAACATTACCCGTTTCAGCGCTGCCACCGTTAACCGAATTCGTTTTTCACTCCCAGATGCCGTTGATCGGGCCGTTGCTTGGTCGGCTGCGCGCAAGCTGGTATAATGTGGCCGCACGCTGGGCCGTTCGCCATTTACAACAGCAACAAACATTTATCAACGAGCAGCAGGCGTTTCAACTTTATCTGTTGCAGCAACAATTGGATGCATTGGCCGTCCAAAATGTGCAACTGGCCCAACAACTCGTCGCTTTGCAACGCCAGATCCAGGATAGCGAGAAGGCATAGTTTAGAAGTGTGTTCGTATAGGACTTACCCAAAATGACAGTTCTTACGCTGGCTGAGCTTGTCGAAGCCAGCTTCGACAAGCTCAGCCAGCGTAAGTTCTAAGTAGAAATCAGGATTGTCTTATGGAATCACAGCGCAGCGCCACGATCTTTGAAATTAACGACCCCGAGCTGGATCCCGACGCGATTATGGCCGCGATCCGAACCCGGATCGAGCAGCGGCGCGCCGAACTGGGTTATGAGGGGCGCACTTTTCCCAACTTTGGGGCCGCGGCCTATGCCGGTGAGCCCAAAGACCTGGCCTACGATGCCGATTTGCATCACTATTTGCGCATGGTGAATGAGAATTATGCCAATGCCGAGACCGAGGCGCTGTTGGTCTCTTCACCGGCAACGCGCATCCCCGTGTTGGGGCGTATCTGGCAGTTGATTCGTGGCGGCGCGCACGGCCTGGTCCTCTTTTACGTGAATCGCGCCGTAACCCACCAAACCGAGATCAACCGGCAATTGGTCAGTGTGCTCAACCGCATGACGGTGGCCATCGAAACGCAACAGCGTACGATCATCGGATTGCAGGCGGATCTTGACGCGTTGCGGCACAACAGAGAAGAATAATAGTGGTAATGAGTAATTGGTTTGTCGAACTTGTCACATACCAATCACCAATCACCAATCACCAATTACCAATCACCAATCACCATGCGCATAGCCATCGTTGTACCCCGTTACGGGGAAGAGATCGGAGCTGG
>Ga0105046_10013458_pt1 | contig 12665 bp, 9 predicted proteins | sample MAT03_FD_78385 | JGI IMG/M metagenome (GOLD analysis project Ga0105046, IMG submission 78385) | Freshwater microbial communities from Lake Fryxell liftoff mats and glacier meltwater in Antarctica - MAT-03 (megahit assembly) | ecosystem: Environmental > Aquatic > Freshwater > Ice > Liftoff... | reverse complement strand
TATGAAACTGCGTTAGCGCAATCTATGGCAGAATTGGACACCCCCTATTCTGACTCGTTCACCCTGTTCAACATCGGGGATGCTCTGACGCGCTTGGGGCGTTATCAAGAGGCGGCGGAGTATTTTGACCGTGCGCGCCAGACGGGACTGCCATGGCGCATGTTTTGGTACATCTATACGCCGTTTGAAGCCTACTACCAAATGGGGCGCTATGCCGACATGCTAGACATGGCGCGCAGCGTGATCCAAGATACCCCCGGCGTCGAGGAAATGTACTACTACGCGGGCTTGGCGTATGAGGCACAAGGTGATTTGGAGCGTGCCAAAGCCAATTACGAAGTCGCCCTTATGCGCAATAGCTTCTACACCGAGGCAGTGCAAGCGCTAGGGCGCGTGACAGTGGCGGGGGGCTAATCGATGATCCAGCTATCTCGACGGTTAAAACAGATAGAATGGATGAGACGTTGCATCAGCTTGTTGTGGATCATCATGCTCGGTCTCGCCCTATCCACAGGGGGTGCCCCTGCCCGTGCGCAAGATGATCTGCCGTTGGTAGAAGCGGCGCAAGTGGTCGAAACCACAGGTGTCTTTGGACAAGCGCAGTGGGTCGCGCGTGGGCGTGTGCGCAATGATTCGGAATCCGCCTTCACCGATCTGTCTTTGCGGGCAGAGGTCTATGACGTTGCCGATACCTTGATCGGTGAAGGTGTCGGTGTGGCGGTCAATGCTTGTGGGGCAGGGTGGTTGCCCGGTTTTGCCTTGCAACCGGGGGCGATCACACAGTTTGATGTGCCGCTAGAACTTTTCGAGATGGATGCCGAGATCGAACGAGTCGATATTTTTGTGTCGTCTCTGCCGACTGAAGCGCTTGTCACTGACCCCTTGCCGGATGGCTTTCGACGCGCTGCCGATGATGAAGTGATCGAAGTGGAATGGACAAGCGCTGTTAATTTGCGCTATGCCGTTGGGTGCGAACGCCAGCCCTTTACCGAGTGGGCATGGGCTAATTACAACAACCGCTTCAACACCCGCGCTGCTATCGTGCATCCCCGTGCGGCGGATGTCACCGAGGCGATGCGTACCCGCTTGCAAGCCATGACCCCCGAAGAATACGCTCATGCGTTTGTGCGCTATGCCCCTGATGGGGATCGCTTTATTTTTCAAAATCGCATCAATGACTTTTTGAGCGCCGCGCCGGATGGTCGGTTTCAACGGGCTTTGCATATCGCCTTGCACAATCGCACTTTGCAAGGCATCTACTGGCAACCGGATGAGGTGTTTTTGGCGTACTACTTCGGCGGCTATGGCGACTCCGTGCTTTATTTTACGGGGACTGCCGAAGCTCGCCGGATCAGCCTCGGACCGGAACGCACGCCCCCTTCACTGATCGTGCCCGGCATCAGCCGTGACGCTCGGCGGGCGGTGATCGCCGGTAATTTTGATGAACGCGGCAACAGCAAAGCCCTTGACGATGCCACCGGGTTGGGCGTCGGCTACTATTTGACGGTGTTGGACGATACCTTTTTTGAGAAATTGTTCGATGCCGAGCTACCGGGCAACAATTATCCGTCGCCGCTTGTGTTCACAAATCCAGAAGATAATCTGGTCAATCGAATTTATGTGGCGTTGGATGATGCCGAGGGCGATCCCCGCCTGATGTGTTTTAATCGCGATGAGGGGGAGCTATACGATCTCGCCCCTTTGCCTTTCCGACTTGCTGAAGATGAGCGGGCACAGTGGTGGTTGTCGCCCGATGACAACACCATCGCGCTGGCTGCCAATGGCGTGCATGGCGGCATGTGGTTAATCGACGTGACCATGTTGCCCGTTTGCACAGCCGAATGAGGGCGACCTTGTTTGTGTTATAGTGGGATGGTGCGGCAGGGCAACGAACGACCTCAGGAGGGGTATGATGAGCGACTCTAAAGATCCCGATTGGCTGGATGCGCTGAGCGATGGCAGTATTTTTCGTCATGCGTTGGCGCTCTTTGGGCAAATGTTTTTGGGGATATTATACTTTATGCTGATCTTCGCGGGGTATGCGACAGCGATCAGCTTGTCGTTCATCTTGATAGGCATCCCCTTGTTGTTGTTCACTTTAGCATCCACCCGCCATTTGGCAGACATCGATAGACGGATGATGGCGGCGGTCTTGAATATCGAGACGCCGCGTACCCCCGATGATGTCGATATGGTCGGCGCGAATCTCGGTCAACGGTTAGGGATGCTGGTGGGCAGTGGGCTGACATGGCGCAGCCTGATTTATTTGCTGCTGAAACTGCCTATCGGGATCGCCACTTTTAGCGCGCTTATGCTGATTTTACCCTTGATGGCGTTGGAAGTTTTGATCCTTGCGCCCCTGACGATTGATTTGCACCTGATCACGGTGCGGATGGTGCGTTGGCTGGCGATGGGTTCGTATCATGCCACGAACTGGTTGCTGCCGGTGCTGCCGTCAGAGACGACGGTCAAGCGTAAACGGGAGCGTGCTGAAAATCGTCAAGAGAATGTTCTTGAAGATGATGATGCCGAGGGAATTGAACTGTTAGAGGATGACGAACCCAACAACGCACGCTACTACATCGACAGCGAAGGCGAATTGCAAATGAGCAAACGGCGGCGGGTGTGAGTGTGTGTCGGATATGACTTCCCAAACAGAAGCCGTTCGATGGGGTGAGATCAGCGCGTTGATCGTCATTTTGGCGGTGGCGGGCGGGCTACGTTTTGGGTGGGCGGGGGTCAACAGTTATGCGTGGGATGAAGCTCGCATCAGCTTGGATGCCTTACGGATGGCACGGGGGGGCGAATTCGTCCTCGCCGGACAACCGTCCTCAGTAGATATCCCCTTTTTCCCTGCGAGTGTCTGGGCATTTGCCTTGCCATTCGCGATCTCCGCCGATCCTTTGTTGGCGACGCTGACGGTCGGTCTTGTGAGTTGGTTGTGCGTGGTGGGGGTATGGGGGCTGGCGCGGCGGTGGGGCGCTTTGCCGGGGCTGATGGCGGCGCTGTTTATGGCAGCATCGCCCTACGCGGTGTTTTACGGACGGAGTATTTGGCAACCGAACTTGTTGGCACCGCTGGCGCTGGCGTGGTTGTGGGTGGCGTGGTTGGCGATCACGGCACAAAGCGGGCAACGGCGCGGCGTGGGGGCGTCCTTTGTCGTTGGCTTGCTAGGCGTGTTGACGGTGCAGATTCATTTTGCAGGTGTGGCGCTGGCGGTGATGACAGCATACGTTGTCGTTCGCTTTTTGCGCGGGCGGCGGATGGGCGCGGCGGTGATCGGTGGGGGGGTGGGGGCGCTGGCGACCTTGCCTTATCTCTATTACCTCACGGTGGTGAATCCGGCGTTGTTAGCACGTTTTGGCAGCGTGATCGGGGGCGAGACCGCCTATGATCTCAGCGGTTTTGCGAATCTCGCCCGCCTTGCCTTGGGCTGGGATTGGGCGTTTCTGGGCATGGGTGACGGCGATCTGTTCAGCCGGGATCCGCGCTTGGCGGGGCTGGTCGGCGTGTGCTTAGGCGCGGGTATCATCGCGCTCCTATCGCGTTGGCGCGCGCTAACCGGCGATACCGAAGGGCGCACACATCGCCGTTTTACCGAACTTCTCCTTGTGGCGTGCCTCACTTCGCCCCTGTTTTTCATCCGCCATTCCACCCCTGTGCTGATTCATTACCAATTGGTGACGTTGCCCGTCGTGGCGGTGATTTTTGGCGCGGCAGTCAGTTTGCTGCGGGCGCGGTGGTGGCGCGTGGGGGTGACAGTGGCGTCCGTTTTGGTGGCGGGTGTGTGGACGGTACAGATCAGCGCCACCTTGAACTATGCGACCCAGTATCGCCCTGCCAACAGCGCGCTTTCCAGCATTTTGAGCGAATCGCGGACGGCGGCATACACCCCTGATGCGCCGATCTTGTTTTTCACACATGGGCATGACCCCGCTTTAGATGGGGAAGCAGCGGTCTTTAAGACCTTGTTGTGGGAACGCGATCACCGTATCCTCAACGGCGATGCGTTGTTGGTGCTGCCCCCCTATCGAGCGACTTTGATGGCGACTTTGGCACCGTTTCAAATGTGGGAAGAATTAATCACCAGTGGCTCAATGGGTGAAATCACACACTATCCACGTCGAGAAGGGGCGTTGCCGTTCGTTGCGACTGACTATGACGGTCGTGGGAATTTGAGCGGTTTTACCCCGGTTGCGCCCGTCGCTTTGGCGGATGGTACCACCTTGACGGCGTGGCGGGCGCGTTATGTGGGGGAAAGGTTGCGGATATCGACCGTGTGGCAGGTGGGAGCAGATGCGCCCGCCGCGATCTATCAACAATTTCATCATCTGCGGACTAGCGACACCTTGGAGGGCGAGCCGCCATGGGTTGCGGATGTGCCCCTATCGCGACAGACCTTGCGCACAGGTGACACGGTGGTGGTTATGGCGGATTTTTTTGATGCCCCTGCCAACGCTGCGCTCTTTATCGATATTGGGCATTACACCTTGCCTGATGTGGCGCGCGTGCCGGGTGCCCAAGGGGGCGCGGGTGTGATCCGCTTGGGTCCGTTTGTTGCGGGGCGCTGATCGAAACGGACGCCTGATCGGGCGTCTGTTTTTTTGTGAAGGGTGAATTACGCGCCGGGGGGCGGACCGGGTGGGGGTGGGGGCACGCCAATAGTGGGGGTCGCGCCGGAACCGGGGGGCGGACCCCCGCCACCGGGAGGACCATCTTGGGTGGGCGAGGTCATGGTTTGATTGGGGGGCGGGGAACCCCCGGGTGCGCTGGTCGCTGCGATTGTGGTGGGCGCGCTGGTCGAAAGCGTCGCGGTCGTGGGTGGTGCCGCTGAGCTGGTAGGCGGGGCGGCAAGGGTGAACGTCGTAGTGACGGACGGGGTCAGCGAAGGCGTCCACGTCGGGATGGGCGGCGAAGTCCCGACGATGCGCGTCGGCAGGGGCTGTGTGGGTGCTGCCGTTGGTCCGTCGGGGTTATTGGTGCCCGCCGGAATACCGATATTGCCCCCGATCACAGACTGACCGATAAGCGGCAAGGTGGGTACGGCAGTGCCGGGCGCGCGCAGCGTCCATGTCCATGTGGCGGTGCGCGTGGCAGTGCTGCGCGTGCCGCTGGGGGTTGGGGACGGGGTGGCGGTGCGCGTTCTGGTTTGCGTGCCCGTCAGCGTGTGGGTGCTGGTTTGGGTTGGGGTCGGGGTTGCTGTTGGCGTGCCAGACGAGATTTGGATGAGCTTCCCTACTTGAACGTAGGCAATCGAGCCATCTTCCAACAAAATATCATGCCACTCCGTACCGGTCGCCACGACATCAACGAGCGCGCCACTGGGGAGGGTTGCGATTTTGCCACAGGTTGTTTCTGGGCAATCATAGACGAAAATTTGTGTTTCGCCGGTGGCGGGTTGGGCGTACCATACTTCAAGCGCGCGGGTGGTCGCGCTGGCGGTTGGGGTCAAGGTGGGGGTATCGGTTGACACAAGGGTCGCGATGATGGGTGTCAGCGTGAGGGTGGTGGTAGCGGTCGGCAATGATGCTTGGGTGGGGATGGTTTCTGGCGCTTGCGAAACACATCCTGCGAGGATGATCACCCCTGTGGTGATGCTGCTGAACAAAACCCGGCGCATGGGTAATCGTAAACTTCTGTGCTTGGTTCCGCTCATTCAAGCCCTCGTTGGTTATCTTTAAGAAAATGTAGTGGAATGCTTTTCAAAATCTAGTCTCTCATCATCAACATGTTTTCATGATAGCAGGATCGGCAAACCACGCTAGTGGTTAGTTGGCGCATCTGAGGTCAATACAAGCGTAGGGTGCGGTCACTATGTTATACTTGTGTTCAATGTTTTCCTACTTCATAGGGTGACCGATGGGTCAGCGCACTGGCAAATTTGAATGAATCTAAAGCAATTATCTGAAGCAGTCGGAATATCTGGCAAAGAAGATGCAGTTCGTGATATCGTCTTGACCGCTATCGGCGATCATGTCACCGACATCCGTATTGATTCGTTGGGCAGCGTGACAGCCTTGAAGCGCGGCACGGGTAAAACCAGCTTGCGGTTGATGATCGCCGCGCACATGGATGAGATCGGGTTTATGGTGCGGGGTTTTGACAGCGAGGGGCTGATTCGGTTTTCACCCGTCGGCGGCATTGATGACCGGATTTTGCCGGGGTTGCGGGTCCGTATCGGGGCAAACTTGATCCCCGGTGTGGTGATTTGGACACCTATCCACCACAACCGCGAGCAGAATACGGTCAAACTCGCCAACTTGCGGATCGATATTGGCGCATCCACGAAAGATGAAGTCGCGGGCAAAATCAGCCTCGGCGATTCGATCACCTTCGACACCGCTTTCACCGAAATCGGGGAAGGCATGATGCGCGGTAAAGCTTTTGACGACCGGGCAGGGTGTTCGCTCCTGATCGATGTGTTGCAAGGCGGACCGTACCCGGTCGATATCTGGGCGGCGTTCACCGTACAAGAGGAAATTGGCTTGCGTGGGGCGCGCGTGGCGGCACGTCGGGTAAAACCGGACGCCGCGCTGATCTTGGAAGGCACGACCGCCCATGATTTGCCCAACCCCAATGCCCAAGTGGATGATGACACTAGCCCTAACCCGACAGCGCGGGTGGGGGGCGGGCCGGTCATCTCGTTCATGGATTCCAGCATGATCGCACATCCCAAAATGGTCGCGTTTCTGCGCGAGACGGCGACCCAAGCGGGCATTACCCATCAGTTTAAGACTCAATTGGGCGGCGGCACCGATGGCGGGGCGATTCATGTCGCTAATGCCGGCGTGCCCACTGCGGTCATCTCGCTCCCCTGTCGTTATATTCATAGCCCTGCTGCGTATTTACACCGTGATGATTATGCCGCGACGCTCATGCTGGTGCAGGCGGCGCTGAACCGTTTCCCTGACCTCGATTTGCGTGATGGACAACAGGAGTCCCTTTATGAAGGCGTTGATTAAAAAATTAGTGGAAGCGTGGGGTCCGTCCGGCTATGAGCATCAGGTGCGCGCGCTGATTCGGGCTGAAGTTGAGCCGTATGTCGATGAAATCACTGTCGATCCCTTGGGCAACTTGATTTGCCGTGTGGGTTCGGGCGGCAAAAAAATCATGGTCGCCGCCCATATGGACGAAATTGGCGTTATGCCGCTGTTCACCGAGCCGAAAAGCGGTTATCTACGTTTTACGGGCATCGGCGGGTTGCTGCAAACGACGTTGATCGGCGGGCGGGTGCGCTTTGAAGATGGCACTATCGGCGTGATCAGTGGGCATGATTATTTTGGGGCGGGGCGCACGGCAGTGCCCGATCTCGATATGCTGTTCATTGATGTCAGCATGGGCGGCGATGAAGAAAATGTGGTTCAGCCCGGCAGTCCGGGGGTGTTTTGGCGCGAGATGGAAGAACGGGGCACCCGCTTGATCGCCAAGTCAATGGATGACCGCGTGGGGTGCGCCATCGCGATTGAGACGCTACGACGTTTGAACAAACAGACCGAGAATACCGTGTATGTTGTGTTCACAGTGCAAGAAGAAGTTGGGTTGCGGGGGGCGCGGACGGCAGCTTATGGCGTGACGCCGGATATTGGCATCGCGCTGGATGTGACCTCGACTGGTGACACCCTCAAGAACAGCAAGATGGCGGTCAAATTGGGCGGCGGCGCGGCGATCAAGCTTCATGATGTGGGTTTGGTGGTACCCCCTGCCATTCGCAATTGGATGATCGCACGGGCAGAAGCCGATGGCATCCCGTATCAGTTGGAACTGCTGACGATGGGTTCGACCGACGCCGCCGCGATTCAGGTGGCGGGGGTGGGCGTGCCGAGCGGTTGCATCTCGATCCCCTGCCGTTATGTGCATACGGCTAGCGAAACGGTCGATGTCCGTGATGTCGAAGCAAGCGTTGCCTTGTTGACTGGTTTGTTGGCAAATCCAGTCGAGTTGGTTTAGGAATGGCCACATACCAACCGGTGGACTTGAAGGAGGGCGCGATGATGAGCGCTGAGGAACAGATTGCGGCTTTGAGCCTTCAGAATCAACAGCTTGAACAGCTCATCCACGCCCTGCCTGATATGGTGATCGGGATTGCGGCGGCAGGGCATATCACCCTGTTGAATGATGCCGTCTGGTCGTATTTGGGAGTTGCGCCGCAGCCCCTCCCACAATGGTCGTTGGTTGATTTAGCGCAGTACGACGCCGTTTTTGAGGAGGTCGCCGATCACTTCGCCGGATCGGATGGCGTCAGCCCGCTGAAACCGTTTGAAGCCCGTTCGGAGGCACACAAGCGGGATTTTACGGTGACGATAACGCGCGGCAGTGATGACCAATGGGTGCTGGTGTTGCATGATATTTCGGCACAGCGCGACCTGATGCGATTCAAAAATGAGGTCTTAAAATTAGCATCGCACGATTTGCGCAGTCCATTGGCGTTGGTCATTGGCTATGCGAGTTTGATCCCGATGGAACTGCCCCCAAATTCGCCCGCTGCCGATTATGTCGCCAGCATCTTGAGCGCAACAGAGCGTATGACCGGGCTGTTAGATGCGATGATCATCGTAGAGCAAGTGCGTAATGCCCCGCTGGAACTCGATCGTTTCGTGATTTTTGGCGACTTGGTGGCGGAAGTGGTGGCGCGTATGGAACCGCAAGCAGCGCAAAACCACCAACAAATTATTGTGGAGATCGCGCTCGATACTATGCCGCCGATGACCTTGCATCGTCCTTATATAATCGACGTCATCGAAAATTTGTTGAGTAACGCGATCAAGTATTCGCCCGAAGATCGACCGATTGTGTTGCGGGCATGGCATGATGTCGAACAAGGGCGCGTGGTGGTGACGGTCCGTGATCAGGGTGCCGGCATTACGTCGGAAGAATTTTCACGCATATTTGAGGCATTTTATCGCGGGAAGCAACCCAATGGTCGGCGTAATGATGGACGGGGCTTAGGCTTGTGGCTGGTGAAGACCATTGTTCAGCGTCATCAGGGGGATGTGTGGATTGAAAGCCAAATTAACGATGGGAGTTTGTTTGGATTTTGGTTGCCTGTTTCATAAATTAGCAGGCGTGAAGAGTGTACATAAACGGCAGGTTGCCCCCACTGTGGGGACAACCTGCCGTTTGCTTTAGGATTGTTCAAGCAAGGCATAGGCATTGCGGGTGTAATCCCGCGCACTGCCCTTTACCTCAATGACTTGCACCGACGGGTCAATTTGCGGACGTTCGTCCTCGATCCGATCTTTGAGCCGGCGCAGATCGCGCGCGGTGGGATTGTTGGTCATCGCGGCATCCACAACGAGTCGGGCGATATCGATATGACGGGGGCTTTCTACCAACAAACGCGCCAGTTCGACAGTGATACTGATGATATTTTCGTCATCATCCAATTCATAGGCGAGATGCAGCGCTTGCCGATAGCGCAGCACGGCTTGACCGAGTTCATGGTTTTGAGCGCTGGCGAAAGCGAGGTTGTTGAGTTGGGTCATCTCTTCATCGCGTTGATGGACTTCACGCGCGATGTAAAGTGCCGACGTGTAAAACTTCAGCGTTTCCGTCCAGCGTTCTGCTTCCGCGGAGGCAGTGCCCAGCGCGCTCAGCGCTTTGCCCTCATCGGCGCGCCGATTTTGGGCGCGGAACAGGGTTAAGGCTTCGTCGAAGGTATCAATCGCATCATCGGCACGCCCGCTATCCAGCCGAGCATAGCCCAACTTGAGCAGGATGTCGGCTTCGTCTTGGCGCTCGTTGGCGGTGCGGGCAAGGTCAAGCGCGTCGGAAAACACACGGATGGCTTCATCACCTTCGCCCATTTGCAGGCGGGCATCGCCCAACAAAACCAACATACGCCGTTCAATCCCTTCGTTGCCCAACTCCCGCGCAAGCTTGGAACCGCGTGTCGCGTAGAGTGCCGCCGCTTCGTAGTTGTCGGTTTGCGACGCCAGCGAGATCAAGAGTTCTAAGGTACGCAACAACCCGGCATTATCGTTTAGGTCTTCATAGAGGGTGGCGGCTTCGGCATGGGTGGCAAGCGCCTCGTTCAACAAGTTGCGCCGTGTTTGCTCTTGGGCAATATTGCTGAGGATGTCGGCTTGTTGAGCGCGGTTGGCGGATTGGCGTGCCTTGACCAAATCCACGCGCAAGCGATCAATGGCATCGGTCGGCAATGGCATTTCGTCTTCGAGGGCGATCAGCGTGCTATCGGTGTAGTCCTCATCGTCAAAATCATCATCGTCCTCGTTGTCATCTAGCAGATCGCTCACCGTGCGCGGCATGAGTTCAACGTCGTTGCTTTCATCGTCGATCTCGTCGTCCTCAACGAAGTCCTCATCGTCGACCTCATCATAGGTGGTGAAGGAGCCAAAAGCCTGCAAGGTATCGTTGACGCTCTCGCGAATGGCAGCGGCTTCGCTATCTTCTTCTTCGCTGTCCTCTTCCTCAATGTATTCCAAGTCGATGGCGATCACGGCATCGTCGATCAGTTCCTCATCATCAGGATCAGCATCGTCGCTATCCTCTGACAAAGCGGGGATGATTTCTGGTTCGGGCAGTGGCAACGGTGTTTGAACAGCGGCGGTATAAGCAGGGAAGGGACTGGCGGAGCCAATGCTGGAACGGCGCAGCATGGAAAACTCGTAAATGTAGCCGCGCGCGTTGACAAAATCGCCGACTTGGATGAGGGCATTCACGATTTGTTGGGTGGCACTGCGGGCGGCGCTATCGCTGGTGTTTTCGGCAATGGCGAGGATATTGTCCATTTCGGCGGCGAGGGCATCAAAGGCACGGGCAGTGGTGTGTTTTTCGACATAGCGCACGAGGGCACCGCGCATACTCGTTTGAAGGGTATCTAGGCGTCCCTTGCCGCGCAACCATGACATCGCAAAGGTATGGATGAGGGGGTGCAAACGATAGTAGGTAAGCTGGTAACGGCTGAGGCGTTCGACCAAATGTGCCTCAACGAGTGGGGTCATCACCTGATGAATTGCGGCTTCGGGCGCGTTGCCGACCATACTGATAAGTTCACCCGTCGCCCCGCCGCGCGGCGTCGCGCCCAGTAAAAGCAGTAACCCCTGTTGGGCATTGCCTAATTTGGAGAAGGCGGCGGTCAGTGCCAACAAGGTGCCGGGGATGATCGGGTTGGGGGGCATGGCTTCTTTGAAGGCGCGGGGGGTGCTGTTGGTAATTTTGATCACCCCGGCGGCAACCACCACTGCCAACGGGCTGCCCCCCAACGCAGATAGCAAGTCGGATACACCTTCTTGCGAACTGTTTGGGGCGATTTGAGAAAATAGACTCTGGGCGGCGGCGGGTTCCAGTGCAGGAAGCTGCACAGTTGTCCACGGACCGCTGATCGGGGTGTCACTATCGGTGACAATCAAGATAGGGACTCGGTCAGCACAGCGCATGATAAATTCGCTGGTCGCGTTGATGTCTATGGCTCCATCGATCACCACCAGTGGTTTATTCTGGGTGATCGTCGTCATTGCCAGCCCGACCCGTTCTTCGGGGTTCTCGGTACGTGCCAGTTCTGGCACGTTGTAGGCACGTCCGATTCGGGCGATCATCTCGGCAAGGGAGCTGTGGTTGACAGTCAACCACAAAGCCCCGCCGGGAAGCTCGGTGTAGGCACTTGCCAGCGTTGCCGCAAAAGCGGATTTGCCGATGCCTGACGAACCGTAAACGAGGACGGGTTTGGTCTGCTTGAGGAGCGTATAGACCTGAGCGAGGGTTTTGTCTCGCCCGATCAATTTGGTGGGCAGCGTAAGCGGTAGGTCGGTTATTCGATGCGCCGGCGCTTCATGGGAAATTAGATCTGCCATCGCTTCATCTCTCGTACACGGTGCGCGCGGAAGTGATGTAGGCAGTATAACTCAGACCGCGCACTTTCGCGCATGAAAGCGCTATTTTGGGGGTGGTGGAACCGGCAAATCTTCGACAGGGGTGTTTTTCCACTTTTCACCTTCTTCGATCAGCATCACGGGGATACCTTCGCGAATGGGGTATTTATTGCCGGATTCGGCGCTGACGAGCCAATAATCACGCACAAATTCTAACCGACCGGGGTCAGTTTTGCCTTTTTGCTGCACTGCGACGGGGCAGCGAAGCACTTCAAGCCAAGTAGAGTCGAATGCTGCCATTGGGAAAACTCCTCACAAACACGAGTGGTTGAGCCGTTTATACTGGGTGTGAGTATAGCATGTTTTAGGTCGAAAACAGGGATGGTTTCGCGTAAGCTCCTAAATTAGCGAGGGGTAAACTCAATACTCTCCAGATGACCAGCGGCATACTCTCCAGATGACCAGTGTCGAATACTGGGTGAAGATAGCAGCACAGGATAAGATCGGAACATGCTCCTAAATACTTTGTGCAACCAACCACTCATCACTTTTGGGTACGGTAGTGGTTGTGGACACAAACACATTGCCTTGTTTGTGCCTTGTTTCTAAATCGAAAAGGTAACTGCTCAGGCTGAAAAACGGTCTGTAATAAAGGGAGAAATGACCGTTGGCGGCAAATGGGTGGATATTCGGCGCACGAACCTTCATGTTAATGAACGATTGACAAGCGCCTAATCCACCCCTACATCCACGTTTCGAGGGGTATTTTCCTGTTTTTCTTCACGTCTTCATGCCTCCCTATTTATTTTATTCTGTTTCTATACCTGAGTAGTCACT
>Ga0105046_10013451_pt1 | contig 12670 bp, 9 predicted proteins | sample MAT03_FD_78385 | JGI IMG/M metagenome (GOLD analysis project Ga0105046, IMG submission 78385) | Freshwater microbial communities from Lake Fryxell liftoff mats and glacier meltwater in Antarctica - MAT-03 (megahit assembly) | ecosystem: Environmental > Aquatic > Freshwater > Ice > Liftoff... | reverse complement strand
CTTCAAATGTAGGTGAAAAAAAAAATAATTATTTTGTTTGTTCATATCTTGCCAGTTGCGATCGGGATTTCCACACTCTTTAGAAGAATAAGAATGTATATATTTACTTCTTCTTCTTCAAGAGGGGTGTGGGCTTGTTCGTAACTTGCTGTTTTTTTAAAAACAGTTCACAAGCACTTCAAAGCATTCTTTGCGAGCCTGAGAGGTTGCTTAGAAGATCTTGCAGGTTGTTCAGAAAAATCGTAAGTCGAGATGGGGGAATCTTGTTGATAACCGAACTCTAAAGACTTTTTTGTTGTTGAAAATTCCAATTCGAATTTATTTGTTCTGGCTTATCAGCACGTTGATAACTTGTTCGCAAGTCGTCGATAACCACCGAGTTATCAAATGGTCGATAGTTGTAGACAGAGTTATCGACATAAGAAATTGACGTTTATGATCTGAGGAAATGCTGAAATTAGCGGCAATAACAATTGGACGCAAAGACGCTAAGGCGCAAAGATTCGCAAAGAGGACATGGAAAAAACAATGGCGCAAAAAATGCCCAGAGGGGGCATTCTTTGCGCCATTGTTTTGTTCTGCTGCTCTCTGCGAACCTCGGCGTTCTCGGCGTCTGCGTCAAATTGCTATTTGCTGCCAGCCTCTGCGTCCATTTGTCTTTTAGGTTTTTCTCGCCTTAGTTAGCGACTGTGAATGGCGCGTTTTTACGAAGCTTCAGCTGAGAAAATTTATCTTGCTGATCAAAGCAATGCTCATTGAATTGAGGAGTGTCTGTAGGTTTACCCAATATTTCTCCCGATTCACCCAAAGCGAGGATACTTCGCATGCTGATCTTATCAGAAGCGAATTCTGCAACCATGATGCATCCTGAAATATTGCACATAGGCATTGTTTGCACTGTGCCCAGAACAAGATTTTCAAAATCGTGTATGCCTCGTTTGCCCTGGCCCCAAGGCTGCGCATTAAAGCCACCGAGGGTTGTGATTGCAAAGTCAAGACCGTCCACGATAATCTGATCAATCGAACCCTGATTAGTTAGCCATTGATTAAAAAATACCGTGTTATCGGATGCTAGATTAAAGATTCTGGACAGCGTGTTTGCTTGGTTTACGATGTCATTGGTAAATCCAAATTGATTTTCTTGCGGGATAGGATCTGAGGGAGTCGCTGTGGCTACTTCTCTGGTCGTTCCTGCCAAATATGGATTAAGCACTTGATTAGCTACTGCATTTAACCAGACGCTCGCCAAAATTCTTTTGTCGCTCACATCGGATCCATTCAAAATATTATTCAAGTTGCCATCAAACCAGTCGCCCTGAAAATTTTGCAGTAAGTTTACTGCCTGTAAACGTTCTGGCGTGGGGTTATTATTCACAGCTTGAAAGAATCGATTTTTGAAAAGGATAACAAATAGATCGGCATCTTGATCGGGGTCACCGTCATCAAAAGCGGTATTGTTGTTAGCCACGAACTGCTTAAGACCGATATTTTTTAAATCTTTAAATGTCAGCTTGTTAAACGACTGGATGTACTGATCTAGCCAATGCACGCGGTTGACACCTACAGGGAAAATTGTATCGCTCGATCCAGCAGCATACTGCTTAAACAAAGAGTTCCAGCTGGAATAATACCCTTGGGAGGTATTGATGTCTTTCAGCGGCTTCTGAGCGATATTCTCGTAGGAATAAATGCTATTTGATGGCGCTGGGTTGTTTGGGATGCCTTGTGGCAATCGACGGTCATACTGAGGGCATAATCTAGTCCAGCCGCCTGTATGGAAAGCGAGAATATTTTTTTGCGTATCCGCATAATCTCCTTCTAAGAGCAATATATCTGCTTGCCATGAAGGTTTAAGCAAAGAACCGACTAATTCAGAGATGTTTGTTGCAAAAGCTGGTTCAGTAAAAAGGTTGATAGCTCTTAGCTGTTTGCTAATATAGACAGATCTTAGCGTTAAAACGCTTTCTGTTTCTGGGGTTATAGGATTTGTCAACACCCATCCGCCTGAGGTACTTCTATAAATAGGAAGCTCAATAGGGTCCTCGCCAAGCACTTGAATGATGTCTGTTCTCATATAGGTTGCATTCGCTGCGGGCTCAAAGAGAAAGTCATTCGAAGGCAAATGCCCTACCTGAACTCCTATACCGTAGTTGTTAAAAACGCCGTTTGGAGTCATCGGAAAGGTTGGAATAGTAAAGAAGTTTCCTCTTAATCCAACATTGTTATCTTCGACACGAGTTTGGTAAAAATCACTCGGCATATTGTAATTCGGTTGAGGTGCAATACGTATCATGGGGTTGCCTGAAGCAGATTTTGATACGCCTATAGCCTGTCCATTACTGCCAGACGTTGGAACGCCAGACTTATTATGTCTTTTTTTGATGGCCCGCAATTTATCAGCAAATTCTTTTGCTTCTTGAGCATGCGAGGATGCTTTTATTTCTGGCAGTTTATCTGTAATTTCCTTTGATCTTTCGCATTCAAGATCAATAGTGCCGTTGCCTGGAACAATTGTGAATGGAGATGTTATTTGCAGTGAGGTTGGGTCGATGTCATTAAATATTTTTCTTGCGGCTGCGCCTCCAAAACTATCTATCAATGTTTCCATGTCACCTAAATTTTCCAGCTGATACGTAGGAATTGATGATGGGGAAAATTGCTGCAAAATGAACTGATTCGTCCTGATGATATCAACAAGGGTAAATTGAGGTATCGGATTAGAATTACCAAAACCGATGGCACGAAGCTCGAAAGGCATTTTCGAGACGTGATCATTCACCTCAGACACATGATCATTCAACCCTTTGAGGTAGTATTGATAAAAACGTTTGGTTCTCGATGTAATATAGGAATCTATCTGGTCGTTGACTTCTGCATCGGTATAATTTAGCTGATGTTGCAAGATGTCTGACTCAAGAAGATCGGAGCCGAAGTACTGTGCCGCACGTCCATTTGCAACTTGTACGGTAAAGAAAATCTGCCACAGGCGGTCTTGAGCCTGTACTAGACCCATAGCGCGGGCAATATCATCTAAATCGCCGCCTTTGATTTCAGGCATGCCATAGCTATCTCGAATAATGGTTGAATCGGCTTGCAAGCTCGGCGCTGTAGCGCTGAAGGGCGAAGCTACCGATAAAAAGAATGCAAGGGTCTTGAACTTCACACTTTTCACTTTCATGGCAAATCCTTGTGGTTAAATTTGCATCATGAATGTTTCTATTTTTTTCTTCAAGAAAATATTTGTCTTGGCTTATGCGATGGTTAGACGCTTTAATCATATTGCTCAAAATATATTTACAGACTCATAAGCAGCCTGAAAGGCTGCTTATGAAGGCACAAACACTCTTATTACGCTCTTGCTCTCTGCGCACCTCTGCGTCAAATAGCTATTTGCTGCCAGCCTTTGCGTCCAATTGCTATTGTCGCTAATTTTTGGGTCTTTTTTGCTCTCAGCTACTCTTTCTCCGACTTTTCTTGCTCCATCATCGCCCATTTAGGCGACTCATCCATATCTAGTTTATCTTTGTACCAGAAGTAGATGAATAACAGCAGTGATGACCCGACGAGGGCGAATATCATGCAATAGATGAATATGCCGCCGCAAAAGCCTGCGCCATCAACGACAGAAAAAAGAGTTGATGGGCAATTCATGGAAATTCCATTCATGGCAGTATTTTCCTTCCTTCAATGATTGCCTTGGTATCTATGGGGTCAAGACCAAGCCACCATGCTTGTGTTGGTGGCGTTATGCGGGTACCTTTCGTCATAAGGTATTGGAAGACGGCTTCGAATTTACGGTTTGGAACTCCTGGACGATAAGGAGAAGTTCCTCGTGGATCAAAATCAAAGAAATGCTGAAATGCGGGCATGATCGACCCTTTGCTAGCTGTTTTCGGTGCCCAGAAGTGTGCCTTATGCCAGTCACGGCTAGGTCGTTTAATACCTACACGCGAGATATCTGGACCTATACGGCGTGTGCCAGCGAAAGAGATCGTATCATAGATATATTCATTTGCGGATGATGGCGGTGCTGGAAAAGCAGCAGATCCATTCAAAACAACATCCTGGATGAGCGTTCGTGTTTGATCCGTATGGCAGTACCAGCAGCCTTCAGTAGCAAAAACATGTTCTCCTTCAGCAATCAAATGCTGACGGGATTTAAAGCCGAGTGGGGCATCTTGCAACACAGTAAGATTCTCGACCTTCTCGCCTTTATGGTCATATTTCCATCCCATGCCTCGTGCTGTTTTAAAATAGGTAATTCTATATTCAACAGGATTGCTGACATAGATGACGCCTTTGGGATTGTGCCACTGCTGCTGCTTTGAGTCATCGAGAATGGTGAAATTTTGGTCGACCCAATTTTCAAGAACCGTATCAGATGGTGCGCGAGCAAAAGCTTCTTGCTGCTTTGGTCGGTATAAATCCAGAATTATGAATTCAGTTTTCTCCTCCTTATTGGCTTCTGGATGGGCCTTTTGCCACTCTTCTTGTAATTTTCTTTCAAATGCCTGAATGCTACTATCATTTTCAGGCGCTTCCCTGAGCAGCAGTAATTCTGATGTCAGCTTGAGGTTGCTATCGGACTTGCGAGAGACATATTTATCAAGCTCTGGCGGAGCATGAATTCTAATGGTTTCAGATTCTTGAAAAGCCAGTAAAGAATAGCCTTGCTTTAGATGATGAACCTGTTGTAAAGCCCCTCCTAGGGGTGCACTTATATATAAGTGAGGGTCTGCAACTTCATACATTTGAACCTGATAATCGCTTGTAGGCTGTGTCCATGTGGGGTCGACCATGCTTGGTGCTATTAACGTGACAATTACTGCCCCAGAAAACAGAAAGAGAATTCCCACAAACGTAATAACGGCAGATTTTTCAATATTATAAAAAAAATTGCCTTCATGCTGATCGCTCATGTTAAGCCCTAACTTTTGTCGATGTATGTGGAGATTTCAAGATGACTGTGTTGAAAATGTTAAGAACGAAGAGAATGTTTGCAAGTAGTACGATGAGGCCTCCAAGAGCTCTAAGGACCCAGAATGGAAACATACTAGCGATGGTATCGAGAAAAGAAAGTTCTGTTAATCGGTTATGAAATTCTGCATAGGTCGATCCATTTGCCCATGAGGCCCATTCCATGCCCTGCCAAAAGCCTCCAATCCATAGCGGCAAGATGAAAGGTATGCTGCCATAAAGATTTAGAGAGAAATGCCAATTTGCTAATTTATCTGACCATAATGGTTTCTTCGCCATTACAGGGACTGCTTGGTAGATGCCTGCGATGGCAAAAAATGTAAATGTAGCATACAGAGATATATGTGAATGGCCGATGATCCAATCTGTTTTGGATGTGATCTCATTAACATTTCGAAGAGCCATAAGAGGCCCTTGCACACATGTAAGCAAATAAAAGACTGTGCCCATGATGATGAAGCGTATGGGGGCACTTTTGCTGTATTCCCTCCATTGCGGCTGCAATGTAGCAATAATGTTTGTCACAACCGTCCATACAGGTATGAAGAGCCAGATCGAAAACACTATCGATGTTGTTTGCAGCCACTGTGACACTGGTCCATGGATGATATGATGTGCCCCCACCCATGCATAAACGAATGCTATAGCCCAAAAGCCAATCATCGACAACCTATGGCTATAAATGGGCGTGTTAGCAAGTTTTGGAAGGAAATAATATGCTTGCGCAAGTCCCATAGGCGTAAATACAAGCCCGACAAGATTATGAACATAAAAAAAACTGACGTTTACGCGTGAGATACCCCCGGGGACTAGATAGATAATATAGAATCCCACGATGAGAGTAAATGTCGTCCAGAATAATGTTCCAATGCTATACCAAAGAGATACGTACATCTTTTCATGTCTGCGTGTAGCTACAGTCATGTACATATTGATGGCCATGGTGGCAAAAGAACTAATGAAAAATGCTTTGGTTGGCACCCAACCTACCCATGAGGGCAACTCGGCATATTCCCATCCAGAGTTTGTTCCCCAAGGGTATGAGAAGTTCCCAATCATCAATGCAGGCCACCACATGCCAATTGATATGTAGGCAAGTTTTGAGCTCCAAAGCGGTATGCCACAGAGCCTAGGAATGAAGTAATAGAACAGCCCGATATCTGCAGACAGAAGCCACAAAAGAGTGACCGATCCCACATGCATAGGGCGAACTTTTCCAAAATGGATGTATTCACCGGAGAAATAGTCAGGAAACAAAAAACCGTTCAGGGCGATAAAAAGCCCAAATGTCATGCCAACTAACATGAAAAGCATTGCTGGATAGATCATCAGCTGTGCGGGCAGATCGTTATACACTGTAGGTTGTGCTGGCTCGACGCCTATACTATTTGCTGTTTTATCCATTATTGTTGATGTCCTTCACGCTGGAGAGTTCTTTTTCACGTATGCGCTGTCCATTGGACAACGCGCTTGTCAGTTCATTTTTTAAAAGCATCAAAGCTTGGATTTGTCCTTTTATCTCTTGCTGTCGTTCACGTTCATCGGCATTAGATATTTTACCTCCAAGAATTGCTTGTTTGTCATTTAAGGCGTCAATTTGCTTTGAAAGCATTGCTAAAAGCTCTTTTCCTTGGGTTTCAAGAGATGCTTCTTTCTCGTTTGAAAATGTGTATGTTAAAGTATCATTCTTGAACTCAAATCGCCCTTGTAGCAGTTGCAGCAAGGAAAGGTATTTATCAAGGTCTTCTTGAGAACCTTTTTGCAAGAAACTAAATCCGATCCCTTGGAACAATTCTTTTTCTTCTTTGATAAGATTTTTCAATGTTAAATATTTAGCATCATTTTCTTCGCTTTTGCGCAACACTTGTAATTGCTTCAATTCTTCAGTGTAGAGAGAAATATCTTTTTCAGATGAGTCTTGACTGCCAAGCGTGCCATAAAGCTTCTCCCTTTCGCGTCTTAGGTTATAGTATTTTTCTTGGTCTGCTTTCAAAGCTTTATAGGAGTTTATTCTGGCTTTCTCAAGGGTGATTTCCGCTGTGTTAAAAGTATCGTATATGACTGTTGCCAATTGGTCTTGGCGGAAGCGTCCTTCGCTTAACGTTCTAATGAACATAACAAGCTGCAAACGTTGAAGAGAGTTTGTCAAGTCCCCCCACGGCGTCATAGAGGTTCCTGGAACGCCATACTTGATCGATCGCAATAGCCGTAAATCATCACGGGTGTTTATCCAGTCGAGATTTGTCAGTATCCGTGGTTTTGCATCGCTCATACTGCCAGCACGGTAGCCCGAGCCATCGGCTTCTTTACCGTGACACGAAGCACAGTTGAGTTCGAAAAAATGCTTCCCTTGGGCGATGTTTTGAGGTGTGTAGTATTCTTTTTTGATGTTGTAAGTATACGTCGGTGTTGCAGAGACAATATCACTTTCACTAATTGTGTTAGGGATCTGATCAAAAATTTCTTCAATACCTACTTTTGAAGTGCTTGAAGAGGTAACGGGCGTGAGTGAAGCTATGAAATTCGACGTTTCCGTATGGGTAAGCATCGATAGCGGTGCTGCAGGTTTTTGAGACCGTAATTTCTGCAAGCCTCCTTCATCCTCCAGTTCACGAATGATGTCTTCTGGCATGTAATGCCATTTTGGAACGTTTTCCTTTCTTAAGGACTCTCGACCGAGGGATACCGAAGAAAATAGCCAATCGACAAGTTTTGTAATCTCCCGACGCGTCAGTACTGGTGTTTTATCATGGAATGGTTTGCCCTCAGGAACCTCTCCCCATGGAGGCATAGGCGTTCCTTTAACCCCGTGAGCAATAGAATTTATGGCTTGTTCACGTGTGAGATTCCGAAGAAATTCGCTGTTTAAAAGATTTTTGGGAATGGGGTAGATCCATGGCACAACGGGTCCATTTCCAAGCAGGCTGTTACCATGGCATTGGGAGCAATGAATCTGGTATGCTATAGCTGAGTTGAAACCCTCATTACTCCAAATTGCACGTGTCGAATCGCGATTGGCAGCACCGACCATATCTAGCATATGTGTAAGCGCATAGAATTTAGAGTCATCAAATGGGAATACTGGCATTAGCGACCGTGGCACATGGGCAGCTGGATTTTTAAAATGCTCCATAAGCCATTCGTCACTGCGGTAGACTCCAGACCAATTTGGCCGTGGGCAAATTAATCTGCCGACGCCGTAGGTCTCTGCAAACATAAGCATCAGACGATGCACACGAGCTTTCCACTTGTCATGTGATTTTTCAAGTTCATGACGTTTTGCTAGATCTTTTTCTGCAGCTATAGCTTTGGTGTAAGCATCATTTTTGGCTCGGGAGGCGAATTTGAAAGGTGTATAAAACGTTTCTAAAAGTTGTGGGTTTGAAGATTCAATTTTGTCCAGAAAGGCTCCTTGATGGACATCATCGATGATTCTGCGGTCGATTTCATCGGCATGGGAATCAATTGTCGATACAATAGCGCTGCCAGAAATCTCTTCAGGAAAAAGCCTTTTAAACCACTCCTTCTCGGCATATAGCTCTGAAAACGATGGCTTATTCTTCTCAATAGCAAAACCAACATGGGAATCAAATCCTTCCAGTCTATGACAAGAAGCGCACCCTTCAGTAGCAAACACCGTCATGCCATAATGCACATCGTTGATTTGGATTGGTGATATGGCCTTCTCGAAGGGTTCCTTGCGGCCGGCTTCCCATTCCATGACAGACGTTTTATACCCTACCGAAGAGTGAACTTTTGTGTTTTCACCCCTTTGCCCGAGTAAATACGTCACTAAATCTTGCAGCTCTTCGTGATCGAGGCCAAAATTTGGCATGGTCGATGTGGCAAGATCTGCCTGGGGCCAGACGATCGATTGTTTAATGTACCAAGGATCTTTATCTCCGCTGTAAGTAAGCTCTGGACCTACACCACCGCGGCTAAAGCCAGTGATACGGTGGCAAGCATAGCAACCTTGGGATATAAATAGCTCTTGCCCTCTCTGGTAATTGTAAGTCAATAGATCGATTTCTGACCCTTGAGAACGTTTGTCGATCTCTTCAGTGGGTATAGCTAGGTCGATAGCATTGATTTCTGGATGCTTGAAACCAGATTTCAGCGCTTTAAACTTTGCAAAAAGAACTCCTGTGGCGCCGTTCTTGTCCTGGTTATCATTCAAGAAAGTAGTCAATATCTCATTTGGCGAATTGCTATTTTGAGCTTCTTTTTCATCCTTATCGCCATTAGAAACCCAAAATTTCGCTCTTAAGGCTTCAACAAGTGCTTCAGAACCTATAAGTTGCTTTTCAGAATCTTGTATTTGTTTTTCTGGCATACCTGTAGATATAAATTTCCACTGCGCGGTAGCGTGACGCTGATCTTCAGGCGTAAGCGTGTAGTTTTCTTTTCTCTTTTCAAGACTTTTTAATACCTGATCTGTTCCATTATTTTTAAGTTCGCTTGACAATCGCATAAGAGCGATTATAGCTTGCTTATCACTTTCAAAGCTCTGCTGAAGGCGGCTGTCATGGGTGCTTTGGCGCGTTTGGAACCTTTCAATATTCCCCTTCGCATTTTTAAGCGCATCTTTGCTACTTGTGTGGCATGCAGCACATTTAGCTTGTATGACTTCACCTGCAAGTATGGGTGATGTCTGAAAGAGAAGCTCTTCTGAAGGTCTGCCGTTGAACATCTTTGCAAATCGAGGGTCGTTAGCTTTATCTATTTCCGTGAATTCAGGAACGTATCCAATAAATTCTTTTTCATATGTTTCATCAAAAACAGGCCCATGTGCTCTCATGGTTGTTACAGCACGCCCATTCCCACTATGGCATGATGTACACCCATATTCTTCTACTGGATGGTATTGAAAGGGGTAGGTTTCTTGACCCATTAATGGATGCATAGACAAGACTTTTGTCACATCAAAGGTTTCGGAGCCTACATCAGCAACTTTTAGAGATTTTAGATGCGCAGCTTCTTTGCCCATAGCAGCGATTTCGCGATTTCTTCCTTCCTTTTCAAGGCTCTCAATGACCGCAGCATCCTCAAGATCTGCTATGCGATTGTCTACCTTTTTCCATACATATTCATCGTTTGGTACAAGCACGGGTTTGCCATCAGCGTCGACTAGAATTGTTCCGTTGATATCTTTGGCAATTTTTGTAGACGAGAAATGCGGCAGTTGCAATGCCACATGGCAGGATGTGCAACGGTCAATTACTGGGTTCCCTTTATCGCTTTTCTCTAAGAGTATCTGCTTGACACCGACAGCAAAATGCGGAGGAGGCTCAAGCGTGTATGTGGATCGAAATTCCTCCAGAGCAATGTAATCATCTTGGTAAATCTTATATTCAGGAAAAATTTCCCTGTAGAAGAATACTCCAAAAAAAGCTGTCGCCACAACCCCTAAGGCTATTAACGTATATTGATATAGATTCGATCGCATCACACACCTTACTCAAGTTGCTAGTCTGGGCTGTTTAAATCGGGCCCCTGCCCCATTTAAACAGCCCAGACTAGCAAGTGGGATTTCAACTTTAGACATGCTTCTCTTAACAATCCTATCCCCTGCATCCAGACACGCTCTAGTTCTCAGAACGTCTAAGCGTGATCTGTCATTTGGTAGTCGCACAGAGGCTTTGAAATAGGGCAGGGGCCCCATTTCAAAGCCTCTGTGCGACTACCAACTTGCTATACTAATGTCTTGCAAACGTTTCTGTCCATGGCCACATCCACCCCCAGTTAGCACCACGAAAAAAGGTACCAACGATAATTAAAATCCCTTGAGATGTCATAAAGGCTGTATAAAGAAAAATTGCTAAATATCGGCTACGATGAAACCAATACCCCTCACCATACGGATTTCGATCTACATAAGGGATAGCAGCAAGACCTACAATGATTCCCATGGGGATAGCAACTCCACCCCAAAAAGCATTATAAGCAACCATTTCTTGCAGCCCGAGAAAATACCATGGTGCCTTAGAGGGGTTCGGTGGCTTACTGGGATTTGCTGCTTCTTCAAGTGGAGCGTCGATAAATGAAAGACCAACAACAAGAACAAGCGTAAGCATAAACGCTACAAGCTCTGCTCTCAGCAGATGTGGCCATGTGAAAACAAAATTATACGGCCCTTTATCGACCGTCGGGCATGTGCCACGGACAAGCTCCATCAACCCGTATGTACGTTTCACGCCAGGTGCAAAAGACTCTTTGGTGTCGGACCTCTGCACGACTCGATACGGGTCTGGTCTAATTGTATCTGGAGGGCGAGATAGTCCCCCATCTTTACGTATACGCCAAAAGTGCACTCCGATGAGTATACCAGTGATTAACGGTAAAAAAGCTACATGTAGGACGTAAAAACGTATGAGCGCATCTTGACCGACGTTTACGGATGCTAGCAGCATCACCTTATTAACATTGTATTCAAAACCTGGTATGTTTGGCACATATCCAGCTATATTCGAACCCACTGTGATCGCCCAAAATGCTAGCTGATCCCAAGGCAAAAGATATCCTGTAAAGGATAGCAGTAGTGTAAGGACCATAAGAATGACGCCAACAACCCAATTAAACTTGCGCGTACTTTTGTATGAGCCAGTATAAAAAACCCGAGACATATGTAAAAAAACGAATAGCACCATCATATGCGCACTCCAGCGGTGCATATTTCGGTACATCATCGCAAATGGCGTCGTATCCTGCCAGTCCTTCATAATATCATAGGCGCGGTCTTCGGTCGGGATGTAGTAAAACATCAAAATGATTCCAGTGATACTTAGAATCAAAAATAAACTTGCAGTCATGGTTCCAAGACCCAAAGTATAAAATGGATCTAAAGAATGCTTATGGCATTTGACCGGATGAAAGTGCAGAAAAAAGTTCTTAAATACAATCTCAGATCTATCTACATCGTTGTTTGGATAGTTGTGCCTGAATATAGATCGTATAAATGCCCGAGGAATGTTGGCTATATGCTCTGCCCACGATTCTTTTGGTGCTCCTCGAAATAATGCCATTAATCGTTATCTCCGCTATACCGTGGCTGAAAACCAAGCTTTATCAAAATCTAATGTTGTTTTCGTCTTATCTACCATGAGATCTCCAGAGGCACCTTTAAACACCTGAAAATATACTAATGGTGACGGCGCAGGTCCACCTGTATTTTTACCATGCTGGTCATAGGTAGACCCATGACATGGGCATGAGTAGCCAGTTTCAACAATATTAACCGTACATCCAAGATGCGTGCACACAGCTGTTTGGACACGCACTCGGCCGCTTAATGTTTCAACAAAAACTTTTTGTTTAGCATTATATACCTTACCATCTCTGGCAAGAACGTCTTCTGGACGTCCGAGGGCAAACATACTTGGAGGGATCTTCATGGCATTTGGATATAGATACCCCAAAAGAGATGCCCCAACTGCAGTGCCAGCGCCAAGTAAGCATGCCCCGACTCCCATAAGTGCTAAGAAGGAACGCCTAGACATCTCAGGGTCTTTATCATCTCTATCGACGTTAAGTGAATTTCGTTGTTTTGGCATCTTTCCTCTTACTCTTCATCCCGGAATATTTGGTATTTAACATCTTCAGGGTCTTCAAACTGCTGCTTCTGGTGGTAATAAGCGTATATTGCTAACCCTGAGAGAGCAAAAGCTATCGATATGGCAAGTGATGCTATCATGAG
>Ga0105046_10013448_pt1 | contig 12671 bp, 7 predicted proteins | sample MAT03_FD_78385 | JGI IMG/M metagenome (GOLD analysis project Ga0105046, IMG submission 78385) | Freshwater microbial communities from Lake Fryxell liftoff mats and glacier meltwater in Antarctica - MAT-03 (megahit assembly) | ecosystem: Environmental > Aquatic > Freshwater > Ice > Liftoff... | reverse complement strand
CTGCGGAATGGTCGTCGAGTTCGAGGACGAAGGCATCGAGAAGCGGCAGAACGCCATCGCCAAAAAACATGGTTTTGTGCTGCGGCACCACCGCCTGGAGATGTTCGGCCTGTGTCCGAGCTGCCAGCAACGCCTGGCGGTCGAAAACGCCGGCTAACCCCGCCTCTTAGCGAGGGTCGTTCGTTGGTGGCCGTTGGCCGGACAGGAACCTCCAAGCCGTAGCCGCATAGCGGCTAGAAAGCCACCTGCGTGGCTTTCAGCGGCGAGGCTTTCGGCGGCAAGGCCTCCAGCCGTCCCGGCAGGAGGTTGGTTCGATTCTGTGTCGTGGCCACTAACGAAAAACCCCCGCCTAATAGCGAGGGTCGTTCGTTGGTGGCCGCGGCCGGAATCGAACCAGCGACACGCGGATTTTCAATCCGCTGCTCTACCAGCTGAGCTACGCGGCCAGCGCAGTCAGAAGGGCGGCAAGTTAAGCAGCTTCTGCCCAGCGCAAGAGGTGCCCCGTCTCGTCCCTGCCTCAGTGGGCAGGGCGGAGCGAGGCAGGACAGTCGACTACTTCGCCTCGTTGAGGGCAGCGATGCCGGGCAGAACCTTGCCTTCAAGCAGTTCGAGGCTGGCTCCGCCGCCGGTCGAACAGTGGGTGACCTTGGTGTCGGTGCCCCACTTGGCGGCTGCGGTGGCGGTGTCGCCGCCGCCGATCACGGTCACGGCCCCGGTGGTGGTGACTTTGACCATCGCGTCCATGGCAGCCTTGGTGCCGGCAGCGAACTTCTCGAACTCAAACACGCCGAGCGGGCCGTTCCACACCACGGTCTTGGCGCGGGCGATGACGGCGGCGACGTTGGCGTTGGTCGCGGGGCCGCAGTCGAGTCCTTCCCAACCTTCGGGAATACCTTGGGCGACGGTGACGGTCTGGGTGTTGGCGTCGGGGGCGAACTTGTCAGCGGCGACGAAGTCGACCGGCAGGTGGATCTGCACGCCCTTGGCTTTGGCCTTGGCGAGCAGTTCGCCGACGATCTTGGCACCTTCGGCGTCGAACAGCGACTTGCCGATTGCCATGTTATCGCGCACCTTCAGGAAGGTGTAGGCCATCCCGCCGCCGATGATCAGCTCATTGGCCTTGTCGAGCAGGTTGTTGATCAGCTGGATCTTGTCAGCGACCTTGGCGCCGCCGAGGATGGCGAGCAACGGGCGCTTGGGCGATTCGATGACGGCGGCGAAGGCGTCGAGTTCCTTCTTCATCAGGAAGCCGCTCGCCTTGATCGGGAGGTTGATGCCGACCATCGAGCTGTGGGCGCGGTGGGCGGTGCCGAAGGCGTCATTGACGTAGATGTCGCCGAGCTTCGAGAGGCTGGCGCGGAATTCCTCGACCTTCTTGGGGTCGGCCTTGATCTTCTCCTCGGTTCCGTCTTCTTTCTTCTTGGTGACCTTGCCTTCTTCCTCGATGTGGAAGCGCACATTCTCCAGCAGCAGGATCTGACCCGGCTTGAGCGCGGCCGCCGCACCTTCGGCCTTGGCGCCGACACACTCGTCGACGAACTGGACTGGCTTCTGGATCAGCTCGGCGAGCTTCTCAGCGATTGGTTTCAGCGAGTACTTAGCCTTCACTTCGCCATCCGGGCGGCCGAGGTGGGACAGCAGGACCACCGAGGCGCCCTTGTCGAGGGCGTACTGGATGGTCGGGATGGCGGCAGCAATGCGCTGCACGTTGGTGATGGCACCGGTCTTCTTGTCCTGCGGGACGTTGAAGTCGACGCGCATGACGACGCGCTTGCCGGAGAGGGCGACCTGATCGATGGACAGCTTGGCCATGTGATGCTCCTGAGTGGGATGGGCAGCGTGAGGACCTGACCCGGGTGGCAAGTGGGGGATCCGGCGGACTGTCTGTGATTCATCGTGCTGCATGCCGCTGCTGTGTTCTGGGCATGGACCGCGGCATCCCAGACGGTGGCAATGGAAATTCCTCCCCCATCCTGCCCGCCCATGCAGCAGCTCTCTTCCATCTCGTTCATCGGCGGCGGCAACATGGCCAGCGCCATGATCACGGGTCTCGCAGCCCTCTCGCCTCGCCCCCGCCTGACCGTCGCTGAGCCGATGGTCGAGAAGCGAGCTGCCCTGGCCGCTCTGGGTGCCGAAGTGGTGGTCGACAATGCAGTCGCAGTCGCAGCCGGAGCGTTGGTGGTACTGGCCATCAAACCGCAGATGGCAGCCAGCGTGGTTCCTGGTCTGGCCGCGGCCTGGACGCCAGACAAAGTCCTGGTCTCGATTTTGGCGGGCACCACCACGGCGAAGCTGGCTGCCATGCTGCCAGCTGGGGCACGCATCATCCGCGCCATGCCTAATACGCCGTTGGCGATCGGCCAAGGCATGGTCGGCCTGTGCCGTGGCGCCCACGCCGATGTCGAAGACCTGGCGCGCGCCGAATCCCTCTTCGCCCCCAGCGGCAAGGTCCTGCGCCTAGCCGACGAATCACGCATGGATGCCATCACAGCGGTAAGCGGCAGTGGCCCCGCCTACGTCTTCCGCATGGCCGAAGCGTTGATCGCAGCCGCCCAGGCACGCGGATTCACCCAGGACGAGGCCGAGATGCTGGTTGGACAGACCATCGCCGGCTCGGTCGCCTACCTCATGCAGCAGGGCGTTGGCCAGGCCGGGGCGCTGCGTCAGGCGGTCACCAGCCCGGGCGGCACCACGGCTGCGGCCCTCGCGGTACTAGATCAGGGTGATTTCTCGGCCCTGTGGGTGCGCGCATTGGCTGCTGCCGAAGCTCGCGGCCAGGAACTGGGCAAGGGTTGAAGTCAGCGATCTCACGCTTGCTTGCGGCCCCCAGGCTCGCCAGACTTACTGCGCATGATCGGAGCCCTTGACGTACTAGTGGTGGACGACCGTCCTGAGACGGTTCGCTTCCTCACCGAATTCCTCCTCCAGCGTTGCCGTCGCGTCGATGTCGCGGCCAGCGTCAAGGAGGCCATGGTTCTCATCACCCGGCGCAAGTCGGCAGGTGAGTCCTATCATCTCATCCTCAGCGACTTCGTGATGCCCGAAGCGGACGGTCTGTCTTTCCTGCGTGAACTGCGCATGCGTAAAGAAGACATCCCGTTCGTCTTCATTACCGGCTATCGCTCGCTGAACCCCTCCCTGGAGACCGAGGCCAAGCGTTTGGGTGTGGTCGCCATTCTCGACAAGCCTATCGAGCTCAAGGAGATCGAACGCCTCCTCGATGCCACCACCTCGACCTTCCGTAAGCAGACCGAGAAGTCAGGGGACCAGCCGTTTTTTGGTACCTCGCGCGTCATGCGCCGCACAAGCACACCATCAACCAGCGAGCCAGCAGAGCCGTCGCGTGCGCTGGAGCCGCGGGCCGTCCCGCAAGCTGCAACACCGGTACCGCTTGTGGCAAACGCAGCGCCGATGCCGGCTGCCTGGTCGCCCAAGAACAACATCGCCCTCGAACCGCGCATACCCGACAGTCTCAAGCCACAGCCAGCCGCGCCGCCCGCTCCGGTGCAACCGAACCAGCCGCCGAAGACGGGCTATCAGAAACGGCCCAGCCAGATCATTCCGACCGCGATCACCACGACCTCACGGCTGCGCCGCTCGTTAGATGGCGGCCTGGGTGGCGGCACCGCTCGGCTGTCTCGCACAACCACGCCGCAGCCGCCGACCACCTTTACAGCGCGCACTCGACGCGGCGTTGAAGGCAGCGCCGCCTTCGCCCGTCAGCCGTCTGGCACCGAGACGGGACGCATGGTCACCTGCACCAATTGCGCGAAATCGTTCCTCGCTGCGGCGAAGGCCGAAGCCTACACCACGGTGTGCGTGCATTGCGGCCAGCTGCAGAAAATCTACCCGGCGTGAGGCAATCGGACGTGGCGGGATACGCCACCTGATGCCGCTCGCCGCCGACGTCGAGGCCTTTCTCGCGACCCTGCGTGATGCCCGTCAGGCCAGTCCGCATACCCTGCGTGGCTACGCTGCCGAACTGGCCGGCGTGGTCGCGTGCTTTGGCGCCGAGACGCCGGTTGCCGATCTCGACGCTCGCCGACTGCGCGACCATGTCGCGTCGCGTGCCGCCCAGGACCTTGCGCCTGCTTCGGTCGCCCGGCTGGTCGCAGCAATCCGCTCCTTTGGGACGTGGTTGGCACTGACCGGACGTCTCGGGGCCAGTCCGGCCGGACTGCTGCGCGCTCCGCGTCGCGGCCGCAAGCTGCCGCGCTGGCTGGAACCCGACGAGATTGCCCGCCTGCTCGCGGCGCCACAGGGCGAGGCCTTCGCGCCTGCCCGGGCCCGAGCCGTGCTGGAGACGCTGTATTCCACCGGTATGCGGGTCGGTGAACTGTGCAGTCTGGACGAGGCACGACTGGATCTGCTGGGCGGCGTGGTGGTGGTGCGCGGCAAGGGCCGCAAGGAACGGCTCGCGCCGCTTGGCAGGCCAGCGATCCAGGCGCTTGAGCAGTGGCGCCGAGTACGCGATGCCACGTTCGGACGCAGTGGCCGAGATGCGGCGGTGTTCCGCGGCAGTCGAGGTGGACGACTCGACCAGCGTGAGGTGCGCCGCATGCTCGGCGATGCGATCGCCGAGGCCGGTCTCGCCGGCCGGACCACACCGCACACCCTGCGGCATAGTTTCGCGACCCATCTGCTGCGCGCCGGGGCTGATATCCGCAGTGTTCAGGAACTGCTCGGCCATGCCTCGCTCGCGACCACCCAGATCTATACGCATCTCTCGATCGATGATCTGCGCGAGGCCTATCAGCGAGCGCACCCGCGCGCGTAGCACGTTGGCTTCGCTGTGTCCTGATTCAGCTCCCGGCGAGGGCCCGCGCGACGGCGTTGGCGAGATCGTCACTGCGGAACGGCTTCTGCAGGAAGCCGGCAGCGCCTTTGGCGAGCAGACCGTCGGCCTTGGCTCCATGCAGGTTGTAGCCGGACATCAGCAGGATGCGCAATTCGGGGTGGATACGCCGCAGTTCGGCGAAGAGGTCCGCCCCCGACATTCCGGGCATGACCAGGTCGAGCAGCACCAGATCTGGCCGCTGGCGGCGGCAGGCGGCGATGGCGGCGAGATAGTCGGCAGCGGTCTCGACCTGCCATCCATGGTCGTCAAGAGTGACGGACACCGTCTCGCGGATCGCCGGCTCGTCGTCGATCACCAGGATGCGTTGGCCGCTGCCGGTCTCGCGCACTGGCTTGGTGTCGCTGTCGTGGGCCGGACGCAGCGGCAGATACATGGTGAAGATCGAGCCGTGTCCCGCCTCGCTGTCCACCGTGACCGCTCCGGAATGGGCCGAGGCGGTGGCGAAGACCGAGGCGAGGCCGAGACCGGAACCCTGGCCCGCCCCCTTGGTGGTGAAGAACGGCTCGAAGATCCGCTCAAGGAGGTCCGAGGAAATGCCGCAGCCGGTGTCGGTGACACTGATCGCGACATACGTGCCGGGTTCGATGTTCCCGACGACGGAACGGCACGGCGGAGTCGCGGTCAGCTCGGCCTGCGACATGGTGATGCGCAACTGCCCGCCCGAGGGCATGGCGTCCCGCGCGTTGATGCACAGGTTGAGGACGGCGCTCTGCACCTGCGACGGATCGCCCAGCATCCATAGTGGGTTGACCGGCACCTCGACGCGCAGGTCGATGCGGCGGTCGATGGTGTGTTCGAGGATCGAGGCCACCTGGTGCACGGTGGCGACAACATCGAAGGACACGGTCTGACTTTGCGATTTGTGCCCGAATGCGAGCAGTTTCTGGGTCAGTTCTGCTGCCCGTGAGGCCGACGATGAGATCATCTCGACCCAGCGCTGCGCCCGTGCATCAAGCGGTTGCTGGGCCAACAGGTCGGCCCCGCCCATGATGCCGCCGAGCAGATTGTTGAAGTCGTGGGCGATGCCCCCGGTGAGCTGGCCGATGGCGTCCATCTTGCGCGTATGGTGCACCTGGCGCTGCAGGGCGTACTCCTGGGTCACGTCGCGGAAAACCAGAACGACGCCGGTGATGCGGCCGTCGGGCAGGCGGATTGGCGCGCCGCTGTCGGCGATCTGCAGGCGCGAGCCGTCGCGACGGACCAGGGCAGTGTGGTTGGCCAAACCGACGACCTGTCCCTCGCGCAGCACACGTTCGACCGGACTCTGCACACGGTGTCCGGTATCGGCATGGACGATGCGGAAGATCTCGTCGACCGGTCGGCCCATGGCTTCCGCCACGTTCCAGCCGGTCAGCTGCTGCGCCACCGGGTTCATCCGCACGATGCAGCCCTTGGCGTCGCTGGCGATGACGCCATCGCCGATAGAATCGAGGGTGATGCGCAGGTCGCGCTCGGCAGTCAGACGCGGGGTGACTTCGATGAAGAATGCTGCGGCTTTTCGTCCCGGGACCTGGAACAGCCAAACATCGAAAAATCCATCAATGCGGCCGTCGCGGTAGGGGATGCCGTCGAGGCGGAACGGCTGCTGCTGACCGAGGGCGACGGCGCGGTAACGCTCGGGCAGGCCATGCGGAATGGTGTCGGGGAAGGCCTCTTCAATGGTCTTGCCGATGAGCGGTGCGGTCGTGATGCCGGTGAAGCGGTCGGCTGCGGGATTCGCTGCGACCAGGACCAGGCGTCCATCCGACTTCGCTTCCCACAGATGCAGGCCCATCGGGGCGTGTGCGAGTATGGCATCAAGACTGGATTCGGCGGCATGGAGGCGCTCGTGCAGGCGGCGTGTCTCGGTTATGTCGCGGGCGATGCCGACGACCCGGCCGTCGGGCGTGACTGAGAGGTTCCAGCTGAGCCAGCGCCAGTCGCCGGATACAGTGCAATAGCGGTTCTCGAAGGCGACCGGCGCCTCACCGCCGTGGAGTCGGGCGCGGGCAACCAGGGTTGCACTGAGGTCGTCGGGGTGGACCAGCTCCGCCATCGGTCGGCCGATGAGCTTGGCGTACGGCCAGCCCAGTACGCCCGTCCAGGCCGGGTTCACTTCGATGAACGTGCCGTCCCGGCCGGCGATGCACATGAGGTCGAGCGCATACTCGAAGAGCAGCGCTAGGTGTCCGGGGTCGGTCACGCAGGTTTCTCCGCTTGCAGTCTACGTCATTTGGTGCGCGTTGCCAAGCGGAAGCAGGCGATGCGTGAAAGTCCTCAGGCCGCACGCTCGCGGCGCAGCTGCCAGGTCGCCAGTGCTACCGAGACGTCATCAACGGAAGACAACTATGTGTGATGCGCCACTCCAGCTAAGTCGCTTGTCCGGCATGCGCCCGGTTCCACGCTAGGCAATCGGTACAGGCGACGCCACTGCCCCCGAAGATGTCGAGGGCGCTGCCGATGGTGACATCGACGCGGCCGCGCGATTCGCGCTCGACCAGTTCGAGGTCGGCGAGTGATCGCACGCCGCCGGTGTGGAGGCCGCATCCGGGCGTAGTTTGTGGTCAAGGGGAGCGGGCGAGTTTCACAACTTCGGAGCGCCGGTCATGGTCTGTCTCTCCCCAACACCGATCAAAGCCCAGGCGTAAAAAATGGAACAATCGGCATGAATTCGCCTTGTTTATCGACGGATTTTCCGGTGCCGTTCCTTTATATTTCACCGTTTCTAACCTGCCGTTCATGGTGCGTCGTCACCGGTTTCTCTAGGTATGCCGGTATTCACGCCCCGCTGTTGGCGTCTCAAAAGATCGTTGTGGTTGCGGACGGCGAGCGCGGTGTTTGGGTCGTTCGCTGCCGTGGTCCTTCTTAAGATGGCGATAAGATGATCGTTGTGCATGATCGCTCTATCTAGGTCGTTCATGGCCGTACAGAAGACGATCTGCCTGTTGAGGGTGCCAAGGTAGTCGGCATTGTCGGTACCTTGGCTTTGCCGAATTAGGTTCATGGCTCGTTCGTTACTTGTACGGGCTTGATTCCACAGGTTGGTCGTTGCAAAAATCTGGGACTGAGCGTCGAGGAGCGGAATGAGTGTCGGATGTTCGGCCCCGTACCTGTGTTCGCTTATGCTCAGGGCTTGCGCTATGGTGGTCGTGGCTTCGGGGATTCGCCCTAGAGCGGCCAGCACCCGAGCCCGTGCATCGAGAGCGGGCACAAGTTCGATGGCTCCAAGTCCGTTCGTCACCTTGATGGCAGTGATCGTTTCTTTGGTGGCCTGTTCGGCACCAGGCAGGTCACCGGCTTGGATAAGCAACATGGCCAACTCGCTGAGCACCTGTATCCCGGTTGACCGATCCACCGTGTTGGCAGTTGTTGCACGGATCGCCCGTTCAAGCGCTTGGCGGGCTCCAATGTAGTCCTCGCGGTCAGCGAGGACGTGCGCCAGTCCTCGTTCGGCTGATATGCTATTCTCGGCATTGCCTCCGAGTTTCTGCCAGGTTGCCAAGGCTGCACGATAGAGCGATTCGGCTTGGCTGCCGCGTCCGGCGGTCCTCAGAACATCGGCCAGCATCGCCTGGTTGTATGCCGTGTCGCCGCCTTCGGGTCCGCAGGTCCGTGTCCGGATTGCCAGCGTTTCTCGGAGCGTGATTTCAGCAGAACTAAAATCACCACGGCTGACCTGGAGCCGAGCCAGGCTGTCGCGAATGGTGAGTACATTGATGTCTTCAGGTCCGAATGCTGCAGCGCAGGCGGCGATCGCCTGAAGGCAGGTCGCTTCGGCTTGCGCATCGCCTCGTGCGGACAGCACGTTGGCCAGCGCAGCCAACGTGGAGGCGCGTTCGGGATTGTCGGGTCCCAGGGCGTTGGCGCGGTCGAGGGCGGTCCGCAGTTCACGCTCGGCGTTGATAGAGTCACCGGACGCAGCCGCCCGGGCGCCAGCGTCCATATGCATACGCCAGTCGGCATCCGGCCCGGTGCGGGTGGCACACGCCGTCAGAGCAAGCGTAATGAGCAGGATGATAGTGATTGGTGGGGTCATGGGGTCGCGTAGGGGGTGCTGCCACCGAAGCGCAGGGCGCCCCAGGCGGCATAGGAAAGGCTAGTGTGCTGTTCACGATCGCAGTCGCGCCCGACCAGGCCACCGAGGATCTGCCAGCGGGTCGGAGCGTTGGCGCGGTGTTCGGACCACCAGAGCGGCCAGATCATCATCTCGGTGGAATCGCCCTGGGTGCGCAGGTGGAAGATCCGCCACAACAGATTGATCTCGCTGCCGTTGGGGGCGTTTTGCACCAGGAAGGGGAACAATTGTCGTCCCAGCGACGTGTCGATCTGTGGTCCCTTGTGGTAGTTGAACAACAGCGGCATCGCCGTGGCGGAGAATTTGCCGTCCGGACCTGCATACTGGTACCACAGTGGCGCCAGCACCATGCGCCGCCCACCGTCATCGCTGCGCCAACTCCAGTAGACTGGTGCAACCGCCTGCAGTTCCTGGGTGGATATGTAATTGAGCAGATGCATATGCGTGGTGATGCCGGCCCTGCTGGTGCGGTGATAGAATGGGGTAACTAGGCTGGTGTCGCTGCCTGCGCTGCTCCAACCGGCCGATAGGGCCAGGGGCGCGGTCCACCAGTTGGGACCCGTGAACCAGAGCGGAATCAGTCCGCTGTGCCGGCCCTGAGGACTGTCGGTCCGATAGTACAGCGGTGCCACCACCAGATGATCGCGGTTCTGGAAGTATAGCGGCAGAATCACGCGTTGGCGGTTTTCGGGAGGTCCGCTCGACCAGGCCAACGGGGCGAAGATGTCAGTGTCGCCCTGGTGGATGATGTTCAGCAGGTGCCAGTCAGTGATCGTGCCGTGGGCGTCGCTGCCGGTATGGAACAGTGGAGTGATCCACGTGGCATGGCCGCCATCGTCGCGACGCCAGCGGGCGCTTAGCAGTGGTGGTGCCACCAGCCAATCCTTGCCGCGCATCCACAGCGGCAGCAGGCCGCTCTGGTGATCTCCATCCAGCCAGGTCAGGGCATGCATGCTGTCGACGTGCCCATCGCGATCGCGGCTCAGGTGGAACAGCGGGGTGACCCAGGTGGTCGAGCCACCGTCGTCGCGTGTCCAGCCACCCGACAATGCCAGAGGCGCGGCCCACGAGTGCGGCCCGGTGAACAGCAGGGGGATGATGCCCTGGTGACGTGCCCCGGGGGCGCCGCCGCGATAGGCGAGCGGGAAGAGCATCTGCCAGTCGCGACCCTGAAACCAAGGCCCGGCGTGCAGAGAGTCGATCGAGCCGTCGGCAGCGCGGCTGGCATGAAACAGCGGTGTGACCCAGGTGGTCATTCCGCCATCTGCGCGCTTCCAGCCGGCGCTCAGGGCGGGTGGCACACTCCACGCGTTCGGTCCGCTGAAGGCCAGCGGGATGATGCCCTGGTGTCTCTGCCCTGGCGGACCGCTGCGGTAGGCGATCGGGAACAGGAATTCCCAGCCGTCGCCCTGGATCCAATTCAGCACATGCAGGCTGCCGATCGAGCCGTCGGCCCGGTGGCTGACATGCGCCAGTGGCGTCAGCCATGTGGTGTCCGAACCGTCGGCGTAGCGGCGATGCCAGGACAGTGCGGGTGGTGCGGTCCAACCCTGGCGGTTGGCCATCCACAGCGGCAGCACGCCGTAACTCCGGTCATTCGCTGGTCCGGTCCGATAGAAGAATGGCAGCAGCATGCGATCGTCACCCGCCTGGAACCAGGTCAGGGCATGTAGGCTGGTGATAGTGCCGTCGCCATCGCGGTTGCGGTGGAACAGCGGTGTCACCCAGAGTGAGGAACTTCCGTCCGGACGTTGCCGCCACCATGATAGCAGCGGTGGCACGACCGTCAGGTCTGGGTCGGCGTACCACAACGGCAGCAGGGCCGAGCGACGCCGGGTCACCCCGTGGACGGTGCTGTCGTGCTGCCACCACAGCGGGAACAGCATGCGCGTGGTGCTGTCGTTGGCCGAGCCGTCCGCGTCGGGCGCTTCGCGCCGCTGGTCTTCATACCACAGCCCGGCATGGCGACTGCGCAATGATCCGTCAGCAGCATTAGTGCGGTGGTAGAGCGGGGTGATCCACGTCGAGATGCCGCCATCGTCGGTCCGCCAGCGGCCGCTCAGCGCGGGCGGCACCACGGTATAGCCTGGGCCATCGACCCACAACGGCAGCACAGCGGTATGGGTGGCGATCGCGCCGTCGACCTCGCGTCGATCGTGATAGAACAACGGGAACAGCAGTTGGTAGGTCGCTGATCCGGGCCCGGTGTCCTCGCCCGAGAACCAGGTCAGCAGATGCCGGCTGCTCTTTTTGCCGTCACCACTGGTGCTGTGGTGGTAAAGTGGGGTGATCCATTGCGTGCTCCCGCCATCCGCGCCGCGAGTGCCGCCCGACAGCAGCGGCGGTGCCAGCCACCAGTTGCGCCCCGCGAACCAGAACGGGATGACCATGCCGGTGGTCGTCGTTCCACTGTGGTCGAGCCAGGCCAGCGGGACGACAGCATCCGTATCCGCATTATGGAACCAGTTCAGGGCATGGAACGAGGTGGTCGACCCAGACGCGTCGGTGCTGCGGTGGAACAGCGGGGTCACCCAGGTGGTGCGGCCGCCGCCGTCGTTGCGCCATCCGCCACTGAGCAATCCCGGTGAGCCCCAGTAGTCGGGACCATCCACCCATAGCGGTAGCAACCCATGGTGCCGAGCCCCGGCGGGTCCATTGCGCCAAGCGAGTGGAATCAGCGCGTCGCTGTCCTGGCCGTGCAGCCAATTCAGCAGATGCATGTCCTCGATCCGGCCCTGTGCATCACGGTCCTGGTGAAACAGCGGGGTGATCCAGGTCGAACTGCCACCGTCCTCACGTTTCCAGCCGCCGCTCAGGGCCAGTGGTGAGGCCCAGTAGCCAGGGCCCGAGAACCACGCCGGTATCACGCCGGTATGCTCGCGCCCAGGTTTACCCGCCCGATAGAACACCGGCAACAGCAGGCGGTAGTTGTCCCCCTGCAACCAGCTCAGCAGGTGCAGGTCCTCAATCTTGCCGGTGCGATCGCGATCGGCATGGAACAACGGTGTGATCCAGGTCGAGCTGCCGCCGTCCTGACGTCGCCACGAGCCCGACATGGCCAGCGGGGCCACGCTGTAGCCGGGTCCCTGGAACCACAGCGGCACCAGCATCTGGTGCCGCTGGCCAGGTTCGCCGATCTCATACCACAGGGGCAGCACGGCGCGGAAGCCAGGGGCGTCGATGTAGTTCAGGTAGTGGCTGGAATAGGTTGAGCCATCGGCGTTGATCGTCCGGTGATACAGGAACAACGCCGAGGTGCGGTGCTGTCCGCCCTCCAGCTTGGTGTTTTCAATGACCCAGAAATGGATGTCGGGCCCCTCGTCGGCGGCACTGACGCCTGCAGCCGAGGTCAGCAAGGCGGCGACACACCACGCGCAAAGGTTCGGAGACATCGGCCTTAGGCTACCCGACCTCAGGTGCGACGGAAGCCCTGGTTATGTCCGTTTATCCGGACAGTGGATCGCCGTGGATTCCTGCTACGGCGCCACGGCCTAAGTCGCCCAGGAAAGGTCGGTCGCATCGACCAGGCCATTCCCGTCGAGGTCGGCCCCAGGCAGCCAACCCACTGCGTCAACTCGCCTCCCCAGATGGTTGTTGACCAGCGTCAGGTCATTTGGCTGACCACGCTGGTGCCGTCCGCATCGCCCCGTACGGCGGTGACGAAGCGGCTAGCTAGCTGGAGGTAGGCCGCCTGGTAGTAGATCGCTGGCTCGGTCAGCTCCCACACGCGGTCCCCGGTGTGGTCGATGCGGATGCCGG
>Ga0105046_10013445_pt1 | contig 12671 bp, 9 predicted proteins | sample MAT03_FD_78385 | JGI IMG/M metagenome (GOLD analysis project Ga0105046, IMG submission 78385) | Freshwater microbial communities from Lake Fryxell liftoff mats and glacier meltwater in Antarctica - MAT-03 (megahit assembly) | ecosystem: Environmental > Aquatic > Freshwater > Ice > Liftoff... | reverse complement strand
GCGGCGAATGTCCCCACGATGGCGACCGGAACGGCAGTCAGTGGGATCAGCGCGGCCCGCCAACTCTGGAGGAACAGTAACACGACGATCGACACGAGAATGATTGCATCCCGCAGCGAGATGAACACCTCTTTGATGGATTCGCGGATGAATGGCGTGGTGTCGTAACCAACTGCGTGCTTCATGCCCTCCGGGAAGTCCTTGCTGAGGCGGTCCATTGTGGCCTTGACGGCGTCCCCGGTTTCGAGGGCGTTGCAGTCGGGCAGCACGAAGATGGCGAGGCCGACCGTAGGCTTGTCATTGAACCGGTTGGCAACATCTTGGACGCGGGCACCGAGTTCGACGCGGGCCACATCCTTGATGCGCACGAGTTGCCGATCCGGCCCGACTTTCACCACGATCTGCTTGAACTCCTCGACTTCGACGAGGCGGCCAACACCCGTGAGGGTGAACTGGTAAGGCTGGTCGCTGCCGGTCGGCGGCTGGCCGATTTGCCCCGACGCGAGCGGGAGATTCTGCTGGCGGATCGCGGCAACCACATCGGCGGCTGTGAGCTTCAAGCCGGCGAGACGATCCGGGTCGAGCCACACCCGCATGGCGTAATCGCGCTGGCCGAAGACGGTCACATCGCTGATACCGGGCAACCGTTGGAGTTCCTCGCGCAGGCGAAGCACGGCGTAGTTACTCAGCGAGAGTTGGTTGTAACGGCCTTCGGGATAGTCGGGTTCCGGGGGCGAATAGAGGCCAACGGTGAGCAGCAACTCGGGCGACCGCTTCCGGGTGGTAACGCCCGTCGCGCGGACCACTTCGGGAAGCTGCGACGTGGCGAGGTTCACGCGGTTTTGCACCCGCACTTGAGCCAAATTCAAGTTGGTGCCGGTCTTGAAGGTGATCGTGCAGGTGTAACTTCCGTCGCTTGTACACTGCGAGGTCATGTACATCATGTCCTCGACGCCATTCACCTGCTGTTCAATCGGGGAAGCAATCGATTGCGATACCACGAGTGCGCTGGCCCCTGGGTAGTTGCAATCGACCTGGATTGTGGGCGGAGCCACGTCCGGATACTGCGCGACGGAAAGCGATGTCAGCGACACCGCCCCCGCCAGGGTGATGAACACCGAGAGTACGGCGGCGAAGATGGGGCGGTCGATGAAGAAACGGGGAATCATGGGCTAATGTGCTTCACGTTTCGAGTTCAATGTTTCACGTTTGGTGTGTTTAGCGGCGTCCTCAACGGACGTGCGATTTCGGACGCCCCCAAACGAATCCACTCCGCTCTCAACGCCTCACGACTTTGAATGCGGGGCCGGCGCGACCTCAATCGGAGCGAGCATGTCGGCCGGGAGTTTGCTGGCGGCGGCAGGCTCGGCGATCACCTTCACTTTGGGCTTCACTTTCAGGAGACCTTCCACAACCACGCGGTCGTCGAGTTTCAGCACTTTGTCTTCGATCACGCGGAAACTGCCATATTGCGGTCCGAGCCGGACATTCCGTCGTTCCACTTCGTCGTTGGCGTTCAGCACGAAGACATACTTTTGCCCCTGATCGGTGGCGAGCGCCTTCTCGGGGATGAGGATGGCTTCGCGGGCATTGCCGACGGGGAGACGCACGCGAATGAACTGGCCCGGTGAAAGCATGAACCACGGCGCTTTGTCCAGCTTTGGGTTGCGAATCTCGGCGCGGATTCTCAGCGTGCCAGTGTTCGCGTCAACCTGGTTATCGGAGAACGTGATTTGCCCGGAAAGGGGGAACGATTCTTCGTCGTCGGCCGTGCCGATTCGAACAAAGCGAGTTTCCTCGCGGGCCGACTTGATTTCGCCTTTCTTGATTAACTCGCGGAACCGCGTCATGGTTCGCTCGTCGATGTCGAACGTGGCGTAGAGCGTGTCCAACTGAACGATGGTGGTCAACAACGTCTCGTCGGCCTTCACGAGGTTGCCGGGGTCTTTCATGCGCATGCTGAGGCGGCCGTCGAACGGCGCGTACACGCGGGTGAACCGGAGGTTCGTCTCGGCCAACTCCTGGCTGGCGAACGCGGCCCCGATGTCGGCCTCGGCCGTGGCAAGTTCACCCGCCGCGATCTCATACGCTTCCTTGCCGCCGGTTCCTTTTTCGTAGCTCAACTTCGCCCGGCCGTAGATTAAACCCATCGTGCTATAGTGCTTCTCGGCCTTGTGGAGGGCAGCGCTCGCCCGGTCGTACTCGGCACGGTACACGCGTTGATCGATGCCGAACAGCGGCTTGCCCTCGGTGATGTCCTGACCATCCTTGAAGTACACACCTTCGAGGTAGCCGGTGACACGGGCTTTGAGTTCCGCCACGCGGTACGGTTCCGTGCGGCCGGTGAAGTCTTCGTAATCGGTGACCCAGCGGACGACTGGTTTGGTGAAGGTTACCGTCGCCGGTACGACTTTCACGGGGTCCGGAGTTTTGCGAGCGCACCCGGCGAGAACAGCAGCGGTAGGTAAGAATACCGCAACGAACGCGAGGCGGGGCAAAATGCGAATCATGGTGACCGCCGAGAGGGAACGGGGACACATGGGCTGAGATACCATTCGGGAAATGGCGGTTTGCAGTTGCAAGAAGTGTACCACGGGAAGAAGTGGGAAAGAAGTGCCGGCTCGGCCGGGCACACTTCGCGCGGCGTTGAATGAGGCATTGCTGGTATTTAGTCTGAACCGTCGAGAGACACGCAATCGCCCGCACGGGTTGCGCTTCGTTGCACTGCGCTTCACCCACTGGCTACACGCCGGTCGCCCTTCGGGCTGCAAAAGACAAGGCTCATTTACCCGGTTTTAGCCCGGATGGGCGTCGGATACGCGCCAGGGGTGGAGCGATTCACGCAACCCCCGGCGTGAGTCGTCCAGAGACACGAAACACCGGACATCAGACTGCTGTTGACGCTTTGCCAAATAGCTCATTCCCGGCCGCGAGAAGTCGAAATGGAGTCAGGTTCAGCGTTTCGCTCGCGGTTTATACGCGCGTAGGTAGCCTTCGATGTACTGCTGCATGTCGAGCGGGTCGAAGCCACACAGTTGCATCTCGCGGATGGCACGGTCGGCGGGCCAGTGGTGGAACTCCATGCGGAAGATGGCGCACATCGTGCCGGCGCGGTGGATTCCAGCGAAGCAGTGGACGAGTACGGGGTAGTTAGTGGGGTCGTCCATTTCGGCTAGAAACGCTTTCACAGCTTGTTCGGCGGGAATTTCGCCCCGTTCATCGGTAGCCCAAAGCCGTGGCACAATGCGAACGTGCTTGATCGATCGGGCCGCGCAGTACTCTTCTTCCCACGAATCGGGCGGCGGCACGCCGGGCTTGCGGGTCGTCCGCAGCGTGATAACCGTCTTGATCGCTTTCTCGGTCACGATTCGGTCGAAACCCTCGGGCGTAAGTTGCCCGCTGCGGTAGAGGACGCCTTCCTCCACAACCCGGAAGTTGCGGTATTGGATGCCCCGATGTGCGGCAAACACCAGCGGAACCGCGGCAATCACGCCCGCCGCCGTTAACCCGAGAACAACCTGCCATCGGCTCGCCATCCATAATCCTCGGCCCAAAGGTCACCACACAGTAGCAAGCAGCCCCCGAGATGAAAAGGCGGATCACACCGCGAGTTCCTTCGGCGGGTCGGTGCGAGGCCGAACGCGGCGCAAGGCAGCCACGGCGAGGCGTGCCACCACTCCGTCCCCAGGTTCGATTGCCGGTGGTTCCGCCGCTGTCAGGTTCGGCCGAAACGCCATGAGCAGCAACAACGGCAGATACCACAACACATACATGCCGCCGTGGTCCGCGTGCCAGAACTGAACGCCGACCAGCAGTGCCGCGGAAAGGGCGATCAGGTGCGAGAGATTCTTGGGGTTCGGCCACACTGTCACGCCGATCAGGAAGGCGACGTACAACACGAAGATCGGCAACCGGTAAGCCCAGTGCGCCCCCCGCCAGATGCTTTCGCCTTGCGGGACGCGCCAGGGTTGCCAGTCCGGTAAGTTCAACGCCGCCGTCAGCCCGGACTGCGTGTTGCCAGCCCACCACAACACGAGCGCGGCGATTCCCACGCTAATCGTCGCGGCAGCCAGGAACGAGAATCCGAATCGGCCCGACCCGCGCCGCGAGTAGAACCCGAACCACAGTGGGAACAGCACGGCCGGGAACAACGACGTGCCCGTCGCCAGGCCCAGCAGTCCGCCTGCCACCAAGGGTCGGCGGTAGCAGAACACCGCCCAAACCAGGAACGCCGTGGGCCAGACATGGTGCAGTTGCCGACCCAGATCGAAAGCCGTGTAGGGCACGAGAAGGTACAGCGTAGCCATCCCAATACCAGCGGCGCGGTCCTGGAAGTGCCGCAACCCGATCATCAGCAAGCCGACCACGATGGCCGCGTGGCACAGCATGCACAGCGTGCGTTCGACCCAGAATCCCACGTCGCCCGGGGATGCTTGGCGGCTCGTGTCGGCCTGTGCCTGACGGAACACCGCTGTCGCGCTGTCCTGCACTTGCTCGATAGGCGCGGGCCGCCTCCCGACGCGGACATCTTCGGAAGGGTCCGCCGTGCGCCGCACCGCAACCGCCGTCTGGCCGACGAACAACGCGATGCCCAGGAAGGCCAATCCCGCCGTGGCTAAGTTCGCACTCATCGTGGGCCGACGGATCAGCGCGAGGTCGAAGATCGTCCGGCCGAACCAGTAGCCCGAAGCACTCAACAGCAAGCCGTAACCCAGAATGAGTTCCCTCGCACCGCGTTCGCCTTTGCCAGCTTCCAGGAACACGCGAGCTTCTTGAATCAGCAGGAATCCGGGGCCGAACAGGAACAGCGTGAGCAGATCGAGATTCCGCACGCAGAAGAACCGGGCGAACTGGAAGAACAGCGCCAGCGTGAGGATCAGCGAGAAATAGAACCACGTTGCCGCGTTCGGCAAATGAAAGTCGAGGAAGATGGATGGTTCCATGCGTGCCCTGCCGGCGGATTTGGGCAGCGAATCGTCCCTGTAGATACGGCCGCGCACGGCCAATGTCAACCGTCATGCGACCAACGCCCGCTCATTCGTCGATCCTTCACCGACCCAACTCCTACGACCCGCGACGCCTGCCACCCGTTTCCGTTGAATAAGGTCTCTGCGCATAAAAAGACCCCCGGCTTACCGAGGTCTTGTTGCGAGCAAGGCTGAAGCTCACCAAACGGAGGCTGCGATGCGAATTCTGCTCACCAACGACGACGGCATTTACGCTCCAGGCTTGCGGGCGCTGCGTGCCGAACTCCAGAAACTCGGCCCAGTCATTGTCGTGGCCCCCGCCACGGAGCAGAGCGCGACCGGCCACTCGGTCACGCTGCTCAACCCGCTCCTGGTTAGCGAAGTCTTCGAGGACGACGGCACCACGCTCGTGGGCTGGGCAGTCGAGGGGCGGCCCGCGGACTGCGTGAAACTCGCGCTCCTGGAGTTGCTCAAGGAACCGCCGGATGTGATTATTTCCGGAATGAACGCGGGCAGCAACGCCGGCATCAACGTGCTGTACTCGGGCACCGTCGCGGCCGCCATCGAAGGTGCGTTCTACCGCCACACCGCCATCGCCGTGTCGCTCGAATACGACAAGAAGATTTACGATTTCCCCACCGCCGCCCGCTACGCCCGGCAGGTGATCGAGCAACTTCTCGCCACCAACCCACCCGACGGCAGCCTCTTCAACGTGAACCTCCCGGTTCTCGAACGCGGTCCCATCAAGGGTGTGAAAGTGCTGCCTCAGAACGTGTCGCCTTACACCGAGAAGTTCGACCGGCGGGTGAATCCGCGTGGTCGCCTCTACTTCTGGGCCAGCCCCGATTTCCTGTGTCCGGACCCGCACCCCGGCACCGACGTGGAAGCCCTCGCCGAAGGTTACATCACCGTGACCCCGCTGAAGTTCGACCTCACCGACCACGCCAAATTAGCCACCATGACCGCATTGAAGTGGGAACTCAACAAATAACACGGCGTCCCTGGGACCGCGGCAATCCCGGCCGCAGGTAAGCCGTCGGTGACAACCCAATGGCCTACTCAAGGGTATGCCAGCGGCTGGGACGGCCGCGGTCCCAGGATTGGGCAGCACAGGCACAGGTCGCTATCGCAGAGAGTTTTCGATCTCAAGGATTGTGGCGAGGTGCTTCCGATCATTGTGGTACTTTTTGAGTCGGACGTGGAATGACGCGATGTTCTTGGTGCAAACAAGAACGTGTGGCGAACCGCGCCGTTCCGTGTGACAAGTCGCATCGCAATTGGATTGGCTGATGCTGGATTCAAGGTGCGAGCGGCGATCTTGGACGGCCCGGAACTGATAAGTCGCTTCCGTTGGACTGCTCAGGAAGCGTCGCAATTCACCACAGTCGGCGCACTTGCAGTTGATGTTCGCATCGCGACGGTAATCGGTCGGCGGTTTCGGTTCCTGAGCCGTCAGTGCCTCCAATTGTCTCCGGCACATGGTGACCCATTCGGCCACGGCCGGCGATGGTGTCTTCAGGTCCGTCTTGAGCCAAGGTTGCAGAATGGTTAACGCCGCGATGTGCGTGGGCAGCGGATAGAGTTTCGGATCGGAAAGCGCCCCACGCAGAACCCTTCCAAGTAACTCGTCCTGTTTGATCGGAAGCAGCGCCCGGGTCAACACCGCCAGCAGTGACGCGCGATCTACGTTCCGCCATTGCCACTCATACCCCTTCGCGGCGGTCTCATCGAGTTTATCGAGGCCCGTCACGAACAGCCCGGCGAACGACTGACACAACTTGACCCACTCCTCTTCGTTCTCCTGCGACTGCGGCTTGGCTGCCTTTGCAGTCTTTGCAGTCTTTGCGGGCTTGGTGGCCTTCGCCGCCTTGGTCGTTGTCGTGCAGAGGACTTCCAGGAAACGGGCGTTCCGCTCCAGGGTCTCGGCGGTTGTCTCGGTGAAGATCGCCGTCAACTCGGGCTGGAAGGTAGCCCAACCGTGCTTGTCGAACGCGGGTCGGATGGCTTTTCCAGGCTCGACACGCTTGCCCGCTACGACATTGCGGAGGAACACCCGGATCAGTTCGGGATCGTCGATCGTGATGAGCGAGGCGAGCAAGTCGTTCGCCTCGACCTCGTTGCAGCGGTGTTTCGTGCAGAGGCCGAGAACCTTGGTGGCGAATTCGACACATTGCTCCCGTGTCGCCGTGTCCTTCTGCCGCTTGGTAACCATTCCCTTAAGCGAGGTGATGGCGGCCAGGATCCCGCAGTCGCAAAGGACATCGAAGTGCCGTGCGGCCGGCCACAGCACGATCGCGCCGTGCCGATACCAGCGAGCCAAGGTCATGCCCGCGTTACCCGTGTAGCCTTCATAGTCTTCCTGGGGTTTCACGCTCGTGAGCGATTCGGGCGGCACGATTTCTTCTTCCACGACTTTCATTGGCCCAAAGGCCAGCGGTTTGCCTTCGGCGTCGCTCCAGTGCTCGGCGGTCAGACTCGTGTCGTAGATTTCGCCCATCTCGTGTTCGCCTTCCTGCTCGTCTTCTTCTTCCTCGTGACGAGACCAGCGACTCCGGCCGCGTCTGCGGGGTTCGTAGTCATCTTCCGCTTGTCCGGTTTGCCAGAGTGTCAACAGGGCCAGATACGCCTGGCAGTCCGCGCCTGTCGCGGCTTCGTGCAGCACCCGTGCCTTGACGCGATCGACGCCCTTCAAGGCGTCCCACTTAAGCCCATCCTGCGTGTACTGGTGCCCCAGGGTGACGACGAGTTTGTGGGTTTTCTCGTCCGCCGACCACTGGCGCAGGATGCCCGCGATCTCCTCAATGTGGTCGGCGGTTCGCGGCGCGGTGATGCCAGTCTTCGCCTTGGCGAGCGTGAGATTATAGACGAGGCACAGCCGATGGCCGCTCTGCAAGGCGCGGACTTCGTGTTCGCAATCCGCATAGAACGCCGCGAAGTGCGTGTGAAACGGGTTGAACTCGGCGCTGCTGAAGTCGATCAAACGCTCTTCGCCCTCGTGCCGCACGACAAGTTCGCCGCCCTTGAAAGTCGAAGGCAACACGACGACCATCGTGGCGACCATCCGGTCGAGCTTCTCGCCATCGCGGTGCGGCAGGAAGAAACTGCCCGGTTCGTATAGCAGCAAGTTGTAGATGTGGCTTTCGAGCATCTGCTTTTCGAGGCCGAGTTCCTTCTGAACCGTCCCGACGGCGGCCTTGAGGAACTGCTGCCACTCCGGATTGTTGAGCGAGAATTTGTCGGGGTCGAGCGCCCAGACACGCCGCACCGCCGTATCGACGATGGTTTTCTCACCCTTCCCATAGGGTGCTTGCTCGCAAACCGCTTTGAGTTCCTTGGCCTGTTGTGCGTTGAGCGGAAGCCCGATTGGCCCGAGACCAGCGACTTCCAGACCCGGTAGCGCGGCCTGGACACTGCCTGCGACACAGAACGAACCCGGCCGGTCGATCTTCTTCAGCGCCGCGTGAAGTTGTTCCGAAATGGTGCGAGCCACGGGATGCTCCAGAATGCTCAGAAATTGGTTGGGTGCATTGTAGCCGAAAACAGTCCCCGCCAACGCCATGTTGTCACTTTTTGAGAATGGCGGCGATGAAGTCGAACATCACCTTGGTCGGCTTATCGTCGGGCAAACCCAACTCGGAGTTGATCGTCGTGTGCGTCTTCCCTTCGGCGGGGAAAGCCTTCGCTGAGAGGCCGACGTCCGACAACGCCTTCACGAGGCGCTCCGACTGACCTTTGGTTTCCGGGTGATCGGCAACGTGAAGGATGAGAATCGGTGGGATGTTCTTGTCCTTGGCGGCATGCGTGATCGGCGACAACTCCTTCTGGCTCGCCTCGTCACCGAACTTCTTGCGGTAACTGTCCGCCCGCTTCTGTTCAACTGTCTTGATCTGCAAGGGGACGTCGTAAGTGTCGCCGTCCACGGGCACGCATCCCTTGATGATGGACAGGGACAACTTCTCGGCCTTCAGGTATTTGTCGTCGGTACAGACGAGAGCGGCGAGTTGCGCCCCGGCAGAGTGTCCCGTGATGATGAGCGTGTCGGGGTCGCCGCCGTAGTCCTTGGCGTGGTCGTGGACCCATCGGATCGCCTTCGCCACGTCGCCGGCCATGTCCTTGATAGTCACATTCGGGAGAAGTCGGTAATTGACCGACACGAACACGAAGCCTTTGTCCGTGAACGCCTGCGGCTTCTTGTCCACCTCTTTCTTGTCACCCGCTTGCCACCCGCCGCCGTGAATCCAGACGACAACCGGGTGGTTCGCACCTTCGGTCGGAGCATAGACATCGAGCGTCTGTTTCTCGTTCTTGGGTTCGGCGTAGGCGAGGTCAAGGTGAGCCTTCGGCTCGGCAGCCTGGAGCGGTGAGGTGAGGAACAGGAGCGGGAGAGCAGCGATGAGACGCAAGATAGTTAACCTCCGTAGAAGACGGCCAGCCAGATCGTGGGCTGGTGTGGGTCGGTCCACTCGACGCGGTGTCGGCGGTGTGCCGGGATGTTGAGGAACGAGCCGGGTGTCATTTCGACCTCTCCGTCCTCGAATCGCAACCGAGCGGCACCTTTGAGCAACACGACGAACTCGTGCTGAACCTGATCGTACCAAAATCCGTCGGGCGATGTGTGCCCGTGCGACACAATTTGTTCGATGCGGAGAGAAGTTGCGAACAAGAGCGTCTGCACAAGTTCGTTCGGTAGGTCCGCGGGCAAATCAGCAAAGAGGTTTGGCGGTGTGGTCACGATCCCTCGCTTTCCTGTCCCTCGAACAACTCGGCCGACAGCCGAACTCGGCCCGGACATCTTCGCACACCCACACACCACGATGCCAGTGATTTTCCGTCCCCGCGTCGGTGCTTGACCAACGGACGGATTTGGAAGAGGTCGGTCGCAGTGATAGTTTGTGGGACGATCTAAATCGGGAAGGAGGGGTTGGCGACACACGCTCGGGTTCGCAGAATAGTCACAGCCCCTATCCAGCCACGGACGGTTCACACACCTGTATTTTTCGGAGACCGCCGCGTGCCAGCCCAAGCCCCGTTTTCAGTTGTGCGAGAGATTCTGGCCGAAGATATCTCGATGGACGTCCATGAGGTCATGGCTCGCGCCAAGAAGCACGGACTCGATAAGTCCGATTCGGAGTTGCGGCGTGTCGTACACAAGACTCGGAGTTGGATGAAAGCCAAGGCGAAGGAAAAGGGCACCACAGCAGTCGCGCCGGTCGCGGCTCGTCACACCGCCAGCCCAAAGCCCGAAACCAAATCCTCACCCGCGTCACGGCCCGAGGCACTCGCCACAGAATCACCCGCAACCGCCGCAGGCATTGACCTGGCCAGCGTGTTCGCAAACGTCACACGGGTCAACAAAGTCGTGAGTGCGTGCGGTGGGATCGAGAAGGCTCGCGAGGTGGTCGAAGCCCTCCAAGCCTGTGGCGGGATCAGCGCCTTCCTCCAACATCTCGAACTCATCGCGGGAATCCAATCTGCCGACAAGGGATGACGGTGCCACGTCAGTCACCCTCGTGTTTCGCCTTGGTCGCACGCTTTCAACATCGCGTCCAGCGGCTCCGGGTCGGCCAGCCGATGATCGGTTCCGACTTCGATCAACGCCGACACCGGCAGCCCGCTGTTGCGTACCAACTCCTCGGAGTTGGCGAATGGGATCACATCATCGGCCCGGCTGTGCAGAATCACCGTTCCGGGTTTCACCGACGTCACCGTTCCCCAATTCTTCCATGCGGGGCATAGCAGCACGAGTTTAGCTTGGGCGCTGTCGATGTTCACAGCAACGGCCCCGCCTCGTGACGACCCGACGACGACATCCGGTTGGTGCTGGTCGAACTCAACTTGCGCGATTCGGACGGCTTCGGTGAAGTCGTCGTCCGGGAGCTTGGGATTGATGACCGTGTGGCCGTGTCGGACCAAGTAGTTCGGCTTCACGCCGCCTGGGACTGAGTGCCAGCCGTGGAGGAATAGGATTATCATGGGACACTCTTGAACAAGGGTTTTGTGGGTAGCCCCCCCCGGCAAGCCGGGGGCTATATGAACAAGAATCCCATATAGCCCCCGGCTTGCCGGGGGTCTTCATTCCGTGAGACCTTGGCTTTTTCACCCCGTGACGGCACCTTCGGAGGCGGAGCGCACGAGCTTTGCGTACTTCGCCAGCACGCCCCGTTCGACACGCGGTGCGGGTGCCTTCCAGCGGCCCTTGCGGGCTTCCAACTCCGACACCGGCACATTGAGCGTGAGAAGTTTGCCGTCCGCGTCGATGGTAATAGAGTCGTCGGGTTCGATCAGCGCGATTGGGCCGCCGACCCACGCTTCCGGGGAAACGTGTCCCACAACCAGGCCGTGGGTGCCGCCGCTGAATCGGCCGTCCGTGATGAGGCCCACGCTTTCGCCGAGTCCTTGCCCCATCAGCGCGCCCGTGATGCTCAGCATCTCGCGCATCCCCGGCCCGCCAACCGGCCCTTCGCCGCGAATCACGATCACATCCCCGGCAACGATGTTCCGGGCCACGATGGCCTGGAAGCACGCTTCCTCGCCGTCAAAGACTTTGGCCGGCCCCGTGATGGACCGCTGTTTCAGACCGGCGACCTTGGCAACTGCGCCTTCCGGGGCGAGGTTACCGTACAGCACAACGATGATGCCGTGATCGAACATCGGCTTCTCGAACGGGCGAACCACGCTCTGCGGTTTGGCGAACACGCTCGGGACATCGGCGAGGTTCTCGGCTAAGGTCTTGCCGGTGACCGTGGGGCAGTCGCCGTGCAGGAAACCCTTCTCCAGTAGCGCCTTCAGCACGGCTGGGGTGCCGCCGACGCGGTACAGGTCGAACATGACGTGCTTGCCACCGGGCTTGAGGTCTGCGAGGTGCGGCACTTTGGCTCCGAGGCGGTCGAAATCGGCGAGCGTCCACGGCACACCGGCTTCGTAAGCAATCGCCATGAGGTGCAACACGGCGTTCGTGCTGCCGCCAAGGGCAAGCACGAAGGTGTAAGCGTTCTCCAGGCTCTTGCGGGTGATGATGTCGCGCGGCCGCAAGTTCGCCTCGATCAAGCCAACCACCGCGCGACCCGCTTGGAAGGCTTCTCGCTCTTTGGCGGCCGACACGGCGGGGTTGCTCGCCCCATATGGCAGGCTCAGCCCCATCGCTTCAATCGCCGAGGCCATCGTGTTCGCGGTGTACATGCCGCCGCAGGAGCCGTGGCCTGGGCAACTTTCGCACTCCACTTTGTGCAACGTCTTGGCGTCGATGGTGCCGGCTTGAAACTTCCCGACCGCCTCGAAGATACTCACGATGTCCACGTCCTCGCCGTGTGGGCCGACGCCGGGCATGATGCTCCCGCCGTAGACGAACACCGACGGCACATTCAGGCGAGCCATCGCCATCACGCAACCGGGCATGTTCTTGTCGCACCCGCCGAACGCCACGAGGCCATCGTGATTCATCGCGCCGCACACGGTCTCGATGCTATCTGCGATCACCTCTCGACTCACGAGGGAGTAACGCATTCCCATGTGGCCCATGCTGATGCCGTCGGACACGGTGGGCGCGCCGAAGGTCTGAGGCACGCCGCCACCAGTGCGGATGCCTTCACGACCCTTTAGCGCGAGCCGGTCGAGGTGGGCATTGCAAGGCGTGATGTCGGAAAAGAGGGACGCGACGCCGATGACGGGGCGGTCGAAGTCGTCGTCGGAAAAGCCGACACCGCG
>Ga0105046_10013442_pt1 | contig 12672 bp, 21 predicted proteins | sample MAT03_FD_78385 | JGI IMG/M metagenome (GOLD analysis project Ga0105046, IMG submission 78385) | Freshwater microbial communities from Lake Fryxell liftoff mats and glacier meltwater in Antarctica - MAT-03 (megahit assembly) | ecosystem: Environmental > Aquatic > Freshwater > Ice > Liftoff... | reverse complement strand
TGACCGCATCCGTGTGCACTAACTTGCCGACTTGCAGTTCACCCTTGAACGCGGCCTCGTCGCGCTGCTTCGGCAGGTTGATCACGTATCGCACCATGCCTTCGTCCGGCGGCGGAAACGCCTTCAGGTTGTCGGCGGCGTGCGCGGTGAAACTCACGACAAGCGCGCACAGGACAGAGGCAGCGAGATGGCGGATGGTGGTCATGGTCACGATGCCGAAGGGTCGCGCGGGATGAGACCCGCATAGATGCCGGGGGTCGACCCGGCGATGTCGACGGCGCCCACGGTCCTGGCATAGAACGCTGCGGGCCCGACGCCGCCGATGATCGCATACGCGTACCCCTGCGCGCGCTGCGCATGCAGCGTGGCCAGCAACAGCGCGCGGCCGATACCGTTTCCCCGCGCGTCTGCGGCAACACCTTCCGGGCCGAAGAAATTGGGCGCGGTGGCATCGTGGCAGGCGAAGCCCGCGACCTGCCCGGCGCGGATCGCGATGAAGCAGGCGACTGGTAGCCGGCCAAACGCGACGCCCACTTCCGCCGCGGCGCCGGGAAAGTGCTGGCGGACGAAGGCGATCACGCTGGATTGTTCGGGCACCAGCGCGCGCCGGATCGTGACGCCCTGCGCGGCGCAGTGCGCCAGCGCCGGGGCGAGTTCCGGCAATGCGTAAAGCCGCACCAGCATGTCATGCATCGCGGTCATCGTGTCGCCACCGGGCGCGGCTTCGGAAACGCCGATGAACCCGGCACCTAGGCGGGGCCGAGCGCCCAGACGCGCTGAATCAGCTGATCGTCCACCTCGTAGATCACGACCATCTCGAAGGGCGCGGGTTGCACCCCCGTGATGCGTTCGTGGTCGATCACCTTGTTGCCCATCACGATACGGTTCACGATCTCCGCGTGCAGCCGCGGCAGGTTGAAGCGCTGCGTGGCGTAGAACTCCGCGAACCGGATCTTGCCGACGATCGCGGGCTCGGCCGCCGGCAACCGGCAGACGGTGACGGTGTCGCTGTATTCGGCGACGAAGCGATCGAGATCGCGGGCGTTATACGCCGCAAGCTGACGCTCCACGACATCGACCGGGGTCATCGCAACGGCTGCCGGAGAGTGAAGTGTGCTTGACCGGAAACGACGATGGAGTGGGGCCCTGGCAGGTCAGGTTGCGACCGGATCGGCGTCGGGGGCCGGCACGGCGCCATCCTCTGCCGTCGGTTCGGCGGATTCGCCGGACTCGAGTTTCTTCTTGCGCTTTTCTTCTTTCTTCTGCTTCTTGGCGAGATCACGCTGGCGCTTCGCAAATTCGTAGTTAGGTTTTGCCAATGGACTTCTCCTTGTGAATTACCGTGGACAGGCCATAGGTTAAGGCATTTCACCCCGGCAAGCAGCAACGGTCTTCGACAGCAGGCAAATTCACGATTCCGGGCCGGTGACATAGCGCTTCCACCGGTGGCGGCCGGCACCTGAGCCCGGTCCTTCGGCGACCGCAGGGGCTGCCGCCACCTACCCGATGGTGAAGGGCGGCAAGCTTAAGGCGCTGGCCTTTTCGAGTTCCAAGCGCTTCGCGGCCGCGCCGGATGTTCCCACCGTTGCCGAATCCGGCCTGCCGGGGTTCGAGACCGGGTCGTTCCAGGGCATCGTGGCCCCAGCCGGCACGCCCCCCGACATCATCAACAAGCTGTATCAGACCATCACCAGGATCCTGGCCTCGCCGGAAATGCAGGAGCGGCTGGTCACGGCAGGTGCCGAGACCCGCGCCGGCACGCCGGCCGAGTTCGGCACGTTCATCCGCGACGAAAAGGCGCGGTGGGCGAAGGTCGTGAAGGAGTCGGGTGAGAAGTTCGAGTAGCGTCGCAACGTCGAGGAAACTGGCGCGGCGCAGGTTCACGTCGTGGCACGTCGTGCCTTCGAGGTTGGCATCCCGGAACTCCGAACCGGCCAAGGATGCACCCTCGCAGCGATACTGACCTGTAGGCAGGGCGATGGGCAGGATGGAGCTCCGTCGTTATCGGCGGGACTCGTGTGCAACGGACAGCACGAGCACCCGGTTCTCGAAAGCCTCGCCCTGGAAAGTGTACGTCGTGGCGCCAACGTCTTCAAAGCCGCGCCGTGCGTAGTACGCCAGCGCGTGCTGGTTGCCCACCCAGGCCGTGAGCCACAGCGTGACCGCCCCCTGCGCCATCGACCATTCGCGGGCGCGCTGTAACAGGCCGGTGCCGATGCCGCGCCCGTTGAATCGCGACAGCACGTAGAGCCGGTCGAGTTCGACGGGGCTGCCGGGGCCGATCGCTTTGTTGGTGACGCCGCGCGTCAACTGCACGAATCCCACCAGGTGTCCCGCGACCTCGGCCACGATGAATACCGTGGCAGGCCGTGCCAGCAGTTGCGCCACGGCAGCGGTGGAAAAATGCTCCAGCACTTCGGCGGCCAGCGCGGGACGGATGCCGTCGGGCGCATACGTGTCGAGGAACACCTGTGTGGCCAGCACGCCGATGCAGGTGGCGTCGTCCGGCGTGGCGAGGCGCAGTTCAGCTTGCAACGCGAGTCCTCGCGTTCACCGTGGCAAGCACGAAGGCCACGCGTTGCGTCACGGACAGCTGCGGCAGGTCGATGATGTCGTAACCATGGTGACGATAAGTGGGCACCAGCGTGTCGTACTCGGTCACGGCTTCATCGAAATCATGCCTGCGTTCGGCGTCCGTCGCGAAGAGCGCCTTCCACGGCGCCGACATGAATACCGTCGTCGCATAGCGCTTGGTGGCCAGCGCTTGTGTCAGGACGGCCGGCGCGCGCAATCCGGACCGGCCCACGGCCGCCGCCACGTCGATCAGGCTGCGATCGAAGAATGTCCGCCGCGACAGCGCCGCGTGCTGGTCGAAATCGGCATTCGCCTGCAGTGCACACCGATCGATGAAGCGTTGTGCGTTGCGCCACGGCAGCGCGTCCCCGCCGGCCGCAAGTTCCTCCTTCACGATCCGGCGGCCGGGTTCCGGCGCGACCGACTCTCCCTGCGCGGCCAACACGGCGATCAGCGTCGACTTGCCGGAGCCCGAGCACCCCGACACGACGAAGAGATGCGCGCCATGCACCACGGCACTCACGGCGCGATCGGCTCCACCAGATGCGCGCGATTGGTGGGGGCTGGAATGGGCTCCGGCCCGAACTCCACGATGCGCACGATCTCGACGTCGGGCTCGGATCAGGCGTCCTGCCTGTCCTGCCCGATGCGCCACAGCACCCCACTGGGATCGACAAGCGTGAAGTCACGCATCCCCCACGGCTGGTCGGCGGGTTCACCCACCTTGACGCCGAATCGCGCCTGGACGTTGCTGGCGCGCACGTGCGCGTGCCAATCGTCGACGTTCTCCACCTGCAGGTGCATCATGAAATTCTCGACGTGCTCGCGCACGTAGAACGCCTGCAGCAGGAAGCTGGCGTGGCCGTATCGGAGATAGGCAAGGGCGTCCGAGGACCATGGCATATCGAAGCCGAGCGCCTGGTAGAACGCCTTCGACTCATTGAGGTCGAACGCCGGCACGAAGGCCTTGATCTCGACAGGTGCGAGATTCACGCGGGGCTCGCGTCGTTGACGGTGGGAACTTCCTCCGTCGTGAATCCCGCCGGCAGCACGATTTCCAGCATCTCGATGTCGTCGCTGTGGCCCAGTTCGCGGTGCCGAATGCCGGGCGGCTGGTGCACGCACGAGCCCGCTTCAAGCCGCACTACGCCCTGGCCTTCGTACTCGAAGTCGATCCAGCCCTTCAGCACATACACGAGCTGGAACTGCGTATGGTGCAGATGGGGCTGGCTCGAGAATTCACTGCCGGCCGCCGCGCGGATGACATGGGCCGCGACGCGCCCGTCAGTGGCGGCGCGGATGCCAAGGTCGCGGTACTCGAAGAACGAGCGCAGTCCGCGTGTGAACGCGGCATCCTTGGCGTGCGTTGCGACAAAACCTTTGGTGGACATTCTGTCTCCCGGTTGGTGACGCTGCTGCGCTAAGGCAGTCGGGGCGCGCCCGCATCGGCCATCGATGCGCCGTGGACCATCGACGTCACCCGCGCCCAGTACGCGGCTGCCTCGCACATCGGGCATGCACGCGATGTTCCGTACATGTCGCATCCGGTCAGGTCGCGGGTGCCAAGCCGGCGCGCCGCGTCGCGGATTGCCTGCATTTCGGCATGCGCCGTCGGGTCGTTGTGGGTGATGACGGCGCTCACGCCTTCGCCGACGATCACTCTTGCTTTCACGATGACCGCGCCGTAGGGCTGATCCCCGCGCTCTATCGAAATGCGACGCATTTCAAACGCTCGATCCATGAAAGATTGTCGCGACGATGCAGCCGGTTGGGTGACGGAAGGTGCAAATAGTTGCGCGCGGACCGGCAATGCGCAGCAGGCCGCCAACGCGACGGCGCGACGAAGCGCCACGCGGCGCGTGGCGTCGATGGTGCAATGGTGATGCACGCCCTGCGCTGGGGCGAGGTCGGTGGGGAGCATGGTGACCGATTCTATCCCTGCGGCCGGCGTCAACGCGACTCGCGCACCTGGAAGATGTTGCCCTCGGGATCGTAGCCGTTGCGTGCCGCGAACCCCGGCCCCGCGTACTCCTGGCCGAACACGGCGCCGCCCAGCCCGCTGGCCACGGCCGCGGCATCGGCGAGGCGGGTCACCGTGAAGTACAGCTTGATGGCCTGCTCCTCCCGCGGTTCTGGTGGCGTGGCAATGGTGAACGTGGCCGCGATGTGCGGCGGAATGGCGTGGATGATGAGCTCGATGTCCGCCGACCCGATCACGTGATGATCGGCCTCCGCATGGAGCAGCCGCATCGACAGGAGCTTCTGGTAGAACCGCGAAAGGCGGTCGAGATCCTTCGCATAGATGAGGGCGCCTGCGCGCGCGGGACCGGGCATGAAAGCTCCTTGGTGGAGGTTCGTGTTGAGGGCGGCGCCGGCGCGATGCGCAGCCCCCGGCTACAGCCGCAACGTCATGAACACGCTGAATGGATCCTCGCCGTAGTCGCCGAAGGGACCGCACAACGTGAAGCCGAAGCTTTCGTAGAGCGTCTGCGCGGGCTTGAAGGCCGCCGGCGAACCGGTTTCGAGGCTGAGGCGTTCGTAGGACCGCGACCTGGCGCCTGCGATGATGTGGCTGAGGATGGCCCGTCCGACGCCTTCGCGGCGCCGCGCATTGGGCGTGCGCATGGATTTGATTTCGCCTTCGGTCGGGCTCAATTCTTTGAGCGCGCCGCAGCCGACCAGCACCGGCCCGTCCCAGGCCGTCCAGAACGTGATGTCCGGCTTCCGCAGCTTGTCGAGATCGAGCGCATGCACGCTCTTCGCGGGTGAAAGTTCGTACATGCTTTGCAGGTGCTCCTTCAGCAACGCATGCACCGCGGGGCGAGTGAGATCGTCGACTTCGATTTTCAAGGGCATGGGCGATGCATCAGCGGGGCCAGGGCCAACACGCAATCGGCGGGGTCGGATCGATCGCGGTTTTTCGCCGTGGCCTGCGCAATGAAGGCGGCAAGGAAAGTTGAAGTCATGAGTGGCGAAAGCGTTCGGCGCACACCGGGAATGGCAACGGTCGGAATGGCTTGCCGTGCAACCTGAATGATGCCTCGCCGTGCGGCCGACGCCAAGCGGTCACGCCAGCCGGGACGCGGCGGCGGTGAGCAGCGCCCGGGAATAGAGCTTGTGAAAGCCCAGCAACAATCGAAACGCGGGGCCGAGTGTTGGTGCATCCGCATTCGCCTTGCCGCCGCGGGCGGGCACCACCGCGGAGCCGAAATACAGTCGCGTGCCTGCCGGTGCGGCGTCTGGCGCGGATCGCACCATCAACCACGACCGCGTGCGGCCCTGGAAGTCGGCGAGCAGCAGCTGGTCGGGACTTCGCGCTTCGACAGTCCACGCGGCAAAGGTGTCGCGCGTCCCGGCCGCGAGCTGCTTCGCTTCGGCGTCGGTGGAGGGCTTGGACGCGAACCACGACAGCAGCAGACGTTCGGTCTTGAACAGCGTGGTCGTATAGAACGTTTCGACGTACTCGGCATGAGCGACGCGCCGCGCGATCGTCGCGACGTAGCAGTCCGTGTACGCACCGTCGTACTGATATCGGGACAGCAGCGCGTCGGCCGGGAGATCGCAGCGGTGGATGGCGGGCATGTCAGCAGTTGTGCTTTCCAGTTCTTCCGGGCCAGCATGACCCAGAGAAAATCCTCGCCGAATATGCCTGGCGTAGAACGCATTTCACCAGTCGCTTTACCGTTCCGCCCGCAGCGGCGCGTTACTTCCAGTAGTCAAACTCGGCCTCGTAGCGAGCGCCACTCAAGTCGGCCGCCTTTTCCGCGATATAGGCCTGCGCATCAGCGATGGCCTGGTTGTAGATGCTGGGACCGATTTCCTTGACGCAGAACTCCAGCACGCGCGCGGCCTTGAGATCGCCGATCTCGTCGTCCATGTTCTCGGCAAAGAATCGCTTGATCGACCCGAGCAGGTACTTCTCCGAATCCTTCGTCAGCTTGATCGACACGCGGCGCCTCGATGGTGTTGCAATGGTGACTCGTGATCCTAGCACCTGGCGGCGGTGCCGGATCTCAGTCTGCGCGCGGCACCGCGGGCTTGCGTCAGGCAGCGAGCTGGTGCGTATTTACTTCCGGCGCAGCACGATCCGCCGTGGCAGCTTGCTCTCGTCCCACTGCAGCAATGTGCCGTCGACGGTGCGCGCGATGGTCGCCGTATCGCCGGCCGCGACGACGGCAATGTGCTCGTGCAGCTTCGTGGGTGCGACGCCGAACGCGCCGCCCCAGACCCACAGGCTGCCGTCGGCGCGGATCGCCGCCGAATGGCGCGACCCGGTGGCAATGGTCACGGCGTTGTCGAACACCGGCCCCCAACGGTCCGCCTTGTCGCCAAAGCCATGGGTACCAAGCGGTCCGTACCGATTGCCGCCGGTGCCCAGCACCACGCCGTCGCGGCGCAGGTGGATCGCATGCCCGGTATGCGCCTTCACCACCAGCGCATCGCGCGCTGTCGTGACAAACGCTGTGGTGGCAGTCAGTTTGCCGTCGCCATACTGTCCACGGTGCGCGAGTCCCTTGACCCACAGCGCACCATCGCGCGTGATGTAGTAATCCGCGCTGTCGCCAATGCTGGCCGCCACCACGTCGTCCGCAATCCTCTGCGGTGGGAGGGCACCCGAGCCGTGCCACAGCACGCCGGCGCTATCGATGCCGAACCAACCCGAGTGGCCGGCGGCAAAGCTGCGTACGCCGCGCATCAGCGTCGTCGGCACGCCCTCCAGCGTGTTCCAGCGTTGCAACGTACCGTCATCGAGAAGCGCGTACCAGGTGTCCTTGCCGACGCCAACCTGGCGCACACCCGAACGCAGTTCGCGCGGATCGCCCTTGGCGGTCCAGCCGTAAGCCACGCCGTCTAAAAGCGCCATGTGTTGCTCATAGTACGACGCCAATTCAGGGCCGGAGCCATCGGCAACTGCATGCGGAATGGTCGTGAGCTCAATCAAGGCGAGCACCGCAAGAAGCAGCAGTCGCGACATCGGTGTTACTGCGCGACCTGCTGCGGCTGGTTGTGAACGAAGGCCATCGCGGGCCGTGAGCCGGCTCGTCGGGTTGGTTGCAGTATCAGGCATGGCCATGCAGCGGAAATGCTGCGCCCAAGCGTCCACCGGCGCAACTGTAGGTATGCCAACGCTGGTCGCTCGGCAGGGTCCTTACTTGTCTCCTGCATCGGTTGCCACGATACTAGCGCTTGCGTTCGCTGAACTCGACGAGGCGCCTGCATGTATTGAGGCGCTGGCCCCATTTCCAATCCGGGATCATTCCAATGACTACGACTAGACTGGCAATCGGAATCGCCGCTACATTCCTGGTGGCGGGCTGCGCGACCCGCGAAACCGCGCCGTATGCGCAAGGCAAGGATTGCTTCTATCCGGCGTGTTCGATCGCTGTCGACGTCGTCGACGACGGCAAAGGGGGCAAGAAGCTGCAGGTCGAGGCTGACGGCAACGTCCGGATGGGCACGCGCCATCGGCTCGTTGCCATCGTCTGGAACCTGCGGACGCCGGGCTACGAGTTCCGCGGCAGCAGCGTGCGCCCCCACGCCGGGCGCGTTGGGGAGAGTTCTCTGGCGACCAGCCAGGGAGACTGGTACGCGCAAATCATTCCACTCGGGAACTGGTACGACTCCTATTCGGTGACCAACCAGAATACCGAGCGGGTGGCGCTTTCCTACGACCTTACCGTGTACCCGAGCTTCGGGACGGCGGGGCAACCGATGTCGCTCAATCCGGTGATCGTCAATGATGCGCACCAGGGCATCAACCACGGCTATCTGATGATGAAGTGACCTGCCGCAGCGGCATGGCCGAGGGAGGCGTCACGCCGATCGCTGCGGATTGGTCGCAACGTTCGACGAAGGCGGGCCAGCCGGCGTGCCCCACGGTCGTGCATCGCTCGATCATTGCGCGACGTTAACGATCATGGCCATCAAACCCTGCGCATTGAGGCTCAGGGCAATTCGTTCTTGTCGATGGTTCATCGCGGTCGGGGGCGGCGGGCACGCAGCGGTTAATCACCTGAGCACATAACTTGCGAGCACTGCCTGAACTTCGTAGATGCTGAGCTTCTTGTTGAACTGCCGCACAAACGGCGCCGACGCGCCGGAGACCCAGACCTTCAATTCGGCATCGAGGTCGAACGATCCCGCTGTCTCGATGCTGAAATGCGTGATGCTCCGATAGGGGATCGAGTGGTACTCGACTTTCTTCCCGGTCATGCCCTGCTTGTCGACGATTACAAATCGCTTGTCGGTGAACACGAAGTAATCACGAATGAGCTGGTAGGCGTGCTCGACGCGTTCGCCCGGGGCGAGTATCCGGGCGAACTCCTGCTGAATCCTGGCCGGGTCAATCTTGGAGGCATTGCCAAGCATCCCATCGAGAAGGCCCATGACCGAATTTTCCTTTTGTTCGTGTGGAAGGTTGGGGGAGGCGCTACTTCATTCCAGTACTCACCCGCGGTATCCGAGAATGCGCGCAGGCAGGAAGAGCAGTAGCTTCAGCAAGGCAAGCAGGGCGCTGATCGTCAGCCCGAGCAGCAGAAAAGGCAGCGCGAGCACCAGCAGGATCGGCGTCAACACCAGCGCCAGCAGCGCCAGCGGCCAGCTCACGGCAAGGAGGACCAACCAGACGACCACGAGGAGCAGAAGGCGCATCGGTTTCTCCGTTGATTTAAGCTGGCGCAACTGCGATCATTCCAACATTTGCGTACAAGGTACTACCGAAGCGCTGCAAAGACGATCGCCTCATGGTCTCGCGTGCGCATCAAATCCACTGCGCGGCCAGCACGTCCCCGGCACGGTCCGCCACCGCCATGATCGTGCCGACCGGATGCGCCGTCACATTCGTTGGCAACAAGGAAGCATCGACGACGGCGACATTCTTCGTGCCGCGCAGGATGAGCGTGCCCGGGTCCACGCCACCCGGGCCATCCGTCAGCACCGCGGTGCCGCCCCAGTGGTTGGTGACCAGGCGGTTGAAATGGACATCGTTGACCGGAGTCGGGCCCGTGAGGTATTCGCGGATGTCCGCCAGCACGTTCGGACGCAGATGGGGGTGACTTGAGCTGCCCGGGCCGAACACGATCGTCAGCGCCGGATCCTTCGCCAGCAACTGGATGATGTCGAACATGGTCTGCGTCATCAGCGTGGTGTCGAGCGCGCCATCGGCGGTGTCAGGGAGGTAGATCGGTGGTGTTTCACGTTGCCCGTGGCGTCGAGCCTGACGATCCCGCGTGCCTTCGGATCGAGCAGCATGACGTACACCGAAAACGTGCGCGGTCCCCAGTAAGGCCCGCCGGGCGCCCCCGCGCCGTTCGGATTGATGAAGACTTCGACGTTGGGCGTGTCGCTGCCGGCGCGAAGGTTGAGGATCGATACTGGCTAGTATTGCGCGTAAGGTCCGCTGCCGTCGGCCTGGTAGCGCTGCAGGTCGGCTGGCACGCTGCAACTTCGTTGCGACGATGAGGCCAGCGGCGCCGGCCCCGACGACGATCACATCGTAGGCGCCGGTGGGCTCGTACACCTCTTCGCCAAAGCACGCACCCAGTAGCGGCGTGCCAATGCCCACGGCCAGACCGGCACGGCCCGCGCGAATCAGGAAATCGCGACGACGGTTGTTCGGCATTCGAACTTTCCCCCGCAGGCACGGGATGCTGCCCGCGCCATCACGCGCCAGCCGCGAACAAGCGCCATTCGCCGGGGACGCCCTTCAATACATGCGGACCCCGGTCCTCGAAGCGCAAGCCGGAGCCGGACACCAGGTCCTTGACGGTGCGGGAGACCAACGTTTCGCCGGCGGTGGCGACACCGGCAACGCGCGCGCCGATGTGGACGGCGATGCCGGCCACCGAGTCGTCGTGGAGTTCCACCTCGCCCGTGTGCAGGCCGGCACGGATATCGAGTCCCATCCGGCGCGCTGCCTGCTGGATGCCAAGCGCGCAGCGGATGCCCCGTGCCGGCCCGTCGAACGTGGCGAAGAAGCCATCGCCTGCAACGTTGATCTCCCGGCCGCGGAACAACGCGAGCTCTCGCCTGACGGCCGCGTGATGGCGATCCAGCCATTCCTTCCACGCCTTGTCTCCGACGCGTGTCATGTGTTCCGTCGAGTTCACGATGTCGGTGAACAGCACGGTGGCGAGTACGCGGTCGATGTCGCGCGACGGGCGTATGCCGGTCAGGAACTCCTGGACTTCGCCGACAAGGGCATCCTGGTCGCCCGTCCACGGCGAGTGGTCGTCACCCTGAAGCGGCACGAAGCGCGCGCCGGGGATCTGCGATGCCAGCCAGCGTCCCTCGGCGATATTGACGTCAAGGTCCCCCTCGCGATGCATCACCAGCGTGGGTACGCTGATGGAAGGCAGCACGTGGCGGACATCGATCTGCGTGTTCATCTTGAGCAGCGCCACCGCTGCACTGGGGCTGGCCGCGTTGCGATAGTAGGTGGCAAGACGCCGTGCGAATTCGCGGTCGTGCATCTTGCTGGGAATGTAATGCGCGAGGTCCATCTCGTTGCCCCATTCGCGCTCAACCTCCTCGTACTCGCGCGCGCGCGACTCGGGCGTGGGCGCCCATGGATAGTCAGGACTCCAGATGCGCTTGGCAAAGCAGCTGTAGGTGACGAGCGCGATGGTACGTTCCGGATACGTGGCGGCGTACAGCATGCACATGCTGCCGCCTTCCGAGAAACCAAAGAGCGCAGCACGCTCCGAGCCTACGGCGTCCATGACAGCGCGCAGGTCGTCCATGCGCGTCTCCAGCGGAGGCAACTGGTCGTCCGGCACGCGGTCGGACAGACCCGTGCCCCGCTTGTCGAAGATGATCAGTCGTGAAAACGATGCCAGCTGATGCAGGAATCGCGCGTGTTCGGGCTCCTCCCAGCACAGCTCGATATGCGACACCCAGCCCGGCACATAGACCAGGTCGAGCGGTCCTTCGCCGAGGACCTGATAGGCGATGTTCACCTTGCCGCTGCGGGCGTAGCGAGTCTTGGGGATCATTCCGGTACTTTATACGCGTCCGCGTTTTCCGCGGGGTTGGGCTTCAGCATTGGCGTTACGCCATGTGTTCGATGTCGTTCGGCATGTGCACCGACGGGTGCATGCTTTGTTCGTAGACCGAAAACGTCGGGGCGGGAACGGTTGGCTCTGCGAATGCGCCAATGGGGATGGCGATGTGTTGGACCGCGGCAAACCGCGGCTCAAGGCAGCGGGCCGATCCGCGAGAGCCACGACGGTTTACCGCAGTACGCGGCGTAAAGCATGTTCCCACCAAAGAGCGCAAGCACCACTCCGCCGCCTATGCGCCAAGGAGTGGGCGCGTGGCTGAACAATAGTACGTAGACTCCGACGCCAATTAGAAAGGTACCGAATACTGCCAGGAATGCGCGCTCAAAATCTTTCATCGCAACATCTCCGACCAGCGGCGTTTGGCTGTGGAAGACTCTGTGTGCGCTGCTCTCGCTCGCGTGGATCGGCCTGTGGCGACGCCGCCGGCGTCGCCGCTCACGCGAACCCCCCCCGGAACGCTGCCGCGTGCCGGCCCATCCGGTTGAGCGCAGGGTGAGTCTTCATCGCTTCGGCCTACTGTTTGGCGGTTGCTGCTTCCGCAATATCCGCGAGGGCCTTGCCCATGTTCGGAGCCACCGGGCAGGCAGGTACTTCGTGACGCTTGGCCAAAAACGCCGGGTCGTTGTAGCCGAGCCAGACCTGTCCGCTCGAATCTTCCCAAACGAGTGCCTTCAGCGGGAGATCGATTCCCACGGATTGAGCGCACTCCATGAACGGCGTGCCGCCTTGCGGGTTTCCAAAAACAAGAAGCTCGGTAGGACGCAACCTCGTCCCAATCTTCGCTGCCCCGGCCGCGTGATCGATTCTGAGAAAGACGTTCAATCCACGTTGTTTTACCAGCTCCTCCAGGCGATCCATTGTTGCCTTGGCGCTGTGGGGACTTTTCACCGAGATAAGTCCGTCAGCGGCGTGACAGACGGATGTGACCAACAGGACAGCGATTGCGGCAGTGATGCGAGGCAGTGTCATGGTCTTGCTCCCGAAAGTTGATGCGTACGACGCGGTGACGCCTGACGATTGCGGTGACCAGCGCGCC